>JGI24709J26583_10000234_pt1 | contig 45446 bp, 47 predicted proteins | sample BioPla2DNA1_FD_26583 | JGI IMG/M metagenome (IMG submission 26583) | reverse complement strand
GTCATAATTGACAATGAGCGGATGCAGCATTTGTCCGAAAAGGTAGAATTCGGGTTCTGGGAAAAATATGATGAGAATCATACGGTAATTCGTTTTGCCACCAGTTGGGCAACCACAGAAGCAGATGTAAATAATTTGATTATGTTGTTGGCTGAATGCGGGGTTTAACGTTGGTTAAGGATTTACTTATTTTTCTACGGAAGAAACGAAACAGAGCCTGAAACATTTTATTGAAATTTAACAATAATTCGTATCCACTCATATTAGTATTCTAATTTGTATAAAATGTTTTATCCCTATCTAAACAGGGAAGATCGCCGCTAAAACACTAATGCGTCGCTATATATAAATAATGCCATGTCAATTTCATCTTTAACATATTTAATCTAGTAGTATAATATTTATAGAAATAGATTAATAATCGTCTTTGTAAAGTCTACTACCTGCCACAATTGATAGCTATCTAATATGTTTCTTTATTTGAAGTATTAATAATGTATAGGCGTTAATTCTATTTATCAGGACCATGAATAGTTTTTTTGGAGGTCAATACAAATGTTTTTTGAGATTATTTTTCTATTTTTCGGAATACTGCTTATTATTTCGGCTGTTATTAACATTCTCAAATATATGCGGATAAAAAGAAATGGTATTCTTGTTAGCGCCACCGTTGTTGACATACATAGAAAGAGTAGGGCCGGTAAACACAAGAGTCGTACGCAGTATCATCCGGTTTTTGAATACCGGATTAACGGCCAGCCGGTACAGGCACGAGGTCCTGGGTCACTTGAAGTTAAATACCCCATCGGAACGGTATTGGAAATTCGTTATGATCCACAAAGACCGGAGCAAATTCTAGCCGGAGAATCGGTAGCAAGGGGCAATATCGCTCCAATAGTGATTGGTATTATATTTGTTTTCTGCTCAGTGCTATCGATAATCGGTGTGAAGATGCCTAAACTAGGGGATTTCGCGGGATATTTTGTGTTTGTAGGTTTACTACTGCTTTTCATTATAATCTTATTTATTATTGGCAAATCCCTTAAGGACAATAAAAATAAGTTTTCACAGCGTGGCCTGTCCCGGCATACGGCAAATAATGTACTGGTTGTGGCGAAAAATGAGAATAACACTATTACCTTTCAATTTGTTAACGGCAACAGGATAGACTACGTGGTACCGGAATCAATCTATAACGACCTTAAGGAGGGTGACTGGGGAAACCTAACCTTTCAGGGCTCTCTGTTTATCCGGTTTGAGATTACATACAGAAAACACTAAACTGAGAAATAAAAAAAACAGCTATGTTTTGACGGTCTTATATTAGCTTATTTTCGCTAGTTTAAAACTTGAAAAAAACATCTATGTAGCATACAATAAAAACGACTCAAAGGAGGGTATGATTATGGAATATTCTGTACCTGCATTGTCGGTGGTTTTTATGTCAATTAGTGCTTTGACCGGCATAGTTTTACCCATTGCACTTCTAATCTATTTTAGAAAAAAACATAAGACAGGTATTAAGCCATTCTTTATTGGTTGTGCGATATTCATTATATTTGCATTAATTCTTGAGCAACTTTTTCACGTGTTGATACTTAACTCTGATGTCGGGAAAACAATCCAGGGCAATATCTGGTTGTTTGGTATTTATGCCGGAGTAATGGCAGGACTCTTTGAAGAAACAGGCCGTTTTCTTGCTTTTAAGACAGTGTTGAAAAAGGATTTAATTAATGATAAAAATGCTTTGATGTATGGCGCCGGCCACGGTGGGATTGAAGCCTTTTTTATTCTGGTATTCAGCATGGTGTCAAATATTATATTGTCAATAATGCTGAACAGTGGTGCTGCAGAGCAGCTTATAGCCGGAACAACTGACGAAGCACAGAAACAATCACTGCATAAAACATTTGAATTGTTATCCAGTACACCTTCAGGCGATTTTCTGATGAGCATAGTTGAGCGAATTGCCGCAGTAGCCATTCATATCTCTTTATCAGTCCTGGTGTGGTTTGCTGTGAAAAACAAGGGGAAGTGCTTCTGGTTATACCCACTGGCGATATTCCTGCATACTCTGGTTAATGCGGTTGCCGTTATACTTGCAGAATATGTGCCGAGTATGTGGATTGTATTATTTGTCTTATATCTGATGACAGCCTGTTTTGTTGTAGTGGCAGTACAATTGTGGAAAAAGTATAGTACAAATAATTTCGAAGATAGTGTTGATATGGTTGAAACAGAATGAAAGATAATTATTTGTATTATTCGCAGGGCAAAAATGAGCTTTCAGGCATTTAAATGGTAAAATATGTTTAGATGGTAAAACAGCTTTGAGGGGAGAAAACAAGGATAATGGATAATGAGATGAACACAACTCTAGACGAACGAGGAGAAAAAACACTGTTAAAAGGGGAATTTCATAATACGGTATTTATAGTCGGTATAGTTTTAGGGATTATTGGTATTATTTTATCAATTTTATACCTTACAGGGGAAAATGCAGCTGTTTTTGCAGGAATCGATTATATTATTATTATTTTTTCAATAGTTTTTATTTTTGTATGTATAAAAGAATTGGTTTTGAACAGAAAGAGAATGATAGGCCTTACCGACAGCAAAGTATTTGGAAATACAGGGTATAAATCATTTGATATTTTGTACAGTAATATAGCAGAAATTGAAGAAAGAGTGAAGAGGAGCTTTATGTACGGAAATAACCGCTATCTGTATATTAAGACAGTTTCAAATACCGAAATAAATATAGAGCAACTAAAAAACACTGATAAAATTATCCAGTTTATAAAATCAAAGCGGGGATAGTTGTTCTTTATTTTATTGACAAATGAATATGCATTGCATATAATAAATCATAATTTTATCTTGCCTTCAGGATAAAATGGAGTATGGTAGTACGGAGGAATGGAAATGAAAAGATTAGTGAAGGCTATGGCAATTATACTTGCCATGGCAGTATTTGTAGTACTCGCAGGTTGTACTAAGAAAAAAAATCACCCGGAAGTTGGCATTATTCAGTACATGGAACATGTTGCCCTTGATTCGGCAAGGGAAGGCTTTATTACAGCATTAAGAGACAATGGATATGTTGAAGGCGAGAACATTACCTTTGACATACAGAATGCCCAGGGTGATCAAACAAATCTATCTACTATAAGTGATCGCTTTGTCAGTAATAATGTAGATCTGGTATTGGCTATCGCAACACCGGCAGGGAAGTCAATCGCCGGGAAAACCTCGAAAATTCCTATTCTTGGAACAGCTATTACGGATTATGTTGACGCCAGATTAGCCAAATCAAATGAAGCCCCAGGAATGAATGTTAGCGGAACAACAGACATGAACCCGATTAAGGAACAAATCGAGCTTCTTGTTAAGCTGGTTCCGGATGCCAAAACAGTGGGTGTTCTATACACTTCCAGCGAGGACAATTCAATTCTTCAAGCCGCAATTGCTAAAGAAAATATTGAGGCAATGGGTCTTAATTATGTAGAAGTCACTGTGACTAATTCCAATGATGTACAGCAGGCAACACAATCAATCGTGGAAAAATGTGACGCAATTTACATACCCACCGATAATACTTTTGCAACTGCCATACCTACAGTTTATGGAGTTACATCCAAGTCAAAGACTCCTGTAATCTGTGGGGAAGCAGGAATGGTAGAAAACGGTGGATTAGCAACTCTTGGTATAAATTATTATGATTTAGGTTACCAAACCGGACTTATGGCAATAAGAATTCTTAAAGGCGAAGCAGAACCGGCCACCATGCCGATTGAAAAGCCTGATAAATATGATTTTGCCATAAACGGAACAGTTGCTGAGGAAATTGGTATTAAGATTCCGGACGATCTTTTGGAATACGTCATTTATAAATAAACCGTATTTCCCGGGAGTTTTTATTAGAAGAGCTGAATTAGCCGGACATAGGAAAAAGGTGGACTAAAATGCTGGAGATTATAAAAGGAGCTGTTTCCCTGGGTTTACTGTGGGCCATGATGACAATAGGTGTGTATATTTCCTATCGTATTCTGGCCATTGCTGACCTAACCGTGGAAGGCAGTATTACATTAGGTGCAGCTATTGCTGCACAGGCTATTACAATAGGTCTTAATCCATATATTGCAACAGGTATTTCTCTATTAGGGGGAATGGCTGCAGGCCTAGTAACAGGCCTGTTACATACAAAACTAAGGATTCCTGCTCTGTTATCGGGTATCCTTACAATGATTGCATTATACTCAATTAATCTTCGTGTGCTTGGAAAAGCAAGCCTTTCATTATTACGTATGGAGACCGTGTATACGGTGTTTGAAAGGCTTGGACTCGAATTTTCCTGGGCTGTTATTGTATTGGGGTTTTTAAGTGTTTCAATTGTAATATGTTTTCTATATTGGTTTTTCGGAACTGAAATTGGTTGTGCCATCAGGGCTACCGGTAATAATCCTAATATGGTGCGGGCGCAGGGTATAAACACAAACACAATGATAATTATTGGGCTGGTAATTAGTAATGGTCTTGTTGCACTAAGCGGAGCATTGATAGCACAAAACCAAACCTTTGCTGATGTTCAGATGGGCACCGGTTCAATTGTAATTGGTCTTGCATCGGTGATAATAGGTGAGGTGCTTTTTGGAAAGCGAAATTATTTCCTGAGACTGACATCCCTTGCAATGGGTGCGATTACATACCGTATAATAATTGCCTTTGTATTAAAGCTGGGTATGCATAGTAATGATCTGAAGTTATTTACCGCTATTACAGTGGCTATAGCTTTAGCACTCCCAATAATTAAAGATTATCTCAACCCGCCTAAGATTACTGTAGAGGAGGGTGAGTAATATGCTTAAAGTAGACCGGATATATAAAGTGTTTAATCCTGGAACAGTGAACCAAAAGATTGCCTTACGGGATGTAAGCATACAGATGGAAGAAGGAGATTTTGTCACCCTTATAGGCGGAAACGGAGCCGGAAAATCTACCCTGCTAAACTGCGTAGCTGGTGTATACGGAGTTGATAAAGGTACCATTAATATTGCTGGAACAGATGTGACTAAACTGCCTGAACACAAGCGGGCAACAATGCTGGGGCGGGTTTTTCAGAACCCGATGATGGGTACCGCCTCGGATATGATTCTTGAAGAAAATTTGGCTTTAGCTTTACGAAGGGGACAGCCCAGAGGTCTTAAATGGGGGATAACAAACAAGGAAAGGGAGACCTACCGGCAAATACTCTCCCATTTGGATCTGGGGCTTGAAGACAGACTACATACCAAAGTGGGGCTGCTGTCAGGAGGGCAAAGACAAGCCATCACTCTTTTAATGGCTACCATAAAAAAACCGAAACTTTTACTGCTGGATGAACACACAGCAGCCCTTGATCCAAAAACAGCTGAAAGAGTTTTATCTATGACAGATCAATTGATTAACGAAAATAATTTAACTGTAATGATGGTGACCCACAATATGCGTGATGCCATAAAGTTTGGAAATCGATTATTAATGATGCATGATGGCCGAATAATACTTGATATCAAAGGCGATGAAAAAAAGAAACTCACAGTGGAGAGTCTTTTAAAACGATTTGGTGCAGCAAGTGGTGAGGAATTCACATATGACCGCACGCTCCTGTCATAATAAAATTGTTAAAGAGGTTGTGATATCAGACGCAACCTCACTTTTTTAGTCTGACTTATGGGCTTCAGGCTTTTTATCCACTAGATGGGGTCAGGCTTTTGATTTTTTGATTCTTTATCTTCAGTTCTTTAGTATCTATAGTATCTTTATGATAAAAAAGAAGGGGATTGATTCCATGTGTTGAATATTCAGTAATAATGATGTTACTATGAGGTGATCTGATGGCACGAAAACCTAGAATTGAATATCCCGGAGCCTTCTACCATGTTATGTGTAGAGGAAATAATGGAGAACATATACTTCATAATGATGAAGATAAAAAATTTTACCTGTATCTTATTCAAAAGTATAAGGAAAGGTATTGTTTCAGGATATTTGCTTACTGTATCATGGATAACCATGTTCATATGCTAATACAAACAGGAGATGTCCCACTATCAAAGATAATGCAGGGCATACAACAAAGTTTCACCCAAGGATACAATTCAAAATACTGCAGGACTGGTCATGTTTTCCAACAGAGGTATAAAGCAATACTAGTTGACGGAGATTCTTACCTATTACAACTGATAAAATATATACACTATAATCCAGTAGAAGCTTGGATGGAAGAAATTAATTATAAGTGGAGCAGCCATCAAGATTACATAAAGATTAATAAGGAATCTGTGGTTGAGGTGGAGTATGTAATTAAAATGCTTGGTAAAGATTTAAGGAGCGGGTTGAAAGAATACATAAGGTTTATGAACCTAGACCAGAGAGAGTTTAATATCAATGAGTTTTTATTTGACAAAGTGAAGCCGCATGCAACAATAGAGGAGTTTAAGGGGTTGCAGACAGAGGTTTCTCGCGTGGCCATAAACCTAGAGGATATAATAAAATATGTTTGTGAGAAAACAAGTCTGACCATTGAAGAAATAACTAGAAAAACGAAATTAAAGAAGATTGTAACAGCCAGGAAGGCGATAATAGTCCTCAGTGATAAGTACAATGAAATTACAAATAGGGACCTATCTAAAATACTAAATATATCCTCGTCTGTTATTTCACGAATCAAGGGTGAGAAAATAGATACTGGGACATCAGAGTTAATTGATGAAGTTATTGGAGAATTGATGGTGTCCGGTGAAACATCAAACCAGTTACACTAGAACTACTATGCAGGTAAAAGAACCAATTTAATATTACCTGAAAAGCCAAGAATTAGAAAGTCAAAAGCCTGACCCCATATATGATATACTATCCTAAAGGAGGCGATTTACTATGGATGCCGAGACAATACAAATGGTGATAGATTTTAGAGATGCTAGAGATTGGGCACAATTCCACAATCCAAAGGATCTCGCAATATCAATATCTCTTGAGGCTGCAGAACTCCTGGAAGTATTTCAATGGAGCGGTACTGATTGCAAATGCTTTGATAAGATTGAGAGAATTAAAGAAGAATTGGCAGACGTACTTAATTACTGTATTTTAATGGCAGATGCATGTAATCTGGATATGAATGAGATAATCAGAGAAAAAGTAATTAAAAATAATGAAAAATATCCGGTGAATAAAGCAAAGGGCATTTCTGATAAGTATAACGAGTTATAAGATACGATTTAAATCGAACTATAAGGTTGGGAGATATACAATGATTGTTTATGAGGGAACAAAGCTATCTTTTCAAAGAGATGTCATGAACGGTACAATTGCAAGAAATATAGATGAACTATTTAAAAGACTTTATATACCAAGAGGACAAATTGCAGAATTTCGTTCATGGGAAAATTCTCTTCCAAGAATGGGGTTGATTTTAGGTGATTCAAGAATTCCGGATCAATCTCAAGTAGCCATTGAATATCAAATTCCTCTTACCTCAAAGAGAGTAGATTTTATGATTGGTGGTAGAGATGGCGAAAACGAAAATATTGTTGTAATTGAACTTAAACAATGGGAAAAATGCACTGCGACAAGCCGAGAAAGCGTTGTAAAGGCATACACAGGTGGTGCATTAAGAGATGTAGTTCACCCGTCTCAGCAGGTATACTCATATGCAAAACTAATTGAGAATTTTAATGAGTCTGTTAGAGAGAATAATATAAGTCTGATACCATGTGCATATTTGCATAACTATAAAGAGACTTATAAGAATCAGATATTCCATCATAAATACAATGATGTAATTAAAGAAGCACCGGTTTTTCTCCAGGAAGATTCTGAAGAGCTTCAAGACTTTATAGCTAAATTTATCAAAGAGCCCTCGAATAAAAAACTTTTCGATATAATTGAAAATGGAAAACTGAAACCATCAAAATCATTACAGGATTCTGTTGGTGCCATTCTAGATGGCAAACAGGAATTTATTATGATTGAAGAGCAGCAGGTTGCCTATGCGACAATTTTAAAACTAGTGCAGAATACAATATCAAATGACGAAAAACATACAATCATTGTTCAAGGAGGCCCAGGAACCGGTAAATCAGTTATTGCAATCAATTTGCTTGCAAAAATCCTTAATAACGGTTTTAGCTGTTTTTATGTTACTAAAACTAGTGCTCCAAGGACAACATTTGCCAAGTCTCTTGTACGAGGTAAGCATACATTGAGTTATCTGAGAGGGCTATTTAAAAGTTCCGGGACATTTTATGATACGCCTTCAAACACTTTCGATTGCCTTCTTGTTGATGAGGCGCACAGGCTTAATGCAAAATCGGGGTTATTTGGTAATTTCGGCGAAAACCAAATCAAAGAAATTATTAATGCATGTAAAATCAGTGTTTTCTTTATTGACGAGGACCAGATTATTTCCACTAGGGACATTGGTTCTGTAAAAGAAATTAAAAAATGGGCGAAAAAATTATGTAGTAAAGTACATTACGGTGATAATCTAAAACTGCTATCACAGTTTAGATGCAATGGTTCTGATGGTTATCTTGCATTTCTTGATGATGTGCTTGAAATAAGACACACAGCAAATTATGACTGGTTTGATTTTGACTATGATATCCAATTTTTTGATGAGCCTTCAAAAATGAAAGAAGCATTACGAAAAACTAATATTAACAATAAATCACGCATGATTGCAGGTTATTGTTATCCTTGGAACAGCAAAAATGATAAGACGCAGTATGACATAGAACTTGAAGGCGGTTTTAAAGCTCAATGGAACTTTACCACTGATCAATGGGCAACTGATCCAGATTCATTTGAACAGGTAGGCTGTATTCATTCGGCTCAAGGATTAGAATTTGATTATGTTGGAATAATTATCGGCACAGATATGAGATATGAAAATGGTAAAGTGATAACCGATTATACAAGGCGTGATAAGAATGATGCCACTATAAAGGGCCTCAGAACGGGGAACAATGAAGAACTAGCAGATAGGATTATCAGGAATACATATAAAACACTCCTGTCAAGAGGACAGAAGGGATGTTATGTATACTGTGAAGACAAGGCCCTTGGAGAATACTTGGCTACAAGATGCGATAGAGCAAAGGAAAATACCGCCAAACAAAAAACGTACAAGATAGTGGCATCAGATACGGAACCTGAAAAAATCAAGTATGTCAAGGTAAGATTTTATGAAGCTGCGACAGCAGCAGGCCCGAGTGAAGATTTTGGAGAAGAGAGATTCGAAGAAATTGACTTACCTGAAACAGATGTGTTACCAGGTACCGATTTTGTATTAAAAATTAGTGGTCGGAGCATGGAGCCCACGATTATGGATGGTGATTTAGTATGCATTAATTGGAAGGCTCGAAAAAACATCAGAAATGGTGACATTGGTATATTCAATGTAGATGGAGCTCCATACTGTAAGCATTTTTATCAGGATAAGGGTGGTAACATATGGTTAATTTCTGCTAATGAAGATTATAAGGATACAAATGTATTTATTCCATATGACAGTGATATAAGATTTCAATGCAGAGGAAAGGTGCTTGGGCACATAAGTAAATTACCCGATTACTTTAATGTCTGGCAAAAAGATAACCCTTAATTAAAAATTGTTAAAGAGGTTGTGATATCAGATGCAACCTCACTTTTTTAGTCTGACTTATGGGCTTCAGGCTTTTTATCCATATTTTCTTTTATAGGTTCCAGATTATTGCCGATTTGGTCGTTGTAAAAGGCAGGGTCGCCATGAACCGGTTTATTAAGCTTTGGATTTACTTTCTTTTTGCCCATTTTACTCCTCCTTTTGTTATGAGTCAGTATTAGTTTACCCTGTATTATGAATTCTATTAATCTATAGCACAAAAACCGGGGAAGAGTTAAATATGGTTTAATCGTTGTCCTTTATAATGTAGTTTGTAATTCAGTCGATATATAATATAATCGTATTATATGTTATGATTGGATAAATAATAGTTAAGTGATGACTAAAGCATGTACAAGCTGTATCATAGTATGAGATAATAGTTATGGCATTTTATCGCAAAAACCATTAATTTTTAAGAGCGAGGAAAATGATGAAGATTTTAAACTGGCACCGATTCGTTTTTAGAATGCTTAAGAGAATTCTTAAACCCTACCTGGTAAAAAAACTAAACTATTCTTTTGAAGAAGTAAAACCCAAACACAAACCGTATATTATTTTAGCAAATCATAATACCGACTACGATCCATTTTTAGTCGGCTTAGCTTTTCCCGATCAAATGTATTATGTGGCAAGTGAGCATATATTCAGATGGGGCTTTATAAGCAAGCTCATCAATTTCCTTGTTGCCCCCATTCCAAGAGTAAAAGCAATAACAGAAATACAGACAGCTATTAACATATTAAAAAGATTAAGAGCAGGAGCAAATGTCTGTATGTTTGCTGAAGGCAATCGTTCCTTTAGCGGTGAGACAGGTGAAGTTCATCCTGCAACGGGCAAATTAATTAAGAAAAGCGGTGTTTCACTTATCACTTTCCGTCTGGATGGAGGGTATTTTACAAGTCCCCGCTGGTCCAAAACACTGCGAAAGGGTAAAATGAAGGGGCGAATGATAAAGGAATACTCCCCTGAAGAAATAAAGTCCATGACAGTTGATGAAGTCTTTTCGGCTATTAAGAAAGATTTATATGTTGATGCCTATGAGGAGCAGGAAAAGAATCCTGTTGAATATAAAGGCTATAAGTTGGCCGAGAATCTTGAAACAGCCCTTTATTTATGTCCAAAATGTGATAATACAGCAACACTAAAAAGCGAAGGAGACAGGCTTTTTTGTGCCTGCGGATTAGATCTGAAATATGATACATATGGATATTTATCGTCAAACGACGACGAAGAACCTCCCTTTAAGACAGTCCTGGAATGGTGCAGATTTCAGGACACTTGGCTTAAACAGGAAATTGAAAAAATTAAAAGTCTGCCGCCTGATGAACTAATATACTCTGATGAAGGTCAAACACTATGGGAGGCTAACCGTGGCAAAAACAAGCTGATAGCTAAAGGAACCCTGCTTTGCTATAATAATAGAATAGTTTTTGTTAGTGAGGATAATCATAAATATATCTATAAATTTAATGATTTGTCTGACTTAAATATTATTGGGCAGATGGACATTGCCTTTGCCACAAATGACCGGCAGGCATATGAGATTAAGTCAAGCTACCCCAGAAGTGCTCTGAAATACAGGGAGCTGTTTAAATATTTAAAAACTCACAATAGTTAGCATACAAGGAGTGATTTTGTGGATTTTTCAGCAGCTAATACTGGTTTATGGAATTTTATTATTCAGTTTGGTTTAATTGCCGGACTTCTGCTTTTTGCTAATATACTGTCCCGAAAGATAATGTTTATAAGAAAAGCCATGATTCCTACGGCTGTATTGGGCGGTTTTATAGCATTATTTTTAAGGGAATTGAATCTAATTCCTATGGACGGGGACTTCCTGGAAAAGGTTACTTACCATGCTATAGGAATTGGTTTCATTGCTCTTTCTCTTCGGATTCCAGCCAAATACAGCGAGAAAGAAAAGAGTGATTTAACAGCGCTTAAAAGCGGTGCATTAATTGTAAGTACATATTTGGTTCAAGGTATTTTAGGTCTGATAATATCAATTGGACTTGCATATACAATAATGCCCGATTTCTTTAAAGCCGCCGGGATACTTCTGCCCATGGGATATGGCCAGGGGCCGGGACAGGCCAATAATGTCGGCTCGTCATATGAACAGCTGGGTTTTGTGGGAGGGCAGTCCTTTGGGTTGTCAATTGCTGCGGCAGGATTTATATGTGCTTGTGTTGTAGGAGTTTTTTATATTAATGTAGTAAACAGGCAAAGAAAAGTTAAAGTGCAGGAGGCAGCCTATGTTTCCGGGTCGGTTACTGTTGAAGATTTTCAGGATAAGAATGAGATTCCCATATCCCAATCGGTAGACAGATTTTCGGTGCAGTTTGCACTGGTTCTGTTAATATACCTGGCCACATATTTAGTATCTCTTGGGATAACAAGTCTTTTAGCTGAGTTTGCTCCGGGTCTGTCAAGGACGTTGTCACCATTAATTTGGGGATTTAACTTTATCACCGGATCATTATTGGCAACAGGCTGTCGACTGGGCTTTGATGCTTTGACAAAAGCTAAGGTAATGACTCGCCAATACCCAAATAATTATTTATTATCCAGGATATCCGGCTTGTCATTCGATTTTATGACTATCGCCGGAATAGCGTCAATAGAATTCAAAGAATTGAAAGGGCTATGGGTTCCTTTCATTATAATTGCTGTTCTGGGCGGAATAGTAACATTTTATTATCTTAAGTGGTTGTGCAAGAAAATATATCCCGGATATGAGTACGAAGGAATGGTATCCATGTACGGAATGCTTACAGGGACAATAAGCTCAGGGGTAGTATTGCTTAGGGAAGTAGATCCTGAATTCAAAACTCCCGCTGCCAATAATTTGTTAACAGGCAGCAGCTTTGCAATTCTTCTGGGAGCACCCATGTTGATATTTATTGGTTTGGCTCCGGAATCCGATATGCTGCTGTTTGTTACACTGGGATTACTTGTTGCATATCTGGTTCCGCTTCTGGCTATAATGCTTAAGGCACACAGAAAAAAACAAGTAAAATCCTAAGAGATTTTTAAGGGTATAGCCGGATCTGCCGGGTGATTAATCTTAATTGCAAAGGAATCCTTATTATTGATGTCCTCGTCTGTAATGATGTGGACATCAAGTATTTTATCCATTTTATAGCCGGTATTCATATAGTTTATCTCGGCAAGACTCGTACTCCAGCCGTCCAGCCAACTTTCAAGCTCTTTAAGCTGCGTATCATTTCCCTCAAAGTGAATGATTATATCAATATCGCTGCCAGGCCCTGCTGTGCCTGAACCTGTACTTCCAAATAGGTAGAAACCTTTAACTCCAAATCGGCTTGAATCAATTCTTGCAGCCAATTGTTCGGCCATATGATACCGCCATCTCCATGCCTTGTCATCACCGGTATAATCCTCGTATTCAACAACTCTTCGCTTATGGGAAAGTTTAATTTTATGAGGGGTAAGAAATCCAATAGCCTGAGACAAATCGGCATTCATACATATACTCATATTATATCCGTCAGAGACAGAAGGGATATCTATCACTTTTACAACATCTTCAAATCGTTCGTATTCCGGGAATATTGTCTTTAGAGTATTCCTGGATTTATTAAGATATTTCTCATTAAAAATAATTCCTTCATTATCGGGGTATAAGGGCAGCACCCGGATATTAGCTTCAACAAGATCCTGGAAGAAGTGTGTGCCAAAAGATAATTCAGGCATATATCCGCTTTGCTTTTTGGCGACTTCAATTAAAGCCGCAGTATTGCAGATGTCAGCATATGTGACTGATACGCCTAATTTTATATCCCCCCGGCTTCCCCAACGGCCCGGGCCTATAAGGATAAACTGGCGTTTAGGAAGAAAGGAGTTTAACTTACCAATTATTTTACCTACTGTTTTTAAATCTTCCAGCTGGGATAATTCACTGTAATGCTCCGGGTTAACATATACAATATGAGATATATTTTGAATAAGCCCATTTGAAATATAACGATTGGCAGTAAAAACAATATCTTTAGAGAGCACGTCCTGAGGAATAGGGGCGGGAGCAGTATCATCCCTGATGCTTTGCGGTCTGCACTGTAGAAGATATAAATCCTTCCCGTCAGATGCAAATTCAATATCAACGGCATACCCGAGTTTTTCCTGTAAAGTCCTGATAACGGTGTTTATTTGTGTAATAAAGTGTGAATCACTTATTATGCCATCAAATGTTACAATAAGTTCATCCTTCTCAAAATCTATCTCAAAGAAATTTGGTTTTCTGATATAATCATATTCCATAACAGAAACAATTTTATTTATATTATCCATTTTATTCCCGTATTCTTTAAGCAGCTTTGATATTTCAATAGTTTCAAAAGTATTATTCTCTAAATTGATAACATCAATCTTTTTAGGTGAATACCTCTTAATTTCATCAGGTACAATATTTACCCTGATACCAGGTTGCTGGGGTGATACAAGGATTGGAAAATCATCGGTCAAGCGGTCAACAGCCCGGGTACCCAAACCGGGAACCATCCTTAACAAACCGTCTTCCCGTTTTATTCTGGGTGACCATCTGTATTCGTTATTACTGAAAGCAACACCGGAAAACAGAGGGAAGAAGTATTTTCCGATCTTGGTACCAACAACTTGCTGAATCATTATGCCCATTTCTTCGTGAACATCCAGAAGATTTCTTTCTGCTCTGTATTGGATAGGATCGGGGCCGAAGACAGAGGCATACACCTCAATAATGGCATCCTGGAGGGCATTTAATCTCTCTTGCTTACTACCCTGGTTGGCTAAAAACAGGCTCTTATATTTGCCTGAAAAAGAGGCACCAGTTTGATCCTCCAGCACACTGGAGCTTCTGACTATAATTGGCGTATCTCCTAAGTCGTCCAAAGCCACTGAAAGATTATTAATAATTTCAGGCGGCAGGCTGAAACTCTTCATTAATTGTATGATATTTCTGTATTCTAAACGTATCTCCTGAATATCTCTGTATTTTTGCTCATTCAGCTCTTCTAAATCGTTATAATGAAGAAATTTGGTTATAGTGTCTGTTGTAATATACCAGGTCTTGGGAACTTTAATGGAATTAAGCTGAGGTAGGTTGTCTTTTTCTTTTTTTAGTATTTTATTTGCTAAGAATAGGCCGGTTCCCTTTCCTCCGATTCGCCCCCGGCTGTCTGAGGGATAGATTATCCTGTTGATAATATCATTAAAATCGTTGTAATTTAAATACTGTGCAGCAATATTTATAAAGTCAGGTTTATCGGATAAAAAGTTTTTTATTAAACCTACGGTAAGCCACCGGCCTTTAGGAGAAAACAGCAGTTCATCGTTCTTTGAAGATTTTTGGAATTTTCTGAGAGCCTCAATTATATTATGAAGTGACGGAGAGTTACTGCCAATTACTTTGATGAGGGAATAGGCATTCTCCTCCTGCATCCATCTTTTGATTTGGTTTTTCAGCTCCTGGGCGCCAATATATTTTTTAGCAACATTAAAAGCATTTTCACAAATTAATGTTATATCCCCCATTGGCTCTGCTGCCGCAGGATAATTTGCATATCCGCCATCATCTGTTAAGTTATTTGTCGAACAATTAAAAAGTTCAGATGCCTCGTTTACACCCAGAATAAGAAGGTAGTTTGTAAGCTTCCTGCATATGTGAAGAAGCATACTATGATCGGTATACTTAAGAAATTCTACAAGAAATTCCCATTCCTTTACCTCATTCTCAGAGGCAGCCGGATTTGTTTTTAAATCTTCCCATCCGCTCATTACGGATTTCATCTGCCTATAAACAAGCATTTGACCTATTCTGTCTGCGACAGACTTTATCAGTTTCTTTTCTTTAAAAAGAAAATAACCTTCATCGGTTTTTGGAACTTCCTTAATATATACAACTTCTATGTTACCTGCAATATTTCCATCTGCTTTGATATCAGATGTTTCAGAGAGGGGAGAGGATATAAATCCGGGGCTCTGATAACTATGGTTTTTGTATATTATTCTTGCCCGGCATAGTTCAGGGAATCTCCAGCCAGAAGGTAATACTCTGATGATTTCTTTAAGAATCTCAGGTATGGATAATTGATGGTTTTCGAGAATCTCATCAACCATATACAGGCAGTTTAACTCTTTTTCCCGTTCCTTCAGGATATCAAGTAAATTATTGGACCCAATGTTTTCATTACCCATAATATAAAGGTCTCCCTTTATTAAAAACTGGAGGTTGGAAAAATTACCAACCTCCTATATTATACCATAAAACCATAAAGCAATTTATAACTTTAAGCCGCCAGTGGACGGCGTTACCGCATGCTATGCATACGTTGGCTGCTTAATGATTCAATATTAAATATTATTTATTAAATTAAACCCATCCGCGGCTCTTAACAGCCTGCGCTACGCGGTTAATAGCAATTACATAGGCAGCATCACGCATCCGTAACTTCTTATTCTCTGCAAGCTCGTAAACTGATTTAAAAGCTGAGGTCATCTTTATTTTGAGTTTCGCAAGAACCTCATCTTTTTCCCAATAGTAATTCTGATTTGACTGAACCTGTTCAAAATAGCTGCAGGTTACGCCACCGGCATTAGCTAAGAAGTCAGGAATAACAAAGATATTTCTTTCGTTGATTACCTTGTCAGCATCGGGGGTTGTAGGTCCGTTAGCCGCTTCGCAAATAACCTTAACCTGTTTACTGATTTTTTGAACATTTTCAATGGTTATCTGATTCTCTAAAGCTGCGGGAATCAATATATCAACATCCTGCTCAATCCATGCATTACCGGGAAGAACTTCATATCCCAGANCCTTTGCTTTATCTTTATCGATAGTACCATATGAGTCTGTGATATTTACCAGTGCATCTATGTCCATGCCATCAAGCTTACGGAAGGTATAAGCCTTTTTGTCAGCTTCATCCCAGCAGGAAATAGCAACGACCTTACCGCCTAATTGCTGATATAATCTGACGGCATATTGAGCTACATTGCCGAAACCTTGGAAACTGGCAGTAGTATTTTCAACAGGAATATTAAGATAATTTAATGCTTCATTCAGAACATAAATAACTCCAAAACCCGTTGCTTCTGTCCTTCCTAAAGAACCGCCCATGCCAACCGGTTTACCAGTAATAAATCCGGGGTTTCTGCTTCCGTGAATAGTTTCATATTCATCCAACATCCAGAGCATATGCTTTGCATTTGTCATAACATCAGGGGCAGGAACATCAGTATTTGGACCAACATTTCTGGCCAACTGACGTACATAGCCACGGCATAACCTTTCCTGTTCACGTTCTGTAAGATTTCTAGGGTCACAGACAACTCCGCCTTTACCTCCGCCTAAGGGGATGTCTACGACTGAGCATTTCCAGGTCATCCACATAGACAGGGCACGGATTGTATCAATTGTCTCCATTGGATGGAAACGAATACCGCCCTTGGCAGGACCTCTTGCGTCATTATGCTGTACTCTGAACCCCTTAAAGACTTTAGTGGTACCGTCATCCATTTTTACGGGAATTGTGAAATGATATTCGCGCATAGGCTGGCGCAGAAGCTCGCAGGTTGCGGCATCAAGGTCTAACTTTGAGGCAACCGAGTCGAATTGTTGTTGTGCTATCTCATAAGGATTATAAGATGAAGTACTCATTTTTGTTTGGCCTCCAATATTATTAATAAATTTTGGTTAGGACACAGGGCTTAAAAAAGACCCAGGGGATACTGCAAAATGATTTTTTATTAATAACAAATTGCAAAATAAATGAATATATCATTAAAAAAGAAACATTCCAGTTTGTCTCCAGTATCTTTCAAAAACCCGAACCATACATATCATATCAATGCAAATTCGATGTGTCAACCATTGGATATTAAGGAAATGTACATGAAACTTACAAAAAGGTTTCTTTCAAATTTTCACATGATTACTTCTTTTAGATTCCTCTGTACTAAACAAGTTTTATATCAAAAAAAAAAGAAATAAAGACTAAATATTTTGAATTATCCTCAAGAATAATGATAAATTTCATGATATACTATAATTAAAAAATCAAAGAGGGTAAGTGTATGAAACAGTATTTGACTCTTGAAGATTTAAATTCTTTAACATTCAGCCAAAAACAAGCACTTAAATTACTCTGGCTTCCTGCTGTAAACGATAGGGCTGTTGCATCTGTCTGTAAGGATGCAGAAAATGATATATATGAAGATCTTGAATTTGTGGTGGGCGAGGTCATTATTTCCGAAAGGGGTACTATCACTTTAAAAAGACTGAGGATGCCTGAGGAATTAACCGATGATGAAGAAATTCCTGCAAATGAGGAAGAATCCCCAGAAGAGGTTTTCTATGATGTTTTTGATCCTGGGGACTATTTCTTAAAAGAAAACTGCCTGCCATTATTCAACATAGGTCAGCTTATTAATTGTCTAAGAAATACAAAGGCCGGACAAGGCGGCTTTAGCCTGGATATTCCGCCCGCCAGCGGCATTGAGGCCGAAGAAGGCTATCGAATCAGTGACAGGTTCGGTGAAGTCGACAGGGATGATGAATTGATAGATCTTCTTTTTAAGATTCTAAAAGAACAATTATAACAGATAAGAACCATATATTACCTAATGGTATCAAAGTGCAAAAAAGCAGCCGGCTGAGTAACCGACTGCTTTTTTGTACCCCGCACATATGTGGCAGGGATTCCCTTGGCGTGCCAGAGATGATTCGAACACCCGACCGACGGATTAGAAGTCCGTTGCTCTATCCTGCTGAGCTACTGGCACATGTCAGAGCGACTTTATTATTATACAAATGACTTAATACTTTGTCAAGAATGTTATTATAATTATATTTAGCCAAACAATAGCTTAGTTTGCTGCTTTCCAGTATGCTTCTTAATTCACGATTATCATTGAACTTTGGCCTCATACGTAAACATTGTATAATACCGCCGGTATCGATTGTATATTTGCTGTACTCTGTTTAGGATGCAGATTGCCTTGGGCCTGAAATTAATAAATAATATCAATTTGATTTTACCAATGATATATTAACTTAAACAAAAGTCAATTATATACACAATAATAGAATAGTATGTGAGAGTACTAATTGTTGTCCTGCCATCTTTGTATTAGTATAATCAAAGAGAAGACAGGAAGAAAAAGGAGAGAAGTATATGAAATTTTCTGAAATGCTGTATAAGAGACCTGATATAAAAGCTTATATAACTGAAGTAAATAAGCTGATCGAAAGAGTAAAAAATGCAAAATCTTCTGAAGAGCAGCTTTTGGCACATAAAGAGTTTACTGTTTTAACAGATAAATTAAGTACAATGAGCACCATAGCTCATATCCGCAATACAATGAACACTGAAGATTCTTTCTATGACAGGGAAAAGGACTTTTTTGATGAAAACAGCCCATTAATAGAAAACTCTACAGCAGAATTCTACAGAGCCTTTGTATCGTCCNATTTTAGAAAAGAACTGGAGGAGAAACTTGGTAAGCTGCTTTTTGAGAACGCCGAGTTAGAACTTAAAGCTATTGATCCGGCAATTATACCTGAGTTACAAGAGGAGAACAGGTTGGTGAGCGAGTATATTAAGTTAATAGCATCAGCTCAGCTGGAATTTGACGGAAAAAAACTTAACTTGTCACAACTTCGTTTGTATATGGAGTCGCCGGATAGAGAGATTCGAAAGGATGCATATAAAAAACGAACAGAATTTTTTGAAGAAAACAAGGCGAAACTTGATGAGATTTATGACAAATTAGTAAAAGTACGTACTAAGATGGCTAAAAAGCTGGGATTTGAGAACTTTGTAGAGCTGGGTTATATAAGAATGGGTAGAAACTGTTATGGTCCCAAAGAAGTTTCTGCCTTCAGAGAACAGGTAAAAAAGCACATGGTTCCTCTTTCCCGGAAACTTAATGAAAAACAAAAGGAGCGGCTGGGATTAAAAAAACTCACCTTCATTGATGCTCCTCTGTATTTTAAGGATGGAAACCCGAAACCTGAAGGAACACCCGAAGAAATATTTAGAGCCGGCCAGAAAATGTATGATGAGCTGTCGGGAGAGACAAGCGAGTTCTTCCGTTTTATGCTGGAAAATGAGCTATTGGATTGTTTAAGCCGCAAAGGCAAAGCTGCAGGCGGCTACATGACCTATATTCCTGATTATAAATCACCGTTTATTTTCGCCAACTTTAACAAAACCAGCGGTGATATTGATGTTTTAACTCATGAGGCAGGTCATGCCTTTAATGGCTATCTGGCTAAGGATATAGAAATAAGTGAATACAGAACTGCTACTATGGAAACCTGTGAGGTTCATTCCATGAGTATGGAGTTTTTTACCATGCCGTGGATGAAGCTGTTTTTCGGCGACAGGGCAGAAGAGTATAAGTATATGCATTTAGCATCGGCCATCAATTTTATACCATACGGATGTGCTGTAGATGAATTTCAGCATGAAGTATATATGAACCCCGGTATGACGCCTGATGAGCGAAAGGCTGTGTGGAAGCGTATCGAAAGTAAATATCAGCCGGATTTGGATTATGAGGATGACCCATTCTTTGGGAAAGGAGGACGCTGGCAGGCTCAAACCCATATTTACAGTTCACCCTTCTACTATATTGACTATTGCCTGGCACAGACCTGCGCTCTCCAGTTTAGAAATCTGATCTCTGAAGACTATAAGGCTGCCTGGGAAAAATATCTCAGCTTTAGCAAGAAAGCCGGCACGATGACCTTTACAGATCTTTTAAAGACTTCCGGCCTTCGGTCCCCAATGGAGGAAGGGTGCATTAAAGATATATGTGAAGGCGCTGAAGAAGCAATAAGACAAATAATAATTTGATTTTTTGAATGTGAATATAATAATGTTGATTTATCGGATAATAAAAGCGTGAAATGCAATATTTTGCAGATAAATAGTATTATTTGGCTGTTAAAAATGTTATGATAATAGAAATAATATCACACCTAAAACTGGAGTGAAAAACAGATTATGAAAAAAAGAGTATTCAGTGCGATGGAGCTTTCCCTGCTTTGTCATCAGATGGAACAGTTTTTTAAATCAGGAGTTAGCCCTTTAGAGGGAATACCTGTACTATCTGAAGAAATAACCAATGCCCGGTTAAAAAAATCAATGGAATTCATTTCTGAAAAGATAATTGAAGGCATGTCATTGTATCAGGCATTTTTAGAAGAAGGAAGTTTTCCTGATTATATGCTGCAGATGATCAGGATTGGTGAACTGACAGGCAAACTTGACACTGTCATGGAAAACCTCTCGGTTTACTATGAAAACGAATCAGACCTAAATAAAGAAATTAAAAATGCTATTACATATCCGGTTATATTATCGTTGCTTATTATTGGTATTATTGGGCTTATGATTTATAAGGTTATACCTGTCTTTGATGAAATTTTCCAAGGCCTTGGCGGCCAGATGCCAAAAGAAGCACAGGTTATCCTTTTATTCACCATATCCCTTAAAAAAATCTTTTTATGGTTTCTCATTATATCGGTATTTGTTATTTTGATAATTATAATATTTGCTAAAACAAAAAAAGGGAAACTTGTGTTTGATGAGTTTAAAGTAAAGAATCCGGTGACGGGCTTATTGTATCGAAAAGTAATATCATACAGAATTGGCATGGGTCTTGATCTCACAATCCAAAGCGGTATGAATACAATTGACAGCTTTAATCTGGTTAAAGGGTTAATTGATAATAAATATGTTGCAAATGTGCTGGAAGGTGTATCCCAAAATATTGCAAACGGCGAATCATTTTCAGACGCTATCAAAGATTCAAAAGTTTTTCCTGAGCTTTTTTCAAGAATGATTAAGACTGGCGAACGCACAGGAAAAATGAACGATACTATAAAAAAATTAACAAGGATTTACGGAAAGGAATCAGAGATATCTTTAAAAAGGTTCAGTAAAACCATAGAACCTGCATTAGTTGCGATACTGTCAGTTATTCTGGGAATGGTGCTTCTGTCGGTTCTCTTGCCGCTTATTGGAATAATGTCTTCTATAGGATAGGAGTCTTTGATATGTTTAAAAGCAATATCTACAAATGGGTTCAGCCTTACATTCTGATTATTATTACAATAGCAGCTTTGGTTTCTATTTTGTTTATGGATATATTCTGGGAAAATAGAAATGCAGCGCAACCCGAAAGAATAAAGGAGGCTATTGAACGCACATGTGTTCAGTGCTATGCCCTTGAAGGAAGTTACCCTCCGGATTTGGAGTATTTAAGCAAAAATTATGGCCTTATTCTAAATGATGAAAAGTATTTTTATTATTATGAGATATTCGCATCAAATGTAATGCCGTATGTGGAGGTTTATGAAAAAGGTACTTAATATCAGTCTAAGACAGGAAAAAGGTCGAGCGTTGATTGAAACACTTTCAGTAGTATTGCTTTTAGTATTACTTGGAGCATGTTGCTTAAGTTTATCCCTGTCTACATTTAAAACATACCAAAGATTAAATGATTCCAGGGATAAAACCAGTGAGCTTAGGATAGCCAGCTCTTTTTTAACCAGTAAAATTCGTCAGAATGATATAGCCGGCAGTATTGAAGTGAAACCAGAACCAATTACAGGTAATAATGCTTTGGTAATATATGAGAACATAAATGGTGAAAGTTATGCTACGTGGATTTATCATAATTCAGGCTGCCTGATGGAATCGTTGGTTCTGAGTCATGAAACCCCTACACCAGATATAAGTCAGATAATTGCAAAAGTTGATAGCTTCCAGATAGATTATAATTATGAAGAAAATCAGATTTTCACAAGTGTAGGTATCGACGGTGTAAGACCGTATAGCAATATCATAAAAGTAAGATCAAAGTAGTGGGAGATGTATTGTGAAATCAGATGAAAGAGGATTCACATTAGTAGAAATAATTGTTGCAGTGGCGATTTTAGCTGTATTATCGGCAGGTGTAGTGAGCCTGTTTATTGTATCTCATGTTAGACTTCAGAAAGCCATGGACCTTGATAATGCTGTTTTGGAAACCAATACTTTAATCGAAGAGTTTCAGGGTGTTGAAGGCTCGTCATCAAATGGCAGCCGTTTTACAATATATTACGATGATAATTGGGAACGCTCAGTTATAATGGATTCAGAAGCTCAATACGCTATTTATGGTAACATAATCCAATTATCAGAAGATCAGGAAGGCTTACTACACCTGGATTTAAGAGCAGTAAGGCTGAAACCATATCCATTTGAGAATAATGAGAAACATGAAATATATAGTATTGGTGTAATTATTGAAGACTTATCCTACTGGAGTGAGTAATAATATGATGCATAATTTAAAATCACAAAAGGGAAGTTCTATGGTTTTAATATCACTGCTATTGGTTACAATGGTAGTGTTTGCACTATTAAGCATTAGTATCTCTGCATCCGAATTTAGATTATCCCAAAAAAATGCGGATAATCACAAGACTTATTACTTGCTTGATTCTGAAGGTAAGCGTTTTTTGTATGACATAAAAAACAAGATAAAGAAAGTGATTAACTTCTCCAATAACAATGAATTATTCTTTGAGAATTTTGATTTGATTCTAAACGAAAATATTATTCGGTCCATGGGCTATGAGAATGACAAATTGGCAATGACTATAGAACGCACTTTTATATTAGAAGATAATTCAAGGAATAAGTTTCTTACTGTAAAGCTGTTAATCCGGCAGCCCGGCTCGGATGACAGGATAAATGATATATGCTCGGTTAAAGAGTGGAGGCTTTGGCAGGAACCTTTTGAGATTGATAATAATACATATGATTTGTGGGAAGGAAAACCATAATGGAAAATACTACATACAGCTTAAAAGAACTTTTAAGAACTGCAGTTAAAAATAATGCATCTGATATACAGATAACTGTGGGGGTTCCGCCGGTATTAAAAGTAAGAGGAGAATTAGTATTTGCCGGAGAAAAAATACTAAGCCCGGAAGATACCAAAAGGCTTGTTGGTGAACTTTTTCCTGATGATGAAACCTTTAATTCTTTTTTAGCTGTTGGTGATAAAGACTTTTCTCTTTCAGTAGGGAAATTGGGAAGATTCCGCATAAATACCTTTATTCAGAGAGGATCATTGGCTGCTGCAATACGCCTTGTTTATACAGAACTGCCTGATCCGAAGGATTTATTGATACCGGACAGTGTTTTACAGTTACATAAGCTCAACAGGGGACTTGTATTGGTAACGGGGCCTGCAGGGAGCGGTAAATCTACAACACTGTCATGTATAATAGATTTGATTAACAGAACAAGAAAGTGTCATATCATTACTCTGGAAGAACCTATAGAGTATCTTCACCAGCATAAAATGAGTATAGTTAACCAAAGAGAGATAGGACAGGACACCCAAAGTTATGCCAGGGGATTAAAGGCAGCGTTGAGAGAATCACCGGATGTAATACTGGTAGGTGAAATGAGGGATCTCGAAACTATTTCAATTGCCTTGACAGCCGCTGAGACCGGACATTTGGTTCTTTCCACTCTTCATACTCTGGGAGTGTCACAGACAATTGACAGAATAATAGATGTGTTTCCTCCAAATCAACAACATCAGATTCGTATACAGCTGTCAACTGTCTTAAAGGCTGTTGTTTCCCAACAACTGATACCATCGGAAAAACGAGGGAGAGCAGCAGCTTTTGAGGTCATGCATTCACAAAATGCAATCCAGAATCTAATCAGGGAAAACAAAACCTATCAAATTGACTCTGTGATTCATAGTGGTAAAAATTATGGTATGCAGAGCATGGATTATGATATAAGTAAACTATATAAAAAAGGTTATATTACCCGGGAAAATGCATTACTTTATAGCCTGAACCAGGATGTTCTGCTAAAATATCTTTAATGATGCAAAAAGCTGGGGGAAATGACGGGTATGGCATATATTTGTGAGAATGAGCTTATTTCCATATATAATTCATTGGAATCCAAATTTTTAAGTGCTGGTTTAGAGCCGGAGATAGCTCTTATAAGAGATTATATGTTGAAAATAAAGGTAAGTGAGAATGATAAAGCTCTTGGCAAGTTAATCATAGACTACAGTCCCAAAAAGCAAAATTATAATTTCAGAAATGATTCGGATTTGCCTGAGAAAGAATTTGTCCGAATCATAGCTTTGTTGGGTCAGGCCGACAAAATAAAAGAAAAAAGCAGTTCTGTTAAGAAAAATACAAAAAAACAGAAATCAGATGTGCCGGAAATTGTAGTTTCAACACTTTACTATGCTTACGTGGATGGATCTTTCATAGAAGGATCTACAGGTTATGGTGCAGTTATTCTAAAAGCAGGAAAAATCATAGCTGAGCTGTCGGGAAAGGTAGATTCACCGGAGGCCTTTACCTCAAGGCAGGTAGGAGGAGAAATTCAGGCTGTCATAGAAGTTTTGGAATGGTGCAAGAAAGAGAAAGTGAAAGAAATTTCAATTTTTTATGATTTTCAGAACATTGAAAAATGGGCAACGGGTAAATTTCGAACCAATACGCCGATGACACAAGCCTATAAGGAGTATATCGATAACTGCGGTATATCCATAACATGGCATAAAGTTGAAAGCCATACAGGGATAGAGATGAATGAAAGGGCAGATATGCTGGCTAAAAACGGAGCAAGGTTGGAATAGATATTAACTTGTTGTTTGGAGGAAGAATGGAATATAGTACTTTATTAAAAAAGAATCTAAAGATTTTTTATAATAAAAACAACAAGAATTCGTTTGAGTTATTGGAAGGCTGTGGTAGTGTTATTGTTTCAGCTCCCCACAGTGTTGAACAAATACGAAATGGGAAAATAAAATTTGCTGAGTATCAGACAGGAGCTATAACAAGAATACTTCATGAAAAGATTGGTTGTCCGGTCATCTATAAAACAAAAAATTGCAACGATGATGCAAATTATGATGATAAAAGTGATTACAGAGATTTTCTCATACAATATATAAAAAAAAATGACATAAAACTACTGATGGATTTGCATCAAATGGCTCCGAGAAGGGAAATGAACATTGACATTGGAACAGGCAGAGGAAAGAATATCCTTCAAAGATATGATTTGCTGGAAAAAATAATTACTTTTTTTAACAATAACGGTGTCAAGAATATTATGGTAGATGAAATATTTGATGCGACATATAAAAACACAGTATCTGCTCATGTTTCATCAAGCTGTTCTATTCCATGTTTCCAAATAGAAATAAACTCAAAACTGGTTAGTGACAAGTATGATGAATACAATATAGATTCAATAATTAAATCACTGTTACAAATTATTGAGTATATGAATATGCATTGAAACTAAAGGCGGTTTATATGAATGGATGGCTGGTTGTCAATAACTTCATTGATAGCTATAAATTTAAAGAGCTTTATAACTGGTTTATAGATGCCTCAAAAAAAAGTGATGTTGAATTATCGATAAAAACCACAGGGGATTTTGTTAGTATACTGGGAAAGGAAATATATAATGAACTTCCTGACTTTGTGTTGTTCTGGGATAAAGACATATATTTAGCACAGCGGCTCGAGAACATGGGAGTAAGAGTTTTCAATTCGGCACATGCGATTGAGGTTTGTGATAATAAAGCTCTTACAGCTATTCAGTTATCTAAGAATAACATTACAATTCCAAAGACTATTATTGCTCCTAAAACATTCGAAGGAATAGGTTATAAAAACACAAGATTCCTGGAATATGCAGAAGAAGAGCTTAAATACCCGTTTATAATAAAAGAGGTGTATGGTTCATTCGGACATCAGGTGTATTTAGCAGATAATCGTGAAAAGGCGGAAATTATTATAAATAGAATAGGTCATAAGGATTTCATTATGCAGGAATTAATAAAGAACAGTTGGGGTAAGGATATCAGGATAAATATTGTAGGTAACTGCGAAGTCGCTTCCATGTACAGATATAACACAGAAGGAGATTTTCGTTCCAATATTACCCTTGGTGGGAAAATGAAACAGTACACACCCAGTAAAGAACAAGTAGAGATAGCAATACAGGCATGCGTCGCCGTGGGAGTTGATTTCGGAGGTGTCGATATACTGTTTAGTGATAATGATACTCCGATAGTATGTGAAGTAAATTCGAACCCGCATTTTAAAAGCACATATGATTGTACCGGAATTAATATGGCAGAAATTATTATTGAGCACATTATAAGGAAATGTAATTAACGATGATTGGTTGGCTTATTTATAATGAAACTGATGCAAAAAGGAATGAATGGCTCATTTCAGAATATCAGTCTTATGCATCCAATAAAGGAATAGAGTTAAAATTAATCTTAGCCGATAACTTGGATTTTGGAGTAATAAACAACAAATATATTTTCTTGTACAATAATAATATTTGTGTAATACCTGATTTTGTCATTTGCAGATGTATATACCCATTATTAAATAAACAATTTGAATTGATGGGTATTCCTGTTTTTAATAATTATCATGTTTCCTCCATATGCAATGATAAAAGAAAAACCCATCAATATTTAACCGGTAATAATATTGAAATGATGGATACACTCTTTTTGAATAGAAGGTTTATTGGCAGCAGCAAAGAGTTTTTTTATCCTTCAATTATTAAGTCTATTGATGGACATGGCGGAAAAGAGGTATATTATGTTCGAAACAAAGAGGAGCTAACATCCGTAATTGAAAACTTAAAATCAGATGAATTCTTAATACAAAAAGTAGCATCAAATATAGGCACTGATATTAGAGTATATGTACTGGGCAAGAATATCATTGCTGCAATTCTGCGTAAGTCAAACAATGACTATAGAAGTAATTTTTCACTCGGCGGTATTCCAAGTTTATATGTTCTTAGTGATAATGAGATAAAAATAGTCCAAAGGATAGTTGACATGTTCGATTTTGGCTTAGTAGGTATTGATTTTATTATTGATGACGGAAAGATCAAGCTCAATGAAATCGAAGATGTTGTCGGTTCCAGAATGCTATATAAATTAACGTCAATAAAAACTCATGAACTATATTTAGATTTTATTATTGATCATTTAGAAAGGTAGATAATATGAAAGAAGCAAAAATTGTAAAAGAATCAGGTAATTTTATTATTAAGAAGAACGGGCATGTGCTAAGAGATATATTTGATAAACCTATGGTATTGAGATTTTTTAATCAAACATCAAATAAAGCCTTTTTGAATTCCATATTCATAAACCCACATTACAAAGATAGGATAATAAATCCTTATAAGACGTGTCTTCTAAACCCTGGCAATGGTGAATTCTTTGAGTGTTCGGTGTGTTTTTCGGAATCAGTTGATGTAAATGGTATTATAATAACAAAATTGATACAAGAAAAACTATCCATAGAAGCCGGTACAGAATTAATTTTGTTACCTATGAAAAGTATTTTTTGCACAAAAATTTTAATTGCCAGTATTGATGATATAAAAGAAAAAAAAATCCGTGTTTCCGCAGAAAAGCGCAGTTTCTATAATGATTTTGTTTATTACGATATTGTTAACACTCTTACAGGGGCTTCAATGACAATTAAAAACGATAAAATATTATTTGACCCCAATATAGCCGAGAATGAGATTAAATTAAACAGACAACAAAGAGTACTGCTTGATATTGAGTTGCCTCCCTCATTTGAAGATAATGTGTTTTTATCTGTTAGGGAAGCCTTATCATCAGACGAAGAAAAAGAATTACTTTTTGAGTGTTATAATGAAGACGGTTCACAAAAAAAATCTACAGACTATCGCTCCCTAATAAAACTAAAAAAGAAGCTTGAAGAGAAAGGATTGCTGTGTTTATCCATTTCTCCGACAATACGATCATTCCATAGCAAGAATGATGTTAGTTTATTTAGAAAGATTACAAGGTTTATTGTCGGAAAAAGTATCAAAGCTTTAAAATGTGTTCGACCTTACAGTGAGGACGAAGACAGTAATATTGTGAGGATTTCAACAGATAATATGAAGGTTCTAGGGCTGGATGATACGGGAAAAGTAGTTATTACATATGGAATGCAATCAGTTTTGTGCAAAGCTCTGCCTTATGAAAATGAGGAACGTTTATTAAAAACAAATAAAGATATTAATGTAGAAACTTCAATCGGTATTCCGATAAATCTCAGAAAAAAGCTTGGCATATGCAAGCTGAATGTATCTGTAAAAGTAGAACGAGATACAAACTCTATTTTTAAAGCTAGAATCAGCAAATCACTTTTATCTTCCTTACTTACTATGTATGGTGCGATTATGACATTTTATGAGAATATGCATATAGCAATAATAATTACGATGATTGCCATTCCAATTATTATATATATTATGTTTGCAGAACAACGCGAAAATCATGGTTAAAATGATACATAATATTGCAAAAATATTTCTTCTTTGTAATGTTTCATTTGTTTATGTACATAGGCAGCTTTAATGGGTATAATTGAATAAGAGTATATCAAACTCTTCTTATGCAGTACTGCTGCAGAACTACTAAAGAAAAATATGGCGAGGTATGCTTATGTCGAAAAAATCATGGCATTATATTGCCGCAGTAATTGTCGTTTGTTTAGTTTTTCTGGCTCTTCCAAACAATGATGCATTTGCCCAGACATATCCGGAGACAATCAGAGTAGGACTTTATTTTGGGAGTGCTTCTGCTTCCAGTGTCGCATTATCAGCCAAATCAGGAATTGAGGCAGGTTATTATAAAGATAATGAATTTACTGCTCTCCTTACCGAAAAAGGCGGGGCACAGTTAATTTTCAGGAAGGATGCACACTTCATTAAGTCCTCTTCGGGAGCAATTTCCGAGTATAATCCAAATGAAGGTATACCTTTTGATGGAGAAACCTATGGCCCATATCATATTCAGATTGGAGATAAGGCTGCGGATTTAGCATCTGCTCAAAAATTATGCAGTGATTACAGAGCGGCCGGTGTTTTAGCATATCCTGTCTTTGAAGATGGTTGGTCAGTATGGACCGGGTTTTATTCAGATTCCGGTAAAGCAGATAAAGATTTACCCAACCTGTCCTCAAAACTGGGTGGAATTCCGTTAAAGGTTATTGACAGATCAGCTTCTCGAATAATTGTATATAGCAGTAACTTTGAGCCGCTGCTTATTTTTGGAGATACTAATTATAAACTGACGGTGCGGCCCAGCAGTTCCAATGATCCTAAGCTGATATCGGTAAACAGTAAACCATATCGTGGCGAAATTGAGCTAAGGCGATTTTCCGACAGTGATATGACAGTTATAAATATAGTCAACATAGAACAATATTTATATGGGGTTGTCCCCAGGGAGATAGAATCTAATGCTCCGATGGAGGCACTGAAAGCCCAGGCGGTTGCTGCCAGGACTTTTGCATACCGGTCAATGAGAAGTTATAAAAAGTGGGATTTTGACGTTGTTAACACTGTTTCTTCACAGGTTTACGGTGGTTATAGTGATGAAAAGGCAACAACTAACCGGGCTGTGGATGAGACTAAAGGAATAAAAGCTCTGTATAACGGAAGTCTTATATCTATGCACTATTTTAGTTCCAGTGGAGGAATGACCGAGGATAATATCTATGTTTGGGGATCGGATATCCCATATTTAAAAAGTGTTGCAGATCCGTATGAAGCCGGTAATTCGTACAACTACACCTGGTCCAGAACATTTACAGCTGAAGATATAAAAATGAAACTTTTTATAAGTGCCGTGGAAATTGGTGACATTGTAACAATGGTGGCTGATGAATATACACCAGCAGGAAGAGTTAACAAACTCAGAATTGTTGGAACAAAAGGCTCAATAACATATAGTAATGAAGATATACGTATTATACTGGGGGAGAACGGTGGCTATCTGCCAAGTCGTATGTTCACAATCAGCTCCCCGGGTTCGGACACGGGTTCTGGCACAGCATCGGTAATGTCGGCAAACGGAAAATCTACTTTAAATGTATATGGTAATAAAGCCGTGACTTCTTCAGGAGTTTATGATATTTTATCTTCATCGGGACCTGTTAAAGTTATGGGTTCAAATAATTTGGCTATTATAACAGGAGACGTTCCTTCCGGAACCTTTGTATTAACTGGTAAAGGATGGGGCCATGGTATAGGAATGAGTCAGGAAGGTGCAAAAGGATTGGCTCGAAATGGTTATACATTTGATCAGATATTGAAACACTATTTTACCGGTATCACAGTTGAGTAAGAAAATGCGAATGGAGCAAAAGGATGCTTTGGATTGTTTTAATTATTATATTAACAGGCACAGATCAGTTGTCTAAATGGTATTTTTATACAAATAGACTGCAATATGACGGCTTTGTTGTAATCAAAGATTTTTTTCATCTGACATATTTGGAAAATCGGGGGGCAGCCTTTGGAGTGTTACAGAATTTCAGGTGGACATTTATAGTGTTTACCATTGTAGCTGTCAGCATTATGATTTGGTATTTTATAAAAAATAAAAATGTTATATTAAGGATTTCACTGACATTATTAATATCAGGAGCTGTTGGAAACTTTGTTGACAGGCTTTTTAGAGGTTTCGTGGTTGATTTTCTTGACTTTTATCCGTTTGGTTACGATTTTCCGATATTTAATTTTGCAGATATATGCATTAATGTAGGAGTCTTTTTTCTTATTTTTTATGTTATTTTTATTTATAAAGAGCCTGTAGCTAATAAAGAAGAACTCAATACTGCTGAGGTGACTGATGAACAGCAGGACTAAAACCTTTATTATTAATGAAACGGATGAAGGGATAAGACTTGATGTCTTTCTTGTTTCCCAGCTGGACTCTGAATCATTTACCAGGAGCTTTATACAAAAACTGATTGGCCAGGGTCTGGTAACGGCAGATGGTGCTAAAGTAAAAAGCGGTCATAAGATTAAAGCCGGTATGAGGGTAGCAGTAGAAATACCCGAACCAATCACACAGGATATTGAGTCTCAGGATATTCCTTTAGATATAATATTTGAAGATAACGATATTATAGTAATAAATAAGCCAAAAGATTTTGTCGTCCATCCGGCAGCCGGAAACTGGAAAGGTACATTGGTTAATGCGCTTTTGCATCATTGCAGAGATTCATTGTCAGATATAAATGGTGTAATCAGGCCGGGGATTGTTCATCGAATTGATAAAGATACCTCAGGCTTACTGGTGGTAGCAAAGAACAATAATGCCCATTTAAAGCTATCACAGCAGTTGAAGAATCATCAGATTCAAAGAATCTATGAAGCTGTNGTTGACGGAAATATAAAGGATGATGCAGGAAGGATTTCAGCACCTATAGGCAGGCACCCGATAAATCGAAAAAAAATGGCTGTAAATCTTAAAAACGGCAAGCCTGCCGTTACACATTTTAAAGTTATTGAGCGTTACAAAGGATATACACATATTCAGCTTAAGCTGGAGACAGGCAGGACGCATCAAATACGAGTGCATATGGCCTCTATCGGACATCCTGTTACCGGAGATCTTGTTTACGGGAAAGCATGTAAGCTGATGGACACGGAGGGGCAGGTTCTTCATGCCCGATATCTGATTTTGAGGCATCCTGTAAGCGATGAGGAGATGACTCTTGAAGCTCCGTTACCAAAATACTTCACCCAGCTTCTAAAACGCCTCAATGAGCTTTAGGATCATATTTTTATTAATGATAATTTTAGCAGGGGTAACATCCAATAAACTTTTAAGGCCTTAATCTTTAGCTCATTTTTGGCATTTCGAAGTTTGATTTGATTTAATTGTTGGCACCACGAAAACCCAAAATAGTGTTATAATAATTAATAATGGACATAGTCACAACAATATTATATAATTCTTCTTGGCTACTTAGTGAGGTGATTTAATGGCTGAACAGAATATAGCATTTAATGTTGAAGGGATGACCAGTGAAGATTCTGCTGAATCAATCAAGAATTCTCTTACTATGCTCAACGGAGTTATTGAAGTAATAGTTGATATTGATACTAGACGTGTTGTAGTTGAGTATGATGAAGAAAGACTGAGTGCCGAAATAATAAAAGGAACGATTGAAGATGCAGGCTTTGAGGTGAAATAGACCCGTTTAGCCACTGTATTAGATGCCTGTCCTGTACTGATCTGGATAGGCATTATTCGTTTTAGTATTCTTTGGAGGCTATTATATAATGCGCTTGTTGGGTAATTTAATCTGGATGTTATTTGGCGGGATTCTTGCTGCAATTCTATGGTTCGTTGCCGGGGTAATTTGTTGTATTACGTTTATTGGCATTCCCTTTGGCATACAATGCTTTAAGATTTCCGGCTTTGTGGCATATCCTTTTGGTCGGGATATTGAAATTAAAGGCTTTGGTATTGGTAGTCTTGTGGGGAATGTAATATGGATAATTCTCCTGGGATGGGAACTATGTGTATTTCATTTAGTGATAGGGCTTTTAATGTGTATCACCATAATAGGAATCCCTTTCGGAAATCAGCATTTTAAACTGGCAAAACTTTCACTGGTTCCTTTTGGTTCAAAAATCTATACAAAGAGCTGGTTTTAATTGAGGTGTAATTGTGCTGGGTATCATGGGTGGAACATTTAATCCTATACATTATGGTCACCTTCTTATGTGTGAAGGAATAAGAGAAGAATTCAGTCTTGAGAGAATAATATTCATTCCTGCGAAAATTCCGCCGCATAAGGACAACAGTAAGATTATCGGGGCGCATGACCGGTTTCGCATGGTAGAGCTGGCTATTAGTGATAATCCCTTTTTTATGGCCAGCGAGATAGAAATAAAGAGGAAAGGCTCATCTTATACGGTTGACACATTAAGAACTGTCAAGGAACAAACAAATAACAAGGAAATATCAATTATTGTTGGCGCAGATTCTTTGATACAATTTGAGACCTGGAAGGATTACCGTGAAATTTTTAAACTGGCGGTCATTATTGTGGCATCAAGACCTGATACAGAAGAAGATATTTTAATCAGCTATATAAATAAGTTTAAAAAAGAGTTTGGAGCAGATATTCTGAAATACTCGGGTAAAGCTATGGATTATTCTTCAACCGAAATAAGAAGAAGGGTTGAAATGGGTTTATCAATTAAATACCAGGTACCTCCCGTGGTTGAGAGGTATATTTACAAAAACAGACTCTACAGAAATGCTTGATACCGAGGTGGAGGCATGACAATAAATACCATTATTGATACACTAAAGAGGGAAATAGATTCATATAGGTTCAACCATTCGTTAAACGTTATGGAGACAGCGGAGGCTCTTGCAAGACAATACGGAGCAGATATTCATAAAGCAAGGCTTGCAGGTATTCTCCATGATTGCGGCAAAAATTATAAAGGCGAAGAAGCCAGGAGGTTTGTTAAGAGAATAGGTTATCAAGCTGAAGAGGTGGAAATTCGTCAGCCAAAGCTGCTTCATGGTATAATAGGTGAGTATCTTGCAAAGGAAATGTATGGAGTGACTGATGAAGAAGTACTTGGTGCAATAAGATGGCATACCACAGGAAAGGCGGGTATGAATCTATTAGAAAAAATTATATACATAGCCGACTATATTGAACCCTTAAGATCATTTGATGGTATTGAAACTATGAGGAGAATAGCATTTGAGGATTTAGAAAGGTGCATTGTTTACTGTTCTGAAAGCACAATAAAATTTATATTAAAAAAAGGTGTACTTTTGCATAAGAATACAGTAGACACTCGCAATTACAGTTTGATGCTTATAAAAGACAGGAATGAAAATATCTGAAGTAAGGGGATGCTTATGGATTGGTTTCTTTTCCAGTTTAATCCGCAATTTTTATTATCTGCACTGGTACGTATTTTTTTATCATGCGTACTAGGTGGAATTATTGGCTTTGAACGCGAGCAGTCCCGTAACAGACCGGCAGGTTTCAGAACTCATATTCTTGTTTGTTTGGGTGCATGCCTTGTCATGCTGATTGCAGAGTTTTCAATGATTGCATACTCAGGTAAGGTAAATATTGACCCAACACGTATTGGTGCCCAGGTTGTCAGTGGTATAGGCTTTTTAGGTGCAGGTACCATAATACGACATGGACTTTCGGTAAAAGGAATTACTACGGCAGCCAGCATTTGGGTGGTAGCCTGTGTTGGTCTGGCCTGCGGCGTTGGTTTTTATACCGGGGCAGTATTGGTTACATTACTTATCTGGACTATACTCATGTACCTGAAAAACCTTGAAATAAAGCTTGCTAAACATAATACTTATAAAACGATTGAGGTAGAGGGAGAAAAGGATAAACAGGTTATATACCCTGTCAGCAGCTTGTTCAGGGAATTAAACATCGAGATAAAAGCCCTTGATATTTATGATGTTCCCAAATCAAACAGACAAAGAATTCTACTTCAATTTGATTTAGATAATAAAGACTTGGATTTAACCATAATATCGGCTAAAATAAACGAGATAGAAGGGATACTTAAAGTGTCTCTGTAATAAAGGAGATGTCATTAGCTTTGACAGATAAAAGTAAAAGTATTTTAAGAGAGATTTCCGAGTGGTTTATACTAATTATTATTGCTTTCTTTATTGCTTCAATAATTCAAAGCGAATTGTTTGCCCTAACAGAGGTAAACATGCAATCAATGATGGAGACGTTGGAGCCCGGTGATAAGTTAATAATGAACAAACTTGCTTATAATTTTGATGAGCCTGAGAGAGGGGATATCATAATATTTTTAAGAGATGAGTCGGTAAACGGTGTTTTAGGAAGGGCATCCATCTATATAAGCGATATTGCCAAAAAACTGAATAAAGATTTCAGAAGAAACAGACTTATCAAGAGAGTTATTGGTATCCCCGGGGACACGATAGAAATAGTTGATAATATACTGTATGTTAACGGCGTAGAACAAAATGAGCCTTATGCTCGCATTGATCCATATGAAAAAATTGTCTTAAACCGTAACCTGCCAAAAGTTACTGTACAGGACGGTGAGTTGTTTGTAATGGGGGATAACAGAGGGCAAAGTGCTGACAGCAGAGACTTTGGCGTAATACGTCGATCCTGGGTTGAAGGTAAGGCTATTTTCAGAGTAATGCCTTTGTCTAAGTTTGGAAAAATAAACTGAAAATTTATATAAGTGTTTTATGGAACCGCTAATAACCGGTTCCCTTGTTTATTATGCACATAATAGATTCTTATAATATTAAGTTTTTATAATAAAAAATCAAAAATACAAATCAGGTTAAAATTTTTAAAAATCTCATTGACATTTAAAAGTAATAGTGCAATAATATCTAATGTTGTTTAGTAAAATTAAACAAAATGTAATGTAAGGGCGTTTTTTTGTTTAATTATATTAAACTTTTTTTAGGTGTTTGTAATTTTACCTCAATCGAGAAGTGCGGATACTTTTATTCTTGTTAAGGGGGGAGTATAATGCTGATAGGTAATAAGATTAAGAGGCTAAGACTGGAAAGCGGCATGACACAGGAAGAAATTGCCGACCGTTGCGAGCTTAGCAAAGGTTATATTTCACAGCTTGAAAGAGATCTTACCTCGCCCTCAATATCAACTTTAGAGGATATTTTAGAGTGTCTTGGAACAAGTCTTCAACAATTTTTTGGGGAAGAGGTCATAGATGAGCAAATTGTTTTTACTAATGAAGACTATTTTGTAAAAGAAGCAGCTGATCAAAGCTATGCCATAAACTGGATAGTCCCGAATGCAAAAAAACGGCTGATGGAACCTATAATAGTGGAGATTAGGCCAAATTGCTCTTTTGAAGAAGATCAGCCGCACCAGGGAGAAGAGTTTGGCATGGTGCTCCACGGGAGCTTATACCTGTATTTAGGTAAAGAGCGATTTCGGCTTAAAAAAGGCGATTGTTTTATGTTTAAACCCAATAAAACCCATGTGATGAAAAACACGGGCAAAACAGTTGCCAGGATATTATGGATATCAACACCGCCAAGCTTTTAGAATAGGGGACGATTATAATGAGTAAAAATCTTATAGAATTAAAGAATCTTACAAAACGATATAATGATATGACTGCAGTTGACAGTATTAATCTTACTATAAAAGAAAATGAATTTGTTACACTTCTGGGCCCCAGCGGGTGTGGCAAAACAACCACTCTGCGTATGATAGGCGGATTCGAGGATCCTGACGAAGGAGAAATTTTTTTTGAAGGTAAGCTTCTTAACGATGTTCCTGCCTATAAAAGAAATATAAACACGGTTTTTCAGAGATATGCCTTGTTCACCCATATGAATGTCTATGAAAATGTAGCTTTTGGTCTTCGTGTAAAAAAGGTTTCTAATGACGAGATTGACAGAAGAGTAAAAAGAATGCTGAAAATGGTTGACTTAGCAGGCTTTGAAAAGCGCAATGTGGATTCTTTAAGCGGCGGTCAGCAGCAGCGTGTCGCTATAGCCAGAGCTTTAGTTAATGAGCCAAAGGTGCTTCTTTTGGATGAACCCCTTGGCGCACTGGACTTAAAGTTGAGAAAAGAGATGCAGATAGAGCTTCTTGATATGCAAAGAAGTGTGGGGATTACATTTATTTATGTTACTCATGATCAGGAAGAAGCACTTACCATGTCAGATACTGTTGTGGTTATGAACAAAGGAGTTATTCAACAAATAGGTACTCCTGAGGATATATATAATGAGCCTATAAACAGATTTGTGGCCGATTTTATTGGTGAAAGCAATATAATAGAAGGTGTAATGCTGGAGGATTATAAGGTTTCATTTGATGGCCTGGTTCTTGACTGCGTTGATAAAGGATTTGCACTAAATGAGCCGGTAGACATAGTTATCAGGCCTGAAGATATCCGTATAGTTGTTAATCCCGATGAGGGTATGATTAAAGGTACGGTTACTTCTGTTGTGTTTAAAGGCGTTCATTACGAGATGATTATTGAGTCTGACAAACGAGAGTACCTGGTACAACGTACCGTAATGTTCCCGGAAGGCAGCGTTGTCGGTATGAATGTCCAGCCTGCTGATATACAAGTTATGAAGAGGGGAGATGTGCCATGCAGCAAAGAGGAAGAGGAAGGATAGCGTATCCCTATATTATTTGGATGGCTATTTTTATTGTTGTACCATTGATTTTGATTCTTTTCTACAGTTTTACTGAAGGAGACATTCATAATCTGAAGGATTTGAAGTTTTCAGTAAGTAGCTATAAGAAAGTGCTTGAACCTATCTATCTGAAAGTAATAGGAAACTCTTTCGTTTTGGCCGGCATTTCAACATTAATATGTCTTATTATCGGATACCCGGTAGCTATGATTATTGCGAATACTGATGTTAAGCATAGAAATCTGTTATTGATGCTGTTTTTGGTACCAATTTGGATGAATTTTTTACTCAGAACCTATGCCTGGATGTCGCTGCTCTCGCCAAATGGACTCATTAACAGATTATTGTTGTGGTTAGGCTTGCCAAAAATTGAAATAATGCCCGGAAAGACAGCTGTTCTTCTTGGCATGGTATATAATTTTCTTCCTTTTATGGTTCTACCCATTTATACAGTCTTAAGCAAGATTGACAAGCATGTAATAGAAGCAGCAAATGATCTGGGAGGCAACAGCGTTATAACATTTATTAGGGTTATTCTGCCTTTAAGCGTACCGGGAATTGTCTCTGGTATAACTATGGTTTTTTTACCTGCAGTAAGCACCTTTGTAATTTCAGGTCTATTGGGAGGCGGAAAAACTCCTTTAATAGGCGACTTAATAGAGCAGCAGTTCCTTTCGTCCCGTGATTGGCATTTCGGTTCTTCATTGTCGATAATTTTAATGATTATGATTTTGATTTCAATGGCCGTAATGTCACGTATTGACAAAAGCCCGCCTGAGGAAGAGAGGAGGAAAATATAATGCAGAAAGCAGTAAAAAGAATATATATGAGTATAGTTTTCCTGTTTCTCTATGCTCCTATTATAGTGTTAATTGTATTTTCGTTTAATAAATCAAAATCGCGGGGACAATGGGGCGGTTTTACCTTTGATTGGTACTTTGATCTTTTTAAAGACAGGCAGATTCGTGAAGCGCTTTATTTTACACTGCTTATTGCTGTAATATCCACCCTGGTTTCCACCATTGTCGGCACTATTGCCGCACTGGGCATCAGTAATATGAGCAAAATTGGGCGGACTGTTGTGCTTAATATTAACAATCTTCCTGTATTAAATCCGGATATTGTAACAGGTGTTGCTCTTATGACCCTGTTTATTTCCACCCGTATTGAGCTTGGGTTTGTAACAATGCTTATAGCACATATTGTCTTTAGTATTCCCTATGTAATCCTGGCCGTACTGCCAAAGATAAGACAGATGAATAAACATACGGCCGAGGCTGCACTGGATTTAGGTGCAACTCCTGCCTATGCTATGAGAAAGGTTATTATTCCAGAGATTATGCCCGGCATCATAAGCGGAGCCTTAATTGCCTTTACCTTATCAATAGACGATTTTGTTATCAGCTTTTTTACTGCCGGTACATCGGTAACAAACTTATCAATACTGGTTTACTCAATGGCCAGAAGAGGTGTTAAGCCTACTATTAATGCTTTGAGCACATTAATGTTTACAACAGTGCTTATTCTGATGCTAATAATTAATAAGAAAACGGATAAAGGAGAAGATATTATAATATGAAAAAACATTTACTTTTATTTGTAGTTTTATCTTTAATTCTAGTTACTGTACTACCGCTTTCGGGGTGCGGCTCCGGGGTTACCATAAATGTTTTTAATTGGGCTGAGTATATTGACGAATCGTTAATTGATGAGTTTGAAAAACAAACCGGAATTAAGGTAAATTATAAAACCTATGCAACAAATGAAGAACTCCTTGCCAAGATGGAAGCCGGCGGAAGCAGTTATGATGTGGTTTTCCCATCTGATTACGCCGTATCTGAAATGATAAAGAAAGGCATGCTTCTGGAACTAGATTTTAACAATATACCTAATTACAAATATATTGACGAAAAACTTAAGAACACGGGTTATGATCCAGAAAATAAATACTCAATACCCTACTTCTGGGGTACCATTGGTATACTGTATAATACCGATATGGTGGATGACCCGATAGACAGCTGGGATATTCTGTGGAATCCCAAATATAAGGGTCAAATCCTCATGAAAAAAGATGTACGTGATAGTCTGGGAGTTGCGCTTAAGAAATTGGGCTACTCAATGAACAGTACCAACGACGACGAGCTGGAAGAGGCAAAGGCACTTCTCTTGGAACAAAAGCCCCTTGTTAATGGTTACTATGGAGATGAAATAAGAGATCTTATTGCCAACGGAGATGCGGCAATGGGACTGACCTATTCTGGTGATGCGATGGAACTTTACTGGGATGATTTTGAAAATGTTTCTTTTGCTATTCCCAAGGAAGGGACCAATATATGGTACGACTGCATGGTTATACCTGCCAGCAGCAAATATAAGAAAGAAGCCGAGATGTTTATAAATTTTATGCTTGACCCCGATATTTCATACAGAAATTCAGAGGCCATTGGATATCCATCTCCCAACACAGAATCATTACACCGCCTGCAGGAGAAATACCCTGAGGTGTTTGAATTGCCAGCCTTCTGGCCTGATGATGAAATTTTAAAGTTGAGTGAAGTGTATGTAGACTTAGGGGAGTATAAAGTTAAATACAATGAAATCCTAACCCAGGTTCTTGTTGATTAAAATGAACGCAAAGAAAAGAATTCCGATCTACAGGATGCTAAAAGAATATGAAATGAAAGAGCCTTTGCCTTTTCACATGCCTGGTCACATCCTTGGCAGAGGTTTACATGAAGAGCTAAAGTTTGCAGGCAGTCTGGACATTACCGAGATTCCGGGTTCCGATTGCCTGCACGAACCTGTGGGAGTGATAAAAGAAGCGCAAGACTATGCAGCTTCATGTTTTGGTGCTGACTATTCTTTATTTTTGGTCAACGGCTCAACCTCCGGAATTCATGCCATGATTCAGGCTGCTGTTAAACCCGGAGGAAAGCTGATTCTTGGACGTGATTCTCATATTTCGGCAATAAATGCATTGGCTCAGATTAACGCTGAGCCTGTCTTTGTTTTCCCGGAAATGGATGAAAAAAACCAAATACCTCTTGGGGTAACTGCCGAAAGTCTGGAAAANGCCATAAAGGAAAATCCTGATGCACAAGCCATCTTAATAACCAGACCGGGCTATTATGGAACTACCACTCAATTAAGTAAGATTTCAAAACTGGCAAAGGTTTATAAAATGCCCCTCCTGGTGGATGAAGCCCATGGAGCTCATTTCTGTTTTCATGAGGATTTTCCCAAACCGGCAATAACTCTTGGAGCCGATCTATGTGTTCAAAGCCTGCATAAAACCCTGCCGGCATTGACTCAGACTGCAATTCTTCATGGAAACAGCAAAGGCTTGATAGATAAAAGCATTGTAAAGAAAACAGTATCCATGGTTCAGACCACAAGCCCTTCCTATCTGTTAATGGCTTCTATTGATATGGCAAGAAACATAATGGAGAATAAAGGACGGGAATTATACGAAGAATTAAAACAAAATATTTCCAATTTTATAATTAAGCTTAATAAAAACACTTGCATCAGGAGAGTTGCCTATGAATACAGCAAATTTGAAAGTGATTTTTCCAGGCTTGTTTTAAGTTTTAAATCAACAGGTTTAAGCGGATTTGACGCAGAAAGAATATTGAGGGTGCAATTTGGTATTGTAGCCGAAATGGCCGATTTAAATAATATTGTTTTAATAGCAACTCCCTTTCATATCTCTGAAGATTTTGATAAACTATTAATGGCATTAAAAAATATCTCTGAAAGATTCTGTGCATGTAGTGCAAAAGCAGATTTACCCCGTTGGCCGCAGAATTTACCCCCCCGTATTCTACCCCTGCGGAAAGCATTATATGAAAAAACTGAGGGAATACCCTATAAAGATGCAGAAGGTAAAGTTTGCGGAGTATGTATTACCCCGTACCCACCGGGAATACCGCTGGTTACCCCTGGCGAGATAATAAACAGGGAAGTTATTGATTATGTAGATATATTAATAAGGGAAAACTTTCCGGTACATGGAATTAATAACCGAAAGATAAAAGTTTTGAAAGCACATAATTAGCTTATCAGGAGGAATGACTTTGAAAGGTAAACTCATTATAATAGAAGGAGTAGATTCCAGCGGAAAAGCCACGCATGCCAATATGCTTTACAAGCGTCTGCTGGACGAGAATAAAAAGGTCAAGAAAGTTGAGTTTCCTAATTATAGCAGCGAATCGTCAGCATTAGTAAAGATGTATCTTAATGGTGATTTTGGGGACAAGCCTGAGGATGTCAATCCATATGCAGCATCAGTTTTTTTTGCTATTGACCGTTTTGCTTCCTATAAGACAATATGGAAAGATTTTTATGAGAACGGTGGTATAGTAGTAAGTGACAGATATACGATGTCCAATATGATACATCAGGCTGCAAAAATTAAAGATACTGACGAAAAAAAAGTTTTTTTGGATTGGCTTTGGGATCTGGAATTTATTAAACTTGGAATACCTGTTCCGGATTGCGTTATTTTTTTGGATATGCCTCCTGAACATGCCATAAGTCTTATGGAAAACAGAAAAAATAAGATTACCGGTTTAAACGAGAAGGATATCCATGAAAACAATAAAGAATATTTGTTTGAATCATATAATAACGCATGCGATATAGCTAAAATATATGGCTGGAATCATATTTGCTGTGCCAGGGACGGAAAGATAAGAAATATTGCTGACATCCATAACGACATCTATTCTATTGTTAAACAAGTGATATTATAGAACGGAGGTTTTAACTGATGGCATTAAAAATTGACCGAAGTCCTGAAAGAAAACCACAGAGTTTAACCAGTAGAATAGACAGGGACTACAAAAAAGTCAACGATAAGAGTGAGACACATTTTAGCTCACATATGGATCATCAGTTTTCTGAAAGTCAGGATGAAGAGCTTAAAAAGAAAGCGTTGGAAATTGAAAAGCAAGGTAAACGTTTGGCATCCCATATAGATGTATCGGAATTGAAAGCATATAAGAAACTGGTTATGGAGTTTTTGAATGAGGCAGTCAGAGGCTCATCGCGTTTTTCCAAGGACAGTTTTTTAGACAGAAGAGGAAGGCATAGAGTTTTCGCAACTATTAAAATTATAAATGATAAACTGGAGCAACTTACCAGAGAAGTTATTAATTCAGAAAAGGATAATCTTGCCATACTTGGACGTATTGAAGATATAAGAGGGTTGATATTGGATCTTGTGCTTTAAATATACATTGGAGGCAACCGATGGATTATATTGGTCAGACTGAGATTATTGATGAATTCAGAAAAGGAATCAGGCATGACTCTCTCGGTCATGCTTTTGTGTTAACAGGTGAAAAGGGTATAGGTAAAAAAACTCTTGCCCATTATATTGCAAAAGCTTTGCTGTGCACAGAAAAAGAAAGTGTTCGCCTTCCATGCGGCTGTTGCAGGGCATGCAAAAGCTTTGATGAATATGTAAATCCTAATCTTATGGTTATTCGCAGTGAAACTAAGAATATAGTGATTAAACAAATAAGGGATCTTATCGATGATATAGGGATTCGACCGCTTCAGGGCCGTAAGGTATATGTTATCGAGGATGCTGAAAGAATGACGGTTCAAGCTCAAAACTGTCTGTTAAAAACATTGGAGGAGCCGCCAGACTATGCAATTATAATTCTTACCACTTCCAATTATGAATCTCTGCTGTTGACAATAAGATCAAGAGTTGTGCGTAAGCAGCTTAAGCCCAGCACCATCAACGAATTGAAACTTATTGCACAAAAAAAAGGAATAGACACAAATGGTAAGGAGTATCTTCTTGCCCTCAGCCGGGGTATCCCCGGGATAGCTTTTCAGCTTATGGCAGATAAAGATTTTGAGAAAAACAGGGAAGAAACATTGAACTTTATATTCGATGAGAACATAAGTACAAAACTCTATTATAATCAGTATCTTTCAAAGAACAGAAACGCCTTTGCTGTTTGTACCGATATATTAGAATCGGTTTACCGGGATGCGCTATTAGTAAAGTGTTCTTTGGAGGATGGGTTGATTAATTCAGACAAAAAGGATAATATAATGAAGTACGCAAAAATGCATAGTACCATTGATATAACCGAGAAGATTTCAAGGATAGAAAAGGTACGAAATAACATGAAACGTAATATGAATTACCAGCTTGCTGTTGATTATATTACAATGTTGTAGTCATGCATAGCTTTTAACAGTATAAGCATGTATAAACTTTGCAAATAGTTGTTTTAACATCCGGCTCTACCCGGATTTATAAAATTTATTTTATATGACTCCAAAGAAAGGAATGGTCATAATTAATGATAAATGTTGTGGGGGTTCGATTTAGAACCGCAGGAAAGATATATTATTTTGATCCTTGTGATCTGGATCTGAAAATAGGTGATAAGGTAATTGTAGAAACAGCCAGGGGGATTGAATGCGGAACAATCGTCGTAGCTAATCAGGAAGTTGTTGATGAGGAAGTCGTGGCACCTTTAAAAAATGTTATCAGGAGGGCTGATGATGAAGACTTAAAACAAGTAGAAGAAAACAAGAAAAAAGAAGTCGAAGCCTTCAGCATCTGCCTTGAGAAGATTAAAAAGCACGGGCTTGAAATGAAACTAATAGACGTAGAATATACTTTTGACAATAATAAAGTATTGTTCTATTTTACAGCTGATGGCCGTGTTGATTTCAGAGAGCTGGTGAAGGATTTAGCATCAATATTCCGTACCAGAATTGAGCTTCGACAAATAGGTGTCAGAGATGAAGCAAAAATGGTTGGGGGACTAGGTGCTTGCGGTAGAGCCTTATGCTGCAGCTCCCATCTGGCAGAATTTCATCCGGTTTCCATAAAAATGGCTAAGGAACAATCCCTGTCCTTAAATCCGTCAAAGATTTCAGGTACATGTGGCAGGCTTATGTGTTGTTTAAAATACGAACAGGATACTTATGAATATCTGCTTAAAAAAGCACCCAAGAATGATGCCATTGTAGAAACACCAATTGGCCAGGGCGTTGTTGTACAAGTAAACTTATTAAAGGGAATGGTTAAGGTTAAACTTGATAATGAACAGATTACAGATATAGTAGATTTTTCAGTAAATGATATCAGGGTAGTTAAGGATGCGGAAAAGAAATTTGATCTGGAAGACCAGGTATTGGAAGAATTAAAGATTCTGGAAGACTGATGCTTTAAATCTCATGATTTAAAAATAAATTCAAAAATCTAGTCATGATATTGACATAGGAGATTTAATAGTATAGGATTATTTTGTACAATGTATACATTTATATATTTTCTTGGAGGTGTCAGCATGGCATACATTATTAATGATGATTGCATCAGTTGCGGTGCATGTGAGCCTGAGTGCCCAGTAAGCTGTATATCAGAGGGCGAAGATAAATACATAATTGATGGGGAAGCTTGCATTGATTGTGGATCATGTGCAAGTGTCTGTCCTGTAGATGCTCCGCAGCCGGAGTAAGAAAGACAGAATTTATTTAAAGGAGTCAAGCCTTGTGTTTGACTCTTTTTCATACTTAGAAGTGAGAGATGAGAAGTGAATAGTGAGAAGTGAGTAGTGAGAGGTGAGAAGTGAGAGGTGAGAAGTGAGAGGTGAGAAGTGAGAGGTGAGAGGTGAGAGGT
>JGI24709J26583_10000233_pt1 | contig 45559 bp, 41 predicted proteins | sample BioPla2DNA1_FD_26583 | JGI IMG/M metagenome (IMG submission 26583) | reverse complement strand
CCGTCGTTTGCGTTACGGTTACCCTGATTTAGACCATTGATCTGGGATGTTAAACGGTTTGAAATCTGTAAACCTGCAGCATCATCTTTTGCGCTGTTAATACGTAGACCTGATGATAAACGCTTGTAAGAAGTATCCAAAGAATTAGTTGGTTAGATAACTTTTTTGTCGTGTTAATAGAACTAACATTAGTTTTAGATAAAGTGCCATAATAAAATCTCCTGTATTTGATAAATAATTTATTATTTAGTGCACTTGATAGATAATGATTTAAAGGAGATTTAGGAGAAAAATTGAGAAAAATTTTGCAATAAAAAACGGCAATAATTTTTTTTTAATTTATTGCCATTTTTAAGTTTGCTTAAATATTTTTTAGCGGAATAGATCTTCCATATCCTTAGACTTTATAATTCCAATAGCTCTAAGCACTGCATCAGTCCAGGTGAAACTTCGAGATATATGGGAGTATAAAACTTCCTTTGATAGAGAAACACCGATACTGTTTGATTCCTCTATAGCTTCATCAACTCTATGCTCAAACAGATCAAGCACAATTCTGATAATACCACCTAACTGACCGCCACCTGACTGATAGATAGAACATACAGCTTCTAAAGGAAATTCCTTTAGTACATTTTCATATTTATCGTGCAGGAACAGATGAGAATAACGAAGGAAACCTGCGATAAAGCCCTGAGAAACAGTAACATCATCACAAATGTCTTGAGCTAGAAAATCCACTACCTTTGCAAAGTGAAGAGCCTGAATAAAAGGCTCATAATTTACAAGTGACTCATCCTGTTTTACCCCACGCTTTGCCATTACCTCAAATTCTGATTTCAAAAATAAATTGTAGGCAACAGAAATAACCATGTAATTTCTCAAATCATTTGGTGATAAGCCTTGTGTATCACTCAAAGAGGACGCCTGGTTACTTCCTCGTAAGGTTAACGATGTCAGATGTTTTGATGAGATTAAACCTTTCATAGCAGCGCCCATGAAAGGATTGCTTGAAACGATATTTCCTATTTCCTTAATATCGTAAATTGATGAATAAAGCTGAGCAAATGTTCGTAGCATTTCATGCTGCCACTTAGGACGAATGCCGTTTTCATAAGTCAACTTATCAGGCTGAATAATGCCTAATACATATTTATAAGGCTTTATTTCAGATTTTTCAAAGTTAACAATATGATTATCCTGTTTATATCCTATAAGCTCTAATGAAGGGTTTTGCTTTTTTAAAGAATCTATTACAGGATGGTATTCCTCATATTTGTCAGCATCAACGAGTAAATAGCACAGGCATCGTAAAACATCCTCGTTTGAAGCTATATTACCCATCGCATCCACTCGGATGGCAAACTTCATACCTAAGCTGCGAAGTTTTATAATACTCTCTACATATTCTTCGTTTAATTCAATAGAGTTTTCAAGCCACATTACCACTCGTGTAGGGTCATACTTTCTTACCTGTTTTACCCATTGACCTGTAGGTACAGTAGGAAGCATTAAAAACTCTGCATTTTCGGTTAAAACACGGGTATTCCCCACTGTCAGAATATCGCGAAGTAAACTTGGAACGTTTTCCTTTCTGCAAAATCCAAAATCAAATGAGTTTCCGGCTGAAAATTCAAGACAGTAACCACGAGTAATAGAATCCTGATCCTGCAATGCGATACGGGAATAAACACGACACTGCAATGCAGGAGAGGCTAACATATCGTTTACAATCTTTCCACGACTAGACCAAATATCAGGCATTTTTAAATCCTATCACTTTTGTAATTTATCCAGTAGTTTCTGGTGTATTCCATTAAAGCTACCATTACTCATTACAAGAATAGAGGTGCCCTTTGGACTTGCTTTTACAATCTTATCTAGAAGTTTATCAAAATCCTGCTCTACATGAAGAGGCTTTGATGACTGCTGTTCTAATTCTTTTACATTCCAGGTAACATTTTCATTTGCGTACACAAAGGTCTCATCTGCGCACTCAAATGATCCTGCAAGCTGCTCATGATTTGCGCCCATCTTCATTGAATTTGAGCGAGGCTCAAAGACAGCAACAAGACGTTTATCATTGCCAATCTTATTTCTTAAACCTTCAAGTGTTAGTTTAATTGCTGTTGGGTGATGCGCAAAATCGTCATATACACAGACCTCATTCACACAACCTTTAAGCTCCATACGTCTTTTTGGTAATTTGAAAAACTCTAATGATTTGGCTGCAGCCTCTGGAGAAATACCTGTATAGGTTGCTGCTTTAATTGCCATTAAAGAGTTATGAACATTGTAGGTACCGGTGCAGGAATATTTAACGGAGGTAATATATTTATCACCATCATAAATCTCAAATTCACTACCATCTGCTTTTAGAAGTTTTGCATGTAATGAGTTCTTATCACCTACTTTGCATGTAGGAGTCCAGCAGCCCATATCTACTACCTCATCAAGGTTTCTGTCGTTATAAGGCATTACTACAAGACCTTTTGATGGAACAGTTCTTACAAGATGATGGAACTGCTTTTGAATATCATGAATTGAGTCAAAGATATCTGCATGATCATATTCAAGATTATTCATGATAAGAACTTGAGGGTGATAATGAACGAACTTTGATCGCTTATCAAAGAATGCACAATCATATTCGTCAGCTTCAATTACGAAATACTCACTATCTGTACTTCTTGCTGAAATTCCAAAATTCTCAGGAATACCGCCAATTAAAAATCCAGGATTTTTACCATTATCCTCTAAGATCCAGGCTAGCATGGATGAGGTTGTGGTCTTACCGTGAGTACCGGCTACAGCAAGAACCTTTTTATTTAAAAGATAATGCTCTTCAAGCCACTGCGGACCAGAAACATACTTTAGGTGCTCATTGAGCATGCGCTCTACTACGCTCATGCCTCGTTTCATAACATTACCCACAACAATCAAATCAGGCTTTGTATCCAACTGATTTTCATCAAAGCCCTGAGTTAATTCAATGCCAGCCTGAGTTAATTCATCTGACATTGGAGGATATACGTTTTTATCTGAACCGGTTACCTTAAAACCGGCCTGTTTTGCGATCATGGCAATACCGCCCATGAAAGTACCGCAAATACCTAAAATATGAATGTGCATAATTTCCTTATTCTGTTATTTCTTCTGATTGTCCTGTTGTGTAGCACAGTCTAAATATTTTTTGAATTCGTCTGTGTAACGGAATAATGGCTTACCATCATTATTTTCGATAGTAGCAACGGCATATCCGTTTTTTCTACCCCAATCTAAGGCCTTATCAGCACCTAACACTAGTAATCCTGTATCTAGAGCATCTGATTCAAAAGCTGAATCTGAAATTACAGTAACAGACATTGTCTGATGACTTACAGGATATCCTGTCCTAGGATCAATTGCGTGAGAATAAATGCGTCCTGATTTTTCATCTTTAAAATAGTTTCTGTAAGAACCTGCTGTGGTTACTGCCTTGTCTAAAGCGCATATAGGTACAAAAACTCTTCTTTGTGGAGAGGTAGGGTCTTCAATACCAAGTCTCCATTTTTTGCCTTTGGCATTTGTACCATATGAGCGAGAGGCTCCTGCAACATTCACCATGAAGTTTTTATAACCTTCAATTGCCAGCTTTGCAGCTACTGCATCAGCGCCTAATCCCTCACCTACTGTTGCAAGATCAAGTCTTACATTTGGATCCTTTTTGATTAGATAAGCTTCATTCTCATTTGTTCTTAATTCGAATTTATCAAAGCCAACAATCTGTAAACGCTCGTTGATTTGCTCCTGTGTAGGTGCAGCGCTGTTTTTCTTATCTTTACCAAAGCCCCATAAATTTACTAAAGGCCCCACAGTGATATCGGTTGCATCATCAATTCGACGTCCCTGATATACGGTATTCTGAATGATAAGACTTAATTCTTTTGAGATCTTAAATGGCTCTGTTGAATGAAAATCATTAAAACGATAAAGCTCTGCTTCTTTATCAAAGGTTGAGATTTCACCGGTAATTCTGGCAAACTCGCCTTCAGCTAGTTTTCTTAAAGCCTCTTCGCCACCTTTATAGCCGCCTACTACATTCACTGCGTAAAAAGTTCCCATGGTCTTACCCTGGATAACTGTTGAGGTTTGTTCTGAAACTTTTGTATCCTGCTTATCACAGGCACATATAAAAGGTGCTAATAGCAACAAGGTCGTACCAGTAATTAAAGCTAATACTATTTCTTTCATATTTATCCTTAAGTTAGAGCTATCTCAAAGACATTTTAACTAAATTTTCTGATGTGGAATTGCAGTGTCTTTAATCTTGCATTTAACTTTCTTTTTTGACTGCTTTTTACCGGCTAGTGCGCACATCTGCTGACAGGTGACACATGCGCCATTATCTAAAAGAGATGATTTTGCCTCATCTTCAGATACTAATGGTTTGCCTTTTAGCACTAAACCAAGACTTAAACCTAATACAAATAACAGAAATACTATGAAACTTGCGATAAAAACCATCATAAGGTAAGGCTCCTAATTTTAACGTTCTTTCAATTTTAGCATGTTTAGAAAAAATATACCTATTAAGAGAAATTTTACCTATTATATAGAGTTTCATGTTTAGGCATTACCATGCGGTTGTGGTAAAATTACCGAAGTTTTTTTATCAATTTAGATTTATTTATTATTTGTAATACAAAAAGGATATTAGGTCTTAGCAATGCGTACAAGTCAGTATTTAATTTCTTCCTTAAAAGAAGTTCCAAAAGAAGCAGCTGTTGAAAGTCACCGTTTAATGCTTCGTGCCGGTATGATCCGTCAGATCGCATCTGGCGTTTATACCTGGTTACCTACCGGTATGAGAGTGCTATCAAAGGTTAACAAGATTGTTCGTGAAGAAATGGACAAAACAGGCGCTTTAGAAATTGCTATGCCAATGGTTCAGCCTGCAGAATTATGGAAAGAATCAGGCCGTTACACAAAGTACGGTCCTGAACTTTGCCGTTTTAAGGACAGAAAAGAAAACGAGTTTGCGCTAGGACCTACCCATGAAGAAGTTGTAACTGACATAGCTCGTCGTGAGATCAAATCAGCACGTCAGCTGCCAATGTGCCTATACCAGATCCAGAACAAGTTCCGTGACGAAATCCGTCCTCGTTTTGGTATAATGCGCGGTCGTGAATTCTTAATGAAGGATGCATACTCATTCCATATCGATAAGGCTTCTTTAGAGAAGACCTATAACGATATGTACAACGCATACTCAAATGTATTTACCCGTATGGGTCTTGAGTTCCGTCCTGTAGAAGCAGACACAGGTTCAATCGGTGGCAACCACTCTCACGAGTTCCAGGCTCTTGCTGATGCTGGTGAAGATACTATCGCCTGGTCTGACGGTTCTTCATATGCAGCTAATATTGAAATGGCAGAAGCTCTTGCACCTACATATGACAGAGAAGCTCCAAAGGCTGACTACAGTGAAGTTGCAACTCCAGGCTGCCACACCGTAGATGAGGCAGCAAAAGCTTTAGGTTTACCTTCTAATCAGGTTCTAAAGAGCTTAATTGTTCATGGCAACAAGAACGAAGATGGCAAGTACGAGCTTGTAATGATATGTCTATGCGGTAATCATGAGCTAAATGAGGTTAAGGCTATTCATATCGATGGCATTAACGATCCTCTAGAAATGGCAACTGAAGAAGAAATCAACGAGTTTACAGGTGCACACACAGGTTCATTAGGCCCTGTAGGTTTCAAGGGTCGTATCCTTGTCGATAGAACTGCAGACAAGATGTCAAACTTTGCCTGTGGCGCTAACAAAACCGGTTTCCACTTAATCAATGTAAACTGGGATAAGGATATTTCAAATTACGAAGTATTCGATTTACGTAATGTTGAAGAGGGTGATCAAAGTCCTGACGGCAAGGGCACTCTTCACTTAAGAAAGGGTATCGAGGTAGGTCAGGTATTCATGCTTGGTACTAAGTACTCAGAGGCTATGAGTGCTACTGTTAAGGATGAATCTGGTAAAGACATTCCTATGATCATGGGTTGCTATGGTATTGGTGTTACCCGTGCAATCGCAGCTGTTATTGAGCAGCACCACGATGACAGAGGTATCGTATGGCCAGAGGCTATTGCCCCATTTAAGGTAGCTATTGTTGCTATTAAGCTAAACAAGAGTGAAGAAGTTAAGGCTACTGCTGAAAAGCTATATGCTGATCTTCAAGCTCAAGGCGTTGATGTTCTGTTTGATGATAGAGATGAGCGTCCTGGCGTTATGTTTGCCGATATTGAACTTATGGGTATTCCTCACATCATCACTGTTGGTGAGAAGAGCCTGAAGGAAGGTTCTATTGAATACAAACTAAGAAAGACAGGCGTAAAAGAGAATATCGCTCTTGCTGGTGCTCTTGAGACAATTCTTTCTAAATTAGAGAAATAATCATGAAAAAGAGCGTAAGTGAAGTAATTAACGACTGTTATAAGGTGGCTAACTTTGCAAAGGACGGCTGCCCTGCTAATACTTACGCTCATATGACCTCACTTATAGAGGAGGTCATAGCTATTGCACCTGAGATGAATCAGGACTTCACCGTTACCGTAAACAGCATTGTCAAAGAAATTCTTGCAGCTCAAATGAAAGATGATCTAATTAAAATCTCTGATTTTATAGAATTTGAACTGGTCTACGTTCTTAAGAATTATCAAAAGTAAAATCGCTTTTCTAAATTTCATTCCTTATCTTTTATTTTTCATCTACAATAAAATCAGTTTTGATTTTATAAGACAGTTGGATGCAGTTACCTATCTCAAGTTATGGTGAAATTCAAAAGTTAAATTCAATTTTTGATACTGTCACCATGAGCTATAAATACTATTGGTTTTTAGCAATCCTTGAAGAAATTGAGCAAAGAAAAAAAGACGGAACAGATTTGCTTTTGCCAATGGAGGCTAATCGTCTGGCGCTGAGAATGCTTACTCTGGTGTGGTATCAAACTCACTACTTTATGCTTAATTTTGGAATTGGAGAAAAAACTCTCAACTGCAGCTTTCGAGCTAAAAACACGCTACAACCTGAGTATCAATGAGAAAAACGATACTCTTTTAAAAGTCTTTGAGGAAAAACTAAAGTCAAAAGATGCTGTCCTTACTGCAACTGTACAACAGTTATTAAAATACGTACCTGTAAAGCTGTTAAAAAACTGGACCCCAAAAGGAATACAAAGTCAGAGCGGATATTCAAAAAAGGAAATTGATGAATTCTACTCAGAACCTAGCAAAAACATGGGACCTTACACGCTTTCATTATCTAATAGCAGACCTGCACGACTTATGGTGCAGCTAAATCCAAAATTTGCTGATTATTTTGTAAATAATCTGCTCATTTTAAAGGATTTCTGCTACTACAATCTGGTGCTGTTTTTAGAGAAAAGAAATCCTGGTGTACCAAATATTGCTCAAAAGATCATCAATAAGCTGGATAGAGATTCTCTTGCAAAGCAAAAGGAATTGTTCGATCAGTACTTTAAGCATCATAAGAACAGTATGACATCCATCTACAATAACAGTCTGATTGATATGACTGACTATGCAATTGATCACTTCATTCCATGGACTTTTATGTACAGCGATCTTATTTACAACCTAGTACCTATTGATAAAACCACAAACTCTCAAAAATCAAATAATCTTCCAAACTGCAAATATATTGAAAAGCTTGCGCTCTTCCATTACGAACTGGTTCAGGGCATAAACTCAGGTATCTATAAAGCAAAAGACAAAATTATCACCGACTATTTATCTTTAGGTGCAGAGAATATAAAAGCTCTTGCAACTAATAATCCAACAAAGTTTACTGATTTGTTTTTACAAAGATTATCGCCATTACTTCAGATTGCAAAATCAAATGGCTTTAACGAGTGGATAAACTGATTAAATATTTAACTCTCCAGTGCTATAGAGGTAGGGGCGGGGTGGCACTGAAGAGTTAAAATCTTTTAGATAATTTCAAGTTTGCCGTCGATGGCTCCGGCTTTATCTAAAGCTTCAAGTACAGACATCAGATCACCTGGAGCTAAACCAACCAGGTTTACTGCTCTTACTAGATCATCTAGTGTTGCGCCAGTATCAAACTTAAACATCTTACCCTTTTTCTCCTGAACGTTAATTGCAGAATCTGGTACTACAGTTGTCTGTCCCTGAGAGAAACTGTTTGGCTGTGATACACGTGGATCCTCTGTTACAGTAACAGTAAGTCCGCCATGAGTTACAGCTACAGACTTTAATCTTACATTGCTGCCGATTACAATTGTGCCTGTGCGAGAGTTAACAACGATACGTGCTGCATCCTCGCCCTGAGAAATCTCTATATTCTCTAAAGCTGATAAATAGGCTACTCTCTTTGATGGATCACGTGGAGCCTGAACTCTGATTGAAGTTGAGTCCTCAGCAATTGCAGTGCCTTCACCATACAAATCGTTTACTGCATCTACTACATTTTTAGCTGTAGTAAAGTCGGCTCTGTTTAAATTGAAAACAAATGAATCTGTCTGTGAGAAGTTATGTGGAACCTCGCGCTCTACAATCGCACCATTGGCAATACGACCTACAGTTGGAGTATTTACTGTAACCTTAGAACCATCAGCTCCTTCAACACCAAGACCGCCTACTACTAATGATCCCTGTGCGATAGCATATACATTACCGTCAACACCTCTTAACATGGTCTGAAGCAAGGTGCCGCCTCTTAAAGATGCAGCCTCACCGATTGCAGATACGGTAACGTCAATAGTCTGACCAACCTTTGAAAATGCAGGTAGAGTTGCATGAATTGCTACAGGTGCTACATCCTTAATCTTAAGACTGGTCTTTTCGTCAATTTTGATACCAAAATTGTTTAACATTGAGCGGAAAGACTGCTCAGTGAATTTTGAATTTTTCTCACCAGTACCGGCAAGACCCACAACAAGACCATAGCCGATTAGCTGATTGTCACGAATACCCTGAATTGAAGAGATATCCTTTAAACGGGCAGCCTGAGCGCTGCTCATTGACATTGAGCTTAGGATTGCGGCTCCTAAAAACACAGCTTTGAAAAAGTTCATTACACGCATAACCCCCACCTTATTCTTTTAGAAGAATATATTAAATGCGCTGTTAAATAGTCTTGAGATAAAGCCACGCTCCTGAGTATCTGCAAAGTCACCTGTACCACCGTACTGGATTCTTGCATTGGCAATTCTCTGTGATGATACGGTATTATCTGAACTGATGTCAGATGGTCTGATTAGACCGGTTACACGTACATACTCATTGCCATTGTTAAGCATTAACCATTTCTCACCTTGTACCTGAAGATTACCATTTGAATAAACCTTCACAACNCTGACGGAAATTTGACCTTTTAAACTGTTTGACTGATCAGCTTTTGATTNTCCAGAAAAAGTTGATGAGCTGTTTGTGCTCAAAGTTGGAGTGTATCCTTTAACTGATACAGCTCTTCCGCCAAGAGTTATACCGCCGAAGTTGTTGCTTCCAGACTTGTCTAAATCGGTGTTTGCCTTTTTAGATGCCTTTGTAGATTCTTCTAAGGTAACTGCAATGATATCACCAACTTTATGTGCTGATGTATCTGAGTACATGCCATTATTTAATGTATAAGCATTATATATGCCACCTGTTGGCACTGCCTGAGTATAATCCTCCTCAGGTAGAGCAGGAGCATATTTAGGATCATCTGGCTTTGCTGAAAATGTATCTAATGCACATCCCTGTAATAAAACTATCTGTGATAATGCAACTGCTAAAACAAACTTCTTCATACCCCTACCCCCTATTTATACTAAACAGCCTGAATCAGTGAACCCATCATTGTATCGACTGTGGTTAGTACCTTTGAATTCATTTCGTAAACTCTTTGAGCCTGAATCAGATTTACTAGCTCTTCTGTTACCTTTACGTTTGATGTTTCTAGCATATTCTGTCTGATCTCACCCATGCCATCCTGGCCGCCAATACCCTGATTTGGAGCACCTGAGGCTGAAGTCTCTAAGAATAAATTGTCACCGATTGATTCAAGACCTGTTGGGTTAATAAAATCTGTAATTGTAATCTGCCCTAAATCCTGAGATGCAGTCTCATTTGCAACTACAACTGAAACCTGACCATCACGACCTACTGTCATTGAGGTTGCGTTCTCAGGGATCTGAATCTGAGGTAACAGAGGGAAACCCTGACCTGAGGTTACAATTGTACCTTCTTCATTCTTGGTAAACTGACCGTTACGGGTGTAGGCAGTTGTTCCATCAGGAAGTTCAATCTCAAAGAAACCTCTACCCTGAATCATTAAATCAAATGCGTTATCGGTAGTCTCAACATCACCTTGTGTGTGCTGTCTTTGAGTTGCAACAACCTTAGCACCGGCACCAATCATTAAACCTTCAGGTAAATAACTGTCAGCAGATGATCTGCCTCCTGGCTGGTTGATCTTCTGGTACAGTAAGTCCTCAAAAACTGCTCTACCACGCTTGAAACCTACTGTTGAGGCGTTAGCAAGGTTGTTTGATGTAACAGAGATATTTGTCTGCTGCGCATCTAAACCTGTTTTACTAATCCATAGTGCTGGGATCATAATTTAACTCCTTGCTAGTTATAGCTTAATAGTGTGTTCTGTCGTTCATCCATCTCATTGGCAGTCTGCATCATCTTTGTCTGTGTTTCGTACTGTCTCTGGATGCGAATTAAATTGGTTAATTCTTCAACAGGATTTACATTAGAGGACTCTAACATGCCCTGACGTAGCTGAACGTTTTCATTCTGATCCATTAATGAACCATCAACGTTTCTGAATAACCCGTCATAGCCTTTTTCGATGTTAGCGTAGTTCTCTGGGGTTACTAACTTAATACGGCCAAACTCTTCTGTTACATTAGCGTCTGCGCCCTGAGGTCTTCCTGAAATTACACCGTCTCTGCCAATGATGATATCTTCTAGCATTGGTGGAAGAATAATAGGATTACCAGAATCTGAAAGAACAGGTAAACCATTAGTGGTCTTTAAAGTACCATCCACATCAATTTCAAAGCTGCCAAAACGTGTATATGCTTCATTACCCTGTTTATCATTTACTGCGATAAAACCGTCACCCTGTACAGCAACATCTAAATCACGATCGGTTGTTTCGATAGAACCACCATCAAAGTTGTATCCTGGTCTTTCTGTCATTGCAAAAGCACGGGTTGGATAGGCATCTGCGAACACAGACATTGCTCTGCTGTTTTCAAAGTCTGCCTTGAAGCCTGTGGTGCTGGCATTTGCCAGGTTGTTGCTTCGTACGCTTAAGCTATGGAAATTCTCCTTAGCTCCTGACATTGCAACCCACAATAATTTATCCATTTAAAACCTCCGGAAAAATGACTTTTCCTTTATCTGAATAAATAATAGCAATTTGCGTGCCACTATTATCAACTTGGCTTTAGAATACGATTTAAAAAGAGAGAAATTAATAACTGATATTAATTTTGATAGAAATGAGAAAAATCTGACAGTTTAATGACATAAGCTCAGGCAGTTTGTGTCTGAGCTTATTAAAAAGATTAGATAATATCGCCTACTTTTGATACGGCGATCTGCTGGTTGTATCCAACAAGATTTAACATAGTGCTGTCTAAATCTGAACCTAAGGTTACTGAAGCTACCTTTGCATATGGTTTTACAGATAGATTTGCATAACCTGATGACTGCAGACCTACAGCCTCAATCTTGTAGCTGCCAGCAGGATAGTATTCGCCAGTCTCTTCATTCTTGCCATTCCAGTCAAATTCAACTTTTCCAGAAATAGAGCCTGCGGTAAATCTTGCCACTTCATTATCATTAGAATCGATAACACGTACAACCACATCAGTTGCACCATCACCAGCATCAATCTGAGCTGACATATAGTCACCTTCAACGCCAGAGAAATAACCATCTCCACTGCTTAATAATACTTCTCTACCTACCAGGCTTGAAGCTGTCAGAGCAGAACTTGATGATACAAGGCTTGTAACACCATCAACGCTCTTAGCAAGTGAATTTAAGTTATCAACCATAGATAACTGTGACATGGTGGTAACCATCTGATTGTTATCAACAGGAGATGATGGGTCCTGATTTGTTAACTGTGTTGTTAACAGCTTTAAGAAGTCAGACTGATCTAATGAACTGTTTGACTTGGTTGTTGTAGTTGCATCAGCCTGAATACGTTGGGATGTCTTACCAATGGAGCTATAATCAAAATCTGTGCTCATATGACATTCTCCTATAAAAATCTTTACCGGCAAGCTTTGCCGTTTTCCTTAATATGTTTATATATAATCAAGATGCGTGCCAGAATATAAAATTGTTTTAGATTTTATTATACTACTTTGATTTTAAGGCACTTTTTATAAAATTTATAATTACATTAATTCTAATTAATCAAAAATCACCGTTGCCATTCATCCCCAATCGGCAAGCTTTGCTACCAAGGTTCAATTATCAAAACTAACAGTTTGAATTATACATTTATTACGTCTATTCTAGTAGACGATGTTTTTCAACATGAAAGAAGAGGAGAAAAGCCTATGCTGGATCTGAACTTTGATAATATTCAGGTTAACCTATGGCATGAGCTTGTTGCACGAGGCAACCTTATTTATCCAAATGAGAATGTCATAAGATTTTACTCTCGCCACAATTTTAAGTCTTTTTTAGATTATGGCTGCGGTAATCTGCGCCATCTGATGCCTTTAATCCATAAAAAGGTTCCTCATTTATACGGTGTGGACTACTCAAAGGAAACCATAATACAGATGCAGAAAGCCTTTTTTGATATTACAAAAGATCTTGGTACACAATTAGAGCTTTTATGTAACAAGGAACAGAGTCTTGATGAGCTACTCTCATCAGTAAAAGTTGATGGAGCTTTACTCTGGGGAATTCTTGACTTAAATTCATATACAAACGCCACAAAGATTATGCAGAGTATAAGACGCCACCTAAATGATGGAGGTCATGTCTTTTTTAATCTGCGTTCTAAAGATGACTTCCTTGTAAAAGATGCCATTCCTCTTGAAGATGGATTAAATCGCATCGAGAACCTTACAGATTATAACTCTCTTACTTATAGTTTCTGGGATGAGGACGATATAAGGTTAATGATGGAGAAAAGTAATTTCAAAATTGTCAGTATTGATAAAGAGATCTTTACCAAAAACAATCAATCTCAATACCATAACTTCTTTGTTGTAGAGGCTAAAAGCATTTAATGAGAGATAAATACGTTCTGATCCTCGGGGGTACCTTTGAATCTTTTTTCGTGATTGATGCGGTAAAAAAGCACAATCTAAAAGTAATCGTTATAGACAGAGACATCAATGCGCCTGCTTATAAATTTGCAGACGTAAAAGTAGTCTGCGATTTACTTGAATATGAAAAAGCACTGTCAATGATTAAAGCACTTAATCTTAACATTGTGGCCATTCTACCAACTCCAATTGGAATTGCCTTAAACTGCTATGGATATTTAAGAGATCATCTGTTTAATGATTCATGTTTTTATGAAGCTATTGAGATTTGTACTGACAAGTATTTATTTCATGAAAAACTCAATCAAGATAATGTATCTCTGCGTTGTGGCTCGTGTAAGGTTGTCCATTGCATTGAAGAAGGATTGTTGTGTAACTTTCCTGCCATTTTAAAACCAAGATTTGGTGCCGGAAGTCGAGACGTCCGCTATGTCGTCTCTTATGAGGATTTTGTCACCACAGCAACACAAATTGATATTAAGAAAGAGGATTTTATCCTTGAGGACTTTATAGAAGGTCCTGAATATGGAGCTGATTACGCAATCGTAAATGGAAAATTACAGCCTCTTATTTTAAGAAAAAAAATTGAAACTCTCCTCCCTTTAAGACAGGCAATAGGATATATCTGTGTCACTGATAAAAATCTTATTGAAAAATGCGCCAGAAAAGTTGAGATGGCAGCTAAATTATTAAAGATTGATAATTGTCTTCTGCATGTTGATTTAATCGAAGATAACAATGATATCTTTATCATTGAAATGGCGCCAAGACCATCAGGGCACTACATCAGCAGCAACTTTATTGAATTTGCAACTAAAGTAAATCCTATAGAGAATCTACTAAAACTGCAGCTTAATGAAGATTACTCCTTTACTCCATGCACTCCATCTCCATGCATGATCTTTTATCTGAATTTTGAAAGAGATGTTATCGCTCCAGATATGGAAAGGATAATGGACAAGTACGGCATAGCTGAATATAAAATCAATGCACTTACAAACCTTAAAAAGGTTGTCGATGGAAGAAGTATCATGGGACGAGGCTTTATAATCGTTAAAGCATCATCAGAAAATGAACTATTAGAAAACCGTCAGAAGATTTTAAATCTGTTTGTGAATGCAAGATAAAGAAATAAGCCTTACTGGTACTCTCAATAAGGCTTATTCTGGCGTGCTTAATTATAAGTTTGAATTGGCACCTAACTGCAGTGTTGCAGACATCATCTTCTTGGCGTTATCTGCAATCTGTACCGCTGTCTGATATGAGCGGTTTGCACTTATCATATCCGCCATTTCTTCAACAGGATTTACATTTGGTCTGTAAATGTAACCGTCTTTATCTGCAAGTGGATGCTTTGGATTGTACTCTTTAATGGTTGGAGCATCAGATTCAATAACACCGCGTAAAGATACGCCTACACCATAAGGCTCGCCTGTTACAGGATCACAAACACCCCCCTGATTCTGCTCTGCTAGCATTGCCTCATCCATAGCAGCTGAGAATAATGGTCTGCGTGCCTTATATGTTGTTTCAACTGATGAGCTTACAGATTCAGCGTTAGCAAGGTTTGAAGCTGTAGCATTTAATCTTACTGACTGAGCATTCATTGCAGTGCCTGCAATGTCTATAATTCTAAATAAACCCATTTTAATGCTCCCCTAATTAAACACTGGTACGAAGTGCGTTCTTAAGCTTGGCAATACGTCCATTTAAAAAAGACATAGTTGCCTGGTATTCCATTGTGTTATTCATATACTTCATACGCTCTGATGAAACTTCAACAGTATTACCGTTACCTGTATCTGCCTGGTATGGTAATCTGTACTTTAAAATAAGCTCTGGATCTTTTGGAAGTGCACTGATATCCATATGCTTTGGATTGGTTTTTACCATTTGACCATCAGGTACTTCTTGAAGATTGGCTGCCTCTTTAAATGCCAGATCAAAGTCTAAATCTCTTGCCTTAAAACCTGGAGTATCAGCATTAGCTAAGTTACCGGCTAAAACCTCAGCTCTTTGGTTTCTTACACCCATAGTATACTGGTGTACACCAAATGCCTTATCAAAAGTTATTGCCATTTTTATATCTCCAAGTGTCAAAAATATATGAATTTCTGTCCTTATATATGTATATTTGCAACAAGCATGCCAAAATATTTTTTAGGATTTAACCGTTGATATATAGTGGTTTTTTGGAGATTTTTAAAGATTGGATTTAATGATATTTTTTTGACATATTAAAAGACCTGGCTTCTGCCAGGCCTTTTAATTATTCAAAAGCGTAACGCTGTGGCTTTAAATGATAAATAATGCCAGGATTTGCTCTAATCATGTCATATTTATTAGCTACACCTACTAGAGTTTCAGTTGAGCCTAAGATTAGATAGCCGCCAGGATTTAAACACATGGTTAGCTTCCTTAAGATTTCTGCTTTTACTTCGTTTGAGAAGTAAATCAGAACATTTCGACAGAAAATCACATCAAAACGGCCCATAAGAGCATATGATCCTAAAAGATTCATTGGTCTGAATTCCACCATAGACTTTACTCTATGGTCAATCTGCATCAAATTCTCATTGTGAGTAGGTTTAAAGAACTTACTCTTTCTTTCAGGTGACAGACCACGAGATAAAGCATGAGCGTCATACTGTCCGCGACGGCAGATAGACAGCATCTCTGGAGACAGATCAGTACCTATAATCTGTGTCTGCTTAGGATCGATATGGAGCATCTTACTTAACTGCTCCTGTACAACCATAGCAATTGAATATGGCTCCTGACCTGAAGAACAGGCAGCTGACCAGATCCTTACAGGATACTTAGCCTTTTTAGCTAGCTCAGGCAGAATGATATTCTCAAGGGCAAGATATGGATAGGTATCTCTAAACCATAGTGTCTCATTAGTAGTCATCGCATCGATAACTTCTTCCTGAATCCTGTTGTTTGGAACTTCTTCCATTGCCTTGTTAATTAGATCATCTACTGTCTGAAGCTTGAATTTTGAAAGTAGCGGAGACAGTCTTGAATTTACAAGATACTGTTTGCCTGCGCCTAAAACAATACCGCACTTATCCTCAACGAATGCAGCAAATCGGCGATACTGAACATCGGACACTTCCTGATTTGCATTAAGTGAACTTACCTTTTCACTACCATCTGATGCTAACGTATTGATAATTGTGTTGTTTATGCTGGTTATATTTGATAGTGATGTTTTGGCTGCAGTTTCAACTGATGTAGTAGCAGAACGTGCTGTATTTAAAGTACTTGTTGCAGGTCTTGCTGTATTTAATGCACTTGTTGCAGGTCTTGCTGTATTTAATGCACTTGTTGCAGGTCTTGATGTATTTAATGAAGATGCAACAGTGCGTGTAGAAGTACTAGTGAATGTACTGTTTCTTGCAGTACTCAAAGTACTTGGGGTATTTGATAATGGTGCAGTTTTTGCAGCTGTTATTGTACCTGTAGGACGTGCTGTATTTAATGAAGCGGCACTGCCTAAAGTACTTGTGCGAGGTGTTGTTGTAAAGGTACTGCTTCTTTGGGTATTTAAAGCGCCTGCTCCTGTTGTTGCAGGTCTTGCGCTACTCAATGGAGTTGCAGGTGTTGCTGATGAAAAACTGTTAACTGTGTTGCCAGAACTTGATGCTAATGCACCTGTTCTTAGACCTGGGGTTGCAGCTGTACTTGAAGTTGTAGTTGCAGAAGTTGTACTTAATGGTTTTGTACTGCTGATTGAGCTTGAACTAGATAAAGACTTTGGTCGTGCAGCCATATATGCACTTGTCTTATCGGCAAATGTTGGTGCAGTAGTTGTCGCACCTGAAAATGCGCTGGATCTTGGAGTTGCGCCGCTAGTTAAAGTACCCGCAGACCTTGTAGTAGTTAATGTAGAAGGCTTTGATAGAGTACCTGTTTTTACTTCATTTAACGTGGATTTAAAAGATGAAGTAGCTGTACTAGATGCTTGTCCTTTCGAGAATTTGTTATCGTTATTATTCGAACTAAAAAATGCCATAGCACCATACCTTAGTAAAAGGAAATTTTAACACAACAGATCAAAATGGTCTGGAAAACCAAAGCATTTTTATTATTTATCAAGATGATAATGATTAAGCTTCTTTAGTCTTACCAATTACTAAATCGCTACCACTACGTCCTGCATTAGTTAGAATAATGCCTTTCTTAACAGCTTTAGCAAGCTCTAGAGAATTGAATTTAGGAATAAAGTCGTTTGCGCCGGCTTTACTTACCATGCCTAAATTGAACACACCTGATAAAGAAGTATGCAAAATAATATATGCTGACTTTAATACTGGATCCTGGCGAACCTTAGCACATAAGGTATAACCATCCATTTCAGGCATTTCAACGTCAGAGATTACTACAGCAAATTGCTCTGTGATAGGGCCATTTGCAGCTGCTTGACGTAAAATTTCATAAGCTTCACGACCATCATTTGCTTTTACAACTTCAAGATTCATCTTCTCCATTGCATAGCATACCTGGTTTAGAGCAACCTTTGAGTCATCGGCAATTAATACCTTTGGTTTGTGCTCTTCAATGATTTTAGTGTACTCATCATCATATACTTCATCAAGATCCTGCTGATCTAACTTAGAAGGAGAAATTTCCTCTAAGATCTTCTCAACATCAAGGATCTCAACTAATTCGCCATCGATCTCGGTTACAGCTGTCATGTAGTTGCTATCGCCTGCCCCCTTTGGAGGAGGCATAATCTTATCCCAATTCATGTTCAGAATTCTTTCTACGTTTGAAACAAGGAAAGCATGAGTTGAGCGATTGTACTCAGCAATAATAATGAAGCACTTTTCAATGTTTGTGCTTGGACGACCACCGATTGCATATGCTAAATCGATAACAGAAATGGTTTGACCTCTAATGTGGGCGACACCAATTACAAATTTTTGCAGCTTTGGCATTACAGTCAGTCTTGGGCAAGGTAATACCTCTCTTACCTTGAACACATTAATACCATAACGCTGACGCAAACCAGATAATTTAAAAAGTAATAACTCCATTCTGTTCTGACCGACAACTTCGGTTAACTCATTAACAGAATCCATTGCACCTATCATATTGTCACCACGCTTATAATTTTGTTGTTATAAAAATAATTATTTTCTATAGTCTAATCTAAGAATAATTAGCATTTCTATAAAAACAAATAATAATAAAGAAATTGCGGAATAAATCACACGATTAATCGTAATATTGATAGTCCAGTACAATCTCTCTCTATCCTCTAATATCGTTTTTATGCTCTCTTTCTTTAATAGTTTTTGCTAAGTCAATTCTATATTTGTGCTATTATCCTAAAGCTTGTTTTCGTTTTTGTCCCGTTTAGGAGTCGGTCGTGAGCTTTATAAAAAGAACTGTAGCTTTTCTATTTTGGGGCATCGCTGTAAGCTTATCAAACTTTTGCTACGCCTCATCAGAAGACGCCTTATTCTTGCAGAATGTAGCGAAACAGTACATGCTTGCACAGTTTGAAGACAATACAAATGATATAAAATACTCTGTTAAAGTTGGTAAACTTGATCAGAACAGAGACTACGGCGGAAAATGCCATAACTACCTGACAGCACAGCTTCAGGACAAACAGATTAAAAAGAATAATATCGTAAAAATCACCTGTTCAAGAAAAGACAATCCTTATACAGTGCTTATTCCTGTTAATGTGACTGTATTACGACCTACAATAATAGCTTCACAGAATATTTCTAAAGGATCCGTCATTACTAGAGATCTTTTAGAAAAGACCTATATAAATGAAAACATCAATACAAGCGCTGCAGTTACTAATCCAGATTTAATTATCGGAGCAAAATCAAGAAAGGATATCCGTGCAGGAGAACAGTTGCGTCAAAGCGATTTTTGCGTAGTGGCAAAAGGTGATCTAGTTACTATTGAAGCTGTTTCAGATAATCTTCAAATCAAGACTCAGGGCATTGCCCTTGAGGAAGGAAAGATAAGCGATGTAATTTCAGTCAGAAACTCAAAATCTAAAAAAGTTATTCAGGCTGTAGTGGTTTCAGCAAATACAGTAAGAGTTAATTTTTAATTAAAGATTTTTGTTTTTTACCGATAATAATTGTAACAATCTCTTAAATTCACGGACAAAATAAATTAATATAAAAAAAGTTAAAAAAGTACTTAAGATTTTTTAAAGTCAGTCGATAAGGAATTATAGAGATACATTTTTAATAATTATTTAATTTAAAGAGAAAGAATTCAGGGGTAGGACCATGGCAATCGATGCACTAAATGACCGTACATTAGGCGGGTTAAAAGAGTCAGTTGCTACTGCTACCGTGGTAGCTAACAAGACAAGTAAGTCAGCTGTAAAAGAAGCTAACACCTCAGCTAAAACAGAGGATGCTGTTATGCTAACAGATTCAGCTATGAATTTAGCTAAAGCTAGTCAGACAGCTAAGAACTCATCAGGTATTGATGAAGCAAAAGTTGAAAAGCTAAAAGCTGCTATTAATGATGGTTCTTATAAAATCGATTATGAGTCTGTAGCTAACAAGTTAATCGATTCTGAAGATGAGCTAAGCTCAATCTTCTAAAGATAAAAATTGCAGGAGTTTTTTATCTTGAAGGCCACAAACGAAAGTTCGTGGCCTTCGTTATCTCTGCAGAAAACACTCTCTCCTGCAGATTGATCTATTTTTTTGAAGGCTTAATCTGAGAAATTATCAGACCACTGATTGCAAGCACCATACCTAATACAGTATAAATAGTGATCCTTTCATCGATAAAGAAAATTGCGCCTATCACGGTAACTACAGGTGTGCCATAGATATAAACATTTGTTCTGACCGATCCTATATAATCAATAGCTTTATTCCAGATTAAAAAACACAGTGATGAGGCTACTACAGCTAAAAACATGTAGTTAATGACATTTACTGGTTTTAAAACAGCATCGAGCTTCAAATCATACCCCCAGTAACATAAACATGGAATGGTTAGAATAACCGAGTAAAAGAATGACTTCACTGTAATTACATAGTTATTAACCTGGCATTTCTGCAGCTTCATTACAAAATAGACATAACCGCCCCAAACAAAGGCACTGCCTAATGCCAATAAGTCACCTATTGGATTTAACTTTAACTGCACTGAATTAAATGACAGGCAGGCAATGCCAGCAATAGCAATGACAAATCCCAAAAAGAAGTTAACTCCAAGATTAAATTTCTTTTCTATAAAGCAGTTGAATATCGCCACAAATAAAGGTGCTGTAGATACAATCAGGCAGACATTTGAAGCATTTGAATAAACAAGTGCGTTATTTTCAAACAGAAAATAAATTGTGATACCTAAAGCACCTACCATTACGCAGTAAAACTCCTCTTTTAAAGATAAAAGTTTCATGCTCTTTGGAAGCAGTAAGAACAGAGCTAAAGTGGCAATTACAAATCTGTCAAATAAGATCTCAACCGGAGTGAAGTCTTTTAAAAGAACTTTTGAGCTAACAAATGTAAGTCCCCAGAATATAATTACGATTATTGAATAGAGATGACCTAATATTATTTTCTGATTCATTTTTGTTTTTTCCTCTGAACAACGTATTATTCAACACAATATCTATTAGATCAACTTCTACAGGCGCTACAGCCTAATTATCATTCTTTTCATTAGACTCCTTTTTGTCCTCTTTTAGAGTTTTTCTGCTGCGTCTTTGCGTTTTTGGCTTAACATCCGACTTTGACTTATTTTCATCATCCTCTTCAGAAAGTGCACTTTCGACATTTACATTTTCATCAAGGTCATTTTTCTGAGTCTTTTTAAGTACCGCCTTTTCATGACCAAAAACGTCATTGCAAAGACGCATTACATACTCCTGCTCAATCTTAGGAAGACGAAGCGCATAACACATGTTTACAATCTTATGGACGGTGTATTCGGTGTTAACACTGACTAGGGAAGCTATCTTTAAAAGTGTTCTTGAAGAAAACGGCGCTGAGATCTGTCTTACTCCATTATCAATGCCTAATTCAACCACCTTTCTTAGCTCATTTGCAAAACGTATCAGCTTGTTTGCCATCTCTGTATCAAGATTAGGAAATGCTGTCTTTAACATCATCAGCTCAACTCTACTGTTTGGATATGTCATTTCAATAAAACGCCATCTATCCAAAAATGCCTGGTTAAGTAAACGAGCTCCGTTATAAAAACCAGTCATGTCGCCAAAACCTTTAGTGTTAGCTGTAGCCACAACTCTAAACTGTGGATGCGGTTTAATGATTTCACCATTATTTGCAACGATGGTAAGCGGTTTCCCCTCTAACACATCATTTAATACAGCAAGATCACCTGGAGACATCAGATCAATCTCGTTTAAGATCAGGATCTCGCCATAGATCATAGCTCTAGTTAACGGTCCATATTCATAAATAAGCTGTCCCTGTTTTAATGTGGTATGTCCTATCAGATCTAAAGACTCGCACTTATTAGATAAGGTTATCTGTTCAACACCCCAGTTAAGTCTTGCGGCTATCTGTAATATCAGTGTGGTTTTACCACAGCCAGATGGTCCTGCTATATACAGACAGTCCTTAAATGGATGAAACAAATACAGTAAAACCTCATTTAATACCTTCAGTTCAAAGACATAATTTACGTCAATGTTTGGTATCTGCTCAACAAGCTTGCACGGCTCGAGCTCGCATTCATCAAAACTTATTTTTTCACTATTAAAGATCTGTTTTAAATTTACCTGAAACATAAATCCTCTTCTTTATTTTCATCAAAGATACTAATATGACTTGCCACAACCTTACTTGTAGTTACTCTGTGACCTAAAGGATCCATATAAATGAAATTCTTTATGGAACCTTTTACATTTACCTTTTGACCTACGGTTAACCTGGTTAACAGGCTTTGCTCAACGTTATTTTCCCTGTTCAGAAAGATCTGATGATAGTCATATACCGGTGAAAGGACTGTGTCATTTCTGGTCGTCTTTAAATAAAAACCAGTAAGTACTCTGTCATTAGTCTGATTTGCCCCTGAAAGAAGTCTATCAACAATGCCAGATAGATAAACCTTATTTACATCCATAAATCCCTCCTAAAAAAAATTCTAGTAGGCATTTTTTTTGATAAATAAAAGTAGTGATATGAAATGAAATAATTGAAGATTTTTTTAATTAAAAAGTTAAAAGGTGCATCTAGAGGAGTAGATATGGATGCACCTTTGTATGGAGGATTATGCTACAACAGATAATCTTGAAGGGCCACTAGCCATTGCATTGCCTTTATTATTGTAGGTCATGTTACGAGTTATTCCATCACGAACATTTACAAATAAAGCCTGCAGCTTATTTGTTGCCTGCATACAAAGCTTGATCAGCTTGCCGTTTACTTCATTTCTAAAGTGACAATTCTTCATCATTCTTTTAATTTCAGCAACATCATCCTTATAGTCAGTCTTTAATAAAGCCACATCAGGGTGCAACTTTAAACACTGATCATTTGACTGCAGCTTAACCATCAAATGGGACTTTTCTTCTGCAAGAGGTTTTAGTGAATCGATTTGTCTATCACGTAAAGCATCAAATTCATCATTAATTATTTTCAAAAGTTTATCTAAAATTGCCTTCTGATCATTCAGATAATCAGCAATAGGGCGAATATTAGCGGTATTAACTTCGCTTACTTTCTTAAAAACGAATTGATTTGTAGTATTCATAGTCTCTCCCCTCTTTTATTCTTATAATGCGCCACGCATCTTATACAGGTCATATACAACACGAGTATCAAGCTCAAGCTCTGTTGCATATGTATCGCCAACAGCATATTGTCTTATGACTCTTGCACCATGCACAAAACCATCGACTTCAGATTTAACAGAATTTGAAACTTCAGTGGTATTTGCATTCAGGCTCGCATTAGCTTTAATGTAGATACCGTTTACCTGTTCTGTCAGCTCCTTGTAAGCTTCAAGTTTTGAAGCGCGCATTGCTTTTACCTGTTTAATCTGTGCGGTTGATCCAATCTGTCTAGAAATTGACGCATAACCTGTTGCTCTTAGAACCGGATACTCTGAAGGACGAGATACACCGTCTCGTGTCAGACTCAGATTCTTTGATAGGGAGATTGATGAACAGGCCTGTACACCAAGGCTTAGCGCTATCATCAACATTAACAATTTAATAAATTTCATATATCCCCCTAATCACCGGTTCGCGAGTACTGACTCTGATCATGCACATCCCGTACCAACTTTTGTTCATACTGATAAGTATCAGCTGGATATACTACTGTAGTCTTGCCTTTGTTACCAAAAAAGGTGTTATCTTTGTTGTACATATAAGCTTCATAGTTACCACTTGAGGTGCCAGGTACCTTAGCTCCCTTTACATAGTACTTGCTGTTAAATTCATCGGAATCACTTCTGTAATAGTTATCCTTAAACTTCTGCTCCTTCAACTTACGTTGCTCCTGTGGTGTCAAAGTTTTAGCGTAGTTAGAGGTAGAAGTGGTACCATTTACAATCAGAGGCTTATTAGAGGTTGTCTTTTTTTCTGTTCCTGTACGTTTTACATCGGTGTCAGTAATTTTGCCGTTTCCTGTAACAGTGCTAGGCTCATACAAATATGAGGTTACACCATTGATGGCACAATCCTTTTTACCTGTTCTATAGCAGTAAGGAAGTCTCTCATAAGGAATAAAGCCTGTAGTTGAACCAACGACAGTTGATGTCTGCATATTGATAACACGGCCTACAACCACGATACCCTTATCGTTTCTGGTTAAAGTGCCTGCAACAATATGTCTTACCATAGCCTGACGGGCAATTTTCTTCCAATTACGGGAGAACACCATCTCACCGTCTTTGGTAACAGAAATTGCACCTGTTAACTTATATTCAAATACGCTGATGCCACGTCTGTCCAGTTCGTGCACGAACATTTCTGCCATTGAACGTCCAAGATAACCTGCATCTTCATAAGTATCAGTATCGACAAAAGAGGTAACGGCAACTTTTGGGAAAGTCGAATATTTGACTGTATTGCCATCTTCATCTATATAAGTTTTCACCTGACTATCATCTTTAGCGATATCTGCCTGCATAGTCTTATACAAGGTATCAGACATTGCCGATACAATCTTGCTGATTTCCATACCTGGTTTGCTATAAACATCATCATTAGCTGCAACTACAGTACTTGTTGGAGCAACCTTGCCATCTGGGGCAGGATTTGCCGAACAACCTGCAAGAGCAAATGTTATTGCAAGGGTTAGCACTTTTATAATATTTCTCTCCATCCTGACCTTCTTTTGTTTGTATAATTAAAACATTGTCTACATGAATTATGCGTTAAATATTTAACGTTTTTTCTTAACTTGGTGTAATTTATGCAAATTCAATGCCAAGTGACAATTTTTCATCATGGTTACTTTTGATTAAGACATCTGCAATTAATCAAAATTAACCTCCACCATTTATATAAGGTGAATTATGATAAAACGTATTATTGTAAAGTATATTACACCACTTGCCATTGTTCTATGCTCGCTAAACGCACAGGCAAGATGGGTTACTGCAACTGGTGTTGGCAATGATCAGAATGAAGCTGTAAACGATGCATTAGAGAATGTAATGATGCAGGTAGGTGCCGACGTTAAACTTGTTCAGGAATATAAAAACGGAGTTCTGCAAAATGACAGCTTCCAGATGAAGGCAAAAGATCCTATTAAAAAGGTTCAGATTTTAGAAGCTCAGGCTACCGCCCAGAAAGTGACAGTAACCATCAAAGCTTTTATCATGGACAATCAGGTAACTAAAAGATGCTCAACTAGCTCTATCCAGAAAACTCTAGTTCCTGTCGGTTTCAAATTTGTAGACTCTCAGGCATATCAAAGCTCCATGGGTATTGAGAATATTCCAAAAGAACTTGATAAACTTATTTTTGACAAGATTAACTCCAGTCCAAAATTTGTCACCAAATCTATTGTTAACGCTAATATCATTAACAATAACGGTAAATATGTAGATGACAATTTTAAAATGAATAATCTTCAGGCAATTGCAAGCAGATCAAATGCCCAGTATGTAATTGTAGGTACAATAAACTCTCTTGCTTTATCTGAGGTTGGTAATAACTTTTTAACTAAAATGATTTACTACCCTACCAGAAGCATTAACTTTGATGTTGATGTTTATGACACTCTAAATCAGACTCAAATCTTCCATCAGAATTACCAGGCAGAAACAGACTGGCTGTTCAAACAGGATGAGTATATCGATATCAGATCTGACAGATTTACAGGTTCAGACTATGGCCAAAGACTTCATTCTTTAGCTGCAAGAGCTGCTAAGGATGTAATTTATGAGCTTGAATGCAAAAAGGTTTATGCCCGTGTTATCGATATCGATGGAGATGATTTAATCATTAACATCGGCTCAGACAGCAGATTGAATATAGGACAGGTTTTCAGCCTGATTCAGCGCTCTGCAGAACTTGGCAATCAGGGCGATCAGTACGACGTTTATGAGAATACTCAAGGCAAGTATAAGGTAACTGCTGTATACCCTCATTCTGCAAAAATTCACCCAGTAGATCTTAACAATAACACCTTAAATGTAAACTCAGGTGATCTTGTAAGCATCGAATAATCAAATGCCGGTATTGTTTATACATTAGATGTTGATATAATGCCGGTTAATCCTTTTGTTTCTGTAGCTCAGTTGGATAGAGCGTTCGCCTCCTAAGCGAAAGGTCGGCAGTTCGATTCTGCCCAGGAACGCCACTAAAGGCATTCTTACTCAATTCTCAACCACATCTATAATACGTCACCTGCCTTTGCCTTGCTTACAGCTACAGATGTGTCTTGATTTAATATTGCACTTTCATTCCTAAATTTTGTGATTTTCCATACTTTTTAGTAATGATATTGCTAACTCAGCGATAAAATATTCATTCCTAAATTATGTGAATTTCCACATTTTCTGGTAATCGAATATTAAACGCTGCAGATAATCGAATTTTTAGAGATAAACAAATTGGATATGAAAAATCAAATGTTTTGATTCTAAATGAAATGATCTTCTAATTGTGCCTTTTATCAGAATTAAACCGAAAGCTTCTTTTAAAATCATCGGCTTAATTCTGACTTTAAATGAATTTAAATCATCAGACTAGATGAGATCTGAATGGCGCTCTTTTTTACCTTATCTACAATTCCTGAAAGTTTATCAGATGAGAATTTGGTAATTGTGCCAGACACCGAGATTGCGCCCATTAAATGGCTATCTAAATCAAATACCGGCACTGCTACACACCTGATCTCTAATGAGCCCTCGCCGTTATCATAGGCAAATCCTCGATTATGAATTGAGGCAAGCTCCTTACGTAAGGCCTGAGGAGTTGCAATAGAATTTGCTGTAGCCAGTGTATAATCAAGTGTAGTAATAAGCTTTTCTCTTAGTGTACTTTCCTGATAAGCAAGCAGACACTTGCCTAAAGCAGAATGTACTAAGGAAACCTCTGAACCTTCACGTGATAAGACTCTCATTCCGGTAAGATGACTGGTTCTTTTAACCACATAAAAAGCTTTTTCATCATCCATAATACCAAAGTGAGCTACAAGACAATCTACGTTCTCTATTAACTTTTCTAAAAATGGAGTAATAATTTCCTTTAAATCCAGCCCCTCTGAAGCGGAATTACCTAAAGATACCAGCTTCATCCACAACTGCACGGTTTTATCTGAATTCTGTCTTATCAATCTTAGCTTAATCATGTCATCAACAAGGACATAAACAGAACTTCTTGGTAAAGAAGTTAAATTGATAAGTTCTGAAATGGTACATCTGCGATTCTTCTGAAGAACTTCTAAAATACGCAAAGCGCGCTCTAAAGCAGGAACTCTAATATTACCAGTCATACAATATCACTCTTTTGAAGATTATGCTTTTTCTAGTATTGTAGACGATTTAAGAATTTTATAAAGACATTATTTGAGCAGAATTTAAAACTCTGCTCAAATAAAAAGAGAATTAACCAGGGATAATCATGCCAAGTTCGCGCATCTTGGCAATCTTGTAACGAAGGGTTCTTGGACTAATGCCAAGTTTTGTGGCTACTTCCTGACGGGCCCCGCGATACTCAATTAAAGCATCTAAAATAATCTGATATTCCTGCTGCTTTAATTCACCTCCAAGAGCCTGAGGGATCTTCTGCTTTCTGACTGCACTTTCACCACTTAATGGAGAATCATTGTCAACTTCTTCCTGTAAAGGTTCTATCTGAGGTTCAACTCCGTCAAAGTCAAAGCCCTGTGACTGAATAGCTTCCTCAAGGCCTGACTCATCTAAAATTATGCACTTGTCATCTACTAAACCTGTATTTGCAAGAATAAGAGCTCGCTGCATTACATTATCAAGTTCACGTACGTTACCTGGCCATGAGTAATTGTTAAGTTTTGCAATTGCGCTTTTTGTAAGCTCAGGTATTGCAAGCTGAGAGTCGGATGCATGCTTTGATAAAAGGAACTTTGCAATCGGAATAATATCTTTTGGTCTCTTGCACAAAGGTAACCAGCGTAATGGGAAAACGTTTAAACGGTAATACAAGTCCTCACGGAACTTCTTTTGAGCTACAGCTTCTTTTAAATCACGATTTGATGTTGCAATTACGCGTACATCAAGAGAAATTGTCTTTCTTGAACCTAGTCTTTCAACTTCTTTTTCCTGAAGAACACGTAAAAGTTTTGCCTGCAACCCTAAATCCATCTCGGTGATTTCATCTAATAAAATGGTACCACCCTGAGCCTGCTCAAACTTGCCAGGACAAGCCTGCACTGCGCCTGTAAATGCGCCTTTTTCATAACCGAATAATGTTGATTCAAGCATTGAGTCAGGAATTGCAGCGCAGTTTATTGCTACAAAAGGACCTGATGCTCGATTTGATTTGTCGTGCACATAACGTGATAAAACTTCCTTACCTGATCCAGATGGACCTGTAATCATCACTGTAGCATCAGTTGCAGCCACTTTTGCTGCAAGAGACAGTAATTCAGCTGTAGATTGATCAGCGTAAATAGGCTCACCACGTACTGATTTGCTTACTGGAACGTATCTTGAAACCTGATTTAATAAAACCTCAGGAGCAAATGGCTTTGCAAGATAATCAATAGCGCCATCGCGCATTGCTCTTACTGCACCATTGATGTTAGCGTAAGCTGTCATTAACAGTACAGGAAGCTGTGGGAACTTGTCGTGAATAGAGTTTAAAAGTGTATGGCCATCCATTCCGCCCATCTGAATGTCAGAGATAACCATATCAACCTTCTGCTTCGATAGGATTTCTAGAGCCTGTTCTCCACCGTCAGCCTCAAGACAGACATAACCGGTTAACATCAATGTATCTACAATTGCCTCTCGCAATTGACTATCATCATCTACAATCAGAATTTGACTATTGCTCATACCTATCCTTTTTATTATTTAAGCAACTGATTCTCGTTCCATTTGAGGAATACTTGTTGAAGGTTCTAAAACACCTTCATACTTAGGCAGGATCATGGTAAATACTGTTTCTTTTTCATCTGAGGTCAATTTAATGTCACCCTGATGTACCTTAGCAACAGCAGCTACTACAGCTAATCCTAAACCTGTACCATTACTCTTGGTAGTAAAGAAAGGCTCAAAAATATTTCTGCATGTTTCTTTACTAATCATAGGACCATCGTTCTTAACGCTGATCATAACATTCTTAGCATCTGATACCAGTTCAATCATAACGTTTTTTGCACCAGCTTCAATGGCATTTGTCACTAAATTGGTAATTGCTCCGTTTAATGCTGTTACATTGCCTAATAATGCCATAGGGCGAGGACCAATGTTAGACTTTAAATTAGCGCCTGATCTCTGTACAACTGAAGCTACTGAGTTTGTAACACCTTCAACGATATCCACAGCATCAAGCAATTTAACACTCTGCTCTCCAGAACGAGCATACATTAGAATATCGCTTACCTGTGACTCTAAAGCTTCTAATCTGCCCATTAACTTCTTCTGGAAGATGGTTCTGCTAGCAAGTGGTAACTTTACATTGCCTAAATTTGCTGCGTATAAAATTGCAGCTGACAAAGGAGTTCTAATCTGGTGAGCTAAAGATGCTGCCATACGACCTAATGAGCTTAAACGTTCCATATGGTTNAGCTTGTCTGTAAGTTCACGTGTCTGAGTCTGATCAGTCATCTGAACTAGCTGACCATGTGATAAAGGTTTTGTAGATACCTGAAGTCTCTTACCGTCAACAGTAGAGATCTCTTGGCCATCATCCTTGCGAGGAGCGAAAACTTCACCGATTACCTTATACCAGATACGACCTTCTAAAGTATCCACATTAAGCATTTTTAAAGCTGAGTCGTTAGCTTTTCTGATAATGCCTCTTTCATCTAATACGATGATTGCAGATGGTTCTTTCTCAAAAATCTCTTTGTATAATTCTAGCTCATTATTAGAAGTTGTCATAAGTCACCTCACTTTGTATAAGATGACTTAATCAATATTCGTGCCACATTTATTTTTTATTATTTATCAATAAGTTATTTTAATGATAAATAACATCGCCAAAATAATGGCATTAGAAAGTGTCTTTTACACTCAAAATGGAAGGATTTTTACCGCATACAGCACAATTGTCATTTTTCAATGGCAGTTTCATGACTTTAACCTGCATACCAAGAGCTTCTACAGTTAGTAATCTGCCAATTAATAGCTCTCCAATTCCTAGAAGGTATTTTACGCACTCTAAAACCTGGAAATTACCGATAATTCCCGGCAACGGGCCAAAGACTCCCACCTGCTTACTTGTAGGTACACTACCTGGTTTTGGGATCTTCTCAAAAACACAGCGGTAACATGGACCTTTACCTGGAACATAAGTCATAACCTGACCTTTAAAATGAACCACTGCTCCATGTGAAAAAGGTTTCTTTGCAAGAACACAGGCATCGTTAATTAAAAACTTACTCTCAAAATTATCTGTGCAGTCGATAATAAAATCGTAATCTTTAATTAAATCCATAATATTGTCTTTAGTTACAAAGGAATTATAAGTAATCACTTGAACGTCAGGGTTTAATGCGTTAATAGTGTTTTTTGCAGACTCTGTCTTTAAAACACCTACATCCTTTGTCTGATGAATAACCTGTCTTTGCAGATTTGAATAATCGACAACATCATCATCAACAACACCAATAGTGCCGATTCCTGCTGCTGCAAGATACATAAGTACAGGTGATCCTAAACCGCCTGTTCCAATTACCATAACCTTTGATTGCAGTAATTTTTTCTGGCCTTCAATACCCATCTCTTTTAAAGTTATATGTCTAGAGTACCTTTCTAGTTGCTCTTTATTTAATTCCATATCCCCACCTAAAGTTTCTCTTTAAGTTAATAACCTTGTACAGTCCATAATGTTAACAGATATAACTTAATTGTATCATCAAAAATAGACACAAAAGCCCGCACTAGGCGGGCCTTTGTTCATGAGGACTTTAGATTAGCCTACGAATACGCGTGCATTTCTAAATAGTCTTACCCATGGGCTATCCTCGCCCCAGTTATCTGGGTGGTATGAGTTGGATACTGTTCTCATTACACGCTCTGGATGTGGCATCAGGATAGTGAAACGACCGTCGCTGTTGGTTACAGAAGTGATACCGTTTGGTGAACCATTAGGATTTAATGGATACTGCTCGGTAACCTTGCCATCGTGATCAATATAGCGAACTGCAATCTGACCAGACTTCTCTAATGCAGCTAAGTGCTCTGCATTCTTGAACTCTGCGCGACCTTCACCGTGAGATACAACGATTGGTAACTTAGAACCTTCCATACCTGCAAATAGAACTGATGGACTCTTCTGGATTTCTACTTCAACAAAACGTGCTTCAAAACGCTCTGATAAATTGGTTACGAAACGTGGCCAGTTATCAGCACCAGGGATCAGAGATGATAATGTTGACATCATCTGACAGCCGTTACATACGCCTAATGCGAAGGTGTCTTTACGGTTGAAGAACTTAGAGAACTCATCTGCTGCAACTGAGTTGAACAAAATTGACTTAGCCCAGCCCTCACCAGCACCTAAAACGTCACCGTATGAGAAACCACCACATGCTGCAAAGCCCTTGAAGTCGTCTAACTTAACTTTACCGGTTAACACATCTGACATGTGAACATCGATACAGTTAAAGCCTGCTCTGTTGAATGCTGCTGCCATTTCGCTCTGAGAGTTCACACCCTGCTCACGTAAAATTGCAATCTTTGGAGCAACACCCTTGCTGATGTAAGGAGCTGCAACATCCTCGTTGATATCAAATGTAAGATCAGCAAATAAGCCCTTATCATTTGATTCATCCTTAGCATCGAATTCCTGTTTTGCACATTGTGGGTTATCACGTAGTGACTGCATCTGATATGTGGTTTCAGCCCAGATCTTTCTGAAGTACTGACGTGGCTCATCAACAATAACATTGCCATCACGCTTGAAGACGATTCTGTCATCGCTGCGTAGTGAACCGATCTCAAAGATGCAGTTTGCTAGACCATGACCAGAAAGGATGTTCATGACAGTTTCAGCATCTTCACGCTTTACCTGTAATACAGCACCGATTTCCTCAGAGAATAGAACTGCTAAATCATCCTCACCTAGGTTGTCAATTGAAACCTGAACACCAGTGTGACCTGCAAAGGCCATTTCACAAACAGTAGTGAATAGACCACCGTCTGAAATATCGTGGTATGCAAGCAGTAAATCCTTACGGTTTAAGAACTGTACAGAATCGAACAGACCCTTTAGACGTACTGGATGATCAAGATCAGGACACTTGTCACCTAACTGACGATATACCTGAGCTAGTGCTGAACCGCCTAAACGGTTCTGTCTCTCACCTAAGGTTACATAGATTAAGGTTGAATCGCCCTTATCAGTACGTAACTGAGGAGTTAGAGTCTTTCTGATATCCTCTACGCGTGCAAATGAAGAAATGATTAGAGACATAGGAGCAGTTACAGTCTTCTGCTTGCCATTCTCTTCCCATGTGGTCTTCATTGACATTGAATCTTTACCAACTGGAACAGTAATACCAAGTTCAGGGCAAATCTCCATACCAACAGTCTTAACTGCCTCGAATAGACCAGCATCCTCACCAGGATGACCGTTTGGAGCCATCCAGTTTGCTGATAACTTAACGCGCTTTAACTCGCCGATATCAGCTGCTGCAATGTTGGTTACAGCCTCAGCTACAGCAAGACGTGCTGAAGCACCGTGATTTAATAATGCTACAGGAGTTCTCTCGCCAACAGCACCTGCCTCACCATGATAGGTATCATATGAAGCTGCAGTCACTGCAACGTCAGCTACAGGAACCTGCCATGGACCTACCATCTGATCTCGTGCAACCATACCGGTAACAGATCTGTCGCCGATGGTGATTAAGAAGGTCTTTTCAGCAACTGTAGGTAAACGTAGAACGCGCTCTGCTGCTTCCTTAACGCTTACACCCTCAAGATTTAGAGCAGGTGATTCCTGCTTTAAGGTCTTAACAACCTTGTGCATACGTGGAGGTTTGCCTAGTAATACATCTAATGGAAGATCGATAGGCTTGTTACCAAAATATGTATCCTCAAGAACTACGCGACGCTCTTTAGTTGCCTCACCGATTACTGCATACTGAGCTCTCTCACGCTTACAGAATGACTCGAATAAATCAAACTTGTCTGCTGCAACAGCAAGAACATAACGCTCCTGTGATTCGTTACACCAGATCTGTAAAGGAGACATGCCTGGCTCATCGTTAGGGATCTTACGAAGATCGAAACGACCGCCTACGCCACCGTCAGATACAAGCTCAGGCATAGCATTTGACAGACCACCAGCACCAACGTCGTGGATGAACATGATTGGGTTGTTATCACCTAATTCCCAACATGCATCGATAACTTCCTGGCAGCGACGCTGCATCTCTGGGTTACCACGCTGTACTGATGCAAAGTCTAGATCTTCTGATGAAGCACCTGAGTTCATTGATGATGCAGCACCACCACCTAAACCGATGTTCATTGCAGGACCGCCTAAAACAATAAGCTTTGCACCTGGCTCGATGTGATCTTTAATGATGTGCTCACGACGGATGTTACCCCAGCCACCAGCTAACATAATTGGCTTGTGGTAACCGCGAACCTCACGACCGTTGAAAGAGGTAACCTCTTCTTCGTATGTTCTAAAGTAACCGCAAAGATTTGGACGACCGAACTCATTGTTGAAGCTTGCACCACCTAATGGGCCGTCAATCATAATCTGTAGAGCAGAAGCTAAACGACCAGGCTTGCCAAAGTCGTGCTCCCAAGGCTGAACTGCACCAGGAATACGTAGGTTTGATACGCTAAAGCCACTGATACCAGCTTTTGGCTTTGAACCAACACCTGTTGCACCCTCATCACGGATTTCGCCGCCAGAACCAGTTGCAGCACCAGGAAATGGAGAAATTGCTGTTGGGTGGTTGTGAGTCTCAACCTTCATTAGGATAGGCATATCCTCTTCGTGGTATGCCCACTCGTGATTTGGATTAGGGAAGAATCTGCCAGCCTTTGAACCTTCCATTACAGCTGCATTATCTTTGTATGCTGATAATACATAATCGCCGTTTGTGGTGAAGGTGTTACGGATCATGCCAAACAGTGACTTGTCCTTCATCTCTCCATCGATATTCCAATCTGCGTTGAATACCTTGTGACGGCAGTGCTCTGAGTTCATCTGAGCGAACATGTAAAGTTCGATATCGGTAGGATCACGACCAATACCCTTGAAGCTTTCTAGTAAGTACTCCATCTCAGGCTCTGAAAGAGCTAAACCTAATTCTACGTTAGCTACCTTTAATGCTTCTATACCACCTGTGGTTAAAGCTACAGTCTTGTATGGCTTTGGAGTCTGCTTTTCAAATAAGGCTGCACCATCTTCTAATGAGAATAAAACATTCTCCATCATGCGATCGTGAATTAAAGCGCAAACCTTCTGCTTTTCATCTTCTGTAAATTTAGCGCCGTCTTTTACGATGTAGTAAGCTACGCCACGCTCAATTCTTAAAATCTTGGTTAAACCGCAGTTTTTAGCGATATCAGTTGCCTTTGAAGCCCAAGGAGAAATTGTTCCTACACGAGGAATTACAAAGAACAACTCGCCTTCATCCTTAGTCTCAGCTTTTGAAGGACCGTAGCTTAAGATCTTCTTTAAAACTGACTGTTCATCTGAAGTTAAAGCCTCTTTTGTATCTACTAAATGTACAAAATGGGTGCTAATTGAACTTACCTTGATGCCTTCATTTCCTAAAGCTTTTGTGATTTTATCCAATCTAAAAGTGGAAACGGCTGGAGAACCTAGAATGATATCCATCAGAATTGTTCCTGTATAATCTAACTGATATGTAATGTAATCAATTTTTATCCATTAAAATACGATAAAAATTCGGGTGCTATTTTAGCACAGAGTTGACAATTATTTGCATTTGTATAGCTTTTGGGCATGAATATTATCCTTAAATTTTTCAGAAAATTTTATTTTCAAAAATTGCATAATCTATTAACTTCTTACAAAAAATATGAGTTACTTTTTAACCTGTTTCTATAGTCTGTGAAAGATAAGCAGTTATTCTCATAAAGCTCAATCCTTTATGCAAAAAGTTGCTATAATATCGATGTCGGAGGGTCCAAATTGAAAAAATCAACTCGCTTAACTCATAATACTACTGCAAGCAGACGTTCTCGAATTCGTCTGCAGTACATCAAGAACGCCCGCGCTCGTCGCCAGGCACGCCATGAAGTTTTCTTTATCCAGGAAAAGTCAGACTCATAAATTTCGGCACTCTTCTTGCATATATTATAAAAATACCTGTAAGTGGCAAATTAATGCCGTTTATAGAAAGGTTTTAATAGCAAGGAGAGATATATGTACGGCCGTAACCTAAAAGCCTACCAAAAGACTAATGTCACTGCTGAGATATCGGTAGCTGATCCTTATTACGTAACCAAGTTACTCTACCAGGGCCTGTTTGAGCGTTTAGCTCAAGCAAAAGGTGCCATTGAACGTGGAGATCTGGCTTTAAAATCTAAAAAACTATCCTCTGCAACTGCAATTTTAGAAATTCTTAGGAGCACACTCGACTTTTCGAAAAGTCAGACTATAGCTCAAAGTCTTTTTGACTTATACTCATACATGATTGATCAGGTGGCAGATGCTTCTATCAGTTTAATCACGCAGCCTCTTGATAACGCACTACGAGCTCTTATGCCAATCAAAAAAGCCTGGGATTCAATTCCTGTAGAAGCTCAGAGAGAGGCAAGTGCAATGCGTACACAGGAACAACTAGATATTGATTTAAGTCATGACGCCCATATGGCGCATGGAGCAATTTAAAGGTATTTCTATGCAATTAGACGAAATCATAAGAAAAATCACCGAAGCAGAAAATGCTTTATCTCATGAATTATCAAGAGACGATTTAGGTTTATCGCAGGATTACTCGGAAATTGCACAGAATTATTTAAAAGAACTCGTCGCTCTAAAGGATTCTCTTCAGGGCGATGAGCTAATCAAAGCTCAGGAATTTGCCAAAGCCTATGCCGAGCACATCAAATCTCAGGTAAAGTTCCTGGCTCAAAAACGCGAAGAAGTAGGCCTGCAATACAGAAACGTACGTGGCAAGCACGTGGTGAGTAACAAGTACGTGCAATTCAAATACGATTCACCTGTAAAAACTAACAATATCGATAAGGCTTAGCTATGACTTCTACAAACACAACAAAGAACCTAATTACCGATGAGAGTGCTCTTGACACACTTGCCTCAAAAATAGGTGGACTTGACGAAAAGGATTTTGCTCAAATCAATGAACTTTCCGAACTGCAAAAGCAGATGAGTGATTTTCTGATTGAACGATTCCAGAACAATATCGAAGCCTTTAAAAAGTACATGCCGAATATTGCCAAGACCTTTGCGCACTATACGCCAAAGAAAACTATGGAATTCTTCTGCATGCCAAATGGCATTCCTAATCTTATCTTCATCGAAAACAACGATATTCTTTATAAGACTTTTGATCCTTTTGCGCTTTGCAAAGCACAGGTTGACAGTATTTTAAATAAAGACTGTATTCTGCAGACTCACTACAACCATGAGTATGATCCATACGGTCAGATCCACTTTAAGTACTTAAATCAGGTCGTCTGTATCGATGAGTCTTTCAAAAGAGACAGCTCTCTTAGTGCAGCTCAGTTAGGATCAATTGCAAACTGCGTAATGGTAGGCATTGGTTTAGGTTATCAGCTTGCAAATCTTTATGAAAAGATTGAAATTGCCAATCTGATTATCGTAGAGCCAAATCTTGATATGTTCTTTGCCTCATTACATGCTTTTGACTGGGCAAATCTACTTGCATTCTTATTTGAAAATAACTATGGCATCCATCTGATGCTAGGTCAGAAGCCAGAACAGTTCTACCTTGATATGGAATCATTCTATACAACACATGGCAGATTCCTGAGCGGCACCTGGCTAGGTTATGTGCACTATTCTTCAAAAGAAATCAAAGATATCTGCGATATTCTTATGAAGGATTTCAATACTGTGCACTCCGCTTTAGGTTTCTTTGATGATCACCTGTTTGGTACTAGCCACGCATGTAACGCTATCTTAAATAAGAAAGCATTTGTGCAGCGTGAGCCTCAGATGCTAAACAAGTTTAAAAATGTTCCTGTATTTGTTATAGGTTCAGGTCCATCTTTAGATCACGATATTCCTTTTATCCGAAAGAATCAGGATAAGGCAATTATCATTGCCTGCGGTACAGCTGTAGATACTCTATACCACGCAGGTATAAAACCTGATATCTATGCATGTACCGAAAGAACACCTCAAATCAGAGATGCTCTTGATGTAATCCCTGATAAGAATTTCTTTGATGACATCATCCTGATGTCAGGTGATGTGGTTCATCCAAGAACAACTGAGTTATTTAAACACACAGCAATTTTCGGTAAGCCAGACGAACCATTCTATTTATATGCAGCTGCTCACTTTAGTGAGATAAAGGCGGTGCAACCTGTACAGCTTATGAACCCATTTGTAGGTAACATGGGTGTGTCAGGTGCAATTTATTTAGGGTTTGAGAATTTATTCTTCTTCGGTCTTGATAACGGTAAGATGGTGGGTACAAACAACATCCACTCTGTTTACACCTCACTATATACCAACTGCAATAAGGAACTGGCAGGACACGGAAACTACAAGACAGGTAAGCTCGTAGAAGGTAACTTTGGCGGTCAGTGCGAGACTAACTACTTCTTTAACCTATCCTGCAGAAACATGGACTTCGTAATCGAGCAGGCGACTCTTAAGAATAAAAACTTAAAGTGCACAAACTGCTCTAACGGCTCTAAGATCCCTCATGCAAAACCAGTTCATTCAGAAGATCTAAATTTTGAAAAACTCAAAAATGTTGATAAAGACGCTTTTAAAGACTTCATGTATAACAAGAAGACCAAAGTGCTTGAGACTATTGATGAGGAAAAACTACAGACCATCTTCATGCCTGACGCCTTTAATAAGGTTGTAGATTACATCAGTTCAGAACTTGCAAAACCTGTAACAACCCGTGTTGAGGGAATTCAGGTATTAGAATCTGTATCTGAGAAACTCGCCTTCTTCAAGAAGAGTCCTGATACCTATTACTATGCTGATGCTGTTGAGGGTTCTTTACAGACCATCTTTATCATGGCCTCACGTATTTTATACAATACTAGCGATGTGGAAGAATGTATTGCCCATTACAATAAGATCATAGCAGTATGCCTAGACTTCCTTGATGAGTCTAAGTCACTCTTCAAGCATATACCTGATTATGTAATGTGGGATCATAAGAAGTACCATCCAAATGGTGTTGTAGGTATCGATTACCCTTCAACTAAGGCAACTCCATTCCCTAAGTATGCTACTGTTAAGAGTATAGATTTTGATGATCCACAAAAGGTCTTTGAAAAGAGATATGAGTAAGAGAGCATAATGCTCTTTTGATGCTTTAGTGCAAAAAGCCTGATTTAAAATCAGGCTTTTATGTTTATATAGAAATTAGATTACTTCTTTTTAGGAGCCTTTTTTGCACCTAATTTAGAATCATCCTTTTTCTTAGGACGCTTTGACAGTACTAAACCAGTACCATCCTTTCTGGCCTGAGCAATTGCTTTACGCTCTTCTTTATTTTGGCTGCTTGCTGATTTTGCCCTCATTCTCTCATTAGCCTTCTGACGTCTTTCAGCTCTCATCTGAGACTGAGTCTGACGCTTCTGAGCTGGCTTCTCATCAGCAAATGGATTCTCACCTTCCTTAAAGTCGATAATTACAGGTGAACCCATGATGTTTAAAGATTTACGGTAGCAATTGATAATGTATCTCTTATAGGCATCTGGTACTTTTGATACCTTGTTGCCGTGAATAATGATACGTGGAGGATTGTAACCACCTGCGTGAGCAAACTTAAGCTTAATACGTCTGCCACCTGAAATTGGTGGTTCGTGCTCTTCAACTGCTGCTCTTAGAATTCTGTTTAATAATGATGCGCTGTGACGAGTGGTAGCACTTGCATAAGCCTCATCAATTGAATCAAACAGGTTACCAACACCAGTGCCATGCAGAGCAGAGATAAAGTGTACTCTAGCAAAGTCCACGAAACCAAGACGGGCATTTAACTCAAGCTTAATCTCATCTTTTACTGAAACATCAAGTCCGTCCCACTTGTTAACAGCAATAACAAGAGATCTGCCTGACTCAAGAATGAAGCCAAGAAGTGACAGATCCTGATCGGTTACATGTGATCTTGCATCGATAACAAGTAATGCCACGTTACAGTCTTCAATTGCCTTTAAAGTCTTAACAATTGAGAATTTCTCGATTGCTTCACTAACCTTACGGCGCTTGCGAACACCTGCTGTATCAATAACGATATATTTCTTATCGCCACGCTCTAATGGAATATAGATTGAATCACGGGTAGTACCAGGATGATCTGCTACAATCACACGCTCTTCACCTAATAATTTGTTGGTTAATGTAGATTTACCTACGTTTGGCTTACCAACAATTGCAAGCTTGATTGGTAAATCGGCAAATGGAACATTACGGCTGTCTTCGCCCTTATTGTCCACATCTTCGCCTTTTTGACGTGCACGAGCTTTTTCCTTGTGCTCATACCAGTCAAAGCCACCGCCTACCATGTCAACAGGAACGTTCTCTAAGAACTGATAGCCCTCTTCCCATTGAGCAAGCTCTTCTTCATGAGCGATTCTTTCGCGCTCTTCAAGCTCTTCTACAGATAAATCGCAATCTAGAGGACCTTCCTCACGAAGTAATGGAGCAATAACGTCTTCTAAAACGTTATTAACACCACGACCGTGAACGATAGCTGTAGGATAAACCTCACCTAAACCTAGTGCATAGAATTCAGCACCAGCAGTTTCTGGATCAAGGCCATCCACCTTATTTGCAATAACGGCGCACTTTTTACCGGCACGACGAATATAATCTGCTACATGATAGTCGCCAGGTAAAATACCTGCTCTTGCGTCTAACATGAATAAAACCAGGTCACACTCATCAATAGCCAGAAGTGCCTGATTGGTCATTCTTGAGGTAACTTCCTCAGGCTGGTTGGTTGCATCCTCTGCAATACCGCCAGTATCGATAATTACGAACTCGCGACCTTCATATAAGGCGCGGCCATACTTTCTATCTCGAGTCAGTCCAGGGAAATCTGCAACAAGTGCATCTCTAGTCTTAGTAAGTCTATTGAAGAAAGTAGATTTACCAACGTTAGGGCAACCTACTAATGCAACAACTTTCATTTAATATCCTTGTAAGATTGGCTTACTATTAACACGCAAAGGGGATCACTCCCCTTTGCTTAATTAAAAATTAGAAAGATCATGCTGTTTCACAACGGTATTACTCTGAATCTTCCTCGACGAACTCTACATCGTTGTCTGATTTAACACCAGCTTCAGGCATTACACCGAAACCGGATAATTGTTCACGTTTTTGTTTCTCGTACTCAGCAACGCGCTTTTCGTACTCAGCTTTCTGACGCTGGTACTCACGATATTGAGCTTCCATCTGTCTTTGATGAGCTTCGATTTGAGCTACAATCTGACGAGCCTGTGCACGACGTTTCTCTAAATCTTCTTTGGTTACACCGCCTGCTGATAATGGAGACATAGCGTTTGCTGCAACTAAAGCTGCAGTATTGCCTATTACAAGCTCTAAATCAGTAAAGCGTTTCTTTGGCATTACGATGTTTGCCGGATCGTAGCAAAGAACCTCAACAGCACCTGATGAGCAGTAAACAACAATACAGTTACCTGCAACAATAGGTGCTACATAGATTGGATCGCTACCAGAGATCTCAACCTTTGATTCAATCTGACCATTGTTCAGGTTAATGAAATAAATATATCCTTCAAGATCACCTACAACAGCATAATTACCGTAGATTGCAGGAGAAGTTACGTTTCTGTAACGTAACTGAGAATTGGCCCAAAGCTCAATGTTGTCACTACGTCTTACGCAATATACTGTGCCGTTATCACCTGTGATCACAAAGAAATTGTCATCATAGGCAATATCTTTTGAAGAATGGTAGGCTAGTCTACCTACAATTGCAGATTTTTCAAGTGAATATTTTACAAAACCTGCATTATATGCGGTTGAGTAAATGCTGTCACCTAATAATAAAGGTGTTGATGAAACATCTGAAATTCTGTCTAGATCAGAGCTTCCGTTATTCTGACCTATAACAACCTGATTTAAAATAAGACCGTCGTTCTGACTGATAAACATCATACGGCCGCTTACAGTACCTAACACAACCATCTCGTCACCTACGGCAATTGGCTTTGCCTGTGAACGTAAATGAAGTGTTGATACGTTATCGCCTGATGTCCACAATACTTTCTTGTTTACTAAATCAAGGGCGTTTAATTTACCGGTAGAATCAAGTACGAACAACTTGTCACCACTTGCATTAAAGCATGGAGGAGTTAAAACCTCCTGACCTAGATACTGCTTGTAGTAAATGCTGCCGTCTTTTTTGTTTAAAACGTACAGGTAACCATTTTCTGAACCTACAGCCACAAAATGATCACTTGCACTCATACCGCCGTTTAAACGGGCTGAACGCTTGTTATCGTTTTCTTTTTCATCTGAAAGATCAATTTTCCAGATGCTATCACCGTTCGTGGCATCAAATGCATAAACTTTTCCTTTACGGCCTGCAATGTATAAGTTATTGCCACTGATGCAAGGTACAAGATGTGAGTAGAATCCTTTAGTACCCTGAGTACTCTCTGACCACACTACATCTGGTACGAATACATCTTTTACCTCAGGTGACTCTACAGGCTCAAATAAATCCCTATTTGAGCTGCAGCCTTCAACTGAAAGCACAAGTGCGCTAACCATTACCAAGCCTAAAAGCTTCTTTTTAAACATAGATGCCACCTTATTATTTGCTATATAGCTTTATTATTTTTTTATTGAAGTTGCAGATGCTGCAATCTGCTCTTCTAGCTTCTGAGCTCTTTCAAAAGCAGCTGTGTCACCTTCTTTGATTAGGCTATCAGCCTTCATCTGTAAAATAGGATTGATAGAAATCTTCTGAGCTTCGCACTCGGCTAATGCTTTAGCATAAGCGTCGTGAGCTGCATCTTTATTTCCCTGCTGCAAATAAATATCGCCTAGCAATTCATTCTTCTCAATTGCATATGCACTTTGAGATAAATCGTTTAATGCCTTTACTGCTTCATCATATTTCTTATCCTGAGTAAGGATATGAGCCTTAACTAATACAGCATTAGGAGCTACAAGCTTACCGCCGTTTTCTGCTGCGAATGAAGCGGAGTCTAAAGCCTCTTCATACTTGCCTTCAGCGCATAATAACTGAGCTACATCTAATGATAATAATGAGCCATAGATGTCCTTGTGCTCTGCAATAAATGCCTTTGCCTCTTCTTTTCCTTCAGTAGGCTGTAGTACAAGCTTTGTCTGAATTGAAGACAACTTGTAGGCATATTCTTCAGCATTTGATAACTTGTAATCCTGGTAATAACGATAACCTACCATACCACCTACAGCAATTACGATACCAACTGCTAATGAAAGCCAATTGTCGTGCCACCATTTACGAACGACTTGCTCTCTCTCATGATCGTCTGTTAAAACATCCATCTTATAATTTCCTTTGAAAGTTTTAGCCTAAATTTTCTCTGATAACAGAAATTGCCTCATCAGTTGTATACTCTTTCTGCTCACTGTCCTTATCCATCATATTCTTGATGGTTACAGTGTTATTAGCAAGCTCTGACTCACCAATAATTACAGCAACACGAGCACCAAACTTATCAGCTTTCTTGAATTGTTTCTTAAAGTTACCACCACCGCAGTGAGTCATAACCTTAACTTCTGCTAGCTGTTCACGGATTATTTGTGATACTTCAAGCATACGAAGCTCACAGCCATCACCTGAACCTACTACATATACATCAACACTAGCCTTTGGCTTGATCTTGCCTAAAGTAGTTAATAAAAGTATCAGTCTTTCCATACCAAGTCCAAAGCCTACAGCTTTAGTTGGAGCGCCACCTAACTGCTCTACTAGAGAGTCATAACGGCCACCACCACATACAGTACCTTGAGCACCAAGTGCTGTAGTTACCCACTCGAATACGGTTAAATTGTAGTAATCAAGACCACGTACTAGTCTATCATTTAGAACGTACTTTATTCCAAGTTTATCTAGGAAGTTGCGAAGTCCCTCAAAATGAGCCTTGGTTTCTTCACCAAAATAGTCACTTAACTTAGGTGCTTGCTCTAATAATTTCTGAACAGTCTGATCTTTAGTATCTAAAACTCTCAAAGGGTTGGTGTGAGTTCTACGCTTTGAATCCTCATCAAGCTCCTCAAAGTGAGCTTCAAGGAATTTTACAAGATCAAGTTTGTAAGCTGCACGTTCCTGTGCTGAACCTAAAGAGTTAAGCTCTAAACGAAGCTCGTTTTCGATACCGAATTTTTTCCAGATGTTGTAGGTTAAAGCGATTAACTCTGCATCAATATCAGGACCATCTAAACCGAATACTTCAACACCAGTCTGATGGAACTGACGGTATCTGCCCTTTTGAGGACGCTCGTGACGGAACATAGGTCCCATGTACCATAGTCTCTGTTCCTGGTTATATACAAGATTATGTTCAAGACAGGAACGAACGCAACCTGCTGTACCCTCAGGACGGAGTGATAAATGATCACCTGATCTATCCTCAAAGCTGTACATTTCTTTTTCTACAACATCGGTTACCTCACCGATAGCTCTGCAGAAAAGATTTGTCTTTTCAACAATCGGCATACGTACTTCACTATAGCCGTAGCCTGATAAAGTACTACGCAATACGTTTTCGACCTGCTGCCATACAGAGGTATCTTCTGGCAGAAGATCATTCATACCTCTAATTGCCTGAACCATAAGTGCCATAATTAAATAATTTCCTACTTATTTTTTTACTTAACGCGACTACGTACGCGCTTTTCGATAATTTCTACTGCGTCTTTAGTGTCAAACTTGCCCATCAGCTGACCGCCTTCATAAATCATGCATTTGCCTTTTGCCGCACCGCAAACTGCAACATCAGCACGTAGTGCCTCACCAGGACCGTTTACCACACATCCCATTACTGCAACCTTAATAGGGTCACGAATGTCGGTTAAACGCTTTTCTAAAGCTGCTACAGTATTTACTACATCAATACCTTTTCTACCGCAGGTAGGACAAGCAACAATATCGACACCACGGGTTCTTAAATGCATGCTCTTTAAGATTGCCCAGCCAACTTTAATCTCTTCAACAGGATCAGCTGCAAGAGAAACTCTTAAAGTATCACCAATGCCCTGTTTTAAAAGCATAGAAATACCAATTGAGGATAAAACTGTACCGCCGGTCAGACCGCCTGCCTCAGTAATACCAAGGTGTAGTGGAGCATCAGTCTTTTTAGCAAGCTCTTCATACGCTGTCACACACAGATTCAACTCTGAGGCTTTTACAGAGAATGCATAATCAGAAAAGTTATGCTCATCTAAAGTAGCTGCTGCACGTAATGCGGCCTCTACCATGGCATCAGGGCATGGAGCGCCATACTTTTCTGTAAGATCCTTATCTAATGATCCTGCGTTTACGCCTACTCTGATTGGAAGACCATAGTCTTTAGCTGCCTGACATACAGCATCAATCTTTTCGCTAGAACCGATATTTCCTGGGTTAATTCTAAGTGCGCTTGCACCGTTCTTTGCACAGGCAATGGCGATTCTGTAATCAAAATGGATGTCACTAACAATCGGTACGTTTACACTTTTTACAATCTTTGCAAAAGCATCAACCGCATCAAGAGTTGGAACAGTTACTCTAACAATATCAGCGCCGGCATTCTCAAGTGCTTTAATCTGAGCTACGGTTGCCTCAACATCCATAGTATCAGTTGAAGTCATTGACTGTACTGAAATGGGAGCACCTCCACCAATCAGGACAGAACCTACTTTAATCTGACGGCTTTTGCGTCTTACTATCTCAGGAGCTTTCCATTCCATAATGTAAATCCTACTTTTGAGGTAAGGTAAAGGTTACCTGTTTTGCTGCAGGAGTTGCAACAGTTGTACCTAAATAGCTTACCCTGATCTTCTTTGTATCAGATGCGCTCACTTTAATTGGAGGAATACCTAAAACCTTTAGAGTCTGACCTGCTTTAAATTCGCCTGACTTTAATACTCTGCCTTTATTACCTGTTACCTCTAAGAATACGTCTTGTAAAACCTTAATGGTTACAGAGTTTAATGACTTAAAAGGATCACGCTTGCCAACTAATCTTACTGATGAGGAAATATCTCTTAATGAGTTTGATAATACTTCCTTTTTAACCTCTGCAACAGGAGCTGCTGGCTTTGCAATCACCTGAGCCTGAACTGCATTCTGCGATGCAGTCTTAACAGGCTGTGCTGCAGCAGTGGCGCTGTTTTGCAAAGCACTCTTCTTTGAATTATCTTTAGACTGGGAATTTAAGATAACAGTCTTTAGAGGTGACTCCTCCTGAACAACAGGAGCCTCTTC
>JGI24709J26583_10000232_pt1 | contig 45580 bp, 41 predicted proteins | sample BioPla2DNA1_FD_26583 | JGI IMG/M metagenome (IMG submission 26583) | reverse complement strand
AAAAGCAAGACACATAACGCTTAATATTTAATCGGCATAATTATCAAAATATCCTTGAATGTAGACGATAGGCGTTCCTTTGTCTCCACTGCCGGAAACTAAGTCTGATAATGAACCGAGCAGATCAGTAATTTGACGTGGTGTTGTGCCTTCAGATTCTTCAGAATCAATGGNCTTATCTTTAAGAGCTTTTCTTTCTTGAATTCTTTTAGTGATTAATACTTTTTGTTCATCACTGGACAGATCTTTATATTCATTATCAGCAATGTATTTTAATTTCAGTTCGTTTGGTGTGCCGATTAGGCCGGGAGTAAAAGCAGGGGAAACAACAGGATCAGCCAATTCCCATATTTTCCCGATCGGATCTTTAAATGCTCCATCGCCATAAATCATTACCTCAACATTCTTTTCGGTTAAGGCATACATTCTGCCNGCAATTTGATCAACAATTTTTTGACAATCTCTGGGGAATAACTTAATTTCAGTTTCACTGGCTTTATTAGAACCTAACAGTCCGTATTCTTCGTTAAAACCGTGTTGCTCTGTAGGATCATTCAGTATGTCCGCTAAACCCATTACAAATTCAGCACCGGCAGCCTTTAATTGAGCGATACTTTGTTCCCTTGTGTGTATATCACAAGCAATGACATTTTTTGTGTAATCAAGTATTTTGCGACAATCATTTGCAAAAATAATTTTACATTCAGCACCTGCTTCTTCAACAATATCGCGATAGATACTTATATAATCCACCCCTGTAAATGGATGTTTGGTTTTCCCAAAAGCTTTTAAAAATTGTTCTTCATCTAAAACTTCATGCCAAGGATTAATGCCGCTTCCGATCATTAAGTAATCATCAAATAATCTGTTGCCGACCTCATCTGCCGGAAAGCTGAGTTGAATAATTACTTTTTCAGTTGCTGCTGCAATTCCCTTTAACAAAATAGAGAATCTGTTGCGGGAAAGAATTGGTAGGGTAAGACCTATTTCCGTGCGGCCTTCCAATTTTTTGANAACATCATTTTTGATATCTTCAACTGTTGCATAGTTACCTTGCGTTCTGGCTACAATTGACTCTGTAAGTGCTATTACATCACGGTTTCTGATTGAATATCCTTCAGCATTTGCAGCATTGATAATCAATTGGGGTACCATTTCGGCTAAATTATCTCCGTCTTTGAAGATCGGTGCTCNTATTCCTCGTGCGACAGTTCCTATATAACGTGTCATTTTTCGCTCCTTAATATAGATTAAGATTATAAAGCAAAGACATTATACCCTTTATTATTGAAAATAAACAAGTTGAACGAAGAGAAAAATTTTGTTATATCAATTTGTCTCAACTATTAGATGATTTACTTGCAACAAAAATTTACAAGTTGTAGAGTAAGACTACATTTTAATCTTAATCTGAATTTTGAATATATTAATTATTTTCTAATTATGATTTATTNAAAGGGGAGGTACAAATGACATTTAATAAAAAATTGGGTGAAACATTAAAAGGTGGCGTCATTATGGATGTCATTAATAAAGAACAGGCAATAATTGCTGAAGATGCAGGTGCTGCCGCAGTGATGGCTTTAGAAAGAGTTCCTGCAGATATAAGAGTTGCAGGTGGTATTTCTCGCATGAGCGATCCTGCAATGATCAAAGAAATTATGAGTGCGGTAAAAATTCCTGTAATGGCCAAAGTAAGAATAGGACATATTGTTGAAGCTCAAATTTTGCAGGCAATCGGTGTAGATATGGTTGATGAGTCTGAAGTTCTTTCTCCAGCTGACAATGATTACCATATAGATAAAAGTAAATTTGAAGTACCATTTGTCTGTGGTGCCAGAGATCTGGGTGAAGCTTTACGCCGTATCCAAGAAGGTGCTGTATTAATNAGAACAAAAGGTGAGCCAGGTACAGGTGATGTTGTCCAAGCTGTAACTCATATGAGACAGATAATGGGTGATATAAAAGCTGTTCAAAGTTTGCGTGAAGATGAATTATCAGTAGCTGCCAGAGATTTGCAAGTATCTTATGAAGCCTTGCAATATGTTCACCACAACGGCAAATTNCCGGTTCTGAATTTTTCTGCCGGTGGTGTTGCAACTCCTGCAGATGCTGCACTAATGGTTCAGCTTGGTGCNGATGGAGTCTTTGTCGGGTCAGGCATATTTAAATCAGGAGATCCTGCAAAGAGGGCAAGAGCAATTGTTGAAGCTGTTGCCAATTTTGATGATCCGGAGCGTTTAGCTAAGATTAGTGAAAATCTTGGCGAGGCAATGGTCGGAATAAATGAAGATGAAATTGAAATAATGCTAAGTGAACGCGGACGTTAATTTTATCTAACTAAATTTCATTTAAGTGATGTTTACTGAGGCTCTTTTTGATTAGGTTTAATCTTAATAAAGACAAATTGTTAAAACATCACTTTTTTTATTCTCAAAACTGTTTTTTGTAATCAATAAATAACCAAGTCAGGATTACAATTGTGTTATTATATTGATGATGTATTTTTAGAGGAGAAATTAATGTCAGAGCTGTCACAAGTTGATATATATACTGATGGTGCTTGTTCCGGCAATCCCGGACCCGGAGGTTGGGCTGCGATTCTCAAAGTTGGTCCGTATGAAAAGGAGCTTTCCGGATTTGTTCCTGATACAACTAATAATCGAATGGAATTAACAGCAGCTATCAAGGGTTTGTCAGAGCTAAATCGACCATGTTCTGTAAATTTATACAGTGATTCTGCCTATCTAGTTCGGGCTTTTAATGAAAAGTGGATTGAAAATTGGCAAAAAAATGGTTGGCGTAATTCTGCCAAGCAACCTGTGAGTAATAGTGATTTATGGAAAGAATTGATTGATTTAACCAAACAACACGAAATTAGGTGGATCTGGGTTAAAGGTCATGCGGATAATCCCTATAATAATCGTTGTGATGAACTGGCTGTACAAGAAATTAAACAAAACAGTTAATTATTGAGCTGCAGAGTAGTTGATATCAGAAGAGGATATATTAAATGTCAAGAAACTTTGATTTTAGGGAAAAGGTAATTGATTCTCAAAATAAATTTTCCGGGAATATTTTTGAAGTAAGAGTAGATCAAGTTGAGTTGCCGGATGGAAATAAGTCATTCAGAGAAATTGTAAAACATCATGGGGGAGCCTCTATAGTTGCATTAACGGATGATCAATCAATCTTCTTGGTTGAACAATATCGAATTTCTGTAGGCCAAANGGTTCTTGAAATACCCGCCGGAAAAATAGAAGAGGGTGAAGAACATCTATTCTGTGCTCAACGGGAATTGAAAGAAGAAATAGGTGCTACCGCTACAAATTGGGAATTGTTAACTGATTTTTATCCTACGCCCGGATATTGTAGTGAAGTTATTCATATTTTCTTAGCCAGAGATTTAGTCCTTGGCCAGCCTGAGCTGGATCAGGGNGAATTCTTAAGAGTTAAAAAGATCAAGTTGGAGCAAGCTTTGAAGATGGTTTATCAAAATAAAATAAAAGATAGCAAANCAATAATCGGCCTCTTATTAACTGCTCAAAGATTACAGGAGGAGTTAAATGGCTGAACAAGTCACAAAAAAAGTTAATAAAACTGATGAAATTATTTCCGTATTTATCATAGCGGCAGCAATTTTATTAAGCTTTATGTTTTGGGCTCCGAGTAGTATGACCGGTCTTTTAGGTAAATATTTTAAACAAGTTGGTCACGGTTTTTTCGGAACACTTGCGGTGGTGTTTCCGGTTATTTTATTTGTAATAGGTTTAGATAGAATCATATCTAAGACTAGAAAGGTTTCTCAAGCTAGAAAAAATTGCACTGTGCTTTTGTTTTTGTGTGCAGTTGTTTTGATTTCGACAGTTTATTTGGAACCGAATACAGTTTTTTTAGCGACCAGGTCAAGTGGTAAATCGTCTGTCTTGAAAGCAATATCTTTATTNTGGCAGTCAGGATTAAAACCTGAACTGGTTTCACAATCAACAATTTGGAGTGGTGGTTTAATTGGCGGAATCTGTGGTTTATCTTTAAATGTACTGACCGGTAAAACCGGTTCGATTATTATTATTTCAACAATGATTTTGGCTTTAATTGTGGTTGTTTTTAATGTTTCTTATACTCATTATTTGCAAAAATCGGCAGAGGTCTTACAACAATCAAGATTAAGATACGAAGAGAAACGAAGATTAAAAGCTGAACGAATTGCCCAAGCTGAAGCTGAACAGGCAGAAAATATGGACGAGTTTGAGACTGAATCAAGCTATGATGTAAACGCTACAGTTTTAGCTGAATCTGAAGAAGAACAAGCCGAATTCGGTTTTGATTTATCAAAGAATACTTCAGATAAAGATCCTCATGAAGTATCCAGTGAATGGATTAAACGGGAACTAGCAAAAGAAAAAAATCAACCTTATGAGGAGCCGCATCAAATTACATATGATTTACCGGATGGCTCTTGGACGGTTGATTCTACAGAGGAGGATTTTCCGACAGATGACCAAAGTATAGATTTCAATCTGCCTTCATTCGAGATCCAAGATGAGGGAAATAATGCAATAAGTACTAGCGAGCCGGAGTTTCAATTTGATCAATCTAATTTGAGATCCAATAAAACTGATGATTTTAATACTGATTCTAGTTCTAGTTCTGACACAGATCAGTCTGAACTAGAAAAATCTGAAAGGCACATTGTTTCTGAGCAGGATCCTACTGAAGAAAGGGCGGATCAGATTGAGCATGCCGATGTAGAAGACATTGAAGATAAAGGCAGGGCTCATTGGGAAGATCGGGCAGAGGACGCTGTAGGAGCTGAAATTCCTCAAATGAAAAAGCAGACTAAACGGAAACAGATAGCTTTAACAGATAAGTATATTACACCTCCTCTGGATTTNTTGAATTCAGATCCCAAAAACAAAAAGGATTTAATAGATACTGCTGAGATTCAAAGTCTAGGTCAAAGATTGGAACAAACCTTAACTGATTTTGGAGTTGATGCTAAAGTTGTTAATTATACAACGGGTCCTACAATTACTCGTTTTGAATTGTCTCCGGGTCCCGGGGTAAAAGTATCACGAATTACAAATTTATCAGATGATATTGCTCTATCCTTGGCTGCAATCGGTGTAAGAATAGAAGCACCGATACCGGGTAAGCCTGCAATCGGGATTGAGATTCCGAATAAAGAAACAGAACCNGTTTTGTTGAGAGGAATCATCGAGTCTGAGGCATTTAAAAAAGCTGAATCAAATTTAACTGCCGGTATTGGACGTGATATTCAAGGGAATGAAATACTTTGTGATTTAGAAAAAATGCCACATTTGCTAATAGCAGGAGCCACCGGATCAGGGAAATCAGTTTGTATTAATGCAATCATTATTTCTTTAATCTATCGAACAGGTCCTGCAGATCTCAAAATGATCATGATAGACCCTAAAGTTGTAGAATTGAATGTTTATAATGGAATACCACATTTACTTCAACCTGTAGTTACAGATCCTAAGAAAGCATTCGGAGCCTTAAATTGGGCAGTTACAGAAATGGAAGAACGTTATGAAAAATTTGCTGAGAATTCTGTCCGAGATTTTTCTGCATACAATTCATTGATATCTTCCGGTCAGATTGAAGGAGAAAAATTACCGTCGATNTTGATTATTATCGATGAGCTGAGTGATCTGATGGCTACGACACCGACTGAAGTTGAAGATGCAATTGCCAGNTTAACGGCGATGGCTAGAGCTGCGGGAATTCACTTGATCATTGCTACGCAAAGACCATCGGTNGATGTAATTACAGGAGTAATCAAGGCTAATATTCCATCCAGAATTGCATTTACAGTCGCTTCTCAAGTCGATTCACGGACTATTCTGGATATGGGTGGTGCAGAAAAATTACTTGGAAAAGGCGATATGCTTTATTATCCTCAAAGTGCTTCTAAACCTAAACGAGGTCAAGGTGGATTTGTGACCGATGCTGAAGTTGAGCGGGTGATTCGTTACCTTAAAGGAATTTATGAAACAGATTATGATGAATCGGTGGCTAAAGCGATTGAGAACGTTGGCAGTGGAGGATCAGGTCCGCTTGGTTCAATGAACAGAGACAGCGAAGAAGATGAATTGTTGGCAGATGCGATCAAAATGGTAATTGAATCAGAGTATGCTTCGATTTCTTTATTACAAAGACGTTTAAGTATAGGTTATCCGCGAGCTGCTCGTTTAGTTGATAGATTATATGATTTGAATATCATTGGGCCTTTTGAAGGCAGTAAACCCCGAAAAGTTTTAATGACTCCGGAGGAGTATTTGGCTTCGCAAGAAGAAGAATCAGATTAATATTTAAACAAAAACGAAAATATATGAGGATGATATGGCACAAATAATAGATGGTAGCTTGATAGCAAAAGAAATACGTCAAGAAATCGCGAAACAAGTAGAACAATATATTGCACAAGGTTATAGAAGACCGGGCTTATCCGTAATTTTAATCGGTAATGATCCGGCATCTGAAATCTATGTCAGAAATAAACAAAAAGCTTGTGTTGAAGTTGGTTTTGAATCCACAATTCACAAACTGGAATCGGACATTTCTCAATCAGAAATATCCCGGATAATTCATCAGCTGAATCAAGATGAAAAGGTTGATGGCATTCTTTGTCAACTACCGATCCCAGAACATTTGTCCGAACAAAAAATAATTGAAGCAATTGATCCCAAGAAAGATGTAGATGGTTTTCATCCGATTAATGCTGGACGTTTATTTTCAGGAATGGATTCATTGTTGCCTTGTACTGCTGCCGGAATCATTCAGATGTTAAAGAGAATTGATTATGATTTCATCGGTAAAAATGCATTGGTCATTGGCAGAAGTAATATCGTAGGAAAACCCACAGCAATATTATTGTTAAATGAAAACTGTACCGTTACAATAGCTCATTCTAAAACAGAGAATCTAGCCCAGCTTTGTCAAAAAGCTGATTTACTCGTTACGTCTGCCGGTAAAGAGAACTTCATCCGTGCCGAATATACAAATCCGGATCAAGTTATTATTGATGTTTCGATTAATCGCAATCAATTTGGTAAGGTTGTAGGCGATGTAGATTTTAAAGAAGTGAGCCCGCTGGTCAAAGCAATCACACCTGTTCCTGGGGGGGTTGGACCTATGACAATTGCTATGCTGCTTGAAAACACACTCACTGCATACCTGAAATTTGTAAAAAACAATTTCAAGGAACAACAAGAAAGTAATATATGAAAGATATTGTAATAGAATCTGCAGAAATAGTTGCGATCGGTACTGAATTATTAATTGGTCAAACTTTAAATACAAATAGCTACTATCTGGCAAATCAATTAACTTTGCTTGGTATAAGCTCTTATCATCAATCTGTTGTGGGAGATAATCCTGANCGAATAATAAATACAATAAGAGCTGCATTAAAGAGGGCAGATCTAGTTATTACCAGTGGAGGTTTAGGTCCGACTGCAGATGATCTGACTATGGAACTGGTAGCAAAAGCTGCCGACAAAGAACTTGTAATGGATCGAGCAAGTAAACAAAGAATTTCCGATTATTTTACTTCTATTGGCAGAACAGTTTCTGATAACAATTGGAAACAAGCTATGAAGCCAGAAGGGGCATTGGTGATGCCTAATACAAACGGTACAGCCCCGGGGGCAATTCTTGTTTTTGAATATGAAGGTGCTACTAAAGCTATTGTTTGTTTTCCCGGTCCTCCGAGTGAACTCCGACCTATGTTTGAATTATCATTAAAACCCTGGTTGGAAGAAAGGGTTGCTTATCAGTTTGAACATAGATTCTTGCATATGATGGGCATCGGCGAATCTAGTGCTGAATTAGAGCTGCAAGACTTAATAAAAAGTCAAACAAATCCAACGATTGCACCTTATGCTTCACCGGGAGAAGTCTGCTTTCGTATTACGCAAAGAATAAAAAGGAATCAAGCTGAACCTGACCTGATTTCACCCGTTGTGAAAGAAATCAAAAAACGTTTAGGTCAATACATATATGAGGACGGAGAACGGACACTTCCTGAGATTGTTTTACAATTGTTGCAAGCAAAGCAGCAGACAGTCGGTTTCGCTGAATCATGCACAGCAGGCATGATTTCTTCAGAATTCGGTAATCTTCCTGGTGTTTCGGATGTCTTTAAAGGTTCTATTATTTCTTATAGCAATCAAATCAAACGCAATGTTCTCGGTGTATCTTCTAAGATTTTAGAAAATCAGGGTGCGGTCAGCAGAGAGTGTGCTGAAGCAATGGCAAGAGGAGCAAGAAAAACCTTGCTGACGGATCTAGCAATTTCTGTGACAGGTATTGCCGGACCAAGCGGCGGCACAAAAGATAAACCTGTAGGTCTTGTCTATCTAGGCGCAGACTATCAAGGGCAAATCACAACTGAAAAGCATTTGATNAGAGGTAATCGTGAAAGAGTNCGGACAGTAGCTTCACTGAGGGCTTTTCATCTTGCTTGGCGCTGCCTCAAAGAAAAATCAGATGCCTAATTTATCAAATTTTATTAATTTTTACTAAAAAGGTTAAGTAATTCCGGCGAAAACAGCTTGACCTGCCTTTTGCATTTGATATAATGGAAAACAAACAATTGTTCTATTAGGAGGACTATATGGCAAGACGTCGTAGAAAATCAAAAAGTAAACAAATTTCCAATCCTCAATCTGAGACGGAACGCCAAGAAGCCTTAAAAATGGCTTTAGGTAAAATTGAGAAAGAGATGGGGAAAGGTGCAGTCATGCTGTTGGGCGATGACGATTATGAATTGGAAATTGACACTATTCCCACAGGCGCTTTGTCTTTGGATTTAGCACTAGGTATTGGCGGTTTGCCAAAAGGCAGAGTAGTTGAAATATTCGGTCCTGAGTCATCAGGTAAAACTACTGTAGCCTTGCATGTTATTGCTGAAGCTCAAAAAGATGGCGGAATAGCAGCTTTTGTTGATGCTGAACACGCTTTAGATCCGGGCTATGCCGAAAAAATAGGCGTGGATATTGATCACTTGATAATCTCCCAACCCGATAATGGTGAAGAGGCATTAGAAGTCGCAGAGGCATTGGCACGCAGCGGTGCGGTAGATATTATTGTAGTTGACTCAGTAGCTGCTTTAGTTCCGCGTTCGGAAATCGAAGGGGAAATGGGCGATGCAACNATGGGCGTACAGGCTAGATTGATGTCGCAAGCATTGCGTAAACTCTCCGGTGTATTACATAAGTCTAATACGATGATTATTTTTATCAATCAATTAAGAGAAAAAATAGGTATCATGTTTGGTAATCCTGAAACTACTACAGGCGGTAGAGCACTTAAGTTTTATTCATCAGTTCGTTTAGACATTAGAAGAATAGAAACCTTACGCGACGGTAATGATGTTATCGGTTCGAGAACCAGAGCAAAAGTTGTCAAAAATAAAGTTGCTCCTCCCTTCAAAGAGGCTGAATTCGATATCATTTACGGAGAAGGAATCTCTAATGAAGGCTGCATCCTGGACTTAGCTGCTGATTTGGATATTATTAACAAAAGTGGTTCTTGGTACTCTTATGGTGAAATCAGGATTGGGCAGGGCAGAGATAATGCACGTCAATGGCTCAAAGATAATCCGGAGCTTATGACTGAAATAGATAATAAAGTACGCGAATATTATGAACCGGAAGAAGATGATGATGAAGAAGAAATGACAACAGAAGAAAAAACAGATAATAAGGCTCAAGATGACTTAGATGCATTGTTGAATCTGGATGCCGAATAAGTTTATTAATCATAGTCAAGAATATGAATCAAGAAAAATCTTATGCAGAACGCTTATCAAAAGCGCAAGAACTTGTTTCACAACTCCATAAAAGCTTTCCTGAACAAGGAAAAACTAATCAAGCCTCTGATGTCTCCACCAAGCATCAAGAGGCTTATTCTAAACTGCGCACAAGAGCTCTGAAATATATAGGGATTGATCGGGGTAGGTCTTTTGGGCAAGTGAAAAGAATTCTTATGAGAGACTTGCCTGAAATATCTGAAGCTAATTCCCAATTGGTAGACATGGTTATCCAGGATCTGATTAATGATCAGTATTTGGATGAATATCTTTGCGGTCGTAGAATCATTAAACGACATTCAGGACGTGCTCAAAAATCTAAAGAATACATCAGACAACTTATGTATAAACAGGGCATCAGTCCTGCTGTGATTAAGGATACTGTCCTAGAAATAGATGATGATTATCAAACGGCTGAAAGATACAGACTGGTAAAACAAGCAGAATGGGATATTTCTAATCCGGGAAGAGTAATGCGTCATCTTGCTGCACGTGGATATTCTGCTGGTATTAGCCGAAAGATTGTGCAAAAATGGTTAGATGATGTCGCAACAAAATAATAACACTTTTTATATTTTATCTTTAGGTTGTCCTAAGAACGAAGTTGATGCAGAATGTATGAGTTATGCTCTAAGCAATGCAGATTATAANTTTGTAGATGATCCGTTTAAAGCTAATTATTTAATAGTTAATACTTGCGGATTTATTCAATCTGCGAAAGAAGAAGCAATTTCTGCAATATTGGACTTGGCTGAGATTAAGCAAAAAAACTTGGAGCATAATCTTGTGTCTCATTTAATTGTGACCGGTTGCTTAAGTCAACGCTATGCAAAACAAATTTACAGTGAATTTCCGGAAGTAGATTTAGTATTAGGAACAGCTCAATATGATCAAATTGTAGAATCTGTGTATAAATTAAAAGAAAACCAGAATTTACGAAAATCTTTGCCGGAAAAACCTGGCAGTCTGGATCATTTATTTCACGGAGAACAGGCAGCAACAGATCGCTCATATGCGTATTTGAAAATTGCAGAAGGGTGTTCTAATCACTGTGCCTTCTGTGCGATACCCGGAATAAGAGGCCCATTACTTTCAAGAAAACTTGAAGATGTGGTTGCTGAGGCAAAAATACTAACTGAACGTGGTTTTAAAGAAGTTATACTAATAGCACAAGATACTACTCGCTATGGCTTAGATATCTATGGTAAACCCTACTTGATTGAACTGCTAAAAGAGCTGATCGGAATACCGAATATCGGTTTGATACGCTTAATGTATGTTTATGGCGATGTGTTTTCTGATGAGTTAATTGATTTTATGGCAGAACATGAACAGATAGCAGCTTATATCGATTTACCGATTCAGCATGCATCTGATAAAATTCTCAAATCGATGGGTAGAAGGGATACTAATCAACAATTAAGACAATTAATTGCTAAATTGCGTTCAAAGATCCATAATCTAATACTAAGAACGACTGTTTTGGTCGGATTTCCGGGTGAGACAGATCAAGACTTTATAGAATTGAAAAATTTTATTGAGGATATTAAATTTGATCGCTTAGGTTGTTTTGTTTTTTCGCCTGAAGAAGGAACCAGAGCTTATAAAATGTCAGATCTGCCACCGGCTGAGATAGCTGAAAGCAGGTATCATGAGATCATGACTTTGCAGCGAAAGATCTCTTTGGAAAAAAACAAAGCAAGAATTGGCCAGATTTATCAAGTGTTATTGGAAGATATCAGTGAGGATGGAATATTTTTTGTTGGTCGCAGTTACGGTGAAGCGCCGAACATAGATCCTTCGATTTTTGTTCTGGCTCAACAAGCCGACTTGAAAATCGGTGACGTGGCTGCAGTAAAAATCATTGATGCAGACGATTATGAATTAATAGGAGTAAGTACTGATGAACATACCTAATCGCTTAACGATACTACGCATGATTCTTGTACCGTTTATTATTTTATTTATGTTACCTGTAATGAATTGGACTTTCTGGAATGAGTTTGTAACAACTCAGACAGCCCAAATTATTGCCCTAGTTTTATTTGCCATAGCTTCCTTGACAGACTTTCTAGACGGCTATATTTCTCGTAAGTATGATTTGGTAACTAATATGGGAAAATTTTTGGATCCGATAGCCGATAAATTACTTGTGATTTCTGTATTTGTTGCTTTAGTTGAATTAAACAGAATTCATACCTATGTTGTATTGATAGTTTTAGCTCGTGAGTTCTTGGTAACCGGCTTACGTCTTTTAGCTGTAGAACAGGGAAGTGTGATTGCTGCGGGTCCTTGGGGAAAAGCAAAAACAACTCTACAGATTGTTGCAATCCTTTGGCTAATGCTGGAACCGATTATTTTCCATGCATCAAATTTTAATGCCTTAACGGGCACTGGTAGAACGTTGACAATTGTGGGTGATGTGTTGGTTGCTATTTCTCTAGTACTGACTATTGTTAGCGGCATGGATTATTTACTAAAAAACAAACATTTTTTAACAAATGCCTAAATACTTGACATTTCAGTTTTGTTTGTTTACAAATATATGCGTACTATAAATAAAATTTGTGGAGGTTATTATGTCTGCTGAAGATATTTTTGAACAGGTTAAAGAATTATTAGTCGATCAATTAGGTGTGGATGAAGAAGCAATCACAATGGATTCCGATTTCATTGATGATCTCAATGCCGATTCTCTTGATATTGTAGATTTAATCATAACTCTTGAAACAGAATATGATATTTCTATCCCTGATGAAGATGCCCAACGTTTGAAAACAGTTGGCGATGCGGTAGATTTTATCGTTGAGAACGCTGACTAAAAGTATACTGATTGACAAAGCATTATAAATGTTTAAATGAAATTAGGGATACTTTGGTATCCCTTTTTTTCTTTGATTTTCGGAGATAGATAATGAACAGCTCTAAGAAGTTTTGTCAGAAAAATCAGATTAAGTTTGATAATCTTGAATTAATCAAATCAGCTTTGACTCATTCAACTTATGCTTATGAGAATCAAGGAGAAGTAAAATACGATAATGAGCGTTTAGAATTTTTAGGTGACGCTGTGTTACAATTAACAATCAGTGATGTTTTGTTTCGACTTAAACCTGAGATTAATGAGGGTTTGATGACAAAATATCGTGCCTTGGTTGTTTGTGAAGATACATTAACTCAAGTTGCATATGATCTTAATCTGGGAAAACATCTTTATCTGGGTAAAGGTGAAGAAATGACCGGAGGTCGTGAAAAGGCTTCTAATCTATCAAATGCATTGGAAGCCGTATTTGGAGCAATATATTTAGATCAAGGTTTTGCCTATGTAAAAGAAATTATCATGCAATACTTGGGGAAATATGTTGAACTGGCTATTGCAGGTAAAATGATTTACGATTTTAAGAGCAGATTATTAGAATTGGTACAAAGTACTAAGGGCAATAGCACAATGAGCTTTGAAATAATAAATGAAGAAGGGCCTGTGCATGATCGCATTTTTACTGCTGCAGTCATCTTAGATGAGAAAAAGATTTCAACAGGTAAAGGATCAAGCAAAAAAGAAGCTGAACAGAAAGCTGCGAAAATCGCTTTGCAAATTTTATCATGTGATATAAACGGATGTCAGATTTCTCTCGACTCCGTAATAATAAATAATAATAATTAATAAATAAACATTAAGGACCTCTGAAAAGTGTATCTAAAGTCTCTTAGAATGCAAGGATTTAAATCCTTTCCCGACCAGACTGTAATTGAATTCCATCAAGGAATAACAGCTATAGTCGGACCTAATGGCTCGGGGAAATCAAATATTACAGATGCCATACGTTGGGTTTTGGGTGAACAAAGTGCCAAGACTTTACGTGGTTCGCGTATGGAAGATGTTATTTTCAGCGGCACTGAGACTAGGCGTCAATTAGGTTTTGCCGAGGTTACGATAACTTTTGATAATAAGGATCACCATATTCCCCTAGATTATGAAACGGTTGAAGTTACCAGACGCTATTATAGATCCGGGGATAGTGAATATCTGATAAATAAAGTTCAATGTAGATTAAAAGACATCCGTGAATTATTTCTGGATACAGGAATTGGCCGTGACGGTTATTCCATTATCGGTCAGGGTAGAATCGATCAGATTCTAAGTGATAATTCTGAAGATAGACGTAAGGTTTTTGATGAAGCAGCCGGTATAGTTAAGTACAAGATGCGTAAAAGAGAAGCTGAGCGTAAATTAGAAAGGACCGAACAGAATTTACTCAGGATTGATGATATTGTTCGGGAATTAGAACAACGTTTAGACCCTTTAGCGGAACAAGCAGAGAAAGCAAAAATTTATCAACAATTATCTCACGAGATGAGATCTACTGATATTGGCTTATCTTTATACGATATCAAACGAAATCAGTCTGAATTAGAAAAAAGCCAGCAAGCTTCCAACGATCTCTCTCTCGATTTGAATTCGGCCAGAGAATTATCTCGCAAATTAAAAACAGATTATCAGGAATCTGAAAAAAAGATCAGTTTAATTGATCAAGAAATTGAAACACAACGTTTAAGCGAATCTTCCAAAAATGCAGATTTAGCAGAAATTCGTGAAAAAAGAGCAATAGCAAAAGAAAGACAACGTTCTTTAGATTTGCAGATAGATTCAGCAAAAGAACAGCAAACAGAGCTTAAAATAGAAGAACGTTTATTAGATGGTGATTTAGAACAAAAGCAAAGTCGCAGAAAAAGCTTAGAAACAGAAGTTGAACAATTAACAAAAGAATTTACAGCAGAAACAGAGATTCTGGACAAAAGAAATCATCAATTAATTGAACTCAGTTCAAAAATTGTTGACTTGAATGCTGAATTACAAAATAAGCGAGATGAGCTGTTCACCTTGCAAAAATCTACCACTTCTTTTAGCCAAGAAGTGTCATTTGTAGCAGAGCAAATTTCTCTGATTAAGAATGAGCTTGAGCAATTAGAAGTTGAACATAAGCAAGTTTATGCTAAATATACTGAACAACAAATCCTACACGAACGAGAAAAATCAGAATTTGAGGCAACAAGTTCTGATCTTGCTGAAGCACGTAAAGTTGTTGATCAAATTAGAACAGAACTTGATCAACTTGATCGGAAAAAACAGAGTTTAGCAAATGAGTATCATAATTCCAGATACCGTTTAAATACTTTGCAAGAGCTTGAAGCTAGTCGAGAAGGCTTTCATCAGGCTGTAAAATCCTTAATGCGACAGATTGAGCTGGATAAAGATTTTGGACAAGGAATTCATGGTCCTTTAGCAGAATTAATCAGGGTTCCTCTGCAATATGAGAAAGCAATTGAAATTGCATTGGGAGCGGCTTTACATAATATAGTAACTACAACTAAAGCTGATGCTTCTCGGATGATTGAGTGGCTAAAACAAACCAAATCAGGACGCGAGACATTTCTGCCTTTAGATACAATTAGATCAAGATATATTTCGGAATCTGATTTTAAACAGCTCGAATCATTGCACGGTTTTCTTGGAATTGCTTCCGGAGTTGTGGATTTTTCAGAAGAATATAAAGACATAATAGGGCACTTGTTGGGCAGAGTGATTATTGCCGATGATCTTGAACATGCTCTGCAAATCTCTTCAGCCTTGCAACGAAAATATCGGATTGTAACTCTAGCCGGTGATATTGTACAAATAGGAGGTTCAATGACCGGTGGAGAAAATAAAAAACAGTCTGCTGGCTTATTGCGCAGAAATCGAGAAATCTCTGAATACCAAGAAAAAATTGAAATCTTAAAACAAAATATCCAAGATCTTAACCAAGCAATAGAGAATCAAACCCAAAGTTTGCTGAAAAAAGGTCAAATTCAAACTGATTTAGAAAATCAATATGTTAACCAGGAAAAACATATTTTTCAAATTGAAACCAGTACCGAACAGACAAAACATGATCTGGAGCAATTAATAGAAGAAATTAAAGTAAAATCTGAAAATTTAATCAATTATCAAACCAGAACAGAAGTAGTAGAACAAAAAAGACTACAAGCCGAAGAAAATCTAGTCCGGACAGAGCAAAAAAAACATGATTGTGAAGCAAGTCTAAAACTATTACAACAAGAGCAAGTTTCTGAAAATAAAATTATTAAGGATCTTCAAGAACAAGTGATGCAATTGAATATTTCACTTGAAACAAAGAGGGAATCTTTAGCAAACTTTTCTGAGTTGACCGAACAAGCTGAACAAGATTTTGTTGCACAGAGAGCAAGACAAGAAGCAGTAGCTGAACAAATTGTAAATGCTCAAAACGAACTTAAAAAGCTGGCCGAACAAAAGGCAGAATATGAAGAAGCATATCGTATGCTTGAACAAGAGCTTGCACAATTGGCACTAGACATTCAAAATAAACAGCAGGAAAGAATTGCTATCGAAAAAAGACAACATAGTTTGTTTACAGAAGTAGAATTGCAGGCAGAACAAGTTTCAAAGCTTCAAATCCAGTTGGAGCGTTCCGGACAACGTACTGAAAGACTGGAGCAGAGTATAGTCTCCTCCAAAAATCATATTTGGGAAAATTATGATATTACTTATATAGAGCTTGATCCTGAACAATATCCGATTACTAATTTAACTAAATCCAGAGAGATATTAAAAGAAATAAAACAGAAAATTAGAGATCTAGGTCCGGTAAATCCAAATGCGATAGAGGAATATGATCAAGTTTTTGAAAGACATGACTTCATGTTAACTCAAAAAGAAGACATTGAATTATCCAAGGAAAAATTGATAGAAGTAATTGATGAACTGGAAACTGCAATGTCTGAACAATTTATTGAAAATTTTGCCCAGATAAATCAAAATTTTAAAGAAGTATTTTCCGCATTATTTGTGGGTGGTGAGGCTGAACTTGATCTTGAAACTGATGATCCTCTGACAGCAGGAATTATCATAAAAGCCCAACCTCCCGGAAAAAGATTGCAAAATATGAGTTTGTTATCCGGTGGTGAAAGATCCTTAACTGCAATTGCACTATTGCTTGCGATCTTCAGATTAAGGCCGGCCCCGTTTTGTGTTCTAGACGAAGTAGAGTCTGCTTTGGATGAAACTAATATAATTAGATTCACCGAGTATTTAAGAAAGTACACTGATGAATCACAATTTGTATTGGTTACGCATCGTAAGGGTACGATGGAGGCTTCTGAACGTTTATATGGTATAACTATGAAAGAACGTGGTGTTTCAAAAGTACTTTCATTAGGCTTGACAGATCATGATACAGTAGATGACGATAGATATATCGCAATCTAAAATATTAAGCTTAAAATAATAAGAGCTGAAAGAGGATTTATGAGTATTTTTAATAAATTTAAACAAGGTCTACAAAAAACCCGTGATTTTGTTACTGAAAGCTTTAATCGAATTGCTGCTAACCTCGGTTATTTTGATGAAGACATGCTGGATGAGTTGGAAATGGTTTTAGTTCAAGCAGATTGCGGCATAGAGTTTGCAACTGAACTAACGGAAGCTATTCGAGAAAATATTCGGCAAACCGGAGATTCATCTGTAGAAAATGTACTCAGTATTTTGCGTAAGGGCATGCTTGATCTATTAAAAGATGTAAAATCGCTTGAATTACAACCCGGTAAATTAAATATTCTTTTAATGGTGGGTGTTAACGGTACAGGTAAAACTACAACTTCCGGTAAATTGGCCAAACAATTTCAGGATCAGGGGAAAAAAGTTTTAATGGCTGCAGCAGATACTTTTAGAGCAGCTGCTATTGAACAGATAAAAGTTTGGGGAGAGCGAACCAATACATCGGTCATAGCACATAAAATAGGTTCAGATCCTTCGGCAGTAGTATTTGATGCAATAGATGCGGCAAAAGCCAGAAATACGGATGTTTTAATCATAGATACTGCGGGTCGTTTACATACAAAACAAAACTTAATGGATGAATTGTCAAAAATTCGCCGAATTATCAGCCGTGAGGCTCCCGATGCATATCTTGAGACATTATTGGTTATTGATGCGACAACCGGTCAAAATGCAATAGTTCAGGCTAATGCTTTTGCTGAAGCAACAGAAGTTACAGGATTGATTATGACCAAACTTGACGGAAATGCTAAAGGCGGAGTTGCTTTAGCAGTTGTTAAAGAAACTGATTTGCCTGTAAAATTGGCAGGACTTGGTGAAGGTGTCGATGATTTACAGGACTTTAATCCTGAGATATTTGTTGACTCTTTATTACCTGATCCCGAATCTCTTAAATCATAATTGTAGAAAAAGCTGTCAAGTGAAAAAGCTTGACAGGTGAAATATTTCTGTTATTCTATATTTCATGTCGGAAAATAAATTAGTCAGACAACATAATCGTATTTGTATGCTTTTAGATTATTATGGAGATCTGTTGACTTCAAGAAGGCAACAGATCTTAAATATGTCGATTGAAAATGATCTATCACTATCTGAGATTGCGGAAAAATTAGAGATTTCGCGTCAAGCAGTACACGATAATATTCAAAAGGCTATTGATCAATTAGAACAATATGAGATTGTTCTGGGCATGGCGACTAAAGACAGGGCATTACTGAATAAGTTGGATCAAATAATGAGCAATAACCAACCTGAAAAAAATCGGGAAGTTATACTCCAATTAAAAGAACTAAAGGCAATGATTTTATAATCATTTTATCAATTTAACTTTTAACTCCACATAATGAGAGGAAATATATGGCACTATTCAGCAGTTTATCTGATAAATTAAAATCAATCACAGATCGTATGCAAGGTAAAACTCGCGTTACGGAAAAAGATATTAAAGAAATGATGCGCGAAATTAGGCTTGCTCTTTTAGAAGCAGATGTTCATTTCAAGGTCGTAAAAGAGTTGATTGATGATATCTCAGAAAAAGTAAAAGGCGCTGATGTAATGGAAAGCCTAACCCCCGGTCAACAGGTGGTTAAAGTTGTTCATGAAGCATTGATTGATATCTTCGGTACAGAAAATACGAAAATTGAAGTTTCTCCGGATAATTTTACCGTAATAATGTTATATGGTTTACAAGGTTCAGGTAAAACAACTACGGCGGCAAAATTAGCACGTCTTTATAAGAATAACGGTAAAAAGCCTTTCTTAACTTCGGTTGATGTACATCGGCCGGCTGCTCAAGAACAGTTAGTTGTTTTGGCCGAACAAATTGATGTACCTTACCATATTAATCCTGAAGAAAAATCTGCCCCGGCAATTGCTCGTCGTGCAGTTGAAAGAGCAAAGTATTTAATGTGTGACACATTGATTGTCGATACAGCGGGTCGAATGACTGTTGATCCAGAATTGATGCAGGAATTAAAAGAAATCAATCAAACAGTTAATCCGACGGAGAGATTATTGATTGTCGATGCTATGATTGGACAAGAAGCGGTCAATATTGCATTAGAGTTTGAAGAACAAATTGGTATTGACGGTTTTATTATGACCAAACTTGACGGTGATGCCAGAGGTGGTGCGGCTTTATCGATTCGCCATATGACAGGAAAACCGATCAAAATGATAGCTACCGGTGAAAAGCTGGATGCTTTGGAAGAATTCCATCCGGAACGTATGGCTTCAAGAATACTTGGCATGGGTGATGTACTGACCTTAATTGAAAAAGCTACTGAAGCAATCGATGAAAAGAAAGCTCAAGAAGCTTATGAAAGAATGCGTAAGAATCAGTTCACATTGGATGATATGCTAGACCAATTTGAACAGATGAACAAAATGGGTGGTGTACAAAGCATTCTCTCAATGCTTCCCGGTATGGGTAATAAAATATCTCCTGATGCGATTGATGATAATAAAATGGCAAGAACCGCAGCGATTATTAAATCAATGACCCCACAGGAAAGAGAAACACCCAGAGTGTTAAATGCGAGTAGACGTAAAAGAATTGCTGCAGGAAGCGGCGTTCAGGTCTCTGATGTAAATCAGTTGATCAAACAATATAATGAAATGCAAAAAATGATGAAACAGTTTACCCGAATGGGAAGAGGTAAGCAACGTCGCTTGATGCAACAATTTGGCGGCGGTAATCTTCCGTTCTGAGAAATAAATATATTGTAAATATGGAGGAAATACAATGGCAGTAAAAATTCGTTTAAAACGTATCGGAGCAAAAAAACAACCTTCTTATCGAGTGGTTGTAGCAGATTCAAGATCACCAAGAGATGGCCGCTTTATTGAAGAGATTGGTTTTTACAATCCTTTGATAGAACCGGTGGATATCAGAATTGATTTAGAAAAAGTAGATCACTGGATGAAAAACGGTGCTCAACCTACCGATACAGTCAGAGCTTTAATAAATAAAGCCAAAAAAGCTGAAACGGCTGAAGTATCTGATGAAAATACAGAAGCAGGTGAATAATACATGGTAGATCTGCTAAAAACGTTGTTAGAACCTTTGGTTGATAATATAGATGAAGCGCGGATTGATGAAATCGATCGTGGAAACACTGTAGTTTTTGAAATCAGAGTAAAACCTGAAGACATGGGTAGAGTAATCGGACGTCGCGGAAGAAGAGCTCAAGCAATTCGTTCGGTTATGCGTGCTAAAGCTAAGAATGAAAACAAAAGAGTAATCGTGGATATTGTTGATCCCGAATAATTTCATAATAGGTACTATGACAAATTTAACTGAACGTTTTGTAGTTGGACGGATAGGAAAACCCCGCGGTTTAAAAGGTGAATTGCGGGTTTTTCCTTTAACTGACAATATACAAAGATTCAAAGACATAAAGGTCTGTTATGTTGAAGACCAAGCCGGCAAAATTAAACAGCAGCTTCAAATTGAAAAGTGTAGCATTGTTCATACACAAGTGTTTATTAAGTTTAAAGATATTTCAAATAGAAATTCTGCTGAAAAAATAAAAAATCTTTTTTTAAGTGTAGATCGAGCGGAAGCAATTGAATTAAGCGCAGATTCATATTTTATTGCAGATTTAATTGGTTGTTCTGTTTTTGATCAAGAAAAGGGATATTTAGGTGATATTGCTCAAATTGATAAGAACATTAGTAATGATGTGGTTATTGTCAAAAAAGCAGGTGAGAAAGACCTACTTTATCCTAACTTAAAGTCAATTGTAAAAAATGTTGATCTAAGCAGTCGTAGAGTTGATGTTGTATTACCAGATGGTTTGTATGAGATATATCGATGAATAAATATTCTGTACTAACTTTATTTCCGGATATTGTTAATCAAGGCTTAAACTACAGTATTGTTGGTCGAGCTATTAAAGAAGGATTAATTGATCTAAATCTAATTAATATTAGAGATTTTGCTATAAATGACTATGGCCAAGTAGACGACAAATTATATGGCGGTGGAACCGGGATGTTAATGATGGCTGAACCGATATTGAAAGCTTGGTTGAGCATCTTTAAACCTGATCCTGAACAGTACTTAGCAGAATTGCCGGCAGAACTTACACTTACTGAATGGCAAAATAATCTGCAACAAGTGAGCGAAGCTCGTACATTTTTTCTTTCTCCTAAGGGACAAAAATTTGATCAAAATTTGGCAGCTGAGCTTGCCCAAGAAGATCATTTAGTATTTCTTTGTGGCCACTACGAAGGCATTGATCAAAGAATCCTTGATACTTTACAAGTAGAAGAGCTTTCTTTAGGAGACTTTGTTTTAACAGGTGGAGAATCTGCAATAGTAGTCATGCTTGATGCTATTACCAGATTAATACCGGGTGTCTTACCGGAAGCTGAAGCTCATCAAGCTGATTCATTTGCTCAAGGTTTATTGGAAGAACCCCAATATACAAGACCTGCTAATTGGCGCGGTCTAGAAGTACCGGATATATTACTTTCAGGTCATCAGGCAAAAATTGAAAAATATCGTAAAAGCAAAAGTTTACTTGAAACTTTTCTTAAAAGATCTGATTTGTTAGAAAACAAAAAATTATCAGAATCAGAATGGTTGCTATTAATTGACAGTTTGAATAACAATTGATACAATCTTTTAGGTTAAAGATTGGTGGTCCGCTGCAATTGCGTGCAAGAACACCTGTAAAGAGAGGAGGAACGCAATATGGACTTGGTAAAAGCTGTTGAACAACAACAATTGAAAAAAGGTCATAAGCATGTTTCAGTCGGTGATCATGTTAAGATACATCTCCAGATAAAAGAAGGCGCACGTGAGCGTATTCAAATCTTTGAAGGTACAATCATTGCCCGTAAAGGCAAGGGATTGAGCGAGACCATTACTGTTCGCCGTATTTCATACGGTGTAGGTGTGGAACGTGTATTCCCTTTACATTCACCACGTGTTGAAAGAGTTGAAATTGTGCGCAAAGGTAGAGTCAGAAGAGCAAAACTCTACTATCTGCGTGAGCGCGTTGGTAAGTCTGCCAGAGTCAGAGAGAGACTGATGAGCAAAGAAGAACGTGCGATGCAAGAAGAATAAACAAATCAAATGTGAGCCGCTCAGCAAAACAAGAGCGGCCTTTTTATGTTTATAAACTTTTAGTTCTTCTTTTCTGTATTTACTAGAATTTGTTAAAATTCTATTTATAATCTGTTCCGAAAAACAACTAGGCCAAATAATGGTTTGTCCCACTTGAAAAATGGAACACGAAATAGCTAAAATGAGTAATATTCTGTTCCGAAAATCAACCAGGCCAGATTGTGGTTTGTCCTACTTGAAAAACGGAACACGAAATAACACGAAATAGCTAAAATGAGTAATATTCTGTTCCGAAAAACAACCAGGCCAAATTGTGGTTTGTGCTACTTGAAAAACGGAACAAAATACAGCTAAATATTTTTTAAAAGGCAATTTATGGCGAAAATCAACTGGTTTCCCGGACATATGGCAAAAAGTCTCAAAGAGCTAAGAAACAATGTTTCGAAATGCGATTATATTATCGAAACATGTGATTCACGTTTGCCTCTATCTTCCAGAAATCCTCAATTCAATAAATTATTAAAACAAAAAAAATATATGTTGCTCATGACTAAAAGTGATTTGGCAGATCCGGCAGCAACTCAAAAATGGCTTAATTATTTTCAGGAATTGTTTCAAAAGAAAAATGAAATTTCAACTGAATCAGCATCTGTAATGGCCATTAACGTATTAGATAAATCTGATATTAAGCAAATCAGAGCAAGAATATTGGCAGATAATCAAGATGTAATTGAGCGGGCACAATCAAGAGGACGTCGAATCAGACCGATTAGAGTTATGATTAACGGAATACCCAATACCGGCAAATCAACCTTAATTAATAGTTTGATCGGCAAAAAATCTACACAGGTTTCTAATCGACCAGGTGTGACCAGATCGATTAATTGGTTGAGAGCGAGTACAGATTTTGAATTAATGGACACTCCGGGAATACTTTGGCCAAAATTTGAAACAGTCCAGGAACAATTAAATTTAGCTATTAGCGGGGCTATCAAGGATGATCTGTTGCCTTTTATTGAGATAGCCTGTGGTTTAATCTTAATTCTAGTCCAATCTTATCCGGAAGAGTTTTCTAATTTATTTAATCTTGATCTTGAAGCTACTGCTGATTACTCCAATTGGTTGACTTCATATGAATTTTTAGAAAAGATTGCTTTTAAATTAAATTTAATCCAAAGTGGCGGTAAACCGGGTTTGGATCGTACCTCTCGTCGCTTAATTACAGAATACCGTCAAGGGAAGCTGGGACGTTTCAGTCTCGAGTTTCCCGATCGTAAGCTGATATATCCTGTTTCAATTTAAAAGTAAGAGGTTAACTATGGCAAGAAAATATAAGTTTCGTTTGAGCGATAGAGACTATGATCGGTTCACTCAAATGTCTGAGCTGGAAAACAGTTATCGAGTTGAAGGATATGATCTCATTGCCGGTGTAGACGAAGCGGGTAGAGGACCTTTAGCAGGTCCTGTTTTTGCTGCTGCTTGTATTCTCAATCCTCATAAACCAATTTATGGTTTGAATGATTCGAAAAAATTGACGGTAAAAAGAAGAGATTACTTATTTGACGTGATTAAAGAACAAGCTTTAGCTTATCAAATTATTTCTATTCCGGTAGAGGAAATTGAAAATAGCAATATTTTGGCAGCTACTAAAAAAGGGATGATAGAAGCAGTACTGGGGCTTGAGTTAAGACCGGATTTAGTCTTAATTGATGCGGAACGTTTGCAATCTGAAGATTTACCTGCTCAGCGCAGTATCAAACAAGGTGATGCAGTTTCGAACAGTATTGCAGCAGCTTCTATTTTAGCAAAAGTTAGTCGAGATAGATTTATGCAAGCCATGGCAGAAATCTATCCTGAATATAAATTTGAAAAACATAAAGGTTATGCTACAGCAGACCATTATACAGCGATTGAACAAAATGGTGTTTGTCCGCTGCATCGTTTAAGTTTTTTACATAAATTAAAATTAGGTGAAACAAGGTTTCCAGATAATACAACTGGGATCGGTAAAGTAGCAGAAAGCCAGGTCGCACAGAATTTGTCTAATCAAGGCTATCACTTATTGGAACAAAATTATTGGTTAAGACCTTTCGGTGAAATTGATTTAATTTTACAAAAAAAAGATCGATTATTAATCGTTGAGGTAAAAGCTAGCCAGGATAAAGAATATATTGATTCGGGAATTAGAGCTCTTGATCCAAAAAAGCAATATCGCATCAAAAAATTAGCTGAGTATTATGCTGTTTCACGAAATCTTGATTTTGAAGAGATAATTTTTCTCTTAGCTGCTTGCAAACTGAATCAAAACAATCAAGTCGAAAAGATCAAGTACAATGAATTTTGATTATTAATAAAAATAGAGCAGAAAATGAGTTCTCTACATTTCGGATGTTAGTTAAACAATAGTAATGACCAAAAAACTACCCGCCAGTGCGGGTAGTTGAGCAAGTACTTTGGTTATCTAGCATCTAGTCGTCAAAATCAATTATAATATTGTCCGAGTCAAAGAGGTGAGATCCCATATCGTCTTCATACATTGAAAATTTGAATTCAAGATTCTCACTGCACTCAATCTTGGTGTTTTCAATTTCGTTTAAATAGAAGTTAATAGACTGAAAACACTTCTTACCACTTGGCAAGACGACATGGAAGATATCTTCAAAGGTTGTGCCGTTTAATATGCCTTCATGAATAAAAACCTTAACCTCATGGTCTGAATTGTTTTCAATCATTACATTGAGCTTGGGGTATTCTGGACTGCTATNATCATACGATTCAAATTTAAGATCAATATCTTTGTCATCGAACATTACGTTACTATCGACGACTTGATCCTTTTCATCTAATTGAATGATGACCGGTTCTGCCGGTCTTTCTATTGCATTTTCATCCTGGTATTCTGTTGATAAATCTTCAGCAAGATTTTCTGGAATGTTTATATTATCTTCAGCTTGTCTGTTATTGTTTTTCTCAGAACAGCCACTGAGAAACATGGATATTACAAGTGCGATAACGATTAATATTGAGAATAATCTCTTCATTTCTTTGTTTCTTCCTAAATTTTGCTTTACCTTATACATAAACAAAAAATCTTGAAATTCCTATTATTTAGATAACTAAAATAAGAACAAGGCGAAACCTAAATGATTCACAAGTTAAACAAGACATTTTACCAGATCGGCAGAATACTTATTTACTAAAATATATTACGTCAATCAAATATTAATATTTATGGGGATTAATATAATTTCCTTGATAATGCAATTAGGCCTGACTTATAAGGCTTTTCATTACGTTGTAATTACAAGCTTGCAAATTATTAAAAAATGTTTTAACTTATTGATACGATGTAATAACAACCGTGAGATTTTCAAGGAGAATAAGCATGAGATTAGATAGACATAGCAGTATACCACTTTATGCACAGTTGAGAGAATTGCTGGTTGAACAGATTCAAGATGGATTTTATAAACCTGGAGATCGAGTCCCTTCTGAATTAACTTTATGTGAAGAACATGATTTAAGCCGTCCTACGGTACGTCAAGCAATTTCTGATTTGGTTGCTGACGGAATATTAGTGATCGAGAAAGGAAAAGGTACTTTTGTAGCCAAAGAGCCCGAAAGAATTGTGATCGAACACTTTAATGCTTTAACCTTTTCATTTTTGAATTTTGATACTTATGAAGGAGTAGGTTTAAAACCGATTAAACTTATGGAACCCGAACCTGAGTTGGATCGTTTATTTAAATTTTCAGCAGATAAGCCTCATCCGGGATATTGGTTAGCCGAATGGCCTTTACAAGTAGATAAAGAAATATTAGGTGTTTGTACATCTTACATTCCTGTTCAGATTTTCCCGGAATTAGGTCAAAGCATTTCTGCAGGCAAAAGAATGGTTGATATTAAGTCAAATAAATATGCGATGTTGCCTCAAAAGGGCAGCCTGAATGTTATTTCAAGACCGGCTAAGAATAAAGAAGCAAAAGCTCTGAACATTCCAAGGAGATCATTTATTCTGGCAGTTGAAGGTCCTTTATTCTCGAGAAGCGGACATGTCTGTGAGGTTTTGCGTGTTGCACTCAGACCTGACTTGGTTCAACTTGAATTAAATTAAAAATTGTAGAGGTAACATGACAGTTTATTTTGATCATGCAGCAACCAATTTTATTGATCAGGATGTGATAGACTTTTTAGCGAAAGAATTGGTGAATAATAACTATAATCCGGCTGCCCGATATACTTCAGGTATTGAGGCAGCTTTTTCAATTGAGAGATCAGTTTCAAAGATTGCATCTACTTTAGGGGCAAAAACAGAAGAAGTTATTATTACATCAGGAGCAACTGAATCCATCAATACAGCACTAAAAGGAATAGTTTTTGCACCGAATCCAAAACATAAAAGAATTTTGTCTAGTAGCGGTGAACATCCTGCGACAACCGAAACTTTGAAATTTATTGAAAAACAACTCGGATATACAATTGATTATTGTCCCTTAAATAATCAAGGTGTAGTTGAATTGAATCAATTAGAAGAATTTTTAATTGCGCATGATTATGATTTATTGACTTTGATTCAAGTCAACAATGTCTTGGGTAGTGTTAATCCAGTTGAAAAGATTGTTAAACTGCGCAATCAACTTAGGCCTAATTTGCCTATTCATCTTGATGCAGTTCAGTCTTTAGCTAAAATACCTTTTGATTTCGAGAATTTAGGCATTCAATTAGCTTCGTTTTCTTTGCATAAAATTGGAGGTCCTAAAGGTAGTGGTATTTTGTTAAAAAGTGAAGATACGAGAATTGAACCTTTAATCCATGGCGGAGGACAGCAGAATAATTTACGTTCCGGAACAGAAAATCCTGCTTTCGTTGCTACCATGGCGTATGTTCTGGAAAAAATGCAGAGAGATTTTAGTCGGAACAATTCTCATGTTGTTGAACTCAAACAACATTTGATCTCTCAATTAGAACAAGCAAGGATCAATTATCAAATTATTTCTCCACAAGATGCAGTTCCTCAAATAGTTTCAATTTGTTTCCCGGAGCTTCGAGCCGAAACCTTGCTCAATATCTTAAATAAAGAGCAGATTGAAGTGTCAATTGGTTCAGCCTGTTCAAGTAAAAAATCTGAGCGTAATCAAGTTTTAAAACAACTTAACTTACTGAATAATCTTGATCAATATGTAATCAGGATCAGCCTAGATAAAAATAATACCAAGACTGAAATAAATAATTTAGTCAAAAACGTGAAAATAGCACTTGATAAGTATGCCGTATAATCGGTAAACTAAAGCTTGTTCATTTTTTAAATAATAGAAGAGAGTGATGAAAATAGATTATCAAGAGCTGATTTTAGTTCGTTTAGGTGAGATAACACTTAAAGGCCTAAACAGACGTAGGTTTGAAGCACGTCTGATTCAGAATATGCGTTATCGTTTGCGTGATCTGGGCAAATTTAAAATATACCAGGATCAATCAAGAGTATATATAGAAAAACGTCCCCAAGATGAAATTGAATTTCCTACTCGAGAGATTCTGAAAAGAATTAAAGAAGTTTTCGGTTATACTTCTGCCAGTCCGGTGAGACGCTTTAGCAATGATAAAGATCTACTTTATGAGCAAGTAAAAGCTTATGTTGCTCAATTATTTTCCGACGGTAAACGACACACTTTTAAATTTGAAACTCGGCGTGTCGATAAAAAATTCCCGTTAAATTCTTATGAATTAAACAGTGATCTGGGAGCTTTAGTTTTAGAAAGATATCCGGATCAAGCTACAGTAGATGTGCATCAACCGGAATTATTAATTCAAATCGAGATTCGCAAAGATATCTATCTTTATCATGAAATACAACCTGCCTATAGTGGTTTGCCCGTGGGTACGAGCGGCAAAGGAATGCTTTTGTTATCGGGTGGTATAGATAGCCCTGTAGCAGGATTTCAAATGGCCTCAAGAGGTCTCCTATTAGAGTCGATCTATTTTCATACTTTTCCTTATACCGGTGATCAAGTGAAACAAAAAGTAATTGATTTGGCTACCCGAATAAGTGATTTTAGTGGGAAAATGCCATTACATATAGTTGATTTTACCGAAATTCAACTCGAACTGAATGAATATGTTCCGCCGGAAATGATGACGATAGTAATGCGCAGAATGATGATGCGTATAGCTGATAAATTAGCCGACCAGAAAAAAATTAACTGTATCATTACTGGCGAAAGTTTAGGTCAGGTGGCAAGTCAAACTGTAGATGCATTGCGGGCTACCAATATAGTGGTTAATCGACCGGTTTTCAGACCTTTAATCAGTAATGACAAAAATGATACAATCAATTTGGCTCGAGAGATCGGAACATACGAAACTTCGATTTTACCCTATGAAGATTGTTGTACGGTTTTCGTGGCAAAACATCCCAAGATCAATCCGAGTTTAGCAGATTGTGAATTTGCAGAACAAGACCTTGATATACCTGATTTGGTTAAACAAGGTCTGAATAATATTGAAACTATTATTATCTGAATACAAAATAGATGGCGGAGGAATTACTATGCCCTATGAAATTATCAAAGAACAAGACCCGGAGCTTTATGATGCTCTCAATGCTGAATTACAAAGACAAAAAGACCATCTTGAATTAATAGCATCGGAAAATTTTGTCAGCGAAGCGGTTTTAGCAGCTCAAGGATCAGTCTTAACAAATAAATATGCCGAAGGTTATCCGGGACGTCGCTACTATGGTGGTTGTGAATTTGTAGATATAGCTGAAGAATTGGCAATTTCCAGAGCCAAAGAATTATTCGGTGCTGAACATGTAAATGTCCAACCACATTCCGGTGCACAAGCAAATACAGCAGTTTATTTTAAAATGTTAACTCCCGGCGATAAGATCTTAGGCATGGATTTAGATCAAGGTGGCCATCTAACTCATGGTATGAAAATAAATTTTTCAGGCAAGTATTTTGAGTCACACGGCTATCAAGTTGATCCTGAGACTCATCAGATTGATTACGATCTTGTCAGGCAAAAGGCGAAACAGGTTAAACCTAAAATGATCATCGCCGGAGCAAGTGCATACCCGAGAAAAATTGATTTTGCTAAATTTCGTGAGATAGCAGACGAAGTCGGAGCATATTTATTAGTTGATATGGCTCATATTGCCGGCTTGGTTGCAGCCGGACTTCATATGAATCCGGTGCCTTATGCTGATTTTGTCACAACTACTACCCATAAGACTTTACGTGGTCCTAGAGGCGGCGTGATTATTTGTAAAGAAGAATATGCTAAGATGATCGATTCAGCTGTGTTTCCGGGTATGCAAGGTGGACCTTTAATGCATGTAATTGCTGCTAAAGCTGTTGCTTTTGCAGAAGCTTTACTACCAGAATTCAAAGAATATTCTAAACAAGTAATTAATAATGCCAAGGCACTTGCCAAGAGCTTGTTGGAACATAAGGTGCAACTCGTTTCAGGCGGTACAGATAATCATTTAATGCTGATAAATTTACGTAATACCGGAATTACAGGTAGTGAATTAGAAAAATGTTTAGAGGAAGTCAATATTACGACAAATAAGAACACAATTCCCTACGATACTGAAAAACCTACAGTAACCAGTGGACTTAGGATAGGTACGCCGGCACTGACAACCAGAGGTTTTATGGAACAAGATATGCAAGAAGTTGCTGAATTGATTGCCTTAGCAATTTTTGATTTTGAGAATAATAAAACTCAAATACTGAAACGAGTAGAAGTACTATGTGATCAATATCCGTTGTATCCGGGGATGTAATCTTCACTGAAGGGTAATTGATGGATTTAGAAAAAAAATTGAACCAACATAAAGAACCATTGGCTTATAGAATGGTTCCTCAAAACTTATCAGATTTTGTAGGACAAGAGCACATTCTGGCTAAAGGAAAGATGTTGAGAAGAATGATTGAAGCGGATCGCCTGAGTTCAATCATTCTTTTTGGTCCGCCGGGAACAGGAAAAACTAGTTTAGCTAGAGTCATTGCTACCACAACCGAAATCGGATTCAAACAGCTTAATGCTGTTACTTCGGGAGTCAAAGATATAAAACAGATTATCAGTGATACTCAAAATCAAATACTTACTCCTCAGGGCAGAACAGTGCTATTTATTGATGAAATTCATCGTTTTAATAAAGCCCAGCAAGATGCGCTATTGCCTCAAGTTGAAGACGGAACCTTGATTTTAATCGGTGCGACAACTGAAAATCCTTACTTTGAAGTAAATAAAGCTTTGATTTCAAGGTCGACCGTTTTTCAGTTAAAACCTTTAACTGAAGACAATATTGCTCAAATTATTCATAATGCTCTGCAGGATAAGGTATATGGTTACGGAGATTTAAATATTGAACTTGAGCAGCAAGCTGAAGATTTCATTAAGGATTTGTCAAATGGAGATGCACGTATTGCATTAAATGGCTTAGAACTTGCTGTCTTAACAACTTTGCCGGACCAAGACGGAAAAATAAAAATTGATTTGCCTACAATTAAAGATTGTATGCAAAAGCGTAGTCCTGTTTTTGATAAAGGAGGAGAAGCTCATTATGACACGATCAGTGCCTTCATCAAATCTATGCGGGGTAGTAATCCCGATGCAACGTTACTTTATTTAGCAAAAGCCTTACAGGGCGGGGAAGATATAGAATTTTTGGCCAGAAGAATTGTGATCTGTGCTGCAGAAGATGTAGGGTTGGCTAATCCTCAAATGCTTTCTATTGCGGTTTCTGCATATCAAGCTGTAAAAATGATCGGCATGCCGGAAGCAAGAATTATTTTAGCGGAAGCTGCTGTTTTAGTTGCAACTTCGCCTAAATCTAATACTGCATACTTAGGAATTGATCAGGCTTTGGCTGATGTAAAAAATAGACGTACGGGCGATATTCCTTATCATTTACGCAATGCACCAATTGAAGATATGCAAGACCTCGGTTATGGTGAGGGTTACAAATATGCACATGATTATCCGAATCATTATGTAAAAATGCAATTTTTGCCGGATGAACTAACAGGTAACAAATATTATGAACCGACTGAACAGGGCTATGAAGCAAAGATAAAAGCTTGGCTTGAGTTTTTGGATAAGTCAGCAGAAAAATTAAATAATTAACACTTTTCATTTTAAAATAATTAAGTAAAAAGGAGACTTTATGTCAGATAAAAGTAAAGCAGAAAAATTAAAAAACGAATTATTCTTAGATAAACCTAATCAATGGGATTTAGCAGATGATAATCTGAGCAAAAAAGTTTATGATTTTTCTGAAGAATACAAAAAAGCCTTGGACCAAGGTAAAACTGAACGTAGATTTATTGAATATTCGATCCAACGTTTGGAAAAAGCCGGTTTCAAAAATGCTGAACAGATCGACCAAGCAACACCTGGAACTAAGTTATATTTTAATATGCGTGATAAAGCATTGGTTGCTGCTATTGTAGGTAATGATCAGCCTGCTCAAGGTATTAATATTGTGGCTTCGCATGTTGATTCGCCACGTCTGGATCTAAAACCTAATCCTCTGTTTGAAGAGAATGAGTTGGTTTATTTTAAAACTCATTACTATGGTGGAATTAAAAAATACCATTGGTTATCTACTCAACTTTCATTACATGGGGTAATTTATTTAAGCGACGGGACAAAAGTTGATCTTAATATCGGGGATGATATTGAGGATCCTGTGTTTACTGTAACGGATTTGCTTCCACATTTGGATTATCACAGAGCAAATAAAAAAATAACCGAGTATGTTGAGGGCGAAAAATTACAAGTCTTGATTGGTAGTATTCCTTATCCGGATAAAGAAATCAGTGAACGTTTTAAACTTGGTGTCTTACAGTTATTAAATGAAAAATATGGTATCAAAGAAGCAGATTTTAATCGTGCGGAAATTGAAGTTGTGCCGGCACATTCTGCCAGAGATGTCGGTTTCGATCGTTCGATGATCGGTGCATATGGACAAGATGACAGAGTTTGTGCTTATACTTCATTACAAGCATTAATTGATAGTGAGGTTGCAAAACGCACATCGGCAATTCTTTTTACCGATAAGGAAGAAATAGGCAGTGAAGGTAGAGCCGGGGCTCAATCTCAAGCATTTCAATATACTTTGAATTCCTTACATAAAAAAATATTGGGTAGAGAACCGAGTTTGAGTGAAATGCAAGATTTTTACTTGAATACAAATTTACTGTCTTCAGATGTCACAAATGCTTTTGACCCTATTTATGAAGAAGTTTCTGACAAAACAAACAGTGCATATCTCTCAAAAGGGATCGCCATGAACAAATATACCGGCAGTGGAGGAAAATACAGTACCAATGATGCTGATGCCGAGTTTTTGGCTTATCTTACCAATCTGTTTGATACAAATAATATTCCTTATCAAATTTCAGAATTAGGAAAAGTTGATGCAGGTGGTGGCGGAACGATCGCGAAGTTTTTTGCTAAAACAGGAATGAATGTTATAGATTGCGGTGTAGCAATGTTCGCAATGCATTCTTGTTTTGAAGTTACTTCGAAAATGGATGTGTACAATACTTATCGCGCTTACAAAGTATTTATGAATAAAGGCTGAGTATGATTCTATAACAGGATTTTCCCTAATTAGGGAAAATGAAAATCGGCTACAATTTAATTAGAAATAATAATAGCTTCCAACCATAATGATTGGAAGCTATTTATATTAATTATTAATTTTAAAAACCTATTTTATTATTAAACGGAAAAAATTTTTCTTGCCTCGGCGAATAATTGCTTCACCATTTGAAAAATCATCTGCAGATAAAACATAATTGAATTCAGAAATAGCAAAATCATTCAAATAAATTCCACCTTGTTTAATCAAACGTCTACCTTCACTCTTTGAAGGCACCATTTTATGATCAGCTAGAATGTCTAAGAGCGGAGTAGCAAAAGCTATTTCTTCTGCTAATTCTGTTGTCGGCATATCATCAGATCTTCCGGAACCTGAGAACAACTGTTGTGCTTGTTTTTGAGCAGATAGAGCAGCTTGTTCACCATGGACGATCTTTGTGACCTCAAAGGCCAAGACTTCTTTAGCTTTGTTAATGTCCTGACCTTCCAGTTTGGCATACTGATTAATTTCTTCCAGCGGTAAGAAGGTGAGAATCTTCATTGTATTAATAATTGAAGCATCATCCAGATTTCTAAAATATTGATAAAAATCAAAAGGAGATAGCTTCTCAGCATCAAGCCACAAAGCTCCTTTAGCAGTTTTACCCATTTTCTCACCATCAGCATTCGTTAGCAAATTAAAAGTCATACCGTAGGCATCTGCTTTTTCTTTACGTCGAATTAAGTCTGCACCGGAAATAATATTTGCCCATTGATCATTACCGCCTAATTGTAGACGACAATTGTAATCGCGAAACAACTTAAGAAAGTCATAGGACTGAAGCAAAATATAACTGAATTCAAAATAAGTCAGACCTTCTTCCAGTCGGTTTTTATAGATATCGGTTGCCAACATTTTATTAACAGTAAAATTAACGCCGATTTCACGCAAGAAATCTATATAATTTATGTTGAGCAACCAGTCTGCATTGTTGACCATGATTGCTTTGTTTTCTGAAAAATCGATCAAACGAGACATTTGTTCTTTGAATTTTTCAACATGATGTTCAATGGTTTCAGGTGTCATAAGTTGTCGCATATCCGAACGGCCGGACGGATCGCCTATCATGCCGGTACCACCGCCCATCAGTGCGATTGGGATGTGTCCTGCTTTTTGTAAATGCGCCATGATCATCATTTGCGTTAAGTGTCCAATGTGTAAGCTATCTGCAGTAGGATCAAAACCTATATAAAAAACAGCACCCGGTTTTGCTAAATACTCGCGGATTTCCTCCGGATGTGTTGCCTGGGCAAAGTAACCACGCTCAACAAGCGTGTCATATATGTTAGTCATTAATAGCCTCCTTATATAAGTCTGAATCCTGACAAGTCAATTTCCTAATTCAGAATTTTTTACTTGTTTCTTTTAATACGTGTCAAATTTTAGCTAATTAACCGGATACTGTCAAAACAACTGTTGGACTTAAATTGAACTATACATAAAAAGATTACTGAATCAAATATTAACATCTTTATTTGGACTGTAGATAATGATTGAAAAATGAAAAATTCATTCGAGAAAGGAGTTGATAATCATACCTCAAATATAGTTTAGAAGCTTTAAGAAAAAGAGTCTATTTCCAAGGACAAGGCCTGTAATTGCTGATCACATAATAAATGAAGCAAAATTATTTTTTAAAATAATAGTTTATATCCATGTTATAATATTATTCCACTCAAGAAAGGAGGTTATACATGGATTTTTCGAAAATTCTTTCATTGTTTTCTGAAATTAATATTTACACAATAGCTTTGCGTCTAGCTCTGTCAGCTTTTTTAAGTGGATTGTTAGGTTTGGATAGAGGAAGAAAAAATAGACCGGCAGGATTTAGAACTTATATGTTGGTCAGTATTGGTGCGACGATGATTATGATGACAAATCAATTTGTTCATGAACAATTCGGCACATCAGATCCGGTGAGAATGGGCGCTCAAGTTGTTAGCGGCATCGGTTTTCTTGGTGCAGGTACAATTCTTTCTGTGGGTAGGGGGGAAGTAAAGGGTATGACCACGGCAGCCGGATTATGGGCTGCGGGTTGCATAGGACTTAGTGTAGGAATAGGCTTCTATGGGGGCGCTATATTAGGGGGTGTTTTAGTCTATATGATTTTGCATTCAGCTAAAAACATTGATTCGCGCATCAAAAGTGATACCGGGATCATTAGGCTATATATTGAGTTTGATCGAGAGCAACGTTTCAGTACATTCATTGAGACAGCCAGAGAATATGGATTTGATATATACGATCTGGACATTGAGAAATCCAAGAACCGAGAAAACGCAATTACCATAATTATGCTAACGGCAAAAAGTCGGATCAAACGTTCAGATGAACAAATTATTGATATCCTAAGCGAAATCAACGGTGTCTTATTTATTCACGAGATTTAATTCTAGCTCTGTGTTAAACGTTTATCGGACTTTCGAAAATTTCATTTAGCGGTTGATCCAGGTTCTGCAGCCAAATTCTAGCTGCTCTTAATTCAAGTTTTTCTTGCCATGAATTCTCCGAATTCAAAGCAGATTGTAATTGACTAAAATTTGAAATGATCGGCAGTTTTGCAGATTTTGTCATTCTTCTGATTAAGTATCTACCCAACTTATTAAATCCCAAAACTCTGATGAAACTTGGTTCAAAGGTTGGTTTTTCTTTAATATTTAACAATAGATTGATTAATGCCCTTCTGACTCTGGTTGCCGGTAGTTGTTTAGTCATTGTGCTATTCACAAGCTGATTTATCGATAAATATTGATCATCTGTATAACGAGTTTCAGATTGTAGGCGATTAATAAGTGGCTCACTTAAATAGCGGGTAGATGGAGTTACTTCTGTTTCTAAATTATAATAAATTAAATCGGATAACATTTCCAAACTCATCCCTTGATGTAAACTTAAATCTTTTAATAAGATGGCAAGCGCTTTTGGGGGCATAAATGGCATCAAGGTTTGTAAAATATTTGCAGGAAATCCCGGGAGATCTGAAAATTCTTCAATTTTATTTCGAATTGCCAAAGCTGAAGTTAAGTTTTCAATTATTTCAGGATGAATTTTAGAACTTTTTAGAGAAGAAGAGAGATGTGAATTTCCTTTTCTTGGAATTAACCAAGGTTTCAAATTTAAATTGTGTTTTTTTATTGCTTTGAGATATTCAATAGCCAAGATTTGATTTGATCCACGAAGAAGTGAGGCTGGATCAGAACCGATCTTATTTGAAATAAACTGTTCTCTTGCCTTAGCATATGAAATTCCGGACTTTAATTGCTCCTTTGTAAATAACCAGAGTTTATCTTCCTGATCAACTAATGTTTCGGCAATTAGATTTAAGTCGTCCAAACGGTCTTGTTCAGCACCAAAAACCAAATATTCACAAATTCCTGTCGAGTCAAGTATACGTATTGAACCGCTGGCAAAATCCTCTGCAGAACCGACCGCTGAATAGGTGGGTATCTGCAACACTAAATCCACACCGTTAAGCAATGCCATTTTAGCCCGACTGCGCGGTGAGACAATAGCCGGTTCGCCTCTTTGACAGAAGTACCCCGACATAACAGCTACTATAGCCGGCCTTGAACTTAGTTTTTTTATTTGTTCGATTTGATAGAGATGTCCATTGTGAAATGGATTGTATTCGGCAACGATTCCTATAATATTCATCTGACACTCACTTTAATAAATCTTGTCTTTCTTTTATGATAATACCATATTGCTAAATTTTTAATATGATTATCCATGATAATAACGAGGTTATAAAATGCGTGATTGGACATTACCTAAAATCTTGAAAATTGGTCTTCCTGTTTTGATAATTGTGACGACTCTTATTTTACTTTTTATTTTTCCGGGATTTCTACTTGATTCGTATGGAGTTGAACCTCTTGCAAATAAACGATTTTCAATCTGGGATGATAAAGACATTATTGAAAAACTTAAACCGGCAGATCGTTTAGTGGAAACGGCTTTTCAGAAAAATTTTTTAATGGATTTTGAGAATGAGCAGATAAAAGAGAAGTTCCAAGGAGTAGTTTCAAGCATCGAGGTCAAGCGCAATAATCAGATTGAACTAAGCAATATTTATTATTTGGAAGATCAGTTGCAATGGGGGAAATATTTAGCTTTAGCTGGTGAAAAAAAAGATTTTGAGAAGTGGCTAAATATGATAGAACAATTATATCTGCATGAAGATGCTTGGGTTACTAAATTAAACAAGCAAACAGATATCTTGGAAAAAACCGAAATAACCTGGGCATATGATCTTGAATATGCGGAAATTCTTTTGACTTCATATAACCGCAATCCCGGTAAAAGTCTACTCAAGAAGATAGATACTATAATGCAAAGAGCATGGCCATTCTTTTCAGCCAAAGAATTGGCTCCAAACTATTCTTCCAAGATAGAAAGAATATTTTATCCCGAACCTTCATCTGAAGCAGCACCAACAGCAAATCCGGAATTGATAGATCCATATGTAGATGCCGAATATTCACGTTTAGCAGATATCAATTTGTACGTGCTTGAATCTTTCAGTTTGTTGGATTCTAAATGGGAAGTAATATATTCTGATTGGAGTAAACTTATTGCAGGTTCAGTTTCTGAAGAACAAATATTTTATCCTTTCGGTATTTGGCCGGATCAAAAAAATTATGTAGCAACTTCAGGTGTTGCTTTAGAAGCATTTACTCTGGATACGGTAAAGATTGTTTTTCAACTTAATCAAGATCAACAAAATTCGAATACCGAAGGATTTTTAGCTAGACAAATTCTTCAAACCAATAATTTGTTTAAATCTTATAATATGGCATCACAGCAAAATATGAGCGAAGAAACTGATATTTGTGCACTTGCTCTTTTTGCGGAACATACAGTAAGTGAGATTACTGATCCTCTTGATTACCAAACCTCCGAAATAATTACTGCAATTCGTTTAGGTTTGTCTACAAGGCAATTGAAAGATGATTTTAGTCCGCTCAATTATTTGTTTTATTCACAGTTAGCAGACAAGAAATTACATTTTTCTGCTTCTGATCAATTATTTGTTTTAACAAGTGGTGTAATAAAATGATTTAATTAAATGTCAAAAATTTGTAATATCTTGCTATTATAGCCTATAGATATATGTTTTTTAGGAAAAAGATTGAGTTTTAATCCCTAATTAGTTAACATAAATATAAGTTTTGTTTGATTTATTAATCAAATAACAAAAACATGGAGGGAAAAATGAAAAAACTATTAGCACTATTAATCGCAATGGTTATGGTCTTTGGTCTTGTTGCCTGTGGTGGCGGGAAGGAAGACACATCAAAAGAATCTGAAGCTGAAGAAGTTGCAGATGACACAACTGAAGAAGTTGCAGATGACTCAGCAGAAGAAGATGCAGACGAACCGGCTGATGAACCTGCCGAAGGTGGAAAAACTTATAAAATCGGTGTTACTATTTATCAATATAGTGACAACTTCATGACACTTTATCGTAATGAACTCGAGAAATATTTCGGTGAATTAGGTGAAGCAGACGGCAATACATATGAAGTTGAATTCCAAGATGGTAAAAATGATCAAAACACACAGAATGATCAATTGAATAACTTCATTGCTCAAAAGAAAGATCTGATTATTGCAAACTTGGTTGAAACAACCGGTGCAGATCAATTCTTAAAAGATGCACAAGAAGCTAACATTCCGGTTGTATTAATTAATCGTGAACCTAAAGAAATCTCGACAATGGAAATTTGGCCCGGCAAAACAACATATGTCGGCGTTGATGCTCGTCAATCAGGAATTTATCAAGGTGAAATTATCGCTGATACTCCAAATAAAGGTGATATTAACGGAGATGGTGTTGTAAACTACATTATGATTATGGGTGATGCCGGTAATGTTGATGCAGAACAACGTACTGAGTTCTCAGTCAAAACTCTCGAAAAATCAATTAAAACTGAAATTTTGGGTGAAGCTCAACGTGGTAACTGGGATCAAACCAAAGGACAAGAAATTACAGCTAATGCTTTGACACAATATGGTGATCAAGTTGAAGTTGTCTTCTCTAACAATGACGGTATGGCGATGGGTGCTATGCAGGCAATTGAAGGAGCAGGACGTGTAGTCAATGAAGACATCTATTTAGTAGGTGTTGACGCTTTACCGGAAGTTGTTGAAGCTATTGGTGAAGGCAAATTTACCGGAACCGTTCTCAATGACCACTTTAACCAATCTCATACTGCCGCTGAAATCGCAGTAAAATTGTTAAATGGTGAAGATGTAGAACCATATTACTGGCATGACTATGTAAAAGTAACCAAAGCAGAAGATTCTGAACTCTCCCGAAAAGATTGGCGTGCAGAATCAATCGAAGAATATCAAGCAAGACTGGCTGAATACGAAGATTAATTTTATTCTTTGCTATTTATAATAGTTTAAACATCAAGTATGCCTAGGCATACTTGATGTATTTTGAAAGGAATGATTCATGAGCGATTATATTCTCGAAATGATTGATATCAACAAGTCCTTTCCCGGGGTTAAAGCCTTAGATAATGCTCAACTTAAGCTTAAGGCAGGAACAGTTCATGCTTTGATGGGTGAGAACGGTGCGGGTAAGTCCACACTGATGAAATGCCTTTATGGTATGTATTTTGCTGATTCAGGGGATATAATACTTGATGGAGAAAATGTAAGCTTTAAAGATTCTAAAGAAGCTTTAGATCATGGTGTAGCAATGATTCATCAGGAATTGCAACCAATTCGAATGATGACAGTTGGCGAAAATATTTTTCTCGGTAATTATCCTCGAACTAAATTGGGCTTAGTAGATCATGATGCGATGTATAAAGAAACGGAACAGTATTTAGAAGCAGTTGGTTTACAAGTCAATCCGAGAACATTACTAAATGAGTTAACAGTTTCACAAATGCAATCTGTTGAAATTGCAAAAGCCATTTCTCATCATGCTAAGATTGTTATCATGGACGAGCCTACATCATCTTTAACTGAAGCTGAAGTTGCAAAACTATTCGAAATAATTGAAGATCTAACTGATCAGAATATCGCAGTAATTTATATCTCTCATAAAATGAAAGAAATTTTAGAAATATCCGATGAAGTCACCATACTTCGTGACGGTCAATATATCGGAACATGGCCTGCTAATGAGCTAGACAATAATAAAATTATTCATCATATGGTAGGACGTGAATTAACATCTTTATTTCCACCTCGAACTTCAATGGCACAAGAAGAAAAAGTTTTAGAAGTAGAAAATTTTACTTCTCCTACTGCTTTATCATTTAAAGGTTGTTCATTTGATCTCAAACGTGGTGAGATTCTTGGTGTAGGAGGCTTGGTAGGTGCTCAACGTACTGAGTTGATGGAGGCCATATACGGTATTCGCTTACATGAAGACGAGGGTATTATTAAAAAAGAAGGCAAGCAAATCAGGATTAATCGTCCGCAAGATGCGATTAGACATGGTATTGCTTTGGTTACTGAAGATAGGCGTGAGTCAGGTATTTTTACCGTGCTTTCAGTTTCAGACAATGTTGCTATCGCTTCAGTCAATCAGTATAGGCATGGTCCTTTGCTAAGCTTAAAAGAAATAGATTCAGTTGTTGAAGACAGCATAGATAAGCTTTCGATTAAAACTCCTACACATCAAACACCTATCGGCAGTTTATCCGGTGGTAATCAACAGAAAGTAATTTTAGCTCGTTGGTTAGCCAATGCTCCGGATATCTTGATTTTAGACGAGCCGACCCGTGGTATTGATGTTGGTGCAAAATATGAAATTTATGAAATTATCGGTCAATTGGTAGAGATTGGGAAAAGTGTCATTATGATCACTTCAGAAATGGCAGAACTTCTTGGCTTATCTGATCGAATAATGGTTATGTGTGAAGGTAGAATTTCCGGATTCTTAGATGCAAAAGAAGCAACTCAAGAAAAAGTAATGGACTTGGCAACTCGTTTTATGGGTCAAGGACAAGATCAGCAGGCTTAATAAAGGAGACGTAATAATGAGTGAAGGTAAAATTCTTAAAAAGGATGATTTCAATTTTGGAGCTTTTCTTGTAAATAATGCTCTAGTGCTTGTTGCTGTAGTTATGGTTATTTTCACAGCCTTATTTGCTGACAATTTCCTAACTTTTAATAACTTAAAGAATATTATAGCAAATACATCTTTACGTGCAGTTATTGCACTTGGTGTTTCGGGTTGTTTGATAATTAGAGGTACAGACCTTTCAGCCGGGCGGGTCGTAGGTATAACATCAGTTCTTTCTGCTCTAATGTTACAAAGACCAGATGCAGCCAGTGAGATTCTCTATCCGGGTTTGGCAGGTTCGCCGATCATTGCTGCTCTGGCGGCATCAATGACCTTAGGGTTAGTTTTCGGTTTAATCAACGGTATGATCGTTGCATTGTTGAAAGTTCCTGCATTTATTGCAACTCTAGGTACGCAAATTGCTATTTACGGTTTAAATATGTTACTTTCTCAAAATGTACCGATCGGTTCATTGAATCAAAATTATGCGGATTTCGGTCGTTCAGGACTACAACTCGGGCCACTCGTTCTCCCGTGGTTGTTTTTTGTAGCAGCACTAGTTAGCTTATTTATGCATGTTCTTTATAAACGTACTACACATGGTAAATACATGTATGCTATCGGTGGCAATGAAATTGCAGCAGAAGTTTCCGGAGTAAATACATCTAAAACAAAAATAATGATTTTTGCTTTGGCGGGAGCTTTATATGGTTTAGCAGGATTCCTGCTCACTGCAAAAACCGGATCATCTGCTGTTGGCGCGGGTACAGGTTATGAGCTTGAAGCGATAGCAGCTGCAACTATTGGTGGTGTTTCTACTGCTGGTGGGATAGGAACTGTTCCCGGAGTTTTCCTTGGGGTTTTAGTTTTTGAACTCCTGAAAGCATGTTTACAATTCTTGGGTGTACCTCCGGAATTTACAAATATTTTCCAAGGCTTGGTAATCGTTGCAGCCGTTGCCCTTGATATCCGCAAAACTATGCGTAAGAAATAGTTTATCTCAATTATATGCAACTGACTTAAGCACCTTTCTCTTTATATGAGGGAAAGGTGTTTTTTATTAAAAATTCAACAAAACAAAATTCATGGTATAAAATTAATGAGGAGAGACTTTATGTTAAAAACATCAGAATGGAAACAAGCCTTAGAATCAGGCAAATTAGATTCCACTATTAGAAATTTAATTGTTATCTCAGAAGATTCTCTAGTGCCAGAAGTATTCAAACAAAGATTTCTAGATGTATTGCAGAATTTTGTTGATATTTTTGCAGATTCCACGGATCCGGAAGTTGCTTTTTTTTCTGCTCCCGGACGAACAGAATTAATAGGGAATCATACAGATCATCAGCATGGTCAGGTATTAGCGGCTGCAGTAAATATGGATGTCTGGGCTTTTGCCGCGCCAAATAATCTGGGGAAATTGCGTTATGCTTCATACGGCTGGCCGACCATTGAAGTCGATCTTGAAGATTTAGAACCTTCAGAAACTGAATATGGTACAACTGATGCTTTGCTCAAAGGTGTAGCTTCCGGTTTTGCTAATTTAGGTTATCAGCCTTCCGGTATTGATCTCTATAGCCACTCTACGGTTTTACCGGGATCAGGACTTTCGTCATCTGCATCAATTGAGATTCTATTTGCAACAATCCTCAATCACTTTTGGGCAGATAATAAAGAAAACGCTGAAACTTGGGCAAAGCTTGGACAAATAGCTGAGAATGAGTTTTTTGGGAAACCCTCCGGATTAATGGATCAAATGGCTTCTGCGGTAGGTCAAGCAGTATATATTGATTTTAAAGATCCTGCTGGACCTGTTATTGAACCATTAGCTCTCAATCTCGAGGAAGAAGGATATGCTCTCTGTATCATTGATTCAGGAGCAGATCATGCAGATTTGACGGATGAATATGCCGCTATTCCCAGAGAAATGTTAGCTGTGGCAGATAAACTTGGAGTTGAGGTTCTAGAACAAACGACAAAAGAAGATTTTTTGGCGAAAATTAGTTCAATTCGAACTGAAGTTGGGGATAGAGCTTTACTAAGAAGTATTCATTTTTTTGAAGAAAATTACCGGGTGTCACAAGCGGCTGATTATTTGAGAAAAGGCGATTTCGCAAAATTTTTAGAAAAGATCAATCAATCCGGCAATTCTTCATGGTCCTATTTGCAAAATATTTCTCCAACAGGTGCAACCAAACATCAAGAAATGGGGCTGGCAATTGCTCTTGCCAAACAAGCATTAAACGGAGAAGGAGCTGTCAGAGTTCATGGTGGAGGCTTTGCCGGGACTGTGCAAGCTTTTGTACCTTTGACTGAGCTTGATCAATTCAAAACATTTATAGAGAAGGTTCTTGGCGAAAATAGTTGTCATTTAGTAAAAATACGCTCCATAGGCGGCTTTGTTTTAGAACAACCTGAATAATTTTTACTTTATTTTTGAAAGGATATTAGTATGGCAATTTTGGTATTAGGAGGAGCCGGATATATCGGTTCACATACTGTTGCAGCTTTGACAGAAGCAGGACGTGATGTTGTAGTTGTTGATAATTTGCAGACCGGTTACAGGCAAGCAGTTCCGAAGCAGATTCCTTTTTATAAAGTCGATATTAGAAATAGCAAACAGCTGAATAATGTATTTGAGAAAGAAAGTATTGAAGGAGTAATTCATTTTGCGGCTAATTCTCTAGTAGGAGAATCTATGGAGAACCCTTTAAAATATTATGATAATAATTTGCATGGTACCCAGGTGCTTTTAGAAGTGATGCTTGATAACAATGTAAAGAATATCGTTTTTTCATCAACTGCAGCCACATATGGAGAACCAACCAGAATTCCTATTTTGGAGAACGATCCCACAGTTCCAACCAACTGTTATGGAGAAACAAAATTGGCAATGGAAAGGATGATGCATTGGGTAAATATAGCACATCAATTAAATTATGTTGCTTTGAGGTATTTTAATGCTGCAGGGGCTCATCCATCTGGTACAATAGGTGAAGCACATATACCTGAAACTCATCTGATACCTTTGATTTTGCAAGTTCCTAATGGACAACGTGAATCCGTATCAGTTTTCGGAACGGATTATCCCACTCCGGATGGCACTCCGGTCAGAGATTACATTCATGTTATGGATTTGGCTGCAGCCCATATACTGGCTTTAGATTATTTGATAGCTAAAGGTAATAATGCTGTTTTCAATTTAGGTAATGGAGTAGGTTTTTCAGTCAGAGAAGTTATTGAGATCAGCAGAGTAATTACAGGGCATGAAATACCGGAAGTACACATAGAACGAAGGTCGGGCGATCCTGCCCAGTTAGTTGCTTCAGCGGAAAAGGCAAAAACCGTTTTAGGATGGAAGCCACAATATGCAGATTTAGCCACAATCATAGGTACAGCCTGGCAGTGGCATAAGCATAATCCCAACGGATATGCTGATTACGGAGACTAAATTGCTTAATAGTTTTTGGATATGTAATTTATTGCCCGAACTATGTGCTTGTATTATACTTTAATAATACATAAATTTATAAAGTTTAGATATTGTCAGAGATAAAAACTGAAAGAGGTGTATGATGTCTTTTATTAACAAAATCATTAAAGATGCAAAAAAAGAACGTAAAACGATTGTTTTACCTGAAAGTGACGATCCTCGTGTAACTGAGGCTGCGTCAATTATTCTGCAAGATAATATTGCGGATATTATTTTAATTGGCGGTGAGAATAGAGTTAAGCAAGTTACTCCGGAGTTTCCTTTAGATGGTGCTAAGTTTATTGATCCGGGAACTTTTGAAAAATATGATGAGTTCGTTAGAATTTTCTTCGAAATGCGTAAACGCCGTGGTGTTAGTGAAATTCAAGCCAGAAAATTAATGCTTGATCCTACATATTTTGGCATGATGCTGGTTCATCAAGGAGTGGCAGATGGATTGGTCTCAGGCGCGGTTCATAGCACAGCAAATACTTTAAGACCGGCACTTCAGATCTTACGAACTAAACCCGGTACAAAATTTGTTTCAGCATTTTTTGTTATGGTTACCAAAACAGAATTAGGTTCTGACGGGGCATTTATTTTTGCCGATTGCGGTCTGAATGAAAATCCTAACGCTGAAGATTTGTCTGAAATTGCCCTCTCTTCTGCGGAATCATTTAGGGAATTAATTGGTGGAGAACCTGTCATTGCAATGACTTCGTATTCAAGTTTTGGCAGTGCCGACAGTGATATGGTGGATAAAGTAATTCATGCAACCNAATTAGCTCAGGAAAAAGCCCCTGAACTTATTCTTGACGGAGAGCTGCAAGTTGATGCCGCATTATCTCCGCCTGTTAGTGAAAAGAAAGCTCCAAGCAATATTGTTAAGGGAGAAGCCAATATCCTTATTTTCCCTGATCTCAATACAGGTAATATCGGTTATAAATTGGTTCAGTATTTAGGCGGTGCTCAGGCTTATGGCCCTCTATTACAAGGCATTGCGAAACCGGTTAACGATTTATCACGTGGTTGTTCAGTCGATGACATTGTAGGAGTTGTAGCAATTACTTCAGTACAAGCTCAGCAAGCTGATAATTAAGAAGCGAGGCTCTGTTAAGTAAAGATGAAGAAAAAGAGATCTGAAAAGCAAACTGGC
>JGI24709J26583_10000230_pt1 | contig 45787 bp, 34 predicted proteins | sample BioPla2DNA1_FD_26583 | JGI IMG/M metagenome (IMG submission 26583) | reverse complement strand
GCTAAGCTAGCAGCAGATGTCGACCAGAGCGGTACTGTTGATGCTGATGATGTAAAGTATCTCAAAGAATTCGTTTTAGGAAAGATTGGAGAGTTTCCGGTTAATGCACCTGAGGTTCCAACGGCTGATATTCAGAAGATGGAGTCTATGTTCAGTTCAGTAAAGCTTGCTGTTGGGTATAAGGAGAATGGAAACAATAATCCATTATATACTCAAAGATTTGGTGCAGATCCTGGAGTACTGGTTTACAAAGACAGGGTATATGTTTATACCACAAATGATGTTTTGCAGTATGGTAGCAATGGAAATGTAATTGACAATAATTATTCAGATGTTAATAAAATAAATTGTATCTCATCAGCTGATTTAGTCAACTGGACAGATCATGGTCCCATTTCAGTCGCTGGTCCAAGTGGTGCTTGTACTTGGGCATCTCAGTCATGGGCTCCGACTGCAGCTTACAAAACAATAAACGGGAAGGATAAGTTTTTCTTATACTTCTGTAATAATGCAAGTGGAATAGGAGTTCTTACAAGTGATAGTCCTACAGGTCCTTGGGTTGACCCTATAGGAAAGGCTTTGGTATCAAGACAAACTCCAAATGCAAATGTTACATGGCTTTTCGACCCAGCAGTATTTGTTGATGATGATGGAACAGGGTATCTTTACTTTGGTGGAGGAGTACCTGAAGGACAGAATGCAAATCCAAAAACAGCCAGGGTCGTAAAGCTTGGTGCTGACATGATAAGTCTTGATGGAATTCCACAAGAAATAGATGCACCATATATGTTTGAGGATTCAGGGATAAATAAGATTGGCAATACCTATTATTACAGCTATTGTACAAACTGGAGTACCAGTGGAAATAACTTAGGTATTGGAAGTGGACAGATAGCATATATGACCAGCAGTAGTCCGATGGGTCCATTTACTTATAGAGGCATAATGTTTGTAAATCAGGGTACATTCTTTGGATTATATGGTAACAATCATCATACACTAGCTGAATTTAAAGGACAGTATTATTTGTTCTATCATGCAAGAGCAGTTGAGTCAGCGGCAGGTCTTACTGGAAACTATCGTTCGCCACAGGTTGATAAGGTTACAATTAATCCAGATGGAACAATTAAATCTGTTACTGGAACGATGAAGGGAGTATCTCAGATACAGACACTTAATCCATATGAAACGGTTCAGGCAGAAACAATATATCGTCAAGGAGGAAATAATGTTATTGGACTTGGCGATACAACAGTAAAGACGGCAAAAGGTTCCTGGTTGGGAGTTAAGGGTGCTGCATTTAAGGATGGTGCAAAATCAATTACAGTTCGCGTGAAATCAGCTACTAATAATGCAATAAAGATTTGCACAGGTAGTGAGNCTGGAACAGTGGTAGGTTATGTTGATGTTCCAGCAACTGGTGGTAATTTTGCAGAGATAACCTATGGAATATCCAATATTTCAGGAACACAGGATGTTTACTTCATATTCAGTGGTGAAATGGAGATAGATTCTTGGTCATTCAGTAGTTAAATATAATAAAGAAATCACCCTCTGTATATATATACAGAGGGTGATTTTATCCATAATTGACTTAACAATCATTTAAATAAACTGATTAGTAAGAAATTGTTTATGGACATAAAATTCTTATTTAGAATCTTCAAATTGTAAGATTCTACACATATTTATTTATCTCTACTATATATTATATATACTTATGGGATATCTTCAATAACAGAATTATTACATTTAATTGCATTTTATTAACAAAGGTAACGAAAAAATTAACATTAATTGTTTATTCATAAGTTATTATAATTAGTTAATTTTTTATTAATAGTATGTTAATATATGTTCTTTAGCAGTAAATTTGGTAAAAAACACAAACGTCTTTTGCTGAAAATAATCCGGATAAAATTATTGCATATATATTCTGTTTAGGTTATAATTATTATATGAAGGTTGGTGGAATAAATTATGAATAGTGGATTTGTAAAGATAGCATGTGCAACCCCAGATATAAAGGTTGCTGATTGTGAACATAATGCTGAAGAGATTGTAAAAATGATTTTTACTGCTAAAAGCAGGGGGGCAAAACTAATTGCATTTCCTGAGCTTTGTTTAACTGGTTCTACCTGTGGTGATTTGTTTTTTCAGCATACTTTAATCCAATCTACAAAAAAAGCACTTTCAGACATAATAAACAGGACAAAGGATTTAGATATACTCATTGTTATCGGCTTGCCATATCAACATAAGGATAAGCTATATGATTGCGGAGCCTTTATTTACAAGGGCAGGCTTTTAGGACTGGTTCCAAATAATGGTAGCGTTGAGGGAAGGTCGAGATATTTTGAGAGTAAAATTTCTAATGACTGTGTTCAATTCAATGGCTATTCCGTTCACTTTGGTACAAATATAATTTTTGTGAATGAAAATATGCCTGAATTTAAGATAGGAATTGAAATATCAGCCGATTTATTGCTTGGTGGTACTTCAGGACTTGTAAAGGCTGGAGCAACACTGATAATCAACTTATCTGCAAGCCATGAAATAGTAGGAGCCTCAGAGAATAGGCGTACAATTGTAAAGGCGAAGTCGAGAGGATTACTTTGCGCATATGCTCATGTGAATTCCGGTATAGGCGAATCGACAACTGATTTGGTTTTTGCGGGACATAATTTAATTGCTGAAAATGGAGTTATCTTGAGTGAATCAGAGCTTTTCAAAAGCGGGATATGTTATGCAGATATAGATTTTCAAATCTTACAAAGTGAAAGAATTCGTTCAACGGAATTTATATTACAAGATGAGGGTTATAGATTTGAACTTTTCTCGATGGAAAAAAATCAAATTAATATAGAAAGAAAGTTTTCGCAAATGCCATTTATTCCTAATAATAAGGATGAAATTGATAAGTTCTGCTTTGAGACTTACCAAATTCAGGTAGTGGGTCTTGCCTCAAGAATGAAGCATATAGGCTGTAAAAGACTGATTTTAGGGTTATCAGGTGGACTTGACTCAACTCTAGCATTAATAGTTGCAGTCCATACAATGGATATGCTTGGGCTTGACAGAAAAGGAATAATAGCAGTTGTAATGCCTTGCTTTGGAACATCGGACAGGACATATAATAATGCGTGCAGGCTTGCTGAGGCATATGGTATTACATTAAAGGAAATTAATATAAAGGATAGTGTTTTAAAGCATTTCGAGGATATTGGGCAGGATGTGAATAATCACGATAGCACATATGAAAATGCACAAGCAAGGGAGCGTACACAGATTTTAATGGATATTGCTAACCAGCAGAATGGACTGCTTATCGGAACTGGTGATTTATCTGAGCTTGCACTTGGTTGGACAACCTATAATGCTGACCATATGTCAATGTATAGTTTAAATGCTTCAATTCCTAAAACATTAGTACGATATATGGTAAGTTTTGAGGCGAAAAACTCCAATGAGGAAATAAAAGCTGTTTTAATGGATATAAATCAAACACCAATAAGTCCGGAATTGCTTCCACCAACATTGGATGGTTCAATATCTCAAAAAACAGAGGATATAGTAGGCCCATATGAATTACATGATTTCTTATTGTATTATGTGGTGAGATATGGTTTTGAGCCTAAGAAGATTTATCGTATGGCGAAGCTTGCTTTTGATGGGATTTACACAGGTGATGTGATTTTAAAATGGCAAAGAGTATTTTACAGGAGATTTTTCTCACAGCAGTTCAAGCGTTCATGCTCACCTGATGGAGTTAAAACGGGAAATATTTCTTTATCTCCAAGAGGTTCATTTATAATGCCAAGTGATGCTTGCGTAAATGCATGGCTGAAAAGTCTTGATGAGTGTGAGGAATAGATGAATTAAGGTTTAATTAATATTATATTTATTATAGATGGAGGATAATATGAATTATAAGGAAAGTTTTATTAAGTTTATGGCGGAATGTGGAGTATTGACATTTGGAGATTTTACATTAAAAAGTGGTAGAAGGGCACCATATTTTATTAATACAGGTAATTACAAAACAGGTACTCAGCTTGCAAAGCTAGGTGAATATTACGCTGAATGCATTAAGGAAAATAATATTCCGGTTGATACATTGTTTGGGCCTGCATACAAGGGTATTCCTTTAGCAGTTGCATGCAGTATAGCAATGCATAATAAATATGGCATGGAGGTTAACTACTGTTTTGACAGAAAGGAAGAAAAGGATCATGGAGAAGGCGGAGTTATTGTTGGGAAAAAGCTGACTGATAGCGAAAAGGTCGTAATAATTGAGGATGTTATAACTGCTGGAACAGCCATTCGTCAGGTTTTACCTGTTATAAAGGCTGCTGCTGATGTAGATGTAACTGGTATGCTTATTTCTGTTGACAGAATGGAAAAGGGCAAGGGTGAGCGTTCAGCTGTACAGGAGGTTAATGAGGAATTAGGAATAAAGGTTTATCCTATAATTACGGTTATTGACATAATCGAGGCGCTTAAAAATGATATTATTCCTGGTAAGGAATATCTGGAGAAGATGCTTGAATACAGAGAAACATATGGCGTTTAATATAATCTGGCTATAGTTAATTTTTAAGATTAGGAGCTTTTATATGAAATATGTTGTAATTTTATGTGATGGAATGGCAGATTATCCACTAAAAGAACTTGATGGAAAAACTCCATTGGAGTATGCGAATACACCTAATTTTGACAGGCTGGCAAAAAAGGCTGAGGTGGGCTTGGTTAAGACAGTTTCAGATGGCATGAGTCCGGGTAGTGATGTTGCGAATTTGTCCGTGTTAGGATATGACCCTAAAAAGTATTATACAGGACGTTCACCATTAGAGGCTGGAAGTATTGGAGTAGATATGCTTCCAACTGATGTATCGTTAAGGTGCAATTTGGTTACAGTTACTGATGAGCTGGATTATGAGGACAAAACAATACTTGATTATTGTGCAGATGATATATCAACGGCTGAAGCAAAAATATTAATTGAATACCTTGCTGAACATCTTAATAGTGATGAATTTAAATTTTATAGTGGTGTAAGCTATCGTCATTGCCTAATTTGGAGTAACGGAACTCTTGAAATCGGGAAATTGACTCCTCCACATGACATTATTGGTAAAGGTGTAAAAGAATATATTCCTACTCACAAAAATGCACAAAAGCTTTATGGTTTAATGAAAAAATCATATGACCTGCTTAAAAATCACCATGTTAATATAGCAAGGATTGAAAAAGGGCTTTGTCCAGCAAACAGTATATGGCTATGGGGCGAGGGTGTAAGAGCAGAGCTTGATTCATTTAAAGATAAATTTGGATTAAAGGCATCAATGATTTCAGCAGTTGATTTATTAAAGGGTATTGGTAAGTTTTCGAGTATGAATGTTGTTGAGGTTGAGGGTGCAACTGGATATATTGACACTAATTTTGAAGGAAAGGCAAATGCTGCATTGCAAGAGTTGCAAAAAGGTCAGGATTTTGTATATATTCATATTGAAGCACCTGATGAGTGTGGACATAGGAATGAGATAGAGAATAAGGTTAGGGCAATTGAACTTATTGATGAGAAAATTCTTGGACCAATTTTAGAAGGGCTTGAAAATATGGGCGATTACAGAATAATGGTAGTTCCCGACCATGCAACACCTATTTCATTGAGAACGCATACTAATGACCCAGTACCATTTTTAATATACGACAGTACAAAGGATTTTGCTGGTGTTAATGTATTTAATGAGAAAACAGCAGAAAGCACAGGTGTTTATATAGAAAAAGGACATGAAATGATGGGAATGCTTTTAGGTAAGTAGTACAAAATAAAAAGTCTGTTTTATTTATTGATTATTTACATATAATTCACTTAGGATTAATCACTAAAAAATAAAGAGTGTATAATATTAAAGAAACAAAAAAGCATTATAGAAAAGTGAATATTTTGGCAAACTTATCGAAAGGTAAGGACGCAAAGCTATAGGGCCTATTATATGGCAGCCAGTTGCAATTATCGACATTCAAGTCGGCATCCTTATAAGGGTGCCGGCTTTTTAAATTATATGAGGAGGGTTTTTTGTGAAAACAGCAGTAAGGAAATTAGTCAGCAGTTTAACAACTATTGCAATTGCTTTTTCAGCTATGTCTTTCACAGCTTTGTAAAAGAAAACAAAGACATTGAAGCAAAAACAGAATTAGTTTTTTATAACCAGGAAACTTATGCTGGAGATATTGTTACTGTTACAGTAGGCATAAAAAAACAATCCGGGAATTACTGCTTTTGGTGCAATTTTGAGTTTTGATGAGGGGTTAGAGTTTGTTGGCTATAAAAATTCAGGTTTGTTTTCAATGTTAAATATTTATAAAGTTGATAATAAGATAGCAGTTTCAGGGGGTTCAGTTTTAGGCAGTACTGAAGATGGTGCAATTATAAATTTGCGTTTAAAGATTCCTGAAGGGGCTGAAGCAGGAAAAGTATATGAATTGAATTGGGATAGAATAAACTTATTATCAAGTATGAATGGTTCAGTGGAAGCAGCAATAATATGCGGAGAGGTAACTATAATTGAAAAAGACAAAATGCTTATGGGTGATTTAAATTATGATGAAATAATAGATTCAGATGACGCAATAATTGTACTTAAAATTTTTAATGATTTAATGCTTGGGAAAAATCACTTGGCAGAAGTGGAACTAAAGGTTGCAGATATTGACGGTGATGGTGAAGTAACTTCATCTGATGCTGTTTTAATACTTAAATATAATAATTTATGTATGCTTTATTAAACTACAACTTGTGAAGAAGTTTTTAAGAGCTAATTGCTAATAAATAATAAACTTTCAACAACAATAAACCAAACTCCAAAATAAAAAATAGATAAGGACTGCAATATAATTTTATTGCAGCCCTTTTTTGCTATTTTTGCTATAAGATATAAAATTAAGAGATATTACTTAAAACACCCATAAGATAACTTTGACTAGGTGTTTGAAGGCTATTATAGTCTTATTTTAATTTTCTTGTGAGTTCTACAAGGTTAAAAAGTAAATTTTTAATGATTCCCTTAGTTGTTTCATCAGTTAAAACGCCGTTGCTATCAACTTTATCCTGCACTGAGGCAACCATAACCTCAGGTTGATTTACCACATGCATATTTAGAAAAACGCAGGTTTGTCTTAGATGATATTGAGCCCTTGCAGTAGCTAAATTACCGATAGAAGCACCCATAATAGCAAGTGGCTTATTGTCAAATGAGTTATCGCCATAAGGACGCGAAGCCCAATCCATAGCATTTTTAAGCACACCTGGAATGGAGTAATTATACTCAGGTGTAGCAATTAAAATTGCATCAGCTGTTTTGATTTTATCTTTAAACTCCAAAACTGATGATGGCGCTTGTCCATCAAGGTCCTGATTATATAATGGAATGTTTGCCAAATCGAATATTTCAAGTTCAGTATTTTCAGGCAGAAGCTCTGAAGCTGCTCTTAGCAGAGCTTTATTATAAGAATCATTTCTTAAGCTGCCAGCAAAGCCTAAAATTTTTATTTTATTCATAATTTCAACTCCTTGTCAAAATAGATTTGTTTTCAGCGTCAATATATTTATAATATGTTATAATTTAAATTTTATCATAAAGAATAATATTTTTCAATAATTAGTAAAAATAATTATAAATATTCACAAATAGTTTACCAAATATTCAATATATAAATTTTACACATGTTACAAGCATAAAATTATAGAATAACTTATATATATTGAACAAGTTTTATATTAACTTTTGCAGTAATTTATAAAAAAATATTATAGTAGTGCTTAAATATATTGAAAAATAACAATAAATATGGTAAACTAATAAATAGCTTATGTTGGGAAAGATTATTGCAAATTTACATCTTAAAAAGGTAACTTGTAATTATTTTTCACATTGTTTTATATTATAAAATAAGTATTATATAAGAAAATCAGGTTGGAGGGTTTACATATGAAGTGTCCAAATTGCGGAGAAAATTTAAAGGGGAAACCTAATTTCTGTGGTTTTTGTGGTTCAGAAGTCAGAGTAGGTGATAAACAAACTGAAACAAGCATTTTGAAGAAACCAATAAGTGAATTATTTAAATCTGGATCATCTAGTGTAACAGATGAAAAACAATTTGAAGAAAAGGATTTTACAAAGCCAATCAAAAGAAAAGAAACTATGGAACAGGTTTCTGTACCTAAAAATGATGAAATTAAAGTTCAGGATTATAAAGAACAGGAAGCAAAGCAAGCTAAGCTTAGTGGCGATGACTTTTTCAATAAACCAATTGATGAGATCAGGTCTGCACAACAACAAACTACACAACAACAAACTGCTCAACAGATTGCTCAGCCTATGCAGCCAGATAGCAAATCTGCTAAGTCAAGTCAACCAGCAGTTGAAAAAGAAGTACAAGCTCAAAAGGTGGAAAGTGAAGCTTCTAAGCCAATAAATCCAATTATACACACACTTAGCGATGACTTTTTGGAGGAAGAGGCTGTAAAGCCAAATACTGTAAAGGTGATTGATACAGTTGGACAAAATAAGATAACAGCAAAGTCAATGCTCGAATATTTAGGCTTGGTTGTAGAAATTCAAACTAAAAATAGTGAAACAATTCCTTATGGAGATGTTATTTCTCAGGACAAAGAACCAGGTACAAAGGTTGCTGTTGGCTCAACAATTACATTGGTTACAAGTGTTGGAACATGGACAGATTGGAGTACAGAAACTATTCCTGAAGATAAGCTACATAAGTTTGATGTTGAGGAAAAGATTCAATATCGCTCACGCACAAGACAACAGACTATTGATTATAAAGAAAGTTCAAGCAAGGATGAGTATCCAGATTATGAGATTTATGAGGTAAAGAATGTTTATTCTGACTGGGTTGAAGAGGATTATTATCTTTCAGGAATGAAGGAAAACTCTGATTTATGTGAAGTCGCATCAAAAAAAGTGGGCTTTAAATATTGTGGTTGGAACTATAAGGGTAGTGATGAAGATATTATTGAGTCATTCGGTACTGCTCGACTTGCTGTAACGTTTAATCCTGGAACAACAGTTGATGATTGGGAGTATAGGGAGATTATAAGCAAAAATGACTCAGATGTTTCCTATACAAAATGGCATAGGGCTGATGATAATGGCACTTTAACACCAGCTAATGATATTGTAATTGCCAATATCAGCATAGCAGGCTATGATGTTGGTGGAGTATATTATGCATTAAAATATGGCACAAAGGATTCAGAGTGGTATAAGCATAGGACAAGAGAAATTGTTGAGCATGTTTACTCATTCAGGAAGAATGTTTATACTGAATGGAGTGAATGGGGCGAGTGGGGCTTCAATAAAATTGAAGAAGATGACTTAACAGATGTTGAAACACAGAAGATCTATAGATACAGAAGAAAAGCAAGTATAAAGTAGTTTAAACTTTACAAATAGTATAGAAAATGAATAGTTTAGAAATGGTATAGCATTTTGCTATACCATTTTTTATTATAACTAATGACTAGTCGTTTTCTTTTATATTAAGTCGCTTTTGGAAAAGCACAGCGAAAATAATAATTACGCCTTTTACAGCACCTACAAGGAATGGTGGCACTCCAAAAAGATTCATCATGTTGTTAATTACACCAAGTGTAAGGGTCCCGAAAACAGTACCTATAATTTTGCCCCTACCACCCGACATGCTTGTTCCGCCAATAACAACAGATGTAATAGCGTCCATTTCATATGAAATACCGGAGGAGGCAGAATTTATACTTCCTAATCTTGATGCCTCAACAATTCCAGCAATACTAACAAATATTCCAGAAATAATAAAGGTATATACCTTAACTCTGTTGATATTGATACCTGAAAGTCTGGTTGCTTTTTCGTTGCTTCCAACTGCATAGATATATCGTCCCGTAGGCGTATTTGACATAAAGAAGGATATGATAAAAGCAAGTATGAGCCAGAAAATAATTGGCAGTGGAATTACTCCAAACAGGTTCATATTAGATATTGATATAAATGCTTTTGCTGATTTACCGGACACCAAGAGTCCTCCGCCATCAAAAAAATATTGGGATAAAGAACGATAAATTGTCATGGTACCAAGAGTAACTATGAATGCTGGAACATTAAATTTTGCAACCAGCCAGCCTGTAATAAATCCAAAAACGACTGCTGAAATTAGGCTTAAAATAATTCCAAGAATAATGCTCTGAGTAGAATTAATAATTGAGAGTGCAATTAGTGCAGTTAATGCAAGCTGAGATCCGACAGATAGGTCAATGCTTCCATTAATTATTACAAGCGTCATACCAAGTGAAACAATTCCAATAATTGAGTTATTTCTTAAAATATTCATGAGATTACCAATATTTAAAAATGTAGTACCACAGGTTATAACAGCAAGCATGAATAGTCCCATGAATGCAATAAAAGCACTATTTTGGTTAGCGAAATCCTTTAGGTTATCTTTATTCAATATATTTTTCATAAGCATTTCAGTCCTTTACAAAGCCCCACCAGTAGCAATAATCATTATTTTCTTTTGTGAGGCTTCATCACGATTAAATTCTTTTCTTATTTTACCTTGATACATAACATAAATTCGGTCACATAGACTTAAAATTTCCTGAGGCTCATTTGATAGGATAACAATTCCAACACCTGATTCAGCAAGCTTAACGATGATGTTATAAATTTCAAATTTAGCAGCAATATCAACGCCCTGAGTGGGGTTATCCAAAATTAGAATATTAGGTTTACTGCTTAAGGTTTTTGCAAGTATAACCTTTTGCTGATTGCCTCCTGAAAGACTTAAAATTGAGTTATTTAAGTTGTGTAGTTTTATATTGAGCTTTCTGATGAAATCCTGATTTGAAAAAAGCTCTGCTTTTCTGTCAATTATCAACAGCCTTTTTAGCTTATCAAGAATAGAAATACTCATATTTTTTGAAATGGATAGGTCCTTTATAATTCCCTTTTCTTTACGATTATTCGGAAGATAGGATATTCCTAAATTTTTTGCAATAACTGTTGAGGTTATATTTTCTTTTTGTCCGTTTACAATAATCTCACCCTCATATTCCGAATTACAGCCATATATAGTAGAAAAAAGTTCACTTCTGCCATCGCCTAATAGACCTGTCACACCAATGATTTCACTTTTATGCAAGGTAATATTTATATTTGCAAAGTCTTTTTTGTATGATAAATTTCTTGTTTCCAGAATTTTATTGCCAACGGTTCTGGGAGAATAGGCAGAATAAAATGATAACTCTGCTCCAACCATATAACTAGCAAGCTGATGTTCGTCGATATCAGAAGTTAGTCTATCAGAAATTACAACTTTACCATCACGCATTACAGTAAAATGGTCGCAGATTCTCAAGACTTCATTTAATTTATGCGATATAAAAACAAAGCTAACCCCTTTAGTTTGTAATGTTTCCATTATCATAAAGATTCGTTCAATTTCTGTAGGATTAAGTGAAGCTGTCGGTTCATCCATTATTATTATTTTGGCTTTTTTCAGTAATGCAGATGCAATCTCTACAATTTGTTTATAGGAGGTAGTAAGTGTGCTTGTCAATGCTGTCGGGTCTAAATCTATTCCCATATTGTTAAGAATATTCTTTGCTTTGTTTATCATGGCCTTCTTATTAATCGTAACGCCATGTTTTAGCTCATTACCTAAGAATAGATTTTCGTAAATACGCAAATCATTGACAAGCATTATCTCTTGATGAATAAAGGCAATATTATACTCTTCAGCGTCAGAAGGAGAATTAATTACTGCTTTTCTACCATTTATATAAATCTCGCCTTTATCACAAGGAACTACTCCTCCAAGAATATTCATAAGCGTAGTTTTACCAGTACCATTTTCGCCCAAAAGGGCATGAACAGAGCCTTTTTGCAAGCAAAAGTCCACTCCATGCAAAACCTTATTACCACCAAATGCTTTTTCAATTGATTGCATTTTAACAATATATTTAGGCATTTTTAGCTCCTGTTTATGGATTTTTCAGTTTAGTACGGTGAGTTAGGGTCTAGCAGGCTTGAGACATTATCCTTAGTTACAATTGTAGGAGGGATAATATTATCCTTTTCAACCTTTTTCCCATCCTTTATATCAACAGCTGCCTGAACAGCGTCTTTAATCATGCTGGGGCTATATGTTGCAGTAATGCAAATAGGCTGTTCAGATTTTGAAATCTTTTCAAAATAATTTTGACTTCCGCCAGCACCTGTTAGATACTTTACATCAGTTCTGTTAGCGTCTTTTATTGCTTGTAACATACCGATTGAGGACTCATCATCTATTGAGAATATTGCATCAATTTTATTATTTGCTACAAGGACATCGCTAAGAGTCTTTAAGCCTGACTGCTGTGTAAAATCAGGAGCAGTCATATCAATCAAATTAATATCTGGGTATTTTTCAGACATAACATCTTTAAATGCATTAACTCGTTCAGTACTTACAGAGCCTGAGCTAGGAACATTCAGTACTGCGATAGTGCCACTGCCATTAAGCTGTTTGCCAAGATATTCAGCACTATATGAACCAATACCAGCATTATCACCTGCAAAGTATGCAGTATAGTCTGATGAAACCTTTCTGTCAAAAACTATTAAAGGTATATTAGCGTCGATAATTTTCTGTGCTGTTACTGAAACCTCATCTGTATGAGGGAGCAGAACAATTGCAGAGCATTTAAGGTTAATCATCTCCTCAATCTGATTAGCTTGCTCATTAACATTTGCAGATGTAAGGAGTTTATAGCCACTTCCTTCTTTTAAGTTAAGTTCCTCACATTTTTGTTTAGCAAAATATGATATACCTGCCATCCAGCCATGACTTGCTGAAGGAACAATTATAGCAATTGGTCCATCTTTATTATCATCCTTTTTTCCACAGGCAGTAAAGCACAACATGAATATTAGGCAGGCTAAAACAGTACAAAAAAATCTTTTCATAGAAAATCCTCCGTTATTCTATAATTTTTTAGAAAATTATTAAACTAAATGTCAAATAGTATAATTGAAAAAAAAACAGATACAATAAAACTGTAGTTGAACCTGTATAATTATTTATTCCAATATAAACACTAATTATACAGTTATAATTTTAAAAGTTAGAGTGAAGATTAAAAATTTAACTTAAATAAAGAATATAAAGTAAGGAAGGAGACAAGCTATGAGTTTAGGGTATATGACAAATGCATTTGGAGAACTGGTTGGTTCTGGTGGAGGAGTAATAAATGCTAAGGATGTAAGATATGTAACTATGTGTGATGACGAAGAGGCTATAAAGAAAATTACAGAGGTAGGATTTGAATATATCGAAATTTTTGATGGTAATTTATCAAGGTATGAGGATAATCCAGAGAAATTTACTGAAATTTTAAATAAATACAATGCAAAGCTGCTAGGTGTTTATATAGGTGCTGGCTATATTTATGGAGATGCTTTAGAGGATGAATTATATCGTATAGATAAAGTAAGTGCATTAGCTAAAAAACTTGGAGCAAAACATATTGTTTTAGGAGGAGGAGCTGCCCGAGCAAGTGGAATAAAGGATTCTGACTATGAACTGCTTGCAAAGGGTGTTGATAGAGCAAATGAAATAGTAAAAAAGCATGGACTTATTGCTAGCTATCATCCTCATCTAGGTTGTATGGTTGAAAAGCCAGACCAAATCGATAAGTTATTTGCTTTATCGGATATTGCATTTTGTCCTGATATTGCTCATCTTGAGGCGGGTGGAGGAGATTCACTTGAAATAATAAAGAAGTATTATGACCGCATTAAATATGTACACCTTAAGGATTTAAAGAACGGACAATTTGTTCCACTTGGAAAAGGAGATATAAATTTATCGAATATTATAAATTATTTTAAGCAAAATAATTATAATGGTGACTGGTTAGTTGAAATTGACGGTTATTCAGGTGACCCATATGAAGCATGTAAGATATCATTTGAATTTCTTCAAGAATTTATGCCATTAAGTTAAGTAAAATAAAAATAATACAAAAGGAGTTTACTATGAAAAAGAAAAAAATTCTATCAGCATTATTAGCTTTATCAATGATGTTTGTAATAACTGCTTGTGGAGATAAGGATAAGGATAGCTCAAAGGATTCAAAGGCTCAAACAAGTAAAGCTGAAACTTCATCTACTACTACCGATAATGATAAGGCTGAAATAAAGTCAACAGGTCCGAATGGTGAAACTGCTGTTAATGCAAATAATTTGTCATTAACAGATGAAGAGATTGAAAAAATCAAATCAGGAAATTATACAGCAGCAATTTGTCTTCACTATGGTGGTAATGACTGGTCTGCCTCACAGGTAAAGGGTTTAACTGATACCTTTAACAAGTTAGGTATTAAAGTTGTTGCAACAACTGATGCTAACTTCTCAGCAGAGCAGCAAGTTGCAGATATTGAAACAGTTATGGCATTAAAGCCTGATATTCTTATAAGTATTCCAACAGACGCAGTTGCGACTGCTGATGCATATCAAAGAGCAGCGGACGCAGGCATAAGAATAGTTTTCATGGATAATGTTCCGCAAGGATTTAAAGCAGGCAAGAATTATGTAAGCTGTGTATCAGCGGACAACTATGGTAATGGTATAATTGCGGCCGACCTAATAGGTGAAGCATTGAATGGAAAAGGCAAAATTGGTGTTGTTTTCTATGATGTTGACTTCTTTGTAACTAACCAAAGATTAGAAGCATTTGAAAAGACGATGAAAGATAAATATCCTGATATAGAGGTTGTTTCAAAAATGGGCTTTACAGATACTAATGCAGCAAGCTCAGTAGCGGACGCAATGCTTACTCAAAATCCTAATATTGATGCAATTTTCGCACATTGGGATGTACCATGTGAGGGTGTATTGTCATCACTAAGAGCTGGTGGCTATAATAATGTAAAGTTAAGTACAATTGACTTGGGTAATAATATCGCTAAGGAAATCGCAGAGGGAAATGTTCTAGGACTTGGTGCACAGCTACCATATGATCAGGGTGTTGCTGAGGCAACTCTTGCAGCATATTCACTTTTAGGTAAGGAAGCACCAGCATATGTAGCAGTACCAGCAATGCGTGTAGATAGAAACAATATCCTTGAGGCATATGAAAAGGTATACCATGTTGAAGCACCAGATTGGTTAAAGGAAGCAGCAAATAAGTAGCTCAAATAAGTAGTTTTTAAGTTTTAATTAGGCGTTTTGAAGTCTATTTAAAACGCCTAATTAACTTATATGTTATATAAAAGAAAAGAGTGGTGAGATTGGGTAAAGCGATATTAGAAATGAAGGGAATTAATAAATCCTTTGGTAATGTATCGGTATTAAAGGATGTTGATTTCACCCTGCAGGAAGGAGAAGTACATGCACTTGTTGGTGGAAATGGTGCAGGAAAATCCACGCTTATGAAGATTATGACAGGTGTTTATAGTCTTGATTCAGGAGAAATTTATATTAACGGTGAGAGGAAGAATATCCAGAATACTAAAGATGCAAAAGAAAATGGTATAGCCATGATATTTCAGGAGCTGTCATTAGTTCCGACTATGACCATTGCTGAGAATATATTTTTGGGTGAGGAGATAACAAAGACTGGATTTAGAGATGTTTCAGCAATGAATAAAAGGGCTAAGGAAATTTTAAATGACTTAGGGATATTTATTAATCCCGAGTTAAAGGTGAATCAGCTTAGTGTTGGTATGAGCCAGATGATTGAAATTGCAAAAGCTATTTCTAAGAATGCAAGGATTCTTGTTCTAGATGAGCCGACTGCATCACTTTCTGACTCAGAAACAGTACAGCTGTTCAGGATTATAAGGCAGCTTAAAGAAAATGGTGTTTCGATGGTATATATTTCTCATAGAATGAATGAAATATTATCAATATCTGATGCTGTTACAATACTAAGGGATGGAAAGAAAATAATAACTGATAATATTGAAAATTTGGATTTAGATAAAATTATTTCACATCTTGTTGGAGGAGAAGCATCGCAAAAGAAGTTTGAATGGGTTGAAAGAGAATATGATGCGAATAAAGATTTAATACTTAAAGTTAAAAATCTTAAGATAAGCGATAAAATACAGAATATTTCATTTGAATTACAAAAAGGAGAAATATTGGGTATCGCAGGGCTAATGGGAAGTGGAAGAACAGAAATATTGGAAACCTTATTTGGAATTAGGAAAAAGCTTGGAGGAACAATAGAGCTTTTGGGTAAAGAAATAAATATAAACAGCTCACAGGATGCAATAAGATATGGTTTTGCATTAATACCTGAGGATAGAAGAAGACAGGGCTTAGTTTTGGGACATTCAGTTAAAAGCAATGCGATTCTTCCGTATCTACGAAACCTTTTGATAGGTAAAACTTATTTAATAAGTGAAAAGGCGTCAAATGAACTTGCTAATGATGATATTAAGCGATTAAATATAAAGACGGACAGCATACACAAAAGGATAAATCTATTATCAGGTGGAAATCAGCAGAAGGTTGTCATAGCTAAATGGTTGAACATGAATCCAAAAATTATGATGCTTGATGAGCCGACAGCAGGTGTTGATATTGGTGCTAAGACAGAAATAATTGAAATCATAAGAAAATTTGCGGATGAGGGCAAAGGAGTAATCTTTGTTTCATCTGAGCTTACGGAGTTGCTTTCCGTATGTGATAGAATTATAACAATTTTTGATGGACGAATTACTGGAAGCATTTTAAGAAAAAATATAAATTCAGAGGAGGAACTCCAGAATGCAATCCAAAGAAGTGAGTAAAAGCAGATTATTTTTTGGCAGTATAGAATGGAGCAAATACATGGTATATATTGTATTTGTAATAATGTTTGCACTATTTTCTATTGTACTTGGCAATAAGGGGTTTCTGACTCAAAACAACCTTATTAATATATTAAGACAAACAGCAATGATATCTATAATGGCAGTTGCAGGAACTTTTGTAATTGCATCAGGACAAATAGATTTGACTGTTGGCGCAGTTGCAGCTATGAGTGCAATGATAGTTTCACTGGTATTGCAAAAAACCAACTCAATACCACTTGCCTTGGTATCTGTACTAGCCTTAGGAATAGGTTCTGGTCTAGTGAATGGAATTTTGGTTACTAAGTTTAGGATTCCACCATTCCTTGTGACAATGGGAATGATGTCGGTTATACGAGGCAGTGCAATGTGGATTACAAATACAGCAGCTGTTCCTATAAAAAACATGACATTTAATAAAATATTTGGTATTGGTGATGTTGGAGGAGTACCTGTTCTGATTTTATGGACTATCTTATTCTATATAGTTGGAGTTATCCTGTTTAATAAAACACCATTCGGACGACATACGCTTGCTGTCGGAGGAAATGAGGTATCAGCTGGTTATAGTGGTATTAAAATTGACAAAATAAAAATAATTGTTTTCTTAATGTCAGGAGCGTTTGCAGCCTTTGCGGGAATTTTATATGCAGGACGAATGCAGGCAGGGCGTTTCTCCTTCGGTGAGGGAGATGAAATGTCTGTTATAGCCGCAGTTGTACTTGGAGGCACTTCAATGAGTGGTGGAACAGGATCAGTTGTAGGTGCATTAGTAGGCTCAATACTAATGGGTGTAATTAATAATGCATTAATTCTTGCGGGATTAAGTACTGCACAGCAAACAATTGTAAAGGGTGCAATTATAATAGTTGCTGTTGTATTAAGCAACTTAGCACAGAAACAGAAAAGATAATAATAAAAGAAATTGGAGGAATTATTATGAAAAAGTTAAATGTTGGTCTTATAGGTGCTGGTTTTATGGGAAAGGCTCATTCTGTAGCTTATTCAAATATGCCTAAATTTTTCTGGCCAGCTCCTGCTATACCTGTGTTCAAAACAATATGTGATATAGTACCGGAGATTGCAGAGGATTCAAAGGATAGGTTTGGATTTGAAAAAAGCTGTACTGATTGGAATGAAATTGTAAACGACCCTGAAATAGATGTAGTAAGTGTATGTACACCGAATGATTCTCACGCTGAAATATCTATTGCAGCACTAAAGGCAAACAAACATGTTATATGTGAAAAGCCGATTGCAAATACCATTGAGAATGCAAAAGCAATGGCTGATGCTGCAGCAGAAGCAAAGGTAAATAATATTATAAGTATGTGTGCATATCAATACAGAAGGGTTCCAGCAGTTGTATTAGCAAAAAAATTCATTGAAGAAGGCTCAATTGGTACTATTTTAAATGTAAGAGCAACTTATTTGCAAAGCTGGAGTGCTGATCCTGCATCACCACTTTCATGGAGGTTCCAGAAGAAAATAGCTGGTGCAGGAACATTAGGGGATATTGCAACTCATGTAATTGATATTTCACAATATCTTGCTGGAGAAATATCAGAGGTTGTATCAAGCGTTAAAACCTATATTGACGAAAGACCTGTGCAAGAGGGTGGAGTGGACTTGCTTGGTACTGTGAAGCTTGGCAGTGATGCAACAAAAGCGCCAGTAGATGTTGATGATGAAACTTCCTTCCTTGTAAAGTTTAAGAGTGGTGCAGTAGGAAGCATTGAGGCTACAAGAAACGCATGGGGCAGAAACAACTTTATAACAGTTGAAGTTCACGGAACAGAGGGTTCATTATTCTTTAATTATGAGCGTTTAAATGAGTTACAGGTTTGCTTTGCAAAGGACCCTGATGACAGACGAGGCTTTAAGACAATTTATACGGGGCCAGCACATTTCTACGGAGAGGTAACATGGAATATTCCAGGTATGAATATCGGTTATGGTGAGCTTAAAACGATAGAAATGTATGAATTTATAAAATCAATTGTAGAGGGTAAACAGCCATCAACAAGCTTTGAGGTTGCTTATCAGGTAAGCAAGGTATGTGATGCTGTTATGAGGTCTGCCGAATCAGGAAGATGGGAAAAGTGCTAATATAAGTTTAAAAAAAGGTAAGTTTTATTATACTTACCTTTTTTATTTTTGCAAAAAAAGAGCGGCAGCGATTAAATCACTGCCGTTAAAACAAATCACTAGTTATATTACGAATTGACGCATATAGTGATAACTCAATTTGAGGGCTTTTTTAATATTCTCATCTGAATTTTCAAATGCTTTATCTTCAATTTCAATACAGGTATATCCATCATATCTGATATCAGTAAGTGCTGAAACATATTTAGCCCAATCCACATCACCTAGTCCAGGTAATTTAGGTGACATATAATCAAGAGGATAAGCCATAACACCTACATCTGAGAGATTGTCCTTGTAAAGCTTAATATCCTTGTAATGGACATGGAAAATCTTATCCTTAAACTCATAAAGAGGGCGAATATAGTCAATATGCTGCCATATAAAATGAGATGGGTCATAGTTAATTCCTAAGTTATTGCTTGGTATTATTTCAAACATTTTTCTCCATATAGCAGGTGTTGTTGCAAGGTTTTCTCCTCCAGGCCATTGGTCCTGCGTAAAGAGCATCGGACAATTTTCAATTGCAATTCTTACATTGTTTTCTTCAGCAAGCTTCACAATAGGTTTCCATACCTTTTCATATTCGATAAGGTTTTCTTCAACTGTTTTATCTTTAATTCTACCTATAAATGTTGTAACAGTATGCACATCAAATTTTGGTGCAGTACAAATTAACTTTTCAAGATGATTGATATATTTACCTCGTTTATCCAAATCAGGGTCAAGTGTATTTGGATAGTAGGCAAGTGCGGAAATCTCTACACCTTTCTCTTTCATGTAATCCTTTATATGCTGTATTTTATTGTCATCAAGCTCATCAACATTTATATGTGAAACACCAGCATATCTTCTTGTAGCTTTTTCCTGAGGCCAGCAAGCAACTTCTATGCACTCATAACCTATATCGGCGGCAGTATCAATAACCTCTTTAAAGCTAGATTCACTCATAATTGCACTAACAAAACCTAGTTTCATATAAAATTCTCCTTTTTAAAAATATATATATTTAAACTATAAGATAATTATTTGCTGTTAATTGAAAAATATACTATTTTTATTTGTTTCCAAAGAAAAAGCAAAGGCTCAAAATAAATTTGAACCCTTGCCAATTATAGTTTTTATACCTTTACAGATATTTTTTCTCTAATATTTAGTGAAATATCATCATTTATTGCATCAATTACAATTACATCGCCTTTTTTAAATTCATCTTCCAGAATTTTTTGTGACAGGATATTCTCAACTTTTTCAACAATCTTTCTTCTAAGAGGTCTTGCCCCATATTGTTCAGTTTCTTTGACACTTGATAGAATTTCTATTGCCTCATCGGTGTATTGAAGTGATATATTAAGATTTTTGGCTCTGACAATTAGCTCATCAAGTAATTTTTTAGTTATATCTTTTAGGTTATTCTTTGTTAGCTTATTAAATACAATCAGGTCATCAAGTCGGTTTATAAGCTCAGGTTTAAGCTGTTTTTTAAGCTCTGAAAGAACATCTTTTTTCAGGTTAGATTCAGTATTTGAATTAAAGCCGACCCTTTTGTTATTGATAATTATTTCAGCACCGATATTGGAGGTCATAATAATAAGCGTGTTTTTGAAATCAACTCTTTTACCTTGTGAATCAGTCAGATACCCATCTTCAATAATTTGTAACAGAATATTTAACACATCGGGATGAGCCTTTTCTATTTCATCAAACAGCAAAACAGAATATGGTTTTCTTCTTATTTTTTCTGTCAGCTGCCCACCCTCTTCAAAGCCGACATATCCGGGAGGGGCACCAATAATTTTTGAAACAGAATGTTTCTCCATATATTCTGACATATCTATTTTTATCAGACAATCATTGTTATCAAACAGATATTGAGAAAGCACCTTTGATAATTCAGTTTTTCCAACTCCTGTTGGACCAAGAAAAAGGAATGAACCAATAGGTCGCTTAGGGTCTTTAAGTCCGACACGACCACGCCTTATGGCCTTAGAAATTGCTGATACAGCCTCATCCTGACCAATAATATGCTTTAATAGCTCTGACTCAAGATTTAGGAGTTTTTCATTTTCCATGACTGTCATTTTTTGAACAGGAATTCCCGTCCATGTGGAAACAACACTAGCTATATCGTCATAGCTTACTTCTATTTTTTTAGGATTTGTTTTTGCAGAGGTGCTGCTGTTATTTTTTAAAAGCTCACGCTGTAGCTTTTCTACTGTTAGACTGCTGAACTCATGCTTATCCTTTTCAATCTTGTTTATTGAATTATTTATTTTACAGTTTTTAAGCTTTGCTCTTGAGGACGCCTCATCAATAATATCAATAGCTTTATCGGGTAGAAATCTATCATGAATATATCTGGTTGAGAAATTAATTGCTGAACGAATTGTTTCATCATTAATTATTACATTATGAAATGATTCATACTTATCTTTAAGTCCTAACAATATAGCATATGCCTCTTCCTCAGTGGGTTCCTCTACATAAACAGGCTGAAATCTTCTTTCTAAAGCACTATCCTTTTCGATATGCTTTCTGTACTCCTGAACGGTGGTTGCACCGATAATCTGCAATTCCCCTCTTGCAAGCTGAGGCTTTATGATATTTGCAGCGTCGATAGCACCTTCAGCAGCACCAGCACCAACGATAGTGTGAATCTCATCAATGAATAGAATTATATTGCCTGCATTTATAACCTCCTCAATGCAGGTTTTAATTCGTTCCTCAAAGTCGCCACGATATTTTGCTCCAGCGAGCATTGCAGTTAAATCTAATGAGAAGATACGCTTATTCTTTATGCTATCAGGGATATCTCCCTTAACCATAAGCTGTGCAAGTCCCTCGACAATAGCTGTTTTTCCAACTCCAGCCTCACCGATAAGACATGGGTTATTTTTTGTTCGTCTTGCAATAATCTGCACAACTCTTTCAATTTCTTTTTCACGCCCAATAACAGGGTCAAAGCAGTTCTCATAGGCAAGCTCAGTTAAATTTCTTGCATATTTGAAAAGGGTGGGGAACTGTTTCATATCCAGTTGTGACATATAAGGAATTTTTGCGCCATTATTATAATAGTTTAGCATGCAATCATTGTAGAGTTTTGATAGTGAACAGCCGATTGATTGCAGCATTACTGAACCACTACAATGTGTATCCTTAAGCATAGCCATAAGGATATGCTCAGTTCCAGAAAGGACTGCTCCAAGTGAATGTGAGGTTGTAATTGACGCTGACAGTATTCTTGTAAGCGCAGGCGTCATACAATCATAATCCAATGTTGTTTGTTCGCCATGTCCTACAACTTCCACTATTTCATTATAAATAGTTCTAATTTTTACTCCGTTATTTTTAAGAACCGTTGCAGCTACATTAGAGCCTTCGTTTAAGAATCCCATTATCATATGCTCAGTTCCAACATAGGTATGCCCGAGTCTTTCGGCAGAATTTATAGCACTGTCTATTGAAGCTAATGCTTTTTTTGTAAAGTTATCTGAATTATACATTTATATACCACCTAACACAACTAATGAAGTTATATATTAAGTATGCCACCTTTTTACTGCGATATATGTCGAATGCTTGATTTGATGTGATTTATATTATATTAGTTTTGAGTTAGATAATATAAAAATGGGATATCCAAAATAGATATCCCTAAAATTGTCGATATTTATATTTTAACATAGGTTTTGAGAGTTTGTTATTTAAAATACATAAACAACTGACATTTTATCATTCCATTATATAATTTTCTTCGTTTATCAGCTTTACGACCAAAAAAATCTTCAAATTCCTCATGAGGAGAAATTATATAGCAAGGTTTTTTAAGTGTTTTACCCATGCTTAAGTAAATTTTTTCTGCCTCCTTTATTTCAAGCATTCGTTCACCATATGGAGGATTGCATATTGTTATTGCTCCCTCAGGAGGATTAAACTGTGTAATATCAGCTTGTTTGAAAAAGACACGACTTTTGATACCAGCTTTCTTTGAATTATCAACACTTAAATCAATTGCATCATTGTCGATATCAAAGCCGTATCCGCGAAACTCTGCATTCCTGTTGACAGATTCAATTGCTCTTTTGCGTTCTTCTCTCCATATTCCAGGGTTAATGCAATTCCACTTTTCAGCAGCAAAATTTCTGTTTAAACCCGGTGCAATATTTAAAGCCTTTAGTGCAGCTTCAATGAGAAATGTTCCACTGCCACAGAAGGGGTCATAGACGATACTGTCACTTCTGACTCTTGCAAAGTCGATAATTCCAGCAGCGAGAGTTTCTTTTATTGGTGCAAGGTTAGAATTACGCCTGTATCCGCGTTTATGAAGCCCAACACCAGAAGTGTCAAGATATACTGTTACTACATCCTTCATAATACTGAATTGTATTTGGTGAACAGGACCTGTTTCTTCAAACCAGTTAACATGATAGTTTTCTTTTAACCTTTCTACAACAGCCTTTTTTATAATTGCCTGACAATCAGGCACACTGTATAGAGTTGAGTTGAGCGAATATCCTTTGACAGGAAATGCATCGGATTTACCAATAAAATTTTCAACGGGGATTTTTTTAACACCTTGAAATAATTCCTCAAAGGAGGTTGCAGTAAAGCTAGAAAGCTCAATTAAAACACGCTCAGCAGTAGAAAGGCAGATATTAGCTCTTGCAAGCAGATTATAGTCACCAGTAAAGGTGACCTTACCGTTATCGGAAACGACATTTTGTCCACCAATTTTTTTAATCTCAAAGGATAAAACACTTTCTAAGCCAAAATGGCAAGGACAGCTAAATTTTAATGTATTAGTCAATTTCTTTCTCCCATTCAAATCAGAATAATTTATGCTAAAGGTACAGCATTATCAACAACAGGCCCTTCCATAGGGGTGGATTCAGGAGGTGGAGTGGCATGCCCAGAGCAAGTAGCAGGAATATTTGAGGGTTTATAATATCCTACAGCGGATGGGCAGCTAGGTCCAGCGATCAAGCCTGTCTGAGTACAATAACGAAGTTCAACAACACTAGGGCAAGGTGGATAAGTATTGCTTGATTGAACACTGTTAGCATAGTCTCCAATAACCATCTTCCATAGGCTAGCAGAGCTTGGCAAGCTCCTATAAGGTAATGTTGTTGGAGTTTCATAACCAATCCACACACCGCTTACAAAGTCCTCAGTTAGTCCTACAAAGGATAAGTCTCTCCAATCTTGAGATGTACCAGTTTTACCTGCAACAGTTTTATTTGGAAGAGCAGCGGCAGTACCAGTACCATCTTTAACAACTTCTTGGAGAAGTTTGTTCATAATATAAGCAGTTTCTTGACTAACAGCAGTATGCGAATTTTGTGAATTTGGCTCATTAGAGTATAGTAAAGTGCCGTCGCTATTTTCAACCTTACTTACAATATGTGCTTTATAATAGGTTCCGCCATTTCCGTATGGAATATAAGCATTAACAAGGTTTTTAAGAGGAATTCCTCGAGTAAGTCCACCCAGAGCAAGAGGAGAATGCGAAATATCAGTTTTACCATCATCAGTACGTTCAACAAGCTCAAGTCCCATATTTTCAGTGGCGAAAGTAAATACTTCCCTTAATCCGATACGGTCAACAAGTTGAGCAGGAATGGTATTGAGGGATCTCTGAAGTGCTACAACAGTCAAAAATTGTGCTCCTGAAGTAGAACCACTATAGTTTTTAGGCCAACTTTCTCCATCAACTTTTATAGGATTGTCATAGAAAGGTGTTGACCAGTGAATAAAATTATCTTCAAGAGCTTTTCCGTAGCTTGCAATTGGTTTCATTGTTGAACCTGGATCACGATATGCCTGGATAGGATAGTTAGAACATAATGAACCCAACTGATTTTTATCGCCAATTTGACCAACGATAGCCAGAATTTCGCCATAATAATTCATTGCAATAAATGAGGATTGAGGATACTCACCATATTCATTTTGAATAGTTGAGAAGTTTTCCTGGTGCAGATATTTTTCCTCAACAAAGTTTTGCATATTAAGGTCAACTGTTGTATAAACCTTATATCCACCAGAATTTAATTTTGCAATAGCTTCTGATTGAGATATACCATACTCCTTCATGAAATAATCAGCAACTTCATAAATTGCAGCATCAACATACCATGTTGTAGCAGATGGAGGGGTTTCAGTTTCTTCATTAAGTTCAGGATGTAACTGTTTATACTCTTCAGAATTAGTTAATATAATTTTTTCATTCAAGGCAAGAATATACTCATCGTAGGAAATTGCACCATTTTCATACATTTTGTATATTACATATTCCTTACGCTCCTGATTTGCCTTAAAGTTTCTGAATGGATTTAAGACCTCTGGATTTTTAGGTATTGCTGCAAGAGTAGCAGCTTCTGCAATAGTAAGATCTTTTGCACTTTTACCAAAATATCTGTTTGAAGCAATTTCAATTCCTGCATATCCATTACCATATTCGATATAATTCATATACCCTTCGAGTATATCATTTTTGGTATAATTCTTTTCAAGCTGCATTGCTCTAAAAATTTCTCTAATTTTTCTATCAGCAGATTGCTCATCATCACCAGTTAAATTTTTAATTAGCTGCTGAGTTATCGTAGAACCACCTTGTCGATTTTCATAAATAGGAAGAAAAACATTCAGAAAAGCAGCGAATGTACGCTTATAGTCAACACCATCATGTGAATAGAATCGTTCGTCCTCAGTATAGACGAATGCATCACAGACATGTTGTGGGAGGTCCTGTATATCAATAGGTATGATTGGATTTGAGTTCACGACTTGGTGAACAGTAATCAGCTCACCAGTAGTTGGGTTTTTGGCATAGAAAAATGTATCAGTGTTCACATTAATTGGAGCAATAGAAACATCATCAGAACTGTCTTTAAATTCTAAAACCCAAACTGTTAGAGCAGTACAGCATATTGTTACTGTGATAATACCAATCATAAAAATGGACAGAATAGTACTAAGCGTAACTGACAAAGCCTTTTTAACTATACTGAATTTAGTTTTCTTCTTCCTGCGCTTACCATTAGGAGCAGTTGATTTCACTGCATTTGGATTTAGTCGTGCAGGAGGCGCAGACCTACGGTNGGTAGGACTTGGCTTAGGGCGTGGAGAGCTACTGGCAGTTGATGTTCGTCGTCCTGCACTTGAAGTAACAGCTTGTCTTTTTGGTGCCGCTGAAGAAACAACTCTTTTCTTTTTTGCCATACTAGAGGATGGCTTGGTTACTGAGCTTACAGGTCTGTTTGAAGGAGCAGTACGCTTTGGTACACTTCGTTTCCCAGCAGGCTTTGTTGATTTTTTATTGTAGCTTTTATTTATCTCAGACATAATCATATATTTTCCACAAAACTTGTTAATTTTGTTATGGAAAATACTCCTTTCTATATAGAATGAGAAATATGGCTAGAAATATACTATTTTATTATAACACAATATTTTAAAAAAGTTAAGTATAAAAAATAATATTAAAAAAATATGAATAAAAAATTGTGTTTATTGTATAAACAAAGTAAAAATTGGAAAAGATATTTATATGTAATATCTAAAAGAAAAAGTGGTGATAAGATGTCAAAAGCAAATGTGTTTTATATGTGTCTTGCTGCTTTGACTCTTTCCGGCGTAATTATAATAACATCAATAGCATATGATGCAAGGGGAGAGAATGCCAATGCTGAGGTGATGATAAGTGAAACTCCGGAAACAACTGACGAAAGTATTGGTTATATCTTAAAAGAATATGAGGGTAAGCTTGCATTATTTAGAGAAAATAGTACTAAGCCTTATAAGAAGCTGGAGGTAGACATATCGACACTTACGGATCTTGATAAAGAGTTGGTAAGGCAGGGGATAGTAGTTAAAACAGAAAAAGAGCTTAATGCACTGTTGGAGGACTACACCTCATAGTGTTAAGGGCATACCTGAAAAAGGTGTGGGGATACTTGTTACAAGTATCCCTATTATTTTGTCCGTTTTTAGCTGATATCCATTCGCAGCACTTCTGATAATATGTATTTGTGATACTTTTGTTATATATAGTATATATGATTAAGCAGAGGTGAAAAACAATCGGCATAGGTGGGAAAGCACCTATGCCGATATTTTTATAGTTTAGGAAAAATGAAAATTTTTATTTTTCTGTTTTGTTCTTTTCATTTATCATAATATTGATTGCACTTATAAGTGCCAAGTTTGAAGATGTTACGATATCTGTATCAATTCCAACACCCCAGTAAATTGTATCGTCATCACCTTTGATGCTGACATATGAAACTGCCTTTGAGCTGGATGAACCTTCTAAGTCATGTTCTTTATAGGATTGTAATGAATAGGACAAGTTCAAGCCAGATTTCAAAGCGTTGCTTACAGCGTTCAAGCGTCCGTTACCATGAGCAGACACAGTTTTTACTTCACCATTGAAATCAACAGTAACAGTTGCTTCAATGCCATCAACCTGTTTATAATGTGTCTCTGATATCTTTAATGGAGAGCTGATATTGACATATTTTTCAGTAAATATCTTATAAACATCATAGGGTTTTAATTCCTTTTGATTCTTATCAGAAACATCCTTTACAGCATATCCAAAGTGCTCACGCATCTTAGCAGGCAAATCGTAACCATATTGCTGTTCAAGAATAAATCCGATACCACCCTTGCCACTCTGGCTATTTATACGAATAATATCTCCATCATATTCTCTGCCGATATCTTTAGGGTCAATAGGAAGATATGGTACAGTCCAGTATTGGCAATCATATTCTTCACGCCATTTCATACCCTTTGCAATAGCATCCTGATGAGAACCACTAAATGCTGCGAAAACTAGGCTTCCACTATAAGGCTGTCTTTCGTAAACCTTCATTCGGGTAACTCGCTCATATACTTCAGCAATTCTAGGAATATTTTCAAGATTTAATTCTGGGTCAACACCCTGTGAAAACATATTCATGGCAAGAACAACAATATCTACATTACCTGTTCTTTCACCATTTCCAAAAAGTGTACCTTCAATTCTGTCAGCACCTGCAAGCAAGCCCAATTCGCTGTCAGCAACGGCACAACCTCTGTCGTTATGTGGGTGAAGTGAAACAATAAGGTTTTCGCGGTTTTTCAAGTTATCACACATATATTCAACCTGATTTGCATAAACATGGGGCATGGAGTGTGATACAGTAACAGGTAAGTTTATAATAACCTTGTTATCAGGAGTAGGCTTCCATATATCAATTACTGCATTGCAGATTTCCAATGCAAACTCCACTTCAGTTCCAGTAAAGCTTTCAGGGGAGTATTCGAAACGGAAATTACCCTCTGTTTTTTCTTTATATTCATTGCAAAGTCTTGCACCAAACTCAGCGATTTCAATTATTTCTTTTTTACTTTTTTTAAAAACCTGTTCACGCTGAGCAACGGATGTTGAATTATACAAGTGAACAATTGCATTTTTAGCACCTTTTAATGCCTCAAAAGTTTTAGCGATAATATGTTCCCTGCTTTGAGTAAGTACTTGAATAGTAACATCATCAGGAATTAAGTTCTGTTCAATCAAAGTTCGGCAGAAGTTAAACTCTGTTTCAGAGGCAGCAGGAAATCCAATTTCAATTTCCTTAAATCCGATTTCAACTAGAAACTTAAAAAACTCAAGCTTTTCTTCAAGGCTCATTGGGATAATAAGAGCCTGATTTCCATCACGTAAATCGACGCTACACCAAATTGGTGCCTTGTCAATATAGTTTTTTTGTGCCCATTTCATTTCTGTTTTAGGCGGGGCAAAAAATTGTCTGGTATACTTTTCATAGTTTTTCATATTCTTTTCCTCCCAAAATTAAAGTGATATTTGTTTTTGGGCATAAAAAAACTTCGTTCTATGCCCTACAGCAAAGAGACGAAGATAACTCCGCGGTACCACTCTTTTTGACACAACAGCAAACTTTAAAGAATAAGAAAATAAGAATGCTGTGTAACAGTGCCCACTCACCACATCTAATAATGTGTATCTCTATAACGGGAGAACCCGGTCCAACCTACTTAAAATGTTCAGCGGACTGCTCAAGGACGAGTTATGATTAAACAACTTTACTGCTTCGCACCGAACAGCAGCTCTCTGAAAAAGTGGTTTAACTTTTTTTCCTATCATCGCATTTATTTAATATAGTTACATTATAATATACTTTTTCTAATTTGTCAATACTTGTTCAAAAAAAAGCTTTATGTTATAATGAATAGTGGATAGAAATATGTGTAAAATACTTTTATAATGGAGTATAAAAAGGTGTGCAGTTATGAAAAAGCTTGACAGAACAAATAAAATAAGGTTGATAGCGATAATAATATTCTTAATTGTATCAATTTCAATTACCATTTTATCCGTACCCATTTTAAGTAATCTCAGAACTGAGGAAGGAAGGCTCTTGGTAAAGCAAAAGGTAGAGCAATTCGGGATTTTTGCACCACTTTTATACATGATGCTGCAGATGCTACAAGTGGTGATATCATTTATTCCTGGTGAGCCAATTGAAATTTTGGGTGGATTATTGTTTGGTACATTCTGGGGGTTTATTTTCACGCTCTTGGGAATTTTAGCTGGAAGCGTGGTTGTGTATTATCTTGTAAAAAGCTTTGGAAAGCCCCTTGTCTATTCATTTGTATCAGAAGAAAAAATTGGTAAGTACAGGCTGTTTAATGATGAAAAAAGGCTTGAAATGCTAACTTTTATATTGTTTTTGGTACCGGGAACCCCTAAGGATGCGTTAACCTATATCATTCCTCTTACAAAAATTAATCCTGTAAAATACTTTGCATTATCCACTATTGCTAGAATCCCGTCGATTGTAACCTCAACATTTCTTGGCTCGTCGATTGGAAAAGGAAATATTCTGTTAAGCGTAATTATTTTTATCCTTACAGGAGCCTTGGGGATAGTGGGAATTTTATATGATAACAAGATGAATAGAAAAAAGGATAAATAGCTTAATGTTTTTTACCGGTAATTTTTGGCTTAAGCCATTTCACATACATGATTTTACAGCCACTTAATGAATAGTCATAGAGAAGGAAAATTATATTTGTAAACGCCAAAAATATCCATAACGCATATTTGCCTAGTTCACGAAATTCATCATACATTTCAGTTATTCCGAAAATGTATAGGGTTATGTTAAAGTTTAAAATAATGCAAAAATTATAGACTACAAGCTTTAAAATATACTGTGGAATTCTAAGCTTTATTTTTTCTATAAATTCCTTTAAAATTGGATAATGCCCAAAGAAAAGTATGAAAATTAAAGCAGCTTCCTTGTCAAAGGTGACAAAAAGAGAAGCAATACTTACTGAGACATATGTAAGAAAGGCCCATTTTGGGTTAATTTCGGTACTTATTATAGTTATAAGAGAACCTGCGATCATTGGTAAAACAAGGTATAAAACAGGGAAAACTCCTGTTAAAAACATTGCAAAAAGGCAGAGAGCAGATACAATTCCACCTAGCGCTACACGATAGCTTATGTTTTTCATTGTAATATCTCCCGATTAAAATATAATTTTTATTTTAACAGCAATAATAATTTTTGTCAAACATGATAATTATGAATTCTAGAAGTGAAAGAATGATGAAATATTTAGTAATTACTTGACAAGCATATATTGAAAGTGTATAATGAAGAAAATAAAATTATAAATATTTATAATTTGTGAATAATAAAGGTGTATGTAAAAGTAAGATTTTTAAGGAGTTCAAAATGAAGAAAATTAGAAAAAATCTGATTACAATAGGAATTGTTAGTATAATGGCACTTTCATTTACTGCTTGTGAAAAGGATTCTGATGATTCAAAGTTAAGTTCATATTCAAGTAAAGCAGGAAGCTCATCAGGAAGTAGTAATGATGTTGATTTGATAAGTAAGGCTATGCAAGACGGTGATGTTATTTTTAGCTTTGATGGATTTACTTTATTAGACGGAGATGTGCCACCAACAAAAAATGATGATAAGTCTTCAGGCGCAGGTGGTTCAGACAGCAAGGTTAACAGCGGTGCATCAAATTCGGGGGATTTGGGTAGTAGTGATAATTCAAAGGCTCCCTCAGGTGGCGATGGTGGAAACACAAGTTCAAGTTCAAGTAGCTCATCATCTTCATCTGATTCAGGAAAAACTACAAGACCTGAATATAAGGATATCCACACATTGTGGTTTGACGCTGGATTACAATCAGACATTATTTTTGATGGTGAATTCTTGTTGTTTACATTTAAGATTAAAGATGGCGCTGCAAACGGAACCTATCCAATCTCGTTTATAAAAACTGATATTGCAAACTATGGTTCAGAAACTGTAAGCTCAGCACTTGTAGATGTTAAAGCAATTGATGGTTCTATCACTGTTGGTGGTACAGCACAAAGTGGTGAGAAAGCTTCTGGAAGCGGTTTTGTAATGGCAGCATCAAATGAAAGCGGTAATCCTGGAGATGAGGTAACGGTTGTAGTTACATTAAGCAACAATCCTGGTTTTGCTGGTGTGGATTTGCGTTTGCAATATGACAGCAATGTACTTGAGGTTGTAAAGACAGGTTCAGGTAAGGATTTTAAGGCTGCATTGGGAAAATAATTAAATAAAATAATAATATTTACTGCATTCATAAAATCAGTTTTTTAGCTGATTGAGTGAATGCAGTTTTTTATGAGTTTAACTTGAAATCTAATGTGTTTTGTGCTACTATTAAGTATAGAACTAATATGAGTAAAATGGAGGCTTATATTGGAGATTATTAAAATAAATGATTTAAGTTTTAGTTATCCGAAAAAGAGGAATGTACTAACAAATATAAGTTTATCCGTATCGTCTGGTGAATTTATTGTAATTTTAGGTGGGACAGGCTGTGGTAAAACCACTTTCTTAAAACTGCTTAAGCCTGAAATTTCTCCTGTTGGAGAGATAAGTGGTTTGATAAAATTTAAAGGTGTTGATATTGATAAGCTGGATAAAAGGGAGTCCGCTTGTGAGATTGGATTTGTAATGCAGAATCCAGAAATGCAGATTGTAACTGATAAGGTAAAGAACGAGTTGGCTTTTGGTCTTGAAAATATGGGAACGAATCCTGCTGAAATTAGAAGAAGGGTTGCTGAGGTTGCAAATTTTTTTGGAATAAATAGTTGGTATGGTAAGAATACATCGGAATTATCAGGTGGACAAAAGCAGATACTTAATTTAGCGTCAGTAATTGTCATGCAGCCTAAGCTGCTTATTTTAGATGAACCAACATCACACCTTGACCCAATAGCAGCATCTGAATTTATTGCATTGTTAAAAAGGCTTAATGATGAGTTGGGCATAACTATTATTATTTCTGAGCATAGGCTTGAGGAAGTATTTCCGATTGCAGACAGAGCTGTCGTAATGGAGAATGGTAGGATATTGTTTTGTGATACGCCCAGAAAAGTGTGTGATAAGCTGAGGGATATAAATAATGAGCAAATGCTTTTAGCTTTACCAAGTGCAGCAAGGATTTATAATGGATTGAATATAAAAACAGAGTGTCCTTTGACAATTAAAGAGGGTATTAAGTTTATTACAGATAATTACAAGAATGATATACTGGAATTAAAAAAACCAGAGATTTTTTTAAATAAAAAAGAAATTGTAGTCGAGCTTAAAAATGTTTATTTTAAATATGACAAGCAAGTACCAGATGTCCTATCGGGAGTAAATCTTAAGGTTTACAAAGGGGAAATACTTACTATATTGGGTGGAAATGGTGCTGGAAAAACAACTACTTTAAACATTATTTCGGGTAAAAACAGACCTTATTCGGGGAAGGTGCTGATAGACGGAAAAAATATCAGGTCATATAAATATGATGAGTTATACCAAAATAATATTGCCTTGCTTCCACAAAATCCTCAAATTGTATTCCTTAAAACAACTGTTATGGCTGATTTTTATATGGCATGTAAGGCAATGAAATATTCTGACGAGGAAAGCGAAAANCTGATTGCTGATATTTCTGAAAGGCTTGATATTACGCAGTTACTGGTCTGTCACCCATATGATTTAAGTGGTGGGGAGCAACAGAAAGCAGCTATTGCAAAGCTACTATTGCTTAAGCCCAAGATTTTACTTTTTGATGAGCCTACAAAGGCTATTGACGCATATTCGAAAATAAAATTGAGCAACATCTTTCATCAGCTTAAAAAAGACGGTATTACCATAATAAATGTAAGCCATGATATAGAATTTTCAGCTTTAAACTCCGACAGATGTGCATTTTTTTTTGATGGTGAGATAGTATCAATTGATTCTCCTGATAAATTTTTCTCAAATAATAGCTTTTATACAACAGGAGCTAGCATGATTTCCAGGTTTAGGTATAAAAATGTCGTCACCTGTGAAGATGTGGTAAAGTTATGTGAGTTAAATGGACTTAAAAGTAAAAATGACTAAACATAATACGAAAAATTGTATGAAATGATTCAAGTATTTGCTTGACAATTTGGTTGTTATGTTGTAAAATTAAAGTGATAATGTATATATTCTGCGTTATTTATGCTGAAATGGCTTGTTTGAAATTTTAAGTAAAGAAGGAGGAGTAGTGATGAAGTTTTTTAAGAGAGCGATTGCAGGTGTAGCATCAATTGCAATGTTAGCTTGCTTAATTCCATCTTCTTCATTGCAAGGAACAACGAAAGCTACTGCTGCGTCTGCGATAGACCATTGGAATGATGACTGGCTTCATGTTGAGGGCAATAAAATTTTAGATATGAATAATAATGAGGTTTGGTTGACAGGTGTTAACTGGTTCGGCTTTAACTGTACAGAAAATATTTTGCATGGATGGTGGGCAAGTGTTGAAGTTACCGACATGATTGCAGGTATTGCTGACAGGGGCTTTAACATTATTCGTGTACCTGTTTCTACTGAGCTTTTGGTTAGCTGGATGAACGGCACTCCACTTGAGGCACAGGGCGTTACTGCATATGATGATACAATGGGTGGGGGAGTAAATAAGGACCTTGTACCTATTAAAAAAAATTCTTTGGCACTTTTTGAATATTTTATGACAAAGTGTAAAGAAAATGGCTTGAAGGTTATGATTGACATACATAGTGCTGAATCGGATAACTCAGGACATGATAAGCCACTTTGGTATCATGGTAAATTTGATACTGATGATTGGATGGATTCACTTGTATGGCTTGCTGACAAGTATAAGAATGATGATACATTGCTTGCCTATGACTTGAAAAATGAGCCTCATGGCAAAGCGAATGATGCAGCAAGGGCAAAATGGGATGATTCCACTGATAAAGATAACTGGCGTTATGCGGCAGAGACATGTGGAAGAAAAATTCTTGAGGTTAATCCAAACGCTTTGATATTAGTTGAGGGTGTTGAGGTTTATCCTGTTAAGGGACACACCTATGCAGAGCCTCCAATTGGTTATCCTGTAATTACAAACTATCATGGTGCATGGTGGGGTGGAAATCTCAGGGGTGTTAAAGATTATCCAATTACACTTAAAAGTCCGTTGACTGGTCATTCTCAATTGGTTTATTCACCTCATGAATATGGTCCATCTGTTTATGCTCAACCATGGTTTGATAAGGACTTTACTCTTCAGACACTTCTTGATGACTATATGTATGACACATGGGCTTATTTGCTTCCAGATTATCCACTACTCATAGGTGAGTGGGGTGGACATATGGATGGTGGAATAAACCAGAAGTGGATGACAATTTTGAGAGACTATATGGTTGATAATAAAATTCATCACACATTTTGGTGCTATAATCCTAACTCTGGTGATACGGGCGGACTAATCGGAAATGATTGGAAGACATGGGACGAGAAAAAATATGGATTAGTTGAGCCATCACTGTGGCAGACTGAAGATGGTAAGTATATAGGTCTAGACCATCAAGTTCCACTTGGCAAGAATGGTATAACAGTATCTGAATACTATGGTTCAGAGGTTGTTGTTCCACCTGTTCAGGATATTGTTGGTGATATTAACGGGGATAAAAAGGTAAACATTGCTGATTTAGTAGTTGCAAAAAGATATGTTTTAGGAAATTATAAAAACAGTAATGCTAAAAAAGGTGATGTTAACAAGGATGGCAAGGTAGATGTATTTGATATAAACTTATACATCAAATATTTATTGGGTAAGATAGATTCTTTCCCACAATAAACTTAGGTTTTGTGATATTTTAGGAGTGTAATGACAATGTCATTGCACTCCTTTTTTTATTTTATAAACAAGCATCTTTTTTTAGTTTGTTATTAGGTTTCAACGCAAACGATTGCTTAATTATTTATTGCAAAGTGAAATTTTTTAGATTATAATTTAAACTATACTAAACATACATAATATATATGTAATAGTGATTATAAATCAGAACAACACAAGCCACTCTTAAAAATGTTTCTGACTAAGGATAGTCAAGCATTTTTATATAAATTATGAGTGAAGAAAGGAAGATTATTATGAAAGTGATAAACTTTATAGGAGTAATGTATTTAGAGTGTTGTAGTAATCGAATGTGTAGCTCAATGTGAGCCATTTAAGTTATTATATTTCAAGTCATTATAAATTATAAAAGGGGATTATATTATGAAAAAAAATTATAGATTAGCTAATAAAGCGATAGCAACAATTATTCTTTTTACAACAGTTTTAGGAACCTTTTCGGGATGCCTTAAACAGAATTCTTCAAAAAATGCCAGTGTAGTAACGATTACAAATGTATCATATGACCCAACAAGAGAGTTATATGAGGATTATAATAAACTCTTTCAGGAGTATTGGGAAAAGGAAAAGGGTCAGAAGATTGAAATTATTCAATCGCATGGCGGTTCAGGTAAGCAGGCTCGTGCAGTTATAGAAGGAAATGAGGCAGATGTAGTTACTCTTGCACTTGAGGGAGATATAAATGAAATTCAAAATGCAGGGCTTATTGATAAGGATTGGGTTAAGGAGCTTCCTGATGACAGTTCACCATATACATCGACAATTGTTTTTCTTGTTCGTAAGGGAAACCCTAAAAATATAAAAGACTGGGATGATATCGTAAAACCTGGAATTGAAGTTATCACCCCAGACCCAAAAAGCTCAGGTGGAGCACGCTGGAATTTCCTTGCCGCATGGGCTTATGCAGATAAGATTAATAATGGTGATGAGGGAAAAAACAAGGAATTTTTGAAAGCACTTTATTCAAATGTAACAGTACTTGATTCTGGGGCAAGGGGTTCAACAACAACCTTTGTTGAGAATGGTCAGGGAGATGTGTTGCTTGCATGGGAGAATGAAGCACATTTATCCTTAAAAGAGCATCCGGGTAAGTTTGAGATTATAACTCCATCACTAAGTATTCTAGCTCAGCCATCAGTAACAGTAGTTGATGAGTATGCTAAAAGGCATAAAACAGTAGAAGTTGCAAAGGCATATCTTGAATATTTATATTCAGATGAGGCACAGCGCCTTGCGGGAAGAAATTATTACAGACCATCTAATTCAGAAATATTAAAGGAATTTAGTGACACATTTAATCTTGAGGTAGAGCTCGTCAACATCAATGACCACTTTGGGGGTTGGACAAAAGCAACTGAAAAGTTCTTTGCAGACGGGGCGATTTTCGACCAGATATATAAGAAATAAAAGCCGCATATCTTACAGAGGAGAATAAAGTAATGGCAAAATCAATTTTGTTTTTTAAGAAAAAGAAGGGAAATATTATTCCGGGTTTTGGGCTTTCTATGGGGATAACTATAACAATGCTTAGCCTTATCGTACTTATACCTCTGTTTTCGATTATTATAACTCTTTCTGATACGACGCTTGAGGATTTCTGGCAAATAATAAGCGATGAACAAACCATAGCAGCATATAAAGTCAGCTTGACCTGTGCTGGAATTGCAGCAGCGGTAAATTTTATCTTTGGAATCTTGCTCGCATGGATTTTAACAAGGTATCAGTTCCCGATGAAAAGATTTGTTGACGGATTAATTGAGCTACCATTTGCCCTGCCGACAGCAGTTGCTGGAATATCATTAACTACTCTTTATTCTGATAAGGGTTGGATAGGAAGTATTTTTTCTAAATGGGATATTAAAATATCATATACAAAAACAGGGATAACAATCGCAATGATTTTTATAGGAATTCCGTTTGTAGTGCGTTCTATTCAGCCCGTACTTGAAAAGCTAGATTTACAGTATGAGGAGGCAGCAGAAGTAATGGGTGCAAGCAGGTTCTGCATATTCCGACGAATTGTTCTGCCGGAAATTCTTCCGGCAGCTCTTGCTGGATTTGGGCTTGCATTTGCACGCAGCATAGGTGAATACGGAAGTGTAGTTTTCATTGCTGGGAATATTCCATATGAAACGCAAATAACACCTCTTATCATAATGAATAAGCTGGAGCAGTTTAATTATTCAGCAGCAACATCAATTGCACTTGTTATGCTGATATTTGCATTCATTATTTTGTTTAGCATAAATCTTTTGCAGTCGCTAATAAGCAGGATTGCTAATGGTTAAGGCATATGAGTAAGTTTTGAAGAGGAAATGGAGATAGAGATGAAACAAAAGCGAAAACAAACACAATGGCTTCTTATTTTTATTGGTATTGTTTTTATTACAATAATGTTGGTTCTTCCGCTTGCAACAGTGCTTGTTTATGCATTAAGACAGGGGTGGAATGCTTTTTATGGAGCCATTAATGACGATTATACAAAGATGGCATTAAGCTTGACACTAAAAACTACAATTGTAGTGGTTATGATTAATACTCTTTTTGGAATTTTTGCTTCATGGGCGGTTACAAAATATAGATTTCGAATAAAGCATATACTTACAACACTAATTGATATACCATTTTCAATTTCACCAATTATTGCGGGACTTGTATTTATTTTGGTTTTCGGAAGAATTGGCTGGGCATATCCTTTTCTTGAGAAATTTGACATATCAATTGTATTTGCAACGCCTGGAGTACATATTGTAACAATTTTTGTAACATTTCCATTTGTATTCCGTGAGCTTGTTCCAATTATGACAGCACAGGGAAGTGACGAGGAATCTGCAGCAGCACTGATGGGAGCAGGATGGATTAGAATATTTAGAAAAATAACGTTTCCACATATTAAGTGGGGGCTTTTGTATGGAATGATTTTGTGTACTGCAAGAGCCCTTGGTGAGTTCGGTGCTGTTTCAGTTGTATCAGGGCATCTTCGTGGAAAAACGGTTACACTTCCCCTTCATGTGGAGATTTTATTCAACGAATTTAAAATAACATCTGCATTTGCTGTATCATCAATACTTGTTATAATTGCAGTAATAATTCTTATAATGAGAAATATTGTTGAATATCGTGTCAAGAAAGAAGAAAGGTGAGCACATGTACGTTGAGTTAAGAAACATAAATAAAAAATTCGGTAACTTTCAGGNTGCTGACAATATTAGCTTTTCTATTGAAAAGGGGAGTCTGATTGGACTTTTAGGGCCTTCAGGAAGTGGAAAAACAACAATTCTGCGTTTAATTGCGGGGCTAGAAGATCCAGATAGCGGTGATATATTTATTGATGGTAAAAGGGTGAATGACCTTGAACCAAGCCATAGAGGAATAGGCTTTGTTTTTCAGAATTATGCCCTTTTCAGGTATATGACCGTATTTGATAATATTGCATTCGGACTGGAGGTTCAGAAAAAGGATAAGGCATATATTAAAAAAAGAGTAAGTGAATTAATTAGCTTAATTGGACTTGGGGGACTTGAAAATCGTCGCCCCCATCAGCTTTCAGGGGGTCAGAAGCAAAGAGTAGCCTTTGCAAGGGCTCTTGCACCTAATCCAGCACTTTTGCTATTAGATGAGCCTTTTGCAGCAATTGATGCAAAGGTTCGTAAGGAGCTTCGTTCATGGCTCAGAGAAACAATAAACAAGGTTGGAATAACAAGTATATTTGTAACTCATGACCAGGATGAGGCAGTTGAGGTAGCAGATAAGATTATTATTACAAATCATGGTCGTATAGAACAAATGGGGACACCGGTGGATATATACAAAAATCCGACAACACCGTTTGCAGCTAAATTTATTGGAGAATCGTCTACGATTGAGAATTATTATAATCTTCATGGCTTTTCAAGGGATGAAGGATATGACAAGGCTATAATTCGGCCTGAATTTGTGAGTATAAGCAAGTTAGGCAAAGAAATTTATCCGCATGCATCAGAGCAGGGAATTGTGAAGGAAGTATTTTTTCGTGGAAATATGTTAGAGGTTAAAATAAGTATTGCTGATAATGAAATAATAGCCTATCGTTCACTTGAAGATGAGGAGCTTGTTCCGGGTGAGAAAATAAGTGTACTAATTTATCGTTTGTATCTTTATAATGAGGATAGTGTGAGACTGATTGAAAATGAGATTCTCACTAGTCGCCCAGAGTTTTCTATTTGATAAAAATAAAGCCCATAGTTTATCTACGGGCTTTATTTAGTATGTATTTAAAAAGAAGTCATATTGTTCGCGTTTTTTAATACTGACATTAAAGGCCTGTTCAATAGCATTGGATTTAATTATTTCCNGAGGTGTGCCTAGAGCAAGTAATCTGCCATTTGTCATTACAGCAATTTTATCTGCAAATTCAATTGCATTTCCTATATTATGCATGACAGTAACAATACATTTTCCTTCCTTTTTTAGCTCAACAAGAATTTTTTCAAGTTCAAGTTGGTGAACAATATCAAGATAAGTTGCTGGCTCATCAAGAATAATATTTTGTGTATTTTGAGTTAAAAGCATTGCTATATATGCACGCTGTCTTTCTCCACCAGAAAGCAGAGAAAGAAGCAGATTGGATTTTTCGTGGATGCCAAGCCTTTTCATTGCCTGTTTAGCAATTTCTCTATCCTCATTACTGTAAATTCGTGGGTAACCAATCCATGGAAAACGCCCATGAAGAACAAGTGTCTCTACCGTAATATCTGGAACTAACCTAAATTGGGGAAGAAGTGCAACATTTTGTGCAATTTCCGTTCTTGACATTTCAGTAATTAGCGTGTTGTTAATAAGTATCTCTCCACTTGTTGAAACGATCTGACCACAGCAGGCTGATAATAGAGTACTTTTACCGCACCCATTTGGTCCGATAACGGCAGTGATTTCGCCATCATTAAAGGTGGCAGATATATTTTTAACAGCATGATATCGGCCATAAAAGCATGATAAGCATTCAATTTTAATCATGACGCCTTCTCCTTTCCCTAAAGACAAGCCAAATAAAGAATGGAACACCAATATATGCTATAATTATTCCGACGGGAATTTCATATGGGGAAAAGGCGGTTCTTGCAACAGTATCACAAATTAGCAGAAAGGTAGAGCCTGTCATAACTGAGGAAAAAATCCATATTCTCTTTGAACAGCCTTTGAGCAGAAATTTTGTCATATGTGGAACAATCAGCCCAATAAATCCTATAAGACCTGCAAAGCTAACTGCTGCACCTGCAAGTACAGCAGCAATTATAAGGAAAAGAAAGCGATAAAAGGAGACATTAAGTCCAAGAGAAAGAGCATTTTTTTCACCAAGTCCTAAAATGTCCAGTTCTTCTGAAAGAAACAGCACAATGATGATTCCAACAAAAACCATTAAACCAGTTGGCTTTAGTATTTCGAATGTAACGCCAGAAAGTCCTCCATTTTGAAAATCACGCAAGCCACTCATAATTTCAGGGTAGAAGGTTGCGAATGTACTTATGCCAGCATTTAAAAGGCTTGACACTGCAATTCCAGAAAGTATGATAGTCAGTTTTGACGCACCTGCATTTTTTGCAATTGAGCATACAGTGATTACAGTAATAAAGGCACCGATAAATGCAGCAACGGGAATGGCAAGCACATATTCTGGGAAAAGTGCCATACAAAAAGTAACAGCGAGTCCCGCACCCGAATTTACACCGATTATTCCAGGACTTGCAAGAGGGTTAGAAAGAACAGTTTGAATGAGAACACCTGAAACAGCAAGACCTGCACCTGCGATAATGGCGGCAAGAATTCTTGGAAGTCTGGCATAATAGAGTATCCTGCCTTCAACAGATTGATTTTTACTTGTAAAGCCATTGATTATTTCGGATATGTTCATTTTAACAGAGCCAACTGAAAATGCAAGTATAATAGAAATTATAAGCATTAATAAAAGAAATAAAACAAAAAGCAGATGTTTATACTTAGTTTTCATACAAAATCTCCCATAAAAAAATGTATGCCTCATTCCAGCGATTATTAGGCTTTAGGTGAAATAAATCCTTAGGCAGTATTATGTAGTTTTCATTTTTAACAGCTGAAAGTTCTGTCCATGCAGGGTTTGAAAAAAGAGCATTTTCTAGAGTCTTTTCATTGTCACTATCGGAATTTCCCATATTCACAGCAAAAATATAGTCTGGATCTTCCTTGATAATAGCTTCCATGCTCAGTTCATCAAGCAAATTTTTTTGGTTATCTGTAATGTTTATACAGCCTAAGTCCTTCAGCATAGCACCTGCACTGTTATCTGCATTGCGTGCAGTAACTTTTCCTGCTCCTACTCTTAGAAGAAGAATTTTGGGCGAAGGTTTATCTTTGGCTTTTTCAATTATTGTATTGATTTCATTTTGAATTATAAGCCCATTTGATTCATATAAATCCTTTCGTCCTGTTATATCAGTAAAAATATCAAGTATATTAAGATAATCATCAAAAATTTGAATAGAAAGATATGCTACGGTTATTCCGGCAGCATTAAGCTGGTTGTACAGCTCTAAGTGACCACTTACATCTGATGAGAGAACAACAAGTGATGGATTAAGAGAAATAATTAGTTCAGCATTGGGTGAATGAAGACTTCCGATGTTATTAACATTATCAGGAAGATATAAATTTTCAAAGGCATCACTTGTTGTTGCATAAACAGTTCCTCCAGCAAGTTGCCATACATCAGCAAAGCTGCTGGTTGCAACAATAATATGTTCACTGTCACTAACTTTTATTTGATTTCCAAGATTATCGGTAAATTCAATGTAATTTTTTTGTGTGTAATCAGAAGTATTCTGTGAGTTTGTATAGCTTTTACAGCTTGAAAACAAGATAATAATTAAGATAATAGAATTAAATATTTTTTTCATAGTGTGTATTCCTTTAAATAAATTTTTTAAATTAGATATAGGAGAAAACTTGACATGATTGACAAAAGTGCAATTATTCTTGTAGGTTTTGGAGATTTAAGTTTGCTTGAAAATGATTATCAGAAGACATTTCTAAGTTTTTCAGTTTTAAGTGCAAAAATTCTTAGTGAGATAAATTTAAGTGAATTTGACAATGCCTATATTCAACCTGTATATCTTCTTTCGGGGTATGAATATGATAGGCTTTGTCATGATGCTCAAGGGTTGCCTTTAAAGGCATTTGTAGCGAATCCACTTTTATCAGATGAAGAAGCTTTTTATAAAACAGCAAGAATACTTGGAGATAAATATTTAGGAGAAAATGTGCTTTTTATTGGTCATGGAACAAGCCACCCAGCTTGCAAGGAGGCATATTTTCAAATGCAACAGATTCTTCAGAAGGTTGGATTTACAAAATCTGAGGTAGGTGTACTTGAAGGAGAACCGAATGTGTATGACGCTATAAAAAGGCTTAAGAGCAAGGAGGTAAACAGGGTAACATTAGTTCCGTTTATGATTTCTAAAGGCAAGCATACTAAATGTGACATTTTTGGAGATAAGCCAGAAAGTGTACTTAGCATTTTAAAAAGTGAGGGAATTGTAGTGGAGGAATCAAGAAAATCACTTTTAGAGTACCCTCAGATAAGGCAGATGTTTATAAATAATACAAAAGCTATTTTGAATATTCATAAACGCTTTCTCTAATTGTTAGCTTGTTTGGGAGAAAGATTTTCATTGGCAGCTTGTGGCGCTTTTGAATTCTGTCAATTAGCGTCTGAACAGCAATTTGTCCCATTTCAACAATCGGCATTCCAACAGTTGTCAGCATGGGGGATACATATCCAGCCATTTCGATATTATCAAGGCTTATTACAGAAATTTGTTCAGGAACCTTTATTCCACGCTCTTTAAAATGCTTTATTGCTGCAATAGCAGATATATCCGCTGAACAAAAGACAGCAGTTGGCAGTCCAGCTGAAGAGCGAGCAAGAATATCAGCACCATGACGCCCTCCAGCACTGTTTTGAGGACAGCTGCATATATACGAAGGTTCAAACGGCAGATTATTATTTCTAATAAAGTCAATATAAGCCTTGTATCTTACCTCGTCAGCTATTTCACCAATGTAGGCTATTTTCCTGTGACCACATGAAACAAGATAGTTCATGGCAATATGCGTAGCCTCATATCCATCACATATAATTTGGTCCCAGCCTGCACTAATTTCATTTCGCCCAGTATAGACAATATTTATGTATTGCTTTTCTAGGAAATTAATTATTTTACTATTTAAACGCCCTATAACTATTGCACCCTCAATGTTTAGCGATTGGCTTTTTTCAATAATATTATCTTTATCTATATCAAAAGCCGAGTATGAAAAACGCACNGGATAACCATTATTCATAGCATGCTGTTCAATACTTCTTGAAAGATGTGCAAAAAATGGATTTTCGTCAAGCANTTTTGTTCGTCCAAGAATAGTAACTATTGCGCCACTTTGAGAAGTTGTTTTTTTTCCACATTTAAGCTGTCGAGCATTAATATTTGGAGTATAGCCTGTTGTTTTTATTATTTCCCAGACACGCTCACGCACCTCGCGTCTGGCAAAGCTGTCGTCAGGGGAGTTTATTATTCTTGAAACTGTTGAAACTGAAACTCCGGACAGTGCTGCAATTTCTTTAAGTGTCATAAAACATGTATTCCTTTCAATAGGATTATAATAGAGCATTGTATATTATATAATTCCTATAAATCTTATATGAATTATATAATATAATACATGAACTTAATGGAAAAATCAATAGTTAAAATATATAATATTTATAATTTTTATAAATCAAATTTAGCCACCTTGTAAATAAATACTTAATAAAATTTATCCTGTCTGTAAGCTAGGTGTATCGTTTGCGTAATCTTCGCTTGTAGAAACCTTTCTACAAGTGTATAATTAAAACATAGTAAATATATATTGAATGTAGGTGAATATATGAACCTTGAGATAAAAAGGATAGAAACAGATTTTCTTATTATTGGAGGCGGTGCGGCGGGCTGCTATGCAGCATTGACATTTTGTAGGGAATCTGACGAAAATGTACTTATTATTGAGAAGGCTGATATTGTAAGAAGTGGTTGTCTTGCAGCTGGGGTAAATGCAATTAATGCTTATATTGCACCGGGAAGAACAGCACAGGACTATGTAGATTATGCAAAAGCAGATGCTGATGGAATTGTGCGTGGAGATTTACTCTTGACAATGTCTGAAAGGCTGAATAAGACAGTTAAAGAAATTGAAAAGCTGGGACTCACCATTTTAAAGGATAAAAAAGGGGATTATGTAACGAGGGGAAATCGAAATATTAAGATAAATGGAGAGAATATCAAGCCAATTATTGCAAGGGCTGTTTTAGAAGAGCCGAGAGTAACTGTTTTAAACCGTGTTAATGCATTTGAATATATAATTGATGGAAACAGAATAGCTGGCGTATATGCCTTTGGAGTTGACCATAATGTTCTTTATGTAATTTCAGCAAAGGCTGTTTTGTGTGCAACAGGAGGTGCAGCTGGACTTTATAAGCCTAATCATCCAAGCTTTTCAGCTCATAAAATGTGGTATCCCCCATTTAATACTGGTGCAGGATATGCAATGGGAATACTGGCAGGAGCAGAAATGACTACTTTTGAAATGAGGTTTATTGCCTTGAGATGTAAGGATACAATTGCTCCTACGGGGACAATAGCTCAGGGAGTTGGTGCAAAACAGATTAATGCACTGGGCGAGGTTTATGAGCATAAATATGGCTTGACAACTTCACAGCGTCTACATGGAACAGTTGTTGAAAATCTAGAGGGAAGAGGTCCATGTTATTTGAAAACAGTTGGAATTTCCAAGCAACAAGATGAAGATTTGCAGAAGGCATATCTTAATATGGCACCTAGTCAGACGCTCAGATGGATTGAAAGTGGAAAGACACCGAGTGTCGAAAATGTAGAAATAGAAGGAACAGAGCCTTATATTGTTGGTGGACATACTGCAAGCGGATACTGGGTGAGTACCGACAGGGAAACAACGATAAAGGGTTTATTTGCAGCGGGTGATGTTGCTGGAGGCTGCCCTCAGAAATATGTATCAGGTGCATTTGCAGAGGGTGAAATCGCTGCAAAAGCTTCGTTAAAATATATTTATGACAGAAGAATTGAAATTGATGAAGGAGATATTGATAAAAGGAAAAAACAGCTAGAAGGCTTTTTAAATCGTACTGATTCAGCTTATACAGTTGACCAACTTGAATGTAGTATGCAGGACATAATGGATAAATATGCTGGTGGAATAAGTATGCATTATCGTTATTCGGATAAAAGCTTGAAAACTGCAAACGAAAAAATCATCGAGTTAGAAGAAAAAGCAAAAACTCTTTCAGCAAGGGATATGCAAGAGCTAGTTTATGTGTTTGAACTTCTTGAAAGATTGACAGTTTGTAAATCTGTTATAGCACATTTAGCAGCACGAAAGGAAACACGCTGGAACAGCTTTGCAGAGCAT
>JGI24709J26583_10000229_pt1 | contig 45913 bp, 47 predicted proteins | sample BioPla2DNA1_FD_26583 | JGI IMG/M metagenome (IMG submission 26583) | reverse complement strand
TAAGTGTAATTTCAAGTGAAAACAGGAAAAACTCAACCTAAAACTAATAAAGTTATTTTTTATTACCAAAAAAAATTAAAAAACCTCAATTTCAAATAAAAAAAACATGGTTTCTACAAAGCCTAATGAATTAAAATCTATGCCATACATAGAAAGAACTTCTGGAAATGACGAGGTCATTAAAAACATTGAATGAAGCAAAATTAAGATAGCAGGGAGGATGTAGACTAATGCTACCAAGTAAATCTTTAAACCATCTCGTAACATTTCAATCCAATTGTCAAATTTTGGTAGTTCGTTCACATCATCTAAAGATGATTTTAAAATTCTAAATAAATACCCGTTGACAAAAAATCCTATAATAAACCCTGCAATGATAAATAATCGGTAAATTACAACATTTGTTACCCCCAAATAATCACTGCTTCTTGCAAGACTAATTGCAAATATAATAATTCCCAATGTCAAAATTTTCTTCCAGTCTGAAAGCGGATATTTCAAAGAATCAATAACTATTTCCTTTATAGCCATATAATCACTGAAAATATTAGAAAAATAATTATATTTAAAAATTTGTAAATTTGACCGAGTTCCAGAGATAATCCTTATAATAACAATGATTTTAACTTTTTTAAAGAATATTCAAGATTTATTCAATCTTTTATCGTTAATCAAATGGATATTCACCCAGATATTGNCCAATTTTTTTATAGTGAAAAGGATACCAAAACCTTTAAATATTTTGTTCTACTACAATAGAACATTCGATATATGCAGAACTATTCGGCATTTGTAAAACAAATTTAGCATATACGAAAACCCCAAAAAATGAATAAACTTGTTCCAAATTGGAGGAAATAATATGGGATTTGTTGATTTAATTAAAAAACCAGGAGTATTTAAAGAAGATGACCAAGGAGGAGATAAAATGGATAAAAAAGAAGCATTAGACATGTTTTGTTACCAGTGCTCGCAAACAGCACGTGAAACTGGTTGTACTATTGTAGGAGTATGTGGAAAACAACCCACAGTGGCTAGGCTACAAGACAACTTGTTATTCGCCATAAAGGGAATATCAGCCTATTTATACCACGCCCGTGAGTTAGGATATACTGATGATGAGGTAGATGCCTTCCTAGAGAAAGGTTTCTTCTCTACACTGACCAACGTTAACTTCAACGCTGAGGACCTGGTTGAACTAGCCTTGGAAGCAGGACGAATGAATATCAAAACTATGCAACTTCTAAAAAAAGCTCACATCGAAACTTACGGCGAACCAGAACCAACTGAAGTACCAGTAGGATCAATTAAAGGTCCTGGAATTGTGGTGACCGGACACAGCCTCAAAAACTTAGAAGATCTCTTGAAACAGACTGAAGGAAAAGGTATCAATGTATACACTCACTCGGAAATGTTACCAGCCCATGGATATCCCGGACTTAAAAAATACAAACACTTAGTAGGACAACTGGGAGGACCATGGTTTGACCAAAAACAGACCTTTTCCAAATATCCTGTAGCTATTCTGGGAACTTCCAACTGTGTACTCTTACCAAAAGATGAATACAAAGAAAGAATGTTCACCAGTGGTGTAGCTCAGTTACCCGGAGTTCAACACATAGACGACAACGATTTCACCCCTGTAATTGAAAAAGCACTAGAATTGCCAGAATTGGATGATGAACCCCGTGATACTGTATTAACAACTGGATTTGGGGCCTCCACAGTCCTATCTCTTGCACCTAAAATCAAAGAATTGGTAGAAGCTGGAAAAATAAAACAATTTATCTTGGTTGGAGGATGTGACTCTCCGAAACCACAAGCCAAATACTACAGAGAATTCGTTGAAAAACTCCCACAAGAAGCTGTGGTACTCACTCTTGCTTGCGGAAAATACCGATTCAATGATTTGGATCTAGGAGACATTGAAGGAGTACCCCGCTTAATTGATCTAGGACAATGTAATGATGCCATAGTCGCCGTAGATATTGCTGTAGCTTTAACTGAACTATTCGGTGTTGAACTCAATGAATTGCCATTAACCTTGGTTTTAAGCTGGATGGAGCAAAAAGCAGTGGCAATACTATGGAGTTTGCTCTCACTAGACATTAAAAACATGTATATCGGACCAATAATACCTGGCTGGGCAAATGACGATATTCTTAATGTTTTAGTAGAAAAGTATGGTTTAACGCCAATTGGAGATCCAGAAGAAGATATAAAAGCCATCATGGGGTAATTATGTTACCCTATTTCCACTTTTTCTTAATTCAGGATTTTAAATTTTAGGGGAATAGTTACATCATAATTGATTAAATTAGTAACTAAACAATAAAGGGATGTATCAAATGAAAGTAGTAAAAAAAGATGAAACCCCAATCGCAGACACTCCACACAAGGTAGATGTACGAAAATTGTACGATACCGAAAATGCACAAGCTGTTCATATCAAACTTGAGCCAGGAGAATCTCTCAAAAAACACATCACCCCTGTCGATGTATTTTTCTATGTTTTAGAAGGTGTTGGCATTGTTGAGATAGGTGATGAGAAGAAACAGGTCACTAGAGATACACTAATTGATAGTCCTGCCCGTATACCTCACTGCTGGTATAATGAGAGCGATCAAACACTTCGATTCTTGGTTGTTAAAGTACCTAGACCCACTGAAAATACCAGATTATTATAAAACTTTAAAAGAGATGATAAATTGTCGAAAAAAGTTATTGATGAGGATAAAGCATTTGAACAAGCATTGAAAGGGAAAATGGGTTGGAAATGTTCCTGTGCCCTTGAAATAATTGATAAAAAGTCATCTTTACGCGATGTTACTTGTAAAAAATGCGGTAAGACTTTTAAAACTGATAGAAAGACCGACACGTGCTTTCGTTGCGAAAGAGGCCAATAATTACAGCTAATCTGCAATACCTGAAAAATCTCCACAAGGATTAAAAAAATGGTAAATAATGTGAAAGAAAACGAAATAAAACCTTCAAAACCACCAGATAACAGCCAAATAGAACTTTTTGCAACTCCTGAAGGTGTGTTGGCTATTAAAAGCCCTGTTAGAGTGAAAATCCTATCAATGTTGAGAAATGGTGATTTGAGCTTTGATGAAATTGTGAAGCTTTCAGGCCGTGCAAAATCCACTGTATCAAGTCATCTTAAAGCAATGAGCCGTGATGGGATAATTAACTCCCGTGTTGACCCTGAAGATGCTCGTAAAAAGATATTTTACATCCAATCAGGGTATATTGGAAAATTACATCGCCAAAAACTTCAAGAAGATATTTCAGCTTATATCCAGAGGTACATTGCCAGTGAAAATGAACCTTTTGAATTTTTTAGACTCATCTTCCACACCCTGAGGATTTCTCTATTAAATCAAGGAGTTGACATAGATCCAATACTTTATGAAGCTGGTTTAAAAGTTGGAGATGCTTTATACGAAAAAGTGAAAGATCCGGATCAGTCTACTTTTCTTTCTAATATTGCTCAATTCTGGAAAACCCACAACTTGGGATCTATAAAGATTCATAGTTTAAAACCAATTACCATAAGTGTAACCGATTGTTTCGAATGCAGTGGCCTTCCTTATTTAGGACGACCTGCCTGTGCATTTGATAGCGGAATATTAGAATCATTATTCAGTTCATACAACCAGGAAAAGGTAAAAGTTTTGGAAACTGCATGTTATGCCTTGGGAGATAAAGCATGCCGTTTTGTCATCNAATAAAAATGCAAAATGGATCTAGCATGTAATTTTTCCAGTGTCCACAGATCATAACTTCTGCATAATATAAATTCAGAATTATAGACTGAATACTAAATCTACTTCAAAATATGAATATTAATCTTGAATTTAATCTTGAATAGCCCTAAATCTTGCTTTAGCCGCTAACCATCTAATTTCCCGTTCTTTTACTTTCAAATAGTCCGCATCTTCGTCGATAAACTTGTTAATGAGATTAATTAACACGTTTTCTTCGATTACATCATGAACAAACTCTAATAATTCTGTATCACTTGAACAATCTGCATTATCCAAGAAATTGAACCCAACTTGCTCTCCCATTAAACCACCCAGTATTCCGAGTAATATTTTGTTTAAACCAATATATACTTTATCAATACTTTATCAAAAGATTCTCATAATTCATTTAATGTTCAATAATTAATTAATAATGAAAAGGAATATTAACAGATATTTATAAATTAGTCACCTTTTTTATTGTTAAATTTGAAAATAGTATTCATTATCAGATTTATTCTAAAGTAAATTTTGGTATTTTTGCTTCATTATAAGAGCATCTCTTTCCAGAAAAGGAGTTTCACAAATTATAGTAGCATACCAACCACATTCAATAAGTGTTTCCAACAATAAGTCTAATGGTGGGCCAAATTCAGTTTCATTCAAAACATGATGTTTTCTCTCACCGGCATCTGTGTACTCGATCTTGGTGAAATGGCAATGTAGAGGTTGAACTTTTTTACCAACATCCACCAGGACATCCTCTAATTTCCTTAATATTTTAAAATAATCATCTAATTCTTTAATACAGCCTCTGCCTCTGGCATGTAAATGTGCAAAGTCAATTGTTGGTGAAAAATTATCAAATGAATCACAAATATCTATGATTTCATCTAAATTTCCTAGTTGTGACCTTTTTCCGGTAGTTTCAGGGGCAAAAGTGAAATTTTTAATTCCTAGAGAATCAAGATCATCCATTAATTTTGAAATTGCGAACTTACATCGATTAAGAGCCTCTTGAGGAGTGAATTTTGTATAAAACCCAGGGTGAAAAACAATTCTATACGCTCCCATCCATTCTGCAGCACGGGCTGATTGAACCAGCCTATCAATAGATCTTTCTAAAACATCGTCCTTCTGCGCTGATAAATTGATATAATATGGAGCGTGCATTGAAACCTTAATATCATTTTTTTTAGCATTCTTTTTCAATTTAAGGGCAGATTGTTTCTGAATACGTACTCCGTATGTGGCTTGGTATTCGTAAGCGTCCAATCCTAATTCACGAATGTAACCACATACTTCAACAGTTTGGCCATTGAAACCAATTGGATTTCCTGCTGGGCCGAATAAAATATTTTGTTTCATGTTAAAATTCTATAAATAGGTTGAATGACAAATTGAATTGGGAAATAGGTTTTCAGTTTATTGTATCATTATATGCTGAAATTGCTGCCACTGCACCTTCAGCACAAGCTACAACCCATTGTTTAATCCCACCAGTGATGTCACCAGCTGCATACATTCCAGATATATTTGTCCTTTGAAATTTGTCAGTGATGATATAACCATTGCCATCAACTTCAACACCTGCATTTTGTGCAACTTTACTAAGGGGTTCCTCACCAATTGCAATAAATATACCATCTACATGTAGTTTATTTCTCTTTTCTGTTTTGATGTTGCGAAGTGTTACACTATCCACGTTTTTATCTCCGTTTATCCGTTCAACTACGGAATCCCATATAATAGGGATGTCATTTTCATCTAATTTTTCCTGAAGATATTTTTCAGCCCTTAATTTGTTCCTTCGATGGACTATTGTGACCTTGCAGCCTAAACTTTTTAGATAAATTGATTCTTGGACTGCAGCATTTCCACCCCCTATTACCGCAACATCCTTGTCTGAATATAATGGCCCATCACAAGTAGCACAATAACAAACTCCACGACCAACAAAATCTATCTCACCCGGTACTTTGAGTCTTCTGTGACGACTTCCCGTGGATATTATAACAGACTTAGTTTTATATGTGCCTTTAGAGGTTTTGACAGTAACATACCCCCAATCATTTTTTATAATTTCTTTGACTTCTTCCATGTTCGCTATGGGAACACGTTTTTCAACCTGTTTTCTCATTTTTTCCAGCAAATCCTTCCCAGAAATCAAATCAAACCCCGGATAATTCTCCATAAGAGGGACCATATACCCAGAACCAGCACCAACCATCATTTCCAGTATGATGGTTTTCATTCCCTGCCTACCAGCATAAATTCCGGCAGTTAATCCTGCTGGCCCTCCTCCAACAATAATCAGATCAAATTCTTCCACCATATCTTTCACCACAATCTACCCTTCACTTTATACCCTTCACTTTAGATATTTCTCTATTTCTTCCTTAACAAGTTTATTTACCAGTTTTCCATCAGTTTTACCCTTAAGTTCTTTCATTGCCATCCCCATGAGGGGTCCCATGGATCCCATATTCCTTTCCCTAACTAAGCCCTCATTAGAAGAAACAATTCTCTTAATTATATTCGCTACATCCTCTTCTGAAAGCATCATCAAATCCAAATTATTTGCAACTTCTTCTGGATGTGAATTATCCTTTAAAACTCCGGCTAAAACGTTTGAAACTGCTTCTTTGGAAATTTTACCCTGTTTGAGGAGATAGAAAGTTTCTAAAATATTATTATGGTGGAGATTGTCAACGTCTAACCCTTCCCTTTTAAGTTCTTTTAGAGTGTAAGCCAGTACAGAAGCAACTGTAGTGGGTTCAACAGAACATTCTGCCACAATTTCCTCAAATTGCTGAACCCTATCTTGCTTGACTAGTTGACTTGCCAGATCCTCGCTTAAATTATATTCCGCAATAATACGTGCTTTTTTATCTTCAGGAAGTTCCGGAAGGTTTGCTTGTACACGATTCAAGAGTTTTTTGGATATAACTTGTGAAGGGATATCAGTTTCAACATGCATCCTGCTGGCAGTAGGTAATGGCCGGAGATATTCAGTATTAGCATCATCAAGTGCCTTCCTAGTTTCTTCAGGAACACCTTCTATCGCCATTTTAGCTCGTCTTTGCACTTCTAGCATGGCATTTCTAGCTTTTTCTTCGTCATCTGCCACCAAGATGAAAGCATCATTTTCCCGGATATCCATGACTTTATTAATTTGCTTCACATCTGCTTGAGTTATACCATATGCCGGAAGTTCATCGGTGTGGAATATTCCTGCTACACCCATTTTTTTCGCATACCCCGCCAGTTCAGTTCCAAACCTACGGTTAGGTTGTAATTCCTTACCTATTAATCCCTTGAACCCTTTTAATTTTATGGCTAAAACCTTTCCATTCTTTTTAAGGGCATTTTTTATTATATCTGATTCTGTTCCGCGAAATATCTCTTCTAAATAATAAATTTCTTCTTCAACATGAGCTTTACGTTCTTGAAGCTTTTCACGTATTTTTAAAAGTTTTAATTGACGTTTAACCTCATTTTCTACCATTAATGGCATGGAATCCAAGTCTTGTACACCTTTTATTTCAATTCGAGCTCCATCTCTTATCGATATATTCAAATCTTGGCGAATGGTCCCTAATCCACGTTTTACCTTTGTGCTACGCAATACCTGACCGATCTGATAGGCCACTTCCCTTACTTGTTCAGGTTCACGCATGGATGGATCCGTGGTTATCTCCAGAAGAGGTATGCCCAGCCTATCAAGACGAAATTCTACCTTGCCTTTCCTCTGACCCATCCTACGCGCAGCGTCCTCCTCTAAACACAGATTTTCAATAACTACCCTACCATAAGGTGTTTCCAAATATCCATTACTAGCCACTAATCCAGTTCTCTGAAACCCACCGGTGTTACTTCCATCAATCACTTGTTTTCGCATGGTATGGAATTCATCCACTACTTGCATGTTTAAAAGTGATGCTATTACAAGGCCAATTTCCAGTGCCTCCTGATTTAGAGGGTGCGGTGGTTCATCATCTGTTTCCACCAGACAAGTGTGCTGAGGATAGGCATCGTAGATAAATGTGAGTTTTCGTCGAGATTCTTCAAATGCAGCCCGATCAATTTTTCCTAATTCACTTTGAGTCGGCCTGAGATGCCGTAAAACATTGTAGTCAGGTTTTTTATCAGTTAATTCACATTCACAAGGGCAGAATAGTTTTGTTTTCGTGTCGAGCTGTTGATGTATTTCTAGACCCATCATGAGACCCAGTTCATTGTAATCCATTTTTTCATCCATATCAATCACCATAGTCATTCTATTCCCCATAATCCCTTGAGAAGTATTTTGAGGATGATTTAACTTCGAATTCCCCTTTAAGGTTAGTTAACATCATGTTTTTGACTTCTTCCTTATTTACAGATTGTCCTAAAACCCATGCTAGTTTTACGTAGGCTGTCTCAGGTAACATATCACCAACAGGTATTACTCCAGCAGATAGAAGTTTGCGCCCAGTACTGTACACATTCAAGTTGGTTCGACCGTATAAACACTGAGATGACATAACAACATGTACTCCTTCATCCACCGCTCTCCTAATGGGGGGGAGGAGATGATCTGGACAGTGCCCCAAACCAGTTCCCTCTAACAACATTCCTTTGTATCCTTTATCAATATGATAATCAATTAATTCACTAGTAATGCCTGGATAACTCTTTATGAATGCGACTTTTGGTTCAAATGAGTCATTTAACGTTAATGATGTTTGGTTTCGTTTTCGGTATGGATAATTTGTGTCAATGATTTTTATCTTCCCATCTTGCACTTGTGCTAGTGGATTGCTGTTAATACTGGTGAAGGTGTCACGACGACTAGTGTGCATCTTGCGAACTTTTGTTCCACGATGTAAATGGGCTTTGTTGTCGCTTTCAGTGGCGTGCATGCAGATCATTACCTCTGCAATATCAGATTTAGCAGCAACGACTGAACTCATGAGATTAAAAAATGCGTCAGATGATGGTCGGTCGGAACTTCTTTGAGCACCGGTAATAATAATTGGAACTGTAGAATCAATCATGAAACTAAGTGCAGCCGATGTGTAGTGCATTGTATCAGTTCCATGAGCTACTACTACTCCATCAGCACCATTATTTATCTCATCTACCACTGATCGGGCTGATTGAACCCAATTTTCCGGTTTCATATTCTCGCTTAATATGTTCATGATCGCCTTTCCCTGAATGTTAGCTTCATCCATAAGCTCCGGAGTGGCTCTAAGAAGATCATCAGCAGTGAATGCAGGATGTACCGCTCCTGTTTTATAGTCAATAAGAGATGCAACGGTACCTCCTGTGGATATAATGGATATATTCATCAGTTTTGGATCTTTCTGCATATCCATTGGAGAATGATCAATTTTTGACCGTTTTCCTTTGTTTATAAGATTTATTTCAGCTTTATCTATGGCAACACCAATATTATATCCATTATCTAACTTTAACACAATATGGAATTCATCAGCATCTTCTACTCGGTCTAATAACATACCCTTATATTCTATGCCCTCTTTTTTTATGGATATAATGTCTCCAATTGATATTCCCTGTGATTCTAAAAAATTTTTAGCTAATCCATGATAACTCATAACATCCCTCAAATCTTTTTTTAGATAAATTAAATTACGAAAACTAAAAATTACAGTGTTGCATGCCAAAATTTTAGATTGCTGAAATTCTGTCTAATAAATCTAATTTTTATTTTAGTCCCCTAACACAATTCTCGAAGACTATTAAGAGTTTCTTTATTTTTTGATAGTAATAATATAAATTATTTTTAGGGATTATCAAAGTTGTTCTGAGATTATGAATTTATTCCCTTAATTCTTTTTCAGATCCTTTGATACAGTAAAGATCATATTTAAGATCTAAATCTTCCACAACTTCACAATCAGGACATATGCATTCATCCTCTTCTAGAGTACATTCTGATTTGCCTAAAATACAGTAAAGTCCCTCATACTTTTCTTTGGCACACTGGTTGAACATTGGGCAATCTGGACAAATGCATTCGTCTCCCATTTCATCTAAAATTTTCTTTTCAACTTCTTCTTCCGACAGACCTTTCCTTGCAAAAACTTGTAATTTTTCCTCAAATTTGTCCATTTAATCCACCAAGATATATAGTTTATTTGGTTTCCGTCTATATGATTTCCTATTGCATGAACTTTCCTATAATTTTTAGTTGAATTTATTTATTGATAGTTTAATCATCTAATTTTAAGTCTATTCCCACAGGACAGTGATCAGAACCCATGACTTCAGACAAAATGTATGAATTTTCTACACGTTCCATGAATTCTTGGTTCACGAAGAAGTAGTCCAATCTCCATCCAACATTTCGATCTCTTGCCCGTGTACGATAACTCCACCAAGTGTAATTATCAGGTTCATGGTTAAATTCCCGGAATGTGTCCACATAACCATGACTTAAAAAGCGATCAATCCATTCCCTTTCAATAGGTAAAAAACCAGAGACTTTCTTATTTTCCTTGGGTCTTGCTAAGTCAATTTCTTTGTGAGCTGTGTTGACATCACCGCAAACTATTATATTACGCCCGTCATCTTTGAGTGTGTCTGCATATTCTAAAAATGAATCATAAAAGTCTAATTTGTATTGAAGTCTCTCTTCGGACATTTTTCCGTTGGGAAAATAAATATTGAATAGTACAAAATCCCCATAATCAGTGATTAAAGTTCGACCTTCACGATCAAATTTGGGTATCCCCCACCCATTTCGAACTTTTTCGGGCTTTTTATTAGTAAACGTTGCCACACCACTGTACCCCTTTCGTTCTGCCTCTGAAATATATGTCTGATAACCATTAATGCTCCTAATATCTGATGGAAACTGTTTACGATGTGCTTTAGTCTCTTGAATGCATAAAATATCAGGTTTATCTTTCATAAACCATTGCAAGAACCCTTTTCTATGCACAGCCCTGATCCCATTTACGTTCCATGATAATATTCTTAATTTTTTCATTTTCCACCTATAACTTTTTTTAATACGTTAACTAATGATTCCGAAACTAACCATAATAATAAACAATATGTATTCACACATCATCTTTTACTGTCTATTAGAGCTTTGATTTGATTTATATCAATTGTTCTTTGGAATAATGGTGTTTTTTTCTTTGAGTAAACGTTTAAATTCTTTTCAAATGTTTTTTTATTGGGGTTCATGTAAAAAACTCCTAAAGGATATTCTCCAGTTTCAATAGCTCGGTTGAATGCCATGGATCTGTCTAGAGGATCGTGATCATCCTCCAAGTAATAAGTATGTTCCCTAAACCAGTTTTTTGTATTCACCCGATTGAAGGTGACACATGGCTGAAATATGTCCACCAGTGCGTATCCTTTATGTTTTATGGCCGATTTAAAAATTTCAATGGTTTGTTTACGGTCTTCACTGTAAGCCCTGGCCACAAATGACGCATCAAGAGCAATAGCTACCCCTAATGGATTAAATGGCTCTAAAAATACTCCTTGAACTTGTAAAGGCGTGTTAAAATCTTTTTGGCTTGTTGGCGATGCTTGTCCCTTGGTGAGACCATATACCATGTTATTATGAACTAAGTTAGTGATATCGGGGTTGCGCCTTATGGTGTGCATGAAGTGATTTCCACCTTCTCCATACATACATCCATCTCCACTAATATCAATGACTGTTAATTCAGGGTTAACTGCTTTTATTCCCGTAGCAGGAGATAATGACCTTCCATGCAATCCATTGAATACATTACCTCGGATATAATGTGGGAGTTTGCCAGCTTGCCCTATTCCTGATACAAAAACCAAATTCTCAGGTGGAATTTCAAGATCAGCAAGTGCTTTCTTGAGGCTGCGTAATATAGAAAAATTACCACACCCCGGACACCATGCCACATCTGCATGAGGCATGTTAAAATCTTTCAGTTTCATTATAACACCCCCCTATCCCCATTATTATTAATACTAATACCCATGAATTTTTTAATCTTTTCTTCCACTTCCTCTACAGAAAATGGCATACCATCATATTTAAGAATCTTTTCTTGTATTTCAAAACCAGTTTCAAGCTTAATGAGGTTAGCCATTTGTCCTTGGGCATTATTTTCGAATATGATCACGTCATCTGCCTTTTCCAAATATCCTGAAACACTTCTGTGGAAAGGATAAATTTGTTTAAAATGAAGGAAGCTGATCTTATAATCAGGATGTGTTGTTCTGATGTTTTCTAAAGCCTCCATTATGGGCCAGTAGGTGGAGCCCCAGCCAATAACAAGATTGTTGTAATTAGTTGGTCCTTCTAAATCAGGCGGAATGACATCATTCTTCATATTTTCCATTTTTTTCAATCTTTTATCAACCATCTTCTTCCTTATAACCAAGTCTTCAGTTAGATGTCCTTCTTCATCATGTTCATCAGAATCAACAACCACCAGTCCTTCCCCATATCCAGGTATTCCCCTAGGAGTTATTCCATCATGAGTTATTAGGTATCTTTTGTATTCTGGAGGTGTTTTAATAAGATGATTTTCATTCTTAATATCATCAACAGGTAGTGAGGGTATGTTATAATAGCAATCAGCGAAGTACTGATCTGAAAGGATAAATACTGGGATTTGATATTTTTCAGCCAAGTTAAATGCTTTCTGGGTTAATGTAAATGCGTCTTCCAGTTTTCCTGGTGCAAATATGATCTTGGGAAACTCTCCTGTTCCTGAATATAATGCCAAGTTTAAATCTTCCTGACTGGTGCGGGTGGGAAGTCCCACTGCTGGGCCCGGCCTTTGACCTATATAAATAACAACAGGAGTTTCTATCATCCCTGCCAAGCCCACTCCTTCTTCCATAAGAGCAAATCCACTTCCCGAGGTGGCTACAATGCTTCGAGCGCCTGCATATGATGCGCCTACAGCCATATTAATAGCTGCAATTTCGTCTTCTGCTTGTTCATATACGAGTTCAAAATCATGAGAATGGGCTGCCAAAAATTCCTGTAAAGGTGTGGATGGAGTCATAGGATATGATGACATGAATTTACAATTTCCAGCCAGACACCCAAACCCTACAGCATCAGTACCATTTATCAACAATTCATCTTTTATTTTTGAGTTCACAGAAAGTGATAATTGAATTTTTCCTGATTCAGAATCCATTAATTCCCTGCCAAGATCATAACCTTTTTTTCCTGCCTTTAAATCCTTTTGAAGTATCTCATCACCTTTGCGTGCGAAAATATCATGGATGATCCTATTAAACATCTTTTTAGGAACGTTTAAAATACAAGATAAGATACCTGCCGCAACAACATTAGCAAATATTAGGCCCCCCATTTCTTGAGCAGTTTGTATTAGGGGAATCTCCAAAAAATGATACTGTTCATTAACTCCTGGATGATCCCTATGTTGAAATTCTTGGGTATTGTTCTCTTTTATAGATTTAAAGTGTTCTGGATCTCCGATTATGAATGTATCTGGAGATATTTTATCTTCAAGATGTTTTATAGCACCTGAACTTAGCACAAAAAGTATGTCGATTCTATTAACATATGAAGAAACTCTGTGAGAGGAAACTCTTATCTGTGTAGAATTGTAACCACCTCTAACCCTCGACATATACTCCTTGGTAGAAAAAATATGGTAACCACTACGTTTAAGAGCTTGAACCAAGATTGTCTCTACAGTCTGAATTCCCTGACCTGCTTCACCACAAATAACCACAGAAACATTATCTTTTTTGGATAAAAAAGTCATAAATTCACCCCTACAACATATACAGTTATTTACACCCCTTTAACCACTCACTTTAATTTTATCCAATAATTAACTTTGAGATTAATTTGTTACTCGATTAACTTAAAATTTTATATTTAATATTTGATGAAATAAAAAAAAATGGGAAAAAGAATTCACTCAAATGATATTAAAGGGAAAAATGATAAACAATACGTCAAACTGCTAAAATAACCTCAATATGGATTTTTATGGACTTTTTTAGACTATGAGATATTATATAGCAGTGCCAAGTAAACCTTGATAATTTTCCTAATAAAATTCAAACTATTTCTAAGCGTATTGCCTTCAAATTATAGTTCAAGGTTCTCTTGAGCCCATTGAACACCTGTTTCGAGTATTTCTAGATTCACGTTTATCAGTTTAGGTTTTTTATGGAAAGTATGTTTAATAGCCTCTTTAAAAACATTTTCCGGAAGGTTGGTCACTCCCATCGCCATGAGCACTCCTAACATTACAGTGTTTGCAGCTCTTGGCACACCATGTGCCTTGGCCAATTTTCGGGCTGGTACTGCAATTGCCCTTAAACCTTTGGGCACAAACCCTTCAACATCCTTAAAACNAGATATGCGCTTGTCAAATAGAATTAATCCATCTTTTTTAACTTTTGTAGCAAATTTCTCAAGTGCNGGCCTGTTTAAAGCTACNAGAATGTCTGAAATTTGTATTACTGGTGAACCTATGGTTTCTCCGGAAATTACCACAGTACAATCCGAAGTTCCTCCTCGTTGTTCGGGCCCATAGGCAGGATACCAAGAAACATGCCTTTGATCATTACAAGCAGCTTGAGCAAGTGTAAGTCCCATGCTCAAAACACCTTGACCTCCAAAACCAGCAATCCTAACCACTTTTCGAGCGAAAGACGGATCGTCCCGAGCTTCCCAAGATGTGTCTTTCTTTACTTCAAAGATGTTGTCCAGAGCTTCTTGTGAAAAATCGCTGCTAGCCCTGCAGAGAGGTTTAGCATCCTTTCTACGGTCCCTAAAATTTCTAATTGGGAATTCTTTACTCATTTCTTGATTGACAAAATCTTCGCATCCTTGAGCATCCATTCTAAGGTTAGTTGGACATGGTGAAAGTACTTCCACAAAAGCATATCCTTTACCATTTTTTTGCACTTCAAGGGCTTTCTTAACCGCTATTTTAGCTTTTCGAATATTTTTGGGATCTGAAACAGCTACTCTCTCAATAAAAACAGGTGCATCCAGATTGTCCAGTAATTCAGACATGTGCAAAGGGTAACCAGTGTAGCGGGGATCTCTACCACTTTGACAAGTTACAGTGACTTCTCCCACTAGGGTGGTGGGTGCCATTTGCCCTCCAGTCATACCGTAAACTGTGTTGTTTACGAAAAATACGGCCATCTTTTCCCCACGGTTTGCAGCTTGAATAGTTTCATTTAATCCTATAGACGCTAAATCTCCATCTCCCTGGTAAAGTATCACCACTGCATCTTCTTCAGCACGTGATAGGCCTGTTCCCACTGCTGGGGCACGACCATGGGCCACTTGTACATGACCACAGTCAAAGTAATAGTAGGCGAAAACTGCGCATCCAACTGGACTGGCCATTACTGTGCGGTTCTGAATTCCTAAATCATCAATAGCCTCCCCTATGAGTTTATGAAGTATACCATGGCCACAACCAGGACAGTAATGAGTAGCCGTAGGTGCACTACCCCCTTTACGTGGATATTCCTTAAGGATGGATTTGGGTTTCTGGATAATCTTTTCTTCCACTGTTGTCTCATAGTAAAGGCCATTTTTCTGGGTTTTTCCGTGTCCTGACATTTAGATACCCCCTGCCATTTCATGTATTTTATCAATTATGGTTTTTTGATCTATGAGGTTTCCTCCCATCCTGTTAACCAGTTCAACCGGGCGAAGGCATCCTATTGCTAATGTTATGTCCTCTTTCATCTGACCATTACTCATTTCCACTGATAAAAATTTGCATTCTGTTTTAATAGCAATTTCATTGAGTTTTTTTGAAGGAAATGGAAATAATGTCTTGGGACGGAATAATCCTGCCCGAATTCCCTCTTTTCTAACATAATCCACTGCTGAACGGGCTACGCGGCTGCTAATTCCATAGGCCACTAAAATTATCTGAGCATCATCCATCATGTATTCCTCAAAGTCCACTTCATTCTCCATTATTTCCAAGTATTTATCCTGAAGTCTATAGTTAAAGTCTTCTAATTGATCAAAATCAAGAAAAATACTTGTTACCAAGTTTTTCCTAGTATTTTTGTTGCCTCTAACCGCCCAAGATTCATCAAATACTGGTTTGATAGACTTAGATGGAAAATTAAGCCTTTCTACCATTTGTCCTAACACTCCATCCGCCAAGACCACTGTAGGGTTTCTGTATTTATCAGCCAAATGGAATGCCTTCATAGTAAAGTCACACATCTCCTGCACAGAATTAGGAGCTAGTACTATGTTTCGGTAGTTTCCATGACCTCCTCCTTTAACTAATTGAGTATAATCAGATTGTTCTGGCCCAATATTCCCAAGACCGGGACCTGCACGCATAATGTCTACAATAACACAGGGAAGTTCTGCTCCGGCCAGAAATGACATTCCTTCCTGCATAAGACTGATTCCAGGACCTGAAGATGCAGTTATTACCCTATGACCTGCTGCAGCTGCTCCGTAAACCATGTTAATAGAGGCTTCCTCTGATTCCGCTTGGACAAATGTGCGACCCACCTTGGGAAAGTATAGTGAGGCTTCGTGTAATACTTCTGAAGCAGGAGTTATGGGATATCCGAAGAAGCAATCACAGCCAGCATACATTGCACCTATTATAACAGCAGTGTTACCTTTTATTAATTGGATAGTCATTTGTTCTCCTCTTTTTCACCTTTGTTTATTTCTAGGATTAGTTTTGGCCTTTACTTTTTTTCTGAGGGGTATGTGAACTTCCACCGCCAGTGGCTCTGGACAAGTGTAATAGCAGTCCCCACAGCCATTACATCCATTACCTGTATATTCTGCGTAGTGATAACCTCGTTCATTTACTTCATCACTCATTTTAAGGACATGTTGACGACATGCTATTATACAGCGTTCACAAGCCTTACATTCCAGTTGGTTAAAAACTGGATATGGTTCTTTCTTTTTTCTAGTCATGATCTACTTCATCCTTAAAGTCTTCAATTACAATATCTTATTCTAATATCTAAAATCAATGTTGATCTCCAATTCATTATTCCAAAAAATAAAAAAAGGACAGTGTATGTTAAAAACAAAAAAATCGAAACATATCAGTTTTTCATTGCCCTTGGTCTTTTTCTCTGATTTCAACCCGCCGAATTTTACCACTGATTGTTTTTGGCAATTCTTCAACAAATTCAATGACTCTAGGGTACTTATAAGGCGCAGTAACTTGTTTAACATGGTCCTGAATTTCTTTTGCCAGTTCATCAGAAGCTTTATAATTATTAGTTAGTACAATAGTAGCTTTAACCACTTGGCCTCTGACAGAGTGGGGAACACCAGTTATTGCACATTCTAATACAGATGGGTGAGATATAACTGCACTTTCAACTTCAAATGGACCTATACGATAGCCTGAGCTTTTTATCATATCATCGTTTCGCCCAACGAACCAGTAATATCCGTCTTCATCCATCCAAGCAGTGTCCCCTGTATGGTAATATCCATCGTGCCAAACTTTTTCTGTTCGTTTTTCCTCCTTATAATATCCTTGGAATAAACCTGGTGGCTTGGCTTCAGATGTTTTGATAACGATTTCTCCTTCCTCACCCACATCACAAAGATTACCTTCATCGTTCATGAGCAGTATATCATATTTTGGACATGGCTTGCCCATGGATCCTGGTCTCGGTTCCATCCAGGGAAAATTAGCAATACAAACCACACATTCTGTCTGTCCATAGCCTTCCATCAGCTTAAGTCCTGTTAATTCATAAAATCGATTATAAACCTCCGGATTTAATGGTTCACCAGCGGTAACAGCATATTTAAGTTTTGAAAAATCATAACCCGAAATATCTTCTTGGATTAAGAATCGGTAGATAGTTGGAGGGGCACAAAAGGTTGTTACACCATGATAAGTTAATTTTTCCAGCATCTTTCCTGCATCAAATCGGTCATAATCATAAACAAACACTTTGCTGCCTAAAAACCACTGCCCATAAATCTGACCCCACATGGCCTTTGCCCAGCCAGTGTCAGCCACAGTATAGTGCAATCCTTCATCCATAACATTCTGCCAGTGCGAAGTAATAATATGCCCAAAAGGATACGTATGATCGTGCATGATCATTTTTGGCATTCCAGTAGTTCCTGATGAGAAATAAACAAGCATTACCTCATCATTTTTGGTTCCAGCAGCACCGGTGGGACGTTCAAATTTTTTGGATGTGTTTTCAATTTCTTTCCGGAAATTCATCCACCCTTCCCTATCGTGTTCTCCTACAATAACTTTTAATAGTTCAGTGCCCTCTAATTGGCGATTTGCTTCATCAAAGAATTCTGGAACACCATCTTCAGCTATACATACCACCATTTTGATACCTGCTTTCTCAACACGGTATACTATGTCCTTGGTCTTGAGCATGTGAGTGGCAGGGATGGTTATGGCCCCTAATTTGTGTAATGCTAATATGCAAAACCAGAATTCATAGCGACTTTTTAGGGTAAGCATAACCCTATCTCCTTTTTTTATACCTTGCTGTTTGAAAAAATTGGCAGCCCGATCTGAGTACTCTTTCAACTCTTTGAAAGTAAACGTACGGTCTGTTTCGTCATTACACCAAACCATTGCAACCTTATCAGGTTCTATGCGGGCGTACTCATCCACAACATCGTAGGCAAAGTTGAAGTTTTTGGGGATTTCAATATTGAAATTACTTTTAAAATCAGAGTATGACTTAAAATTCGCTTGTGAAACAAATTTATCCAGTAAAGATGACATCTTATCACCACTTAAATAATCCTCTTGCAAATAATTATAATTTACGATTAAACGAGTTATTTTGTTCTTACATTACTATAGCCAGGAATCGGGCAGTTTTATTCTCTAAAGCTTCCATGGCATGTTCATATGATGAATCAAAAAAGATTGAATCTCCTTCATGGAGAATAATTTCATTATCATGAATGTAAATTTTCAGAGTTCCTTCCAAAATATAGTTAAATTCCTGTCCAGGGTGTGTGTTGGTTGAAGGTTTATTCCCATCACTTTTAGGTTCTACAGTAACAATAAAAGGTTCTGCTTTTTTATGTATGAATTTTTCAGCAAGATTTTCATATTGATACTGTTTTCTACGACCAACTTCTACTCCTTTGCCTTTTCTAGTAACACTAAATATGTGCATTCTAGTTTCCTCTCCGGTTAAAAGGAGCCCCATATCCACTTGCATTTTTTGGGCTATTTCAAATAGAATACTGGCAGGGATATCTTTTTGTCCATCTTCATACTCTTGGTAGGTTTCCAGGGATATTTCAAGGTAATTTGCCATATCCTGAATACTGATGTCAGAAAGCTCTCGTAACTCCTTTATCCGAAGTCCTATTTCCTTCATTTTCTCTTTCATAATGAAAACCTCAATTAAATGCGGTTTAGACTTTTTGTTAGGCCTTGGCTTGGTAGCCATGGTAAAAAAACAACATATTCATTGATCTAATCTCTAATTTGAGTTCCAATTTATTTAATATTTATGTAATAAAGTTAAAATATTTTATAATGATTGTTAATGACAATTTATTCTGCTACTATAAATAAATTACCAATGCAAAAATTATTCTCAAAAAAGTATACTAATCCACAAACTGTTAAACTAACAAACTTCCAATTTATAACTAGGGGATCTTATGAAACTTGAAATCAAAATTGTTAAATTAGAATCGCCAGAAGGTTGTAATCTTATTTTAGGCCAAAGTCACTTTATAAAAACTGTTGAAGACCTTCATGAAGCCATAGTTAATACTGTACCGCAAGCAAAGTTTGGTCTTGCCTTTGGTGAGGCTTCAGGAGATTGTCTGATTAGAGTATCCGGAAATGATAATGATTTAGAAGAATTAGCCGGTGCTAAAATGCTAGAAATTGGTTGTGGTCATAGTTTTCTGATTTTCATGCAAAATGCCTTTCCCATCAACTTAACTCAGAGAATTAAGAGCGTTCCTGAAGTGGTGAATCTGTTCTGTGCAACTGCCAATCCAGTTCAAGTTTTAATCGTTGAATCTGAACAGGGAAGAGGCATAATTGGAGTTATTGATGGTTCCAAGCCTCATGCTTTGGAAACAAAGGATGATGTGGCTTGGAGAAAAAATTTCCTCCGAGACATTGGTTATAAATTATAAAAATCCCATAAAAAAAAATTGGAGGTTAAAAAAAATGGCAAACATAGTTTTCCATAGGGTTAGTGGTAGTAAAAAGAAAGATAAATCATTGGACGTAGATGATAAATTCATATCTCTCCAAAACAGACATGAAGGAGCAATGATTGTTAAATTTAGAGGTCCAGAAAAAAAAATAATTGAAATATGTCAATTTTTTGATGGTTTAGATGATATGGAAACTGTTCAAGTGGATATAGATAATACTGGCGCTGTTGACCATTATTTCAGAGGAATTTCACCCATAAGTGATGATGAAGAAGATGGTTTACCTATTAAAAAGTTCAACGTTACACTACAACTGAGAAAAGAGCTTATTTAATCATTACTGGCATATTTCTCAAATATATTAGGGATATCCTCAGGAGATTCAAATGCAGTAGTGTTTTCCATTTCAGATATTTTTTCCACGTGTTCCGCATCCTCCCTAGTAATATTCAACTCCAAAAATTTTCCATTAGGTAGTTTTGTAGTAACTATGCCCTCTCTAAAGTCCGTGGGCATTATGAATAATGGTGTTCTAGTTTTCTGGCCCATTATAGCAGCATTAGAAAGAAGAGTGTCTGCTATTCGCAACGATATCTTAGCCACCGTGTTGGATGTTGCTGGCGCAATTAGCAAAAATTCATATCTTCCCATCTGAATTTGACCGGCCAAAAAAGGAGCATTTGAATTTATTTCAGTCCATGTCTTATCAAATTTTGTTTCAAGCGTGGTGGAAAGGTTATAATACTTTAAAACTTGATCTCCAGCTCTTGAAATAAAAACTCTAATATCAAATTGCTTATGGTATTCATCCCGCATCTGTTGCATGATTTCCACGGTTTCAACCAGTTTTTCACCACTTCCAGTAATCCCCCAAGCAACTTTTCTTTTTTTCTTCATAACTATACTTATTATAATTATTCCATAATTTACTTTTCGCTAAATTTCCTATGGATTAATTAACTAGAATTGAAAAATTGAATATTAAGACAAAATCCATCAAATCAGCAGCATACATAAACTGATATATTGACAGGAAAAACTAAACAATAAAAAAATAATTATCATAAAGTGAAGGCAAATGGCGGTGTTAAAATAGAAAATTCCAGTTGTACAAATAACCAAACAGATGACAACTTACATGAAAAGTCAAAGAAAAATATGAAAAGTGAAAAAATTGAAACTTGTTACACTTGTGGTAAAAAATTTGATATGAACAAAGAAGATGGTAGTCGCTACCGTTATGAGAAATTTCCTCTTTGTGCTTATTGTGCTGAGTTTTACGGATTTTACTTTGATGACCCCGGTCAAAAAAGAAAAGAAAAATAGTAAGAAGTAGATAAAAAATCAATTAACAATTATTTATTTTTTAAATGCTTTTTAACAAGAGATATTCCCCATTCTGCCATTTTTTTAGCATCATCCACATTTTTAGACTCTGCAAAACATCTGAAGATGGGTTCTGTTCCCGAAGGACGGATAATGAGCCATCCTTCATCTCGGAAAATTTTAACCCCATCTGTGGTATCAACCTTGTATTGTTGAGTGTCTTGAGAGATTTTATCCATGACCTCCTGTTTCCGGTCATCAGGGCATTCCACCTTCATCTTCACAGATTGGTAGGCAGGAAGTTCTGCCACCAGTTGAGACAGTGGTTTTGATGTTAATGCCAATATTTCCACGATTTTAGCAGTAGAAAGAGCTGCATCCCTACCATAAACAAAATCCGGAAATATTAATCCACCATTTTCTTCTCCCCCAAACAAACCATCCCTATTTTTAAGTTCTCTGGCCACCAACAAATCTCCAACCCTGGTTGCAGTCACAGTTCCACCATACTCCTCAGCAATGTCATAAATAGCCGATGATGTGGCAACAGTAGTTACAATAAGTCCTCCCTGATTTTCTTGAAGTAATTGCTTCTCTACGAGGGCAAAAGTCTTATCACCCATTACAAAATTTCCTTTTTCATCTATGCATATAGTACGATCAGCATCCCCATCATGAGCAATGCCTAAATCAGCATTTGTAGCTTTTACAGTTTCTATGAGCTCTTGAAGGTTGTCTTCAGTTGGTTCTGGATTTCTTCCAGGGAAAAATCCATCAGGTTGACAGTTTAAGGTGATCACATCACACCCTAACTTACGAAGAACGTAAGGAGTGGTGAAACATGCTGCTCCACTACCACAATCCACAACAACCTTCAATTTAGCCTTTGCAATGGCATCATGATCCACCCGTTGTACTACTTCCTCATTGTATTCATCAACCAAACCCTCATTAGTGATAACTTCTTTGATTTCATCATAAGATACCCTGTTAGGATTGTCATTGAAGAACATGTCCTCAATTTCTAGTTCCATATCTTCAGCTATACCAATCCCATCTTGGTCAACGAATTTGATCCCATTATAATGTGGAGGGTTATGGGAAGCTGTTATAATTACCCCCCCATCATAATAGTTTCGAACAGCGTATTGAACCGTTGGTGTGGGTATAATTCCCATATCAACCACATTACATCCTGAAGAAAGCAGTCCGGCTATTACTGAGTGTTTTATGAGAGGAGTAGATGTTCTAGGATCTCCGCCAACTGCCACCCATCCTTTAACAAGTGACCCGTATGCTGCAGCTAATTTTGATGCAAATTCCGGCGTTAATTCTTTATTTGCTATTCTCCTAACCCCAAAGGTTCCGAATAATTTTTTCATGACAAGCACTTCCTTATAACACTACAATAAATTTTTATTGTTAATTATTATTTCACAAACTGTTTTAGATTTCTACTCGCCAAACTTTATAATCTTTGTTCTGATAAACCAATTTAAAATAATTAGGATTAACCATATCAGATGTTTCGACTAAATATCCTATATTATCCCGAATTAAATCTTCCCTCGTATAATTTCCACTATAATACATTTCACGATTTAAAACTTTAACCATACCCGGATGGTATCCCCCAGTGGAGACCGGTTGCCTGGAAACAGAAACAATCACTGGATCAATTCCTTCAGACAAAGACATTACTACTCTTTTTTTATCCCCGTTCTCCGCAAACCATTGAGCCACATCAATTTGAGAATTATTAACTAATGGTTCAACTGAATGAGCATATAAAAAACCTTGACTTACTCCACCAAAAATTAAAACTACAACCAGAATTCTGTATAAATTATTATAATAAATTGATTTTTCAGAATTAATAGACCTAACGTATTCCAATCCAAATGATGCCATTATCACCACCGGAAAAACAGCAAAGTTAAAAATTCGATCGATTAAAATAGGGATACCAATTAAATAGGCACTAGTGATTATTAAAATAAATGTTAACCAAATAACTAATAATAAATCATTCCTTGATAATTCTTTAAAAATCTTTCCGATAGATTTTTTTTCCATACCATTTTTAATCGATACAACAGCCCATAAAAATGCAAAAACGGTGCCAGGAACCCCCCATACTTTAAAAATTGTTTTTATGTACCATGTTAGACCAAAAAAAGCCGTGACGGGATTATTAAAAACATAACCATTCTGAAATATCAGTGGCCCCCACCACAATGAAGCGCAAAGGAAAGTAACCCCCAAAAATACCCACAAAGACTTGAATTCTACATTATCATTTCTTAGTTTAAGGGAAAATGTGAAAATTAGAACCACTCCTAACAGCAGCAGTGCAGTTAAAGCATGGGTTAAAAACATTACCCCAGAAATAATTCCAGAAATGAAAGCATATTTAAGACCTTTGCCTTCAAATGCTATGAACAAAAAGTAAATTGATAATGGGAAAAAAATCAAAGCCAATGTTTCAGGTATTGGAAGCATTGATCTGTGAAATACATTTGTGAAGAAAAGGAATCCCCCAGAAATAAGAGCTACTCTTAAATTATACAGTTTTTTAGTCACAAAAATGAAGGAGAAAACAAAGGAAAAAGAGAAAACTGGTTGCAAAAATCGGGACACTTGGAAAGGATCCATTTTAAGAATTTGTGAAAAGATAGCTAAAATGTAATGAAAAAATGGAGGATAAAATATTGGCCTGCCAAACGGAGCGTAAGTTAAATGATCCCCTAATGTGAACCATTGATCCATGTAAAGTTTGGCCAGATGAACATGGTAATAAATATCCCAACTTAAAGGTTGTTGAAATTTCAAAGTAGGGATTAAAGCAATTATAAAAGCAATAATCGGGAATATAATCAACAATAAATTTTCGTTGGTGAATATGTTCTGATATCTCATTACTTACCACCAGTTAGTTACTTACAGATCAGGACATAAGATTAGTTGAAATTTTTGCATTACTTATAAAATAATATATTGCAAATTCCTTGTTTTCATAAACCAGGCGAGTATAGGGTGGTGCTTTCATGCCTTTTTTCAACACAAAATACCCCACATTATACTTTAAATATGTAGATTTGTTGACTTTTCCATCAACATATTTCTGTATATCTAACGATTTCGTTCTTCCCTGACCATAGCCACCTAATGCAACTGGTTGTCTGCAAAGCGCCGCTATAAAACTGTCCCTATAATTAGAAGCTACTACAACACTTTTTTTATCCCCATGAGTTTGAAACCATTCTGCTACGTCAAGTTCTGGGTCTGAACATCTTAACCATGAATTACCTTCATCTACTTCAACCAGCATTGTAAACCCAGTTGCAACTGCAGTTATGTATACAGATATAATGAAAAAATGATAAAAATTCATTGATACGTTTTTTTCTTCAAATTTGACTTTTAAGAACTCAAATCCCACTCCTGCCATAACAACCAGTGGGAAAAGAGCAAAAGTCAATATTCTATTACTTATGATGGGAAATCCTAAATAATTCAAGTTACTGACAATCAAAAAAAACATCAAAAAGATAAGGATCATTACATCCTGTTTAAATCTTCTTTTCAGGGCTAAAATACATCCAAATATTGCAAATAATAGTGTAAATACTCCAAAAAATTTCGGATACTTAAATATACTCATCTTATTAGGAATATCACCGTCAACATTTAAAATAATCCCATATTTAGCCAGTAATGGCAACCACCATATCATAGCTACAGAAAAAGCAATGATGATTAATAATATCCCGTAAAAAAACATTTGTTTATCTTTTAAACCNATTATTATCGAATAAACGGATGTGGCTATAACAAATGAAAATGCTGAGAGAATATGTGTTAGTGCCATTAATCCAGCNATTATACCGGATGAAAATGCATATTTATAATCTCTTTTGTCAAATGCTAGATATATCATATAAAAAGCTAGTGGAAACATAATTAATGCCAAATTTTCTGGTAAAGGCAGTAAAAATCTCTGGAAAACTAGACTGAAAAATATGAAGAATCCAGCAGATACCCCTACTAATATGCTTTTATACAATTTATAGGCCACAAAAGAAAAAGAAATGAAAATGAACATGGTTAATATTGGTTGCAGAATACGAGCTGCTTGAAAGATATTTCCAAAAAGTGAGCCTATTGCAAGTATTAATAGATGAAATAGGGGAGGATAAGAAATTGGCCTCCCAAATGGTGCTGAAGTTAGTGGATCCCAATAAACGAAACCCTGATCCATATAAAGTTTGGCTAAATGTATATGGTAAAAAATATCTCCACTTAAAGGCCACTGATATTTTATAGTGGGGATGAGAGATATGAAAAATGCTAGTACGGCAGGAATTAACAATAACAAAACTGGTTGTTCATAGAGAATAGACCGACAATTCATTTACACACCATATGTTACACCATTAAATATATTAAATTAGATTATTTGAATTAATCATATAATATTTTGCTGAGATTATGACTTTAATGCATTATAGGAATTTATATGAAAATCATAACGATTATTCCTGCTTATAACGAAGAAAAAACCATTGCTAAAGTGGTAGAAGCTGTTAAATATTACTCTGATGTAGTAGTGGTTGATGATGGATCCACAGATCAAACATCAACACTGGCGGCAAATGCCGGAGCATATATACTTAATCATTCCGAAAACATGGGTAAAGGTGCTGCATTAAAAACCGGCTTAAACTATGCTATTAACTGCGATTATAGTAAGATAGTTCTCTTGGATGGTGATGGACAGCATGACCCCCAATATATACCTCGATTATTGGAGGGAATAAACGGTGCTGATATGATCATAGGCTCTCGTTTCCTTGGAGTCAACCCCCAAAACATGCCATTGCAAAGAAAGTTTTCCAATGGAATAACCACCAGACTTATAAGGTTCGTGACTGGTTACCCCATTACTGATAGCCAATGCGGATTTCGAGCAATTTCTAAAAGAGCAGCACCATTTTTCGTAGACATATCATATAATGACTATGTTTATGAATCAGAAGTCCTTTGTAAAGCCTCAAAAAACAAACTTAAAGTAGATGAGATGCCGATCAAGTGTGTTTATGGAGATGAAAAATCATACGTCCATTTCAGACATGTTATTCACTATGTAATGTTCACTTTTCGCCTGTTACTTTGTAAATTATTAGGGAGGATCTGAAATTTGAAAAGATATTATGTTTTTTTGGTCAGTATCCTACTTCTAGCTCTTTTGATAATCTGGATAGGCCCACATCAAATGTGGGATGTGATAATAAATGCAAATATATGGTTGATACTATTGGCAGTATCCATACACCTATTTGTAGTGTGGATACGCTCTTTAAGATGGGGTTATATTATCAAACAACCGTGGGAGTTCAAGAAAAACTTTATAGTGAAGANAATTGGACTATTTGCCGGTAATTTCACTCCCATGCGCACCGGAGGCGAAGTTTTGAGCGCAGTGGCCGGCAAAAAAATCAACCAAATAACCCTTTCTGAGGGTTTATCTGCAGGCCTTACTGAAAGATTCTTTGACAGCATTATAGTAGCAGTTTTATTAATAACATGCGCTTTTTTAATTCCTAAAGTTAAATTAATAGCTATTTTAGGAGGTTTAGTGTCATTAGGCCTTTTATTATTAATATATCTTATTAACTGGAGAGAAGACACTAGTTTATGGATTTACAATCGGGTTCACTATATTTTTAGATTTTTACCCCTTTCTGAAGAATTGGTGGAAAACTTTTATCATAAATTCACCGTTGGATTGAAAAGCATAGTAGAATACACCAGATTATTCAGTAGCTTAAAAAATCTGTTAATAGTTTTGCTTCTAACCACAGGATCATGGATTTTTGAATGTGTGCGCCTTTACGTGGTATTCATGGCATTTGATGTTAAAATTAGCTTTTTGGCCATTATAATAATTTTCTTACTGGCCAATATAATTGGAATATTGTCTATTCTTCCTGGAGGTATTGGTTCCATTGAATTATCCCTCACTGGACTTTTCATGCTCTTTGGAGTTCCAAGCGCATTGGGAGGAANTATAGCGATGGTAGATCGATTAGCCTCATTCTGGATTATAACTGCCTTAGGAATAATATTCTCTGCTTATTACGCTCGTGACATATTGTATGAGATAAAAAATTATACTATTGGACTTAAATCATCTGAAAAATAGGACCATACTTCCCATTTACTTGCATCATCACCGCAGTCCTAATATCAATCATATTTGTGATTATTATACTGGACGAGATTTACTTTCTTGTAATCAGGTAAAAGGAAGTGTAAATGATTAATTAATCATTAATTATTTCTTTCTTGAAATATGAAACTTTCATTAACTTTTTTGTGATAAATGGAACAAGAAAAATCCTTTTTGATAATGCAGTCTGATGATGGCTTGGTATGATAAAAAACACCATTGTGATTATGCAATAATTTTCAGCGAACTTGAATCTTTTAAAATTACTTCCAAACTACCGTGATATTCAGTTACTCGTCCCATCACCCTTATGCGCCTATTATTAAAGTTTTTGATGTTAATACCAGTTTTTTGGATTTCAAATGCCTCACTTTCAAAAATAATAAGCTTTATTTTACCAGTGCCATCCATTAACTCCAAAAAATATGTTCCACCACTCCGAGACTTGCTAACATCTGTTACTAACCCTTCAACTGATACCTCTTTATCAAGCATACCCCGGTTCATGTCTTTGATTTNAACTTCTTGAGGTGTTATGTAATTCGCAGCAAATATCACCCCTACTAATCCGAAAATAGTAGTGAATAAAGCCAATTTAAATATCTTTTGATCTTCCATATTACCACGAAATAATATAAATATTAATAATATTAATACTTTTGTATGTTAAAAATCTTATTAAAAAATTAACTAAAAAAAACAATAATCAGCTTTTTTGGGATTGTCTAAAAATAGATTCTACTCTTTCCAGAGTATCAATCTCATCAAGCCCTCGATCATTACGAATCCTCTTCACAACAGGGAATCGAAGTGAATATCCAGTTTCAGATTCAGGACTTTCGACTATCTCACTAAAAGCAATTTCCAAGATTATTGAAGGCTCAATTTTCACTTCTCTGCCCATTTTACTTATGATAAGCGGCTCCACCATATCAGAAAGTTCTTGCAGAGTATTATCATCCAAACCTGTAGCAGCGTAGGCTAATGGTTTGAGTTGGTTGTTTTCATCTTGAATGGCCATTAAATAAGAACCAATGAGATGTGCTCTTTTTCCAGTCCCATAAGTACCTCCTAAAACAACTAAATCGAGGGTTTCTGGTTCTGCTTTTAATTTAAGCATTTTTTTACCCCTTATACCCGGCATGTAAGGCGCATTGGGATCTTTGATCATTATCCCCTCATGCCCTCCCTTAATCGAAACTTCAAAAAGATCATTTGCCTTTTCAATTTCTTCAGGAGTCACAATGACTTGTGTAGATAACTCTAATTTACCAGGATCGGTTTTAACTAGAGATTCCAATTTTTTTCTCCTTTTTTTAAGAGGTTCATCCAGAACAGGTTTCTGGTAGTAAAGCAGGTCAAAAAGATAAAGAGTTAATGGAATTTTGGAAACCATTTTTTCAATATCGTATTTCCTACGCACTCTCTGAAGCATGTATTGAAAGGATATAGGTTTACCATCTCTACTGGCAATAATTTCTCCTTCAACAATAAAATCTTGGTCAGGAAACGATTTTTGGATATAATCAGATATTTCGGGAAGAGCATGAGCAATATTTTCTAATCGACGAGTAAACACGTCAATTTTCCCTTCATGTCTGTGAATCTGAACCCTTATACCATCATATTTAGTTTCACAAATTGCCCAGCCCATTTCTTCAATACTCTGTTTTATTCCTGGAGAAAGTTGAGCTAACATGGGTTTAACAGGCTTTCCAGGTTTTAAGGTTAACTCACGTAAACCTTCTTCGCCTTTCGCCAATGCAACCTCCGCCACCAAACCCATATCATTAGTTAACATGTGTGCCCTTTCTGTTACTTCTGGAGCTATACTAAAAGCTTGAGAAATTGCATCTCTAATAGTTCCCTCCCCCACTCCTACACGAAGTTCTTCTAACACAGTCCTTGTAAGATATTTGGCCTCAGTAGGAGATGATGCTGATAACAACTCCATCAAATAATCTATCTTCTTAAATTGAGCACGTTTACCTGATATTTTAGACATTTTCACTAGATTCTGGTATACTTTTTCTATGCTAAGAGGTTGTGTGAATAGGGTTATCTGACTTTTTTTGTGGTATAATTTCTCTGTAGCTTTGCCAATATCCCCAGTTTCTCGCATCTGATTCTCTACATCTTCAGCAGATACTCCGACAACCATAGAAATAGCTTTCATCAAAAGTTTANCCCCTATACCCAGTTCTTCCTCGCTCCATGTGGGAAAAACCCGTCCTAAAGATAGTAAAGTCACGGTAGAAAGTAGTTCTGGATCTTCCTCCCCGACCTTACCTAAGAAATTTGCTAAAATGGCGGTTTTCTCTAAACGTTTGGTGGTGGAGTCTAAATCTTGGTATACTTCCACTAATTCCCGATAAAGCATAGAATATCCTCTATAAATTAATATTGTTCCCAATTTCAGTTTAAAAACTTATTAATAAAAAGTTTACAATCCCCTGCATATTAAGTTTGCTAACTTACAATTTCTTTGATAAAAAACTGCAACCTAAATATAAAATTTCCAATTTCTAAAAAAAAAAGATNAAAAAAGTTAGAAAGTAATTCATAAAAAAAAAAATTAATATTCTGATTCAGACCAGATAACTTGAAATGTAGTTCCTTTATCCCTAGAAAGTATTACACTGCCCTTTAATTGATTAACCAGAGTATTAACTAGTTGAAACCCCATTGTTCCACTTTCTTTGAAATTAATCTCATCTGAAAGTCCCACACCATTATCCCTTACTATTAAAACCTTATTTTCATGATTATCAAGCCCAAATTCCACACAAACTTCCCCTTGTGCGTTTCCAGGGAATGCATGTTTTACTGCGTTAGTTAAAAGTTCATTAACAATTAAACCACAAGGAATAGCAGCATCAATGTCAAGCATTAAACCTTCAGTCTTAGAATATACCTTAATTCTATTTTTATCCACATTATAAGAATTATTTATGAGTTCTATAAGTTTTTTGGTGAACTGCGAAAAATCAATAAGGGCAAAATCTTCAGATAAGGATAACCCATCATGGATTAGAAGCATTGATTTAACTCTATTCTTGTTATCCTTCAAAATTTCACGATTAGCTTTATCTTTCATGTAAACTGATTGAAGTTCCAGCAAACCAGATATGATGTTCATAAAATTTCTTACCCTGCTATTAATCTCACCCAAAAGCATTTCTTTTTCCTGTAAAGAAGCATTAATTTCGGTTTCTGCTTGTTTACGCTCAGTAATATCCTGAGCTATGATTTGTATCGCGTATAACTCGTTGTTTTTATATAATGGTGCTGGGTGTACTTCCATTAATCTGACCTCCCCGTCTCGGGATATTAAACTAGATTCAAAAACACCTATTTCTTCACCCTCCAAAAATTTTGAAAACATTTCTTGATAAAATGATGAATCTTCTCCAGTTATTGATTGTAGATCAGTGAAATACATGCCCACGGTGTCTTCCCTAGATAAAGGGCTGAATTTTGCCGCAGCATAATTGAGATCAATTATTTTCCCATCTAACCCCAAAACAACCAGATAATTTGGTAAATATTCAAATAGATTCCTGTATTTTTCTTCACGCTCTCGAAGAGACTCTTCAGCAGCTTTTTTTTCCATCTTTTCTTTAGCCTCTTTAAGAGCCCTTACTACTGCGTGAGGTAATTTTGTTAAGTTATTTTTTAGAACATAATCAGTTGCTCCTTCTTTGAGCATTTCAACAGCGAAATCTTCGCCTATTTTACCACTTACAAATATAAATGGCGTATTAGGTGAGATTTCACGTGCGATGTTCATGGCAGTTATGCCATCAAATTTAGGTAAAGAGTGATCTGCCAAGATGATGCTGGGCTGGAATTCTGCCATTTCTTTACGGTACATTTCTTCAGTATCGACAACTTTTGATTTAAAATTAAGACCCTCTCTTTTAAGCTGAGTTTCTATTAGTTCCGCATCTAATGGCACATCTTCCAGTATTAGAACTCGTATTTCTTCCACCATAACATCCCACTAAGTATTATTATTTTTAATATCTGTTATTGGTTTGATTTCTTTGAATTATATACTTTTTTATTAGTTTTTTTTTAATAATGATGTTGTCCATTTTTTAGTTGGTAGCAAATTCTAAATTATTTTTAATTAATTATATATCATTTTTTTTATTGTGATATTAAATCTTAATTTTAAATTTTGAAGTAGTAAAATTTACCAAACAAAATTAAACACGAATTTAAAACCGGGTTCAACTTATAATGAAGAAATAAAAGAGAATTCAGCTTTAATCAACAGTTTACAACATGTTTCACTACGAAAATAGCTAAAATCATCGAATTAGAATGGAATAAAAGGCCTTCACCACAATCAATAAAAAACTGGCTAACAAAAACAATTAAAAGAAAAAACAAAGACAATCAAGAATATTTAGAAAAAATAATCCATTATAAAAACAGAATATTCGAAATTATAGATATAAAAAACTATAACACAGCAAAAAAAAAAATTTAAAAAAATTAAAACATGAAATCAACAATATCCCATACCAATTCAGGAAAAAAATAACTAAAAAATTCGTAATACACTTTGAAAGATTCATAAATCGTGCATGAAAAGAATTTATTGAAAAGAAAAAAAAATGTTAAAATGGGATATGATTATTCTGAATATTTTTTGCACGATATTCTATTAAGAGTCGTTATTTTTCTAAAGCAACAATTTTTTCAGGAGTTTTTCGCCCTTTAAATTCTACGGAATTAGATATTTGACGATAATGTTCGAATAATCTGTTACCCCATGAAATAGCCTCTTCACCATGACTAATTAAAGAAATATTCAAGTCATATGTTCCATCAGCTGAAAATAGTCCCAAGGCAATAAAGTTGTCTCCTGTGGTCAGTGAGATCTTCACATCTTCATCTATTTTCATTAACTTTAAATTACCTTCTTTGATCCATTTATTCAGTTTTTCTTCTCCAGCAGTTTCAACCAACTTATCAATTATCCCCTCAGTCATTATAAGCTGTACATCGCCCCCGTTTTCCAGGGCTTTCATAAATATCTGGACACTTGCGGGGTTGTATACTGAGGTGAGTTGTTTAAAGTTTTTACTTTTGGCTAAAAATTCTGATAAAACCTCTTGTGGCCTCATAATATTGGTGCTAGTGGATTTAACAATGAATGATTTTTCCAGACAACCAATATCTTTAAAGAGATCAGGAGGGATGCAACTAATATCATGGTTTAAGAACAACCCCTCACAGAGGTTAAGCGAATAAAAAGAGCGCATTACATCGATTAATTTATTGGATACTACTTCACCAGTTTGGGATAGGGAATAATTTCCAGATTCACGGAAAATGAAATTTTTTTGTTCCAGTTGATTCATTCCGTGTAAAATAGTAGACGAACTCAGATGAATTTCCTTACGCAAATCAGCTAAATTCTTAGATCCACTTCTTAAACTAATTAATATCTTAGCCCTTACATCAGAGGCTATGAAAAATTTCATATCATCCTTTACTTGCTCATACAATTCAAACATATAGTCCATTTGACTCCCACCTATTCAATCTATAGTAGCCGAATATTTTTTACATAATTATTACATTTACATTATAGTAATAATTTTATTTAACTAATTTAAATTTTGATTGTTGTTGATTATAAATATTTCCCTTTTTTATGATTATATGTGAATTTCAATAATTGTTGATGGGAATATGATTTTAAAAAAAAACCTTTATAAATGTTTTATAAAAGAAAAAATCAATAATATTAATTTATAATATCCTAAAAAATACCTATAAAAATCGTTCAAACCTTTCTTTTCCAACTTTACAGATAGGACAAATTTCAGGGGGCTCTTCTCTAGCACATAAATATCCGCAAACTCTGCATCTCCACACTGGCAGAGAAACACTAGTTAATACTTTTTTCTTGGAAATTTCATCAACTTTAAACTGTTGATCGGGCCCAGGTCTCCTTTCAGGTATGGATGTTAGTTTTTTTTGACCATTAAAGACTTCGCTGGTAACGTACAAAGCACAGTAACATGCCCCAAATTCGTTCAAGTCAGGATCACGATAGTCGCATGGACATATAATATCAAGATCTTCCTCTTTAGCACCAGATGCTAAGCGACAAGGACAAGCATCATAACCATAACGATTCCTGTTAATTAGAATGCTTTGCAGGAGATCCTTGGTAAATGATTCATCAGGATTAAGATAGTAACCTGCAGATTCAGCATGGTTTTTAATCTCCATATAAAAACGATTTACTTCTTTTTTTGAAATATCAACCGTACTCATTGTAGATTCTCCTTTACTTTATCTTCATCGAATCCCACGATGCATTCTTCATTATTTATTATCAAGGTGGGGAAAGAAAGTTGAGGATTCCATTTCTTCAATTGTTCAATCATCTCTTGCCGTTCATCACCCTCCAGAAGATCAACATAGACGTAGTTGTATTCCACTCCCAGTTCCTCCAACATCATCCGAGTCTTTTTGCACCACCCACAAGTGCTTAATGCATACAGAACAACATCCCCTTTATTTTCACCTTCAACATGTTGCATTGACATTTATTTTTCCTCCGTATAACTTAAGAAAACCTAAAATAACAATGACCAATGATACGATATATCATTTAATTCAATACATGGATCATAAGTTAGCTTTCTTTAATATCATGCCTTAAAGAATTTCTATAAGTAATATTGATTTTGTGATTTTTATGTTTATTGCTTTGTGTTTTTCGTTGTTTGGCATCTAAATATGAAAATCGCAACCAACTACATTATAATCATATTAACATGAATTAATCGTTTAAACATTATTTAATGAATTAACAGTGCGTACTCGTTCAAAAAGAGATGAAAAATTGGTTGATTAATCCACTTATTTATTATCGGTTTACAAACTTGTGAATGAGGCGTGCAATTATCACTCCCCAAGGTTGGTGTATCTAAAAATAATGAAAATTTTATGGTTATATAATGTTGATTTTCAAGTGGTAAAGCTTGTCTGATCCGAGCTTAGTGGATAAATTAATGATTATATTTCCTTTAATAAGTTTATAAAACGTAGACTAATCACCACAACTGCCGATATTCATGACGATCAAGTGGACCTTAATAAACCGAAAGAAGTAGTGAATTAAGATTTTAAATACTTTTAAACATTATACAAAAACAATGGCGACACCATTTAGCGAAAAACACGCAGACACACCTCACAAAACAAATACAAAAAAGACACCTGCAAAAAATTGCAATAGAACACCCCTACACAGTGATTAAAAACAAGTTCAAGTCCCGGACACCGATTAATCAGCACCACTCTCATTAACCCAAAAAACATTTTTCTAATGCTTTTGCTACAACCTACTGCAACTCATTACCTTAACCCAAAATCAGATGATATTGTGGAAATTTTCATCAATAAACTAGAATCAATGATAAAAACAATAAACAAAGATAGAAATGAACACCAAACATGGAAAATAAAGAAAAAAAAGAAATTTTCATTATTTATAATTAAGTTTGTTAGAGTTAGCTGAAAATATACTTTTTTGATAAGGAATTAATTACATGTTGTTTCTAACCATTCTAAGAGCGCAAAACTCACCACACATGGTGCACATATCATTTCGATCTGTTGGTTTTCTTTCACGGCATTTTTTAGGTTTTTCAGGATCGAATGCCAGTTGGTACTGTTTTTCCCAGTCAAAATTCTTTCTTGCTTTGGCCATGTCTAATTCTTTGGCCCATGCAATTTTATGGCCTTTAGCCACGTCAGCAGCTTGTGCAGCTATTTTTGATGCGATAACTCCTTCTTTAACATCTCGCAATACAGGTATAGAAAGATGTTCTGCCGGAGTTACATAGCACAAGAAATCTGCTCCGGCCTTAGCAGCCAATGCCCCTCCGATGGCGGAAGTAATGTGGTCGTATCCTGGTGCCAGATCAGTTACTATAGGCCCTAAAACATAAAATGGTGCTCCATGACAAACTGTTTTCTGGATTTGCATGTTAGCTTCAACTTGGTTTAATGGCACATGTCCAGGTCCTTCTACCATGACTTGAACTCCTGATTCCCTAGCCTGTTTCACCAGACTTCCTAAAATTAACAGTTCACTCATCTGAGGTATGTCAGAAGCATCAGCCAGACAACCTGGTCTGAGGCCATCACCCAATGAAATAGTTATATCATGTTCTTTTGCTATTTCCAACAAGTAATCAAAATTGGAATAAAGTGGATTTTCTTCTTGGTTGTGAAGTATCCAAGCTGTAAGGAATGCTCCACCCCTACTGACCACTCCCATTATCCTTTCAGATTCTTTAACTTTTTCCACAGTGTCCTGAGTAATTCCACTATGGATTGTCATAAAATCAACTCCTTCCTGAGCTTGTTCTTCAATAGCCTTAAACATGTCTTCTTCTTCCATGTTAATTACCGCTCCACGCTTCTTGGAAGCGTTGATCCCTGCTTGATATATGGGAACAGTACCTAAAGGTACGTTTGTATTTTTAATAATGGCTTTTCGCACTTTTTTATAATTTATTCCAGTAGAAAGATCCATAATAGCATCTGCACCATATTCTACTGCCATCTGAGCCTTATTTACTTCCAAATTCACGTTTTCCAGTTCAGGGGAAGATCCAAGATTGGCGTTGATCTTAGTAGAAAGTCCTTTTCCAATTCCACATGGTTTTGTATTCCTGTTATTATTGGTAGGAATCACCACATAACCCTTAGCAACTCTACGTGCGAGTTTTTGAACATCAATGCCCTCATTTTCAGCTACTTTTTGCATTTCATCTGTGATCTGACCTTTACTTGCCCGGTACAATTGAGTCACTTTTTCACCTTTGTTTTAATATAGTATGTAGTTAAAAGTTAAATATTATGATAGAAAAACTGCGTGCCCAAGATATCATGATCCAGGAAGTGCATGTAACCTCCCGCAACGACATGGTGGCTGCAGCCAAGCTAAAAATGATGCGATGCAATGTTGGAGGTCTGCCAGTAGTGGACAAGAAGAAGTTAGTGGGTATAATAACTCATCGTGACATCCTCCTAGCTGGCGGGGAGGCACTTGGTCTCAAAGTGGGCGATCTAATGAGCAAAGATCCAGAAGTGGCAGAGAAAAACACCCCAATAATGAATATTACCAGAATTATGGCTGAAAAAGGTTATCAAAGAATTCCAGTAGTAGAACAAGGGGATTTGGTTGGCCTTATCACCCAAAGTTCTCTTATTCGCGCCCTTGCTGGTTTAGATGATGAAATATATTAATTATCGCCATTTCTTCCTGACATAGTCTTTAGTTCTTAAACAACTACTCATCTTATGCTAAATTATTATTAGATTAGGGGATCTGGAATTTTAGCATCTTTTTTATCTTTCAATCCTCCGATCTTTTCGATTCTCATTTTAAGAAACTCTTCTCCTTCCTTACTGGCAGCGTATATGGGTATTGCAACTCCCACTGAAAAAATATTCCTTTTTTCTGCAATAGTTCTTAGGTGAATCGAAGCACAAGAAGTTATGATATCAGTGTTTTCAAAAAGGATCTCAGCATCCTCTCTGGAAATACCAGTAGTATGAACTGCAAAAATATAGATATTCACCCCATCATGTTGACTTTCAATTTCTCTGAGTTTCACTGCATCTTCTGCCAATGTAACAGTGACTCCTATTTTTTGACAACCATTATTTATAGATTTTAAAACTCCTTTTGCCTGATTTATCTCTGCAATTTTTGGGTTCAGAACTGCATTTTCCCCTAATATATTTATGACTTCGTTTATGGGGCTGGTACTGATAATTCCAGAGATTCTGCCACCAATTCCTTGCACCAGTTCTGGATCTTCAACAGTTACAGTTCCACATCCATCACAAACCATGACCGCGCAATCTATACGTTTTTTTTCAAGTAATGTGCCTAGGATCTCAGATATTCCAAAAGATAAGAAATCCCTCATTTTTAACTCTCTCTGACTGGTGCACATTCCAAAATCCTTGATTCGGAATTTTATATTATCTTTAACCACTTGGGGATTGAGTTTCTCGATATTTCGGTACTTGTGAAAAAGAGGGCAGTAATTTATTTGAGGTTCTTCAACTTTGACTACTTTTCCATCCTTTATGACTATTTTTGATTTGCCTAAAGCCTCTATAACATGTTCATCCACGTTAACACCTCAAATTATGATAATATAATGTGTAATTCTAACCCAATTAGATTTATCCCAAAAATAATTTTATCTTGATTGTTTAATAAAGCACTTCACCAGAAATAAACATAACTTTTCTTAACCATAGAAAACTTTAAATTAGATAAGAATGAACAGCATATAAGCCATGCCGGGGTGGCTCAGCTGGTTAGAGCGCGCGGCTCATAGGGTATTAAGCAAGTGCTCTGACTTTTTCCTGGGATACCGCGAGGTCGCGGGTTCGAATCCCGCTCCCGGCACTTTAATTTTATTTATTATGACATGATCTATATTTTACTTCTTTTTAGACCTCTGTTCTTCTTCTGAACCTTCAATACAGTATAATTCATATTTCATTTGAAAATTGATGTGCGTTGAACACTCACTACAATTGCATTCTATTAATTCAAGACCACAACCACTATTACCTAAAATACAGAATAATCCTTCTTTATTTTCATTCATACATTCGTTGAAACTTGGGCATTCTCTGCAGATGCATATCCTTTTCTTTTGCATTTCAATTAAAGTTTTTAACTGATTTTCTGACATTTCTGACATTTTTTCCAGAATTTCTTCAAATTTATCCATTAAAAAAACCCCATATCTTTGTTCAATAGTAAAATTATATACTGCCACNTACCATAAGATTAAATATTTCAATGAACTTCNCTGTAATTCTCAAAATTATATTTGAATTCAGTTAATTTATATCAAATTTCGATATTTTCGAAGAGAGTATAATAATTATCTGATAATATTATTTGTTTCCACTTGGAAATGTTATATTTTAAAAGATGCAAGAAAAGGACAATTATTAAAAATAAACTAATGAATTATTTGGTGCCCATATGCCTAAAAAACAGGAAAAAACAGATTACTGGAAAATGATTGAAAGACAAACTGGAATTCTAGATAAAAACGAACAATTGAAACTTAAAAAGTCTAAAATAACTGTTATAGGATGTGGAGGTATTGGTGGCGCCACTTTGGAAATGTTAACTAGAATGGGAGTTGGAGAGCTCCGTATAGTTGACAAAGATGTTTTTGAAATCTCCAATATCAACCGGCAGCTCATGAGTAAAATAAACAACATCGGAAGACCAAAAACTGAAGTAACCTTGGAAGAACTTAGAACAATCAACCCTTCACTGAAAATTGAGCAGATTAACGAAGAATTGACAGATGAAAATGTATACGAAATGTTAAATGAAAGCCATGTTGTTGTAGATGGCTTAGATAACCTTTTCACTCGTATTATAGTTAGTAGATGTTCCAGGGAATTAGAACTTCCTTTTATTCATGGAGCAATTCATGGTACCATGGGACAAGTGACAGTGTTCAACAATACAACACCTTCCTATGAGGAATTGTTTCAATTACCTTCACAGGGAAAAAAATTAACTGATGAAATTATTTCTAGAATTAATAATTTGAACAAAGAAGTTCCTCCAGTAATTGGACCAGTTCCTAACATTGTAGGGTGCATTCAAGCTTTTGAAGCTGTTAAAATTATAACAAACAAAGGAACTTCCTTGATGGCACCTAATGTATTGATGTTTGACTTATTGAAAGAAGAAGCATTTACAGTGGTGAGATTTTAAATTTTCAATTAAAAATTAAATATTATCTAAAATATAGTGTTTTGATGGTGTATTAATGAATCAATCCAAAACAACCGTTTTAATTGGATTTGTAGTAATATTTTTAATATTAATGGCCAGTGGATGCACATTTGATAAAGGAAATCTGATTAATCAAAAAAATGAAAAAACAGAGGATATTATCCAATTTACGGTTAACATAGCAGAATCGAATAATAATTCATATCATGTAACTGGATTAGTCGAAAACAAGGTGGAACAAAAATATCGGTTTGTTAACATGACTGTAACAGGGTATAATAATAAAAATGAAGCAATCTCTGAAACTAAAATAATGATCCCTGAGGTTTCTGGATATGATTACGCTACTTACGAAGTATGGTTAGCAACACCCCCTGCTGAAAAAATTACTATGGTAAAATTAAGATTCATAAATGGCACTAAAGGATAAAAAACCATCAACAAAAGTTTTATTTATAATTACTTAATTCATATTTGTTTTTTTTTCCACTGATGAAGCATTGTTGTTATTTAAAATTCATCTATTAACCCAATTTAAAAATACCACAAATATTTAAATACCAGCAAAAGGAAACATACTTCCGGTTAAAATAAAGGAGTTACAAATTGCAAGACAAAATTGGAAAATTACTTGAAGATATAGAAAAATGTGGTATTAAATTCGTTAGACTACAATTCGTAGATATACATGGGACTCCTAAAAACATGGCTATTCCCTTAGTAAAACCAACCGACATAGAAGCTATCATAAAAGACGGAATTTTATTTGATGGTTCCTCAGTCGATGGATTTGTAGACATTAACGATAGTGATTTAGTAATAAAACCAGACCCTGACACATTTTCCACACTTCCCTGGAGACCTGAAGAAAAAGGAGTGTGCCGGTTCATTTGTGATATTTATTGGCCTGATGGAACACCTTTTGAAGGAGATCCCAGATATATACTGAAAAAAACCTTGGCCAAAGCTGAAAAAATGGGTTACGAATACAATGTTGGTCCAGAGCCAGAATTTTTCATTGTTGACGTAGATGAAGATGGAAATGTTTACCCACATGATGAGGGCGTTTACTTCGATGTGGAACCTGTAGACCAAGGAACTGACATGAGAAGAGAATTAGTTTTAGGATTGGAAGAGTTAAACTTCGACGTAGAAGTAAGCCATCATGAAGTAGGGCCTGGACAACACGAAATAGACTTCAAATTCGACCATGCCCTGAAAACTGCAGATGCATTCATTACATTCAAACAAGCAATTAAAGCCATAGCAGACAAATTAGGCTCAATGGTCACTTTCATGCCGAAGCCTTTCTTCGGTGTTAACGGTAGCGGTATGCACTGCCACCAGAGCTTGTTTAAAAATGGAGAAAACATTTTTTTTGACACTGACACCGAAACTCAATTATCAGAAGAAGCATTACATTTCACTGGAGGTTTACTAAAACATTCAAAAGCATTATCCGCTATTGTAGCTCCAAGTGTTAACTCATACAAACGATTGGTACCGGGATATGAAGCCCCAGTTTACATCACCTATGGATTTAGGAACAGATCAACNCTGGTCCGAATTCCTGCGTCTCGTGGTAACGGTACGCGAGTGGAGTTCAGAAGCCCTGACCCCTCATGTAACCCATACTTAGCATTTGCTGCTATGCTTGAAGCAGGTATGGATGGTATTAAGAACAAAATCGATCCAGGAAAGCCAACTGAATTAGATGTATATAAATTAAGCCCTGAAGAACTGAAATCAATGGGTATTGAAACACTTCCATCAAGCCTTTGGGAAGCATACCATGCCTTGGAGGATGACGAAGTGATTAAAACATCCCTTGGTGACCATGTGTACAACGAGTTTTATGCCTTAAAAAGGAAAGAATGGGATGAATACCGGATACAAGTATTCCAGTATGAAGTCGAGAAGTACCTTCAGATTTAAAACTCCGTCTTTTTCTTTTATTTTTCTTTTACTGCACAATTACTATTTTATCCTAATTCAACCATACAATTAAATAAATAATACCAACAATGCGAACTAATATTTATTATAATGATTTAAATGAAAGTTATACTTCTAAAAAAATTATTAAATTGGTGAATTAATGCCACAGGAAACTGATCGTAAGATGATAGAGATCCTAAGGATCCTTGCAGAAAAAGGTAAAGTTTTAGGGGCTAAAACCATATCTAGAGAACTTCACAAGAAAGGATACGACTTGGGTGAAAGAGCAGTTCGTTATCATTTGCGTATTCTGGACGAAAGAGGATTTACTGCACGTGTTGGATATATAGGTCGAGAAATAACTCCTGAAGGCATTAAAGAACTAGGTAAAGGCCTAATTTATGATCAAGTTGATTTCATTTTTTCTAAATTTGAAGACATGATGTATCAAACCACTCTTAATCCAAAAACAAGTTTAGGATCCGTGGTTGTAAATACATCAACTTTTTCCTATGATGCGCAGTTAATGAAAATTATTGAAAATATTTTCAACAAACAAATAGCAGTAAGTCCCTATGTTAAAATTAACACACAAGCCTCATCTGATGGTAATGAAAACAAAATAGAAATGGAAACTATTTGCGGAACCACCATTGACGGTATGCTCCTTAAATCAGGAATCCCCGTTGTGCCTAAGTATGGTGGCTTGGTTGAGATAAAAAATCATGTCCCCCGAGATTTTATTGAACTTATTGCCTATAAAAAGACTTCCATGACACCTTTGGAGGCTTTTGCAGATCAAGAGATGACCTCCGTTTTAAAAGTGATAGAAAGTGGTAACGGAGATATTCCAGCTAATTTTCGGATAATACCAGCTAATTCCAGAGAAGATGCAATTAAATTATTTGATAATCTCAAAAAAATAGGAATTTCCGGAATTTTAAAGATTGGTGAGGCAGGTGAACCAGTTCTGGGTATTCCCGTGGATAAAAATATGATTGGAATCGCTGTTATTGGAGGTATAGCTCCCTTATGTGCTGCAAAAGAATCAGGTTATGAAGTTGATATAAAAATGGCTGAAAGCACAACTGAATTCTCGCAAATGAAACCAATCACAACACCTCGAAAGTTATTGAAACTGGCAGGACGTGAAAAAGGTGAAAAAGTTAAATTTTTACTTTCCAAAGCATGGAACCTTATCCATGAAGTTGATTTCGATCTTGAAAGTCATACAGGACAGGTAATAGTTAATGTGTCATACCTTAAAGAGGAAGACTTTGAAGAAGGACTGAATATTTTTGGACATGTGATGGCCTCCCGTCCAGAGTACTGCACCAGTAAATACTACCAGATCGTTCCAGGTCCAGATGGTAAAAAAGGAATAGCAACTGTTTGCAGTTTGACAATTGATGGAATACTCACCAAACAAGGAATAGCAACAACCCCCCAATATGGAGGTATCTTGGAAACAGACAACAAAACACCGCGATTCATTGAACTAATTGCTTACGGAGGTTCATCCCTAGACCCACACGAAATTTTTTTATCCAAATGTTTAACATCTGTAAGTGATGCTTTGAAAACAAGTGGCAGGATACTGGCCAGTTTGAAAGAAATTCCATATGTAGCTCGTCCTGAAGCGATGGATGTTCTTGANAANATTNNAAATGCAGGATTTTCAATTCTTAAAATAGGTAAACCCAGTGAACTAGTCTACAATGCTAAAGTAGAACGGTATCATGTGGGCATAGTTGCTCCTGGTGGGTTAAACCCATTAGCTGCTATTAAAGAAACAGGAATTCAAGTTCAAGCCAAAGCTGTTGAAAAACTCATGAACGTATCCCAGATGGAAGAATTTTAAGTAAAAAGTAAATCTATTATTTTTAATTAAAACTTGACACAACCAATTTTACAAAGATAATGGTAAATATTGCCATTCATTTTGTTTTTAATGAAATCATCTTAAAATTTGTAAAAAAGAATAATAAATAGATTTTTCTCGAAATTTCATCATCAAAAAAAAAGTAACCCCTTAAAGCAGATTGAAAAATAAGATGTGAAATCCTATCGAATAAGAAATCTAATCTATAAAACGTGTGTCGGACTTTTTTTCCTTGACTTCCTGTTTTTTATCATCAAACCAACCCACACACACATCTTCATCTTCACAAGTATCAAAATGTGGAATGTATGGTTTTATATCAAGAAGAGGAGTTCCATCAAGAACATCTACATTAGATATNTGNATAATGTTTCNTTCAACTTTTTCNANACAAACTACTGACATGCCAATGGGATTAGGTCTTTTTGGAGCCCTTGTTGCAAAAATTCCACGTTTTACATTGTCTAAAAANGGTTTTACTCTAAGAGAATGCCCATTGCACATGTGAAGATGGTATATCAATATTATGTGTGAAAAACCTTCCAAATCTTTTAAACCTTCCAAATACTCGTTTTCAAGTTCAATTTGTCCTTTAACTCCTTTTGCACCTACGGGTTGGATGGGCATTCCCTGAAGATCCTTGTGAGGTGAGTGTATTGTTCCTATGGGCTTGTATTCTACTGTTTTCATCTTATCACCAGTTTGATCGAAATGCAAGAATGTTAATGAAAATCTATTTTTGCCATCAATTATATAAATGTAATCAAAAGTTTTATTGGAGGATACAAACTATGAAAATGAGTGCACGAAACATGCTTAACGGGAAAGTAGAGGGAGTTACAGTGGGAAAAGTAATGGCCAGTGTAAAAATAAGAATAGAAGATCCTAACATGATTACAGCCATAATAACCCAAGAATCTGTTAATGAATTGGATATTAAAGAGGGAGATGTAGTTAAAGCAATTATAAAATCTACAGAAGTCATGATTGGAAAAGAATAACTTTTTTAATCTTCCTTTTTTCTAATATTTTAATTATTATTAATCGATTCCCCTTATTTTAATAAGATATTATTTGCATTTCGAAAAATAAATTGAGCAGTATATTTAAGGTCTCAGATTTTTCTTTTTATCTACGTAAATATACAACAAATTAGTTGAAAAAACCATCATATTATTGTTTTTTTAGCAGATTAATCATAAAAAGAAATTACAACTCTAAAACAACCCTACAAACTTTTCGAAACGCGAAAAATCTAAGACCTTAAAAATATTATTTTGAATTTTAAAACAACATGTTTCCAGAACAATAATTTTTTTGAAATTCGATATGTTTATATGCCCATATCGTATATGTATATCATCAACTCATTAGTTCGGTGATAATCATGCCAGTAGTAATAGACTTAGAAAAGTGTGGAAAAATCAATGACTGCCCCGGAGAAGGACTGTGTATCAAACTATGCGAACAGGGTGCATTAGTAGAAGAAGACGGGGAATTAGTTTTATACATGGAAAAATGTGATGACTGCGATTTATGTATCACGAATTGTCCAAATCAAGCCATATCTAAAGCTTAACTTTTAAATTAGAATAATGGTGTAGGGAATGGTATAATGAGCACAGTAGAAAGAAACGGGAACGAAAAACGTTCTCTGGATTACATCAGGAATAAATGTGTCGGCTGTGGAATATGTACAGAAATCTGCCCAACAGAATCACTAAAATTAGGTCCAGTGCTACCAATAGCAAGAGGTTTAGTTGACATGGATTATCTAAATGTAAATGGTAAAAATTGTGTTTTGTGCGGTTTATGTGCTTCAGCTTGTCCTTTTGGAGCTCTTGAATTTGAGATCAACAATAAAAACATCAAAGACCTTGATGAATATCCTATTTGGAAACACAGTGCGTCTATTGATGAGGATGAGTGCTTATACTGTAAAGCATGCGAAACTGCATGCCCACAGGATGCCATAACTATTAAAAGAGAACTCCCTGAACGTTCAAAACTGGTAACTGGTGAAATCAATATTGATGAAGATAAATGTATTTACTGCGGGGTATGTGAAGAATTGTGCCCACCACAAGCCATAAGCATGAAACAGGAAAAAATGGATCGTGAGATCAAGGTAGATGAAAATAAATGCGTTTACTGTCTGGTGTGTAAACGTGCCTGTCCAGTAAATGCTATAAAAGCTGTTTGTAGTTCATGTTCCTATGGAGACTATCGATTAAACCCTGAAGATGCAAAAATTAAAGGTAGGTCCATCTTGCAGGAAGACGAATGTGTGAACTGTGGGTGGTGCCAAGAAATCTGTCCAGTGGATGCAGCTAAAGTCATAAAACCCTTTGAAGGCGAGGTAATAATGGACACCACGGAATGTAAAGGTGATTCATGCCATGCTTGTATGGATGTTTGCCCCTGCAATGCAGTGAGCTTAGTGGATAATAAATCATCCATAGAAGAGAGATTTTGCATTCTCTGTGGTGCTTGCAGTAATGTCTGCCCACAAAACTGTATTAAAATTCAAAGAGATAAGATAAATCTGGAAAACATTAAATCCAAGTCATGGCAGAAACAAATGGCCAAATTAGTTGTTAATGGTTCTAAATAACCATTTATTTACTTTTTTAAAAATTTGGCTTTGTAGAAACCATGTTTTTTTTTATTTGAAATTGAGGTTTTTTAATTTTTTTTTGGTAATAAAAATAACTTTATTAGTTTTAGGTTGAGTTTTTCCTGTTTTCACTTGAAATTACACTTACATATTTTTAAATACGGTTGCTAAAGT
>JGI24709J26583_10000224_pt1 | contig 46068 bp, 37 predicted proteins | sample BioPla2DNA1_FD_26583 | JGI IMG/M metagenome (IMG submission 26583) | reverse complement strand
TTTTTTATAAGCTACGGTAAAAGCACCGCTCACTAATAGCTTAAAAAAGGGAGAAATGTGTACTCAAATATACACAAAAACACAAAATAAATAAAAATATTTGAAAAGCTGCTTTTTGCTTACCACCTTTCGCCATTTATTAGTTGCTTTGTGGGATACTAGCCTGTTCTTTTTTCGTATGAATATTTTTAAGATTATTTTAAGCATAGTTACATATAATTAGTTTAACTTAATAGAAGAATTTTCAGCATAATCCAATAAAATTAATTAAAGGAGTGGAATTAAGATGGACACAAAGGCAAAAATAACCTCAAGAATTTTAAATGGAATTTTGGCTCTTTCCATTTTGGGTGCAGCTGCTATATCCACAGGTATCCTCAACCAGCAGGCTAATGATATAAATATATCGGCAGAATCTAAAACCCTCTTGGGGGACTCAAATGCTGACGGGACTGTCAATATTGCTGACCTAATTACTACAAAGCGTTATGTTTTAGGTATTTCAAAGCTTACAACTGAAGGCTTTTACAATGCTGATATTAACGGTGACGGAAGAGTTAATTCACTTGATGTTTCTGCATTGATAAAAGTACTTATCAGCGAAAGTATTTCTGAATCCACATATATTTACTTAAACGGCAGTTCTATAACCGTTGATGGTCAAGGTGCGGAAGTAAACGGTTCAATTATTACAATAACAGCTGCAGGAGATTATATAGTTAGCGGTACTCTTGATGATGGTCAGATTATGGTCAAGGCAGGCGATGAGGATAAGGTAAACATTATCTTTAACGGAGTTAACTTAAACTGCTCATATAATGCACCTGTTTATGTTGAAAATGCTGATAAGGTTGTAATCACTCTTAACGGCTCATCTGTAAATACTATTAATGATGCCGAAACCTATACTGAAACTGAAGAGGGCATTGATGCCACTATTTACAGCAAGGACGATTTGACAATCAACGGAACAGGTTCACTTACTATTAACGCAAACTATTCATATGCAATCAGAAGTAATGATGATTTAAAGATTAATGGTGGAAATATTGAAATTAAATCTGCTGGTGATGCAATAAGAGGTAAGGATTCTGTTACAATAAAGAATGGAAATATTACAATAGATTCAGGAGGAGATGGTATCAAGTCCACTAAAGGTGCTCTCACTATAAGTGGTGGTGCAATAAATATTAAAGCTAGCAATGACGCATTGCAGGCTGAAACAACCGTTGATATTTCTGATGGCATTATCATCGCCTGTGGTGATAGGGGCATTACTGCAACTGAGGCTGTAAATATTACAGGAGGAACAGTTCTTGCAACTGCAACTGATAATCAGGCAGCAAATGTAACTTCAACTCAGGGCACATTACTTATGACATATGCTGCTGAATGGAAAAAAGGTAATGCTATCGATATTATGATTAATGATACTGTTGTATTAAATGTAATTCCTATCAAGAAGTTTACTTACGCTTTAGTAAGCTCACCTCAACTCACAGCAGAGGCATCTTACAGCGTTTTAACAGGTGGAGTACAAATGCAGCACAGCACTTCAACAGAGGGTATCTTTGCTATGACTGGCGGGGTTACTGAATTTACAGGTATCCAGGCAATTGGTGAAAAACTTGCTGCAACAGAATCTATAATCAATCTTTCAAACTCAGGTCCAACAGTAACCGGTACAGGCGTTTTTGCAAATGGCAATATTGTTACAATAAGCCAGCCCGGAAAATATCAGGTTTACGGAAGCATTGATGACGGACAGATTGTAGTTGATGTAGATAAAACAGTTTACTCCAATCCAGATACAGACAATGTAACACTTGTTATGAATAATGTTAATATCGCAAACAAAGATTCTTCTCCGATATATGTTGAAAGTATTAAAGACAAATGCACAATTGAACTTGCTAAGGGTACTACAAACTATATAACAGACGGCTCAACAAGAACAGATACCACCATTGAGGGTGCAATCTACTCAAAGGATGACTTGAATATTAAAGGTTCGGGCACGCTAATTGTTAAGGCAAATTACCTTGATGGCATCGTTAGCAAAGATGATTTGAAAGTAAAGAACGGCAATATCCAGATTACCTCCGCTGACGATGGCTTAAGAGGTAAGGATTCAGTTACAATTGAAGGCGGTTCCGTAAACATTACCGCATCCGGTGATGGTATTGTTTCAACAAATACTGAAGAAACCACTAAGGGATATATTAATATACTCGGCGGGGATATCACAATCAAAGCAGCAAATGACGGTATTAAGGCTGAAACTAATGTTAATATAAGCGGTGGCAATTTCAATATCTACACATATCAGGGAAGCAAATTCTCAGGCTATGCTACAACTAACAGTGCTAAGGGAATCAAGGCTGTTTCTGATATAACAATCAGTGGCGGTACATTTGTAATTGATTCCTCAGACGATTGCCTACATTCAAACGGAACATTGAATATATCAGGCGGAACATTCACTATGGCAACAGGTGATGATGGAATTCACGCTGATACAGATATAATAATAAACAGCGGTACAATTGAAATCACTAAATCTTATGAAGGAATCGAAGGGAGCAATATCACTATAAATGACGGCACAATCTGTATTACAGCAAGTGATGACGGCTTAAATGTAGCTGGCGGTGATGGTTCGGCAACTAAAGGTCCCGGCGGCTGGGGTCAAGGCTCATTTGTTACAACAAATTCCGCATTGAATATCAACGGAGGTTATATATATATTGATGCATACGGTGACGGACTTGATTCAAACGGTGTATTAAATATGAACGGAGGACTTGTAATAGTAAACGGTCCAACAAATGACGGAAACAGTGCTGTTGATTCAGACGGTGCAATCACCGCAACAGGTGGTACAGTAATTGCCGTTGGAAGCTTAGGAATGGCTATGGGACCTAACTCATCAGCATCAACACAAAGTTCAATTCTTACAAATGTTTCTGTAAATGCAGGAACACTTATAAATATTTCCGATTCAACAGGAAAAAGCGTGCTTACTTTCAAGCCTTCAAAAAATATAAGATCAATAATGTTCACATCTCCAGATTTAGTAACCAGTCAAACATACACAATCTCAACTGGTGGAACATACACTGGCGGGACAAATGTTGACGGCTACTATACAGGTGGCACATATTCAGGTGGCTCAACCGTTGCAACTGCAACTGCAGCACTGGTTGTATCGGGCGGCGGAATGAGACCCGGACCTCGTTTCTAATTGATATTTAAAACCATAATTTTATCAGATTCCCTTCTATATTATAAAAAGCACTCATGGATTGACACTTTAACCTATGAGTGCTTGTATTTTGTCTGTAATTTAAAGCAATCTTCACTATAATTTAAAGCAATTTATTAAAAGATTTTATCAAATATACAATTGACAAAGTGACAAGTTGTCACTTATAATATAAAGGTGATGGCAATATACATTTTAAGGGGGTAATAATGTATGCCAACATCAACCTTTTTAAATTTGCCTCCGAAAAAACATAAAAAAATTATTGCAGCAATTAAAAACGAACTGGCACGAGTCCCCTTTGATAAGGTTTCCATTAATAAAATTGTTCAGGAAGCTGGTATATCAAGGGGGAGTTTTTACCAATACTTTGAAGACAAAACTGATATGCTAAATTATATCCTGTCCGACTACTACACACAGATGCTTTGGGATATAAAAAAAAGTCTTAGAGATAACAATGGTGACATTTTTAAAATGTTCGGGGATATATTGGATTTTACAATACAGTTTGTTGACAAAGAAAAAATTAATGGTTTTTGCAATAATCTTTTTTCTGATATAAAGATTATTGCAGATATCTTTTCAAAGCACTCACCATGTACTACAATAATTGAGGCTTATAACTCAATTAAAGATGATGTAAATCTTGATTTGCTTGAGCTTAACAGCAAAACAGATTTTCTGCATATGTTTGAAATTCTGCTCTCTGTTTCAAGAGATGCGGTAGTCGAGCTGTTTCTAGATACATCTGAATACGAAGCTATTAAAGCTAAATATCTAAATAAATTGGAACTTCTAAAAAGAGGCTTTCAAAGAAGGAGTTGCTAAATGTTTGAGTTAAAAAACATTAAAAAGATCTATAAAGTAGGCGATGTCGAGACAAAGGCTCTGAATGGAATAAGCGTTGCATTTAGGGAAAAGGAATTTGTTGCAATTCTTGGAACAAGTGGTTCCGGAAAAACCACTGCACTTAATATTATAGGTGGACTTGACCGCTATGATTCTGGCGATTTTATCGTTAAAGGCAAGAGTACAAAGAATTTTACAGATAAGGACTGGGACGCTTATCGTAATAACTCTGTTGGATTTGTATTCCAAAGCTATAATCTTATCACTCATTTAAGTATAGTAGCAAATGTTGAGCTTGGAATGACGCTTAGTGGAGTTTCAAAGTCTGAAAAACGCAAGCGTGCAATTGATGTTCTTACAAAGGTTGGATTAAAGGACCATTTGCATAAAAAACCAAACCAACTTTCAGGAGGACAAATGCAGCGTGTTGCAATTGCAAGAGCACTTGCAAATGACCCTGAAATATTACTTTGCGATGAGCCAACAGGTGCCTTAGACTCTGCTACCAGTGTGCAGATTTTAGACCTTATAAAAGAGGTTGCAAAAGACAAACTGGTAATCATGGTAACTCATAATCCTGACTTGGCTGAAAAATATGCGGATAGAATTATTAAATTTGAGGACGGTAATATCATCTCCGACTCACATCCTCATATTGAAAAGCCAAAAGAAGATGATTTTAAGCTAACCAAAACAAGTATGAGCTTTTTTACAGCTCTAGGGCTTTCATTCAATAACCTTAAAACCAAAAAAGGTCGTACATTCCTTACTGCATTTGCTTCAAGTATCGGTATTATCGGAATTGCGTTGATTTTAAGCCTTTCAACAGGCTTCCAGATTCAAATTGATAAGTTCCAAGAAGATGCAATGAATGAATTCCCTATTCAGATTTATCAATCATCAACTACTGCAAATATTGAAAATATTGAAGGCTATCAAGATGCAACAATGAAACAGATGATGGGTACGCCCGAATATGCTGATACTGATGAAATTTATCTATTCGATTCAACAGAATTGTTTGTAAAGCATACCAATAAGTTTGATAAGGAGTTCATAGACTATCTTAACAATATTGACCCTGAGATTTGCAGTAAAATAGGAAATCTTAATCTTGTTTCCATGAATCTTCTTCGCAAAGTCGACGGAGAAGTTAAGCCTGTTTCACTAAAAAGTCCTGATTCCATTTCACTTGAATATACTGACATGAGCTCTTATCCAAAAAACCTGGGCGATAGCAAAGAATCATATCTTACTGAAAACTATGACCTGCTTGCAGGAAGCTATCCTGAAAAGCCAACAGATTTAATATTGCTTGTTGATACCAAAAACAGAATTGATTTACACACATTAAAGGCACTTGGTTTTGATGTTGAAGGCAAGAAAACCTTCAGCTTTGACGAAATAATCGGAACAGAATTTGTATCCGTTCCTAATGATGTGTACTATGCAAAAACCGAATTTGGAACATTTTTACCTGCTACAAATTATGATGAAATGTATAAAAATGAAAATAACATTCATTTGAAAATAACAGGTATCGTCAGAGTTAAAAAAGATGTAAAAATCGGCCTGCTAGCAACTGGAATTGTTTATGACGATGAGCTATCCTCATTGATTCTAAAAAATACATTGGATTCCGAAATAGTAAAGGCTCAAAAGAAATCAGACAAAAATGTATTCACAATGGCTGATATAACAGAAGACGAAAAATCAATGATTTTGGCAACACTAGGTGGAGATTCCACTCCATTCTTAATCACAGTTTATCCAAAGGATTTTGAAGCAAAGGATAAGGTTACCGCTTATTTAGATGAGTATAACAAGGACAAATCCGATGAGGATAAGATTCTTTATATTGACCTTGCAAGCTCTATTTCAGATATGACTGGCGGTATAATGGACGCAATTACAATTGTTCTTATCGCGTTCGCAGCAATTTCACTTGTTGTAAGCCTTATCATGATTTGCATTATCACATATACATCTGTATTGGAAAGAACAAAGGAAATTGGTATCTTAAAGGCACTTGGTGCAAGAAAGAAGGATATTACACGCGTGTTTGACGCTGAAACCTGTATTTTAGGTGTATTTTCAGGATTATTAGGTGTAGGACTTGCAGCAATTGGTACAATACCTATAAATATATTTATCGAAGATATGACTGGAGTTAAAGGTGTAGCCTTTCTAAATCCTATACATGGTGTAATGCTCATCATTATCAGTACTGTTTTAACAATGTTGGGCGGACATATACCAGCACGAATGGCATCTAAGAGAGACGCTGTTGAGGCATTGAGAAGTGAATAAACCAAAACTATCCACAATTTTTGTGGATAGTTTTTTATTATAAGTATTTTATTGACAATGATTCCACCATATAATATAATTATGTAACAAATTATTTAAGGTGGTATTTAAGAATGGCAAAAAGAAAACGCTTTGAAACTGATTTTTTTGTAAATCGTCCCGATGCCGATGAATTCATAAGCTTTATTATTTAGGACTTCTTTTATAAAGAGGGTTTTACTTATATGGAGTATAAAGATGAATATGTCTGTAAAAAGGAAATGGTTGGCTAGCCTTCCCTCATTTTATTAAAATCGACTACTCAAACGGATATGTCCATATTGAAGCATGGCTAAAAAAAGTCCTTATCCCCAGCGTATACTATGGCGAATTGAACCTTAAAGGTCCTTATGCCATACTTGCCAAGCAGCAACTGTCTCTTTAATTCTTGGTCTTTGCGGAATTATAGGTATTATTTTCCGTTTATTGGAGTGATTTTATGTTCTCTTGGAATTACTAACGCCAAGAAGGGAATAAAATCCTCTGCAAAAGGTATTGCAACAGCTGGTATGGCTATTTCTATAATTTTTCTTGTCCTCTCTGTTTTCATGTGGTTTTTAAATTTGATGCTTGCAATTTAAAATTAACTTGCAGCCTAAAATCGTTTAATAATTGAATTGTTGTAGATAAACTTTCTGAAAAGAAAAAATAAAGTTAAACCTATTATGAAATTTTACTTGACAACCTGAAAACTTTAGGTTATAATGTAGAAAAATTAATTTTTGCAGGGGTACTGTTAAAGTTGAGAAGGCATGTGCCTAACCCTTTGAACCTGTCAGTTAATACTGTTGTAGGGAGCAAATTGTTACTTAATATGGTAATTGAGATGCTTTAACTATTGCAGTTAAAGCATCTTTTAGTTTCAGAATATAAAAATGGAGGGCAAGAAATGGATATTAGAGAAAAAGTCGCAATGCTTTCAGAAGAAATAAGAGAAAAGTCTCCACTTATACATAATATCACAAATTATGTTACAGTAAATGACTGTGCTAATGCAGTTCTGGCAATCGGAGCCTCACCTATTATGGCTGATGATATAGGGGAGGCCGCTGATATCACAGCTATTTCATCTGCACTTGTTATTAACATTGGTACACTTAACAGGCATACTATACCATCAATTTTTGAGGCAGGCAAGAGGGCAAATGAGATTGGAATTCCTGTTGTATTTGATCCAGTAGGCGCTGGAGCATCATTGCTCAGAAATAATACATCAAGGGAGATTGTTGAAAATATCAAGCTATCCATAATTCGAGGAAATCTGTCTGAGGTTTCATTTATAGCTGGACTTGAGGTCTCCACTAAAGGCGTTGATTCATCAGAGGCTGATTCAACAAAATATGATGCAGTCGATATTGCAAAATCAGTTGCTAAAAAATTAAACTGCATAGTAGCAATCACTGGTGCGACAGATATTATAACAAATGGGAAAACGCTTGTTAAAATCAAAAATGGGCATAAAATGCTTTCAAGGGTTACAGGGACAGGCTGTATGACAACTGCGTTAGTAGGCTCATTTGCAGGAGCAACTGATGATTATTTAACAGCAGCAGTGGCTGGAGTTGCGTCAATGGGTATTGCCGGAGAAATAGCCTATGAAAAATGCGGCAGAATTGGTACAGGTAATTTTCATATTGCAATAATTGATGCATTGAGCAATCTTAACTCCGATACAATAAAGGAAAGAGCTTTATTTGAGGTTTCCTTTGATTAATTGAAAAAAATATGCTATTATAAATATGTTCCTTACATAAAGGGCCATATTTATTTTTTTGCAAACATAATTTTTAAGTTTGATTTAATAAAAGTATGCGATAATATAGACAGAAAACAAAAAGGAGGTCTGCTTATGCGAATACTTATTGTTGAAGACGAAATTGCACTTGCAGAAGCCTTAGCACAAATTTTTCACAAAAATAAATATACAGCAGATATCTGTAATGACGGCATAAGCGGTTTTGACAATGCCTTAACAGGAGTCTACGATATAATTATACTTGATATCATGCTTCCTAAAATGAACGGCTTTGATGTTTTAAAAAAAATCCGTCTTAAAAAAATAACCACTCCTGTACTAATTTTAACTGCAAAGGACGAGGTTGCTGATAAGGTTTACGGGCTTAATATTGGTGCTGATGACTATATTACAAGCCTTTTTCAACTGATGAACTACTTGCAAGAGTTCGTTCGCTTTACCGAAGGAAAGCAAATATCGTCTGTGAAAGTACACTTAATTTCTCAGATATATCGCTCAACCTTTCCACCTATGAGTTAAGCTGTAGTAATAAATCAGTTAAGCTGGGGCTGAAGGAGTACGGCATAATGGAGATTCTCATTGAAAGTGGTAACAGAATCATAAGTAAGGAAACTCTTATTGAAAAAATCTGGGGCTATGAATCAGATGCGGAATACAATAATGTAGAGGTATATATTTCCTTTCTGAGAAAAAAGCTATTGCATATCAGCTCTAAGGTAGCAATTAAAACAGTCAGAGGAGTCGGTTACTGTCTGGAGGAAGTCTAATGATAAAAAAATTAAGGCTTAGGTTTCTTGTTGTAAATATGGCAATACTTACAACCGTACTAATTTCCGTTTTAGTAGGAATATTCGTGCTTATGTATAGCTCTGAGGTCAGCCAGTCCGAAGAAATCATGCACGCAACCTTAGAACGCTATTCAAATATGGCTGGTAATCAGCGTAAATCCTTCGAACCACCTAAAAACAGCCCTGCTTTAAATCATAAAGAAGATGCATCTGTAAACTCGTCTAATCGACCTAATGCTATGCCTCAAAAACCGCCTNATTCTATGGACAATAAACAGAAAAAAAATTTAGTGGGNGATACAATTTATATCAGCCTATCAAAGGACAAGCAGATTGAATATGTTCACTTTCAATACTTAGAATCATATACCTCCGACCAAAGCTTTATTGAAAGCATTGCATCTGCAGCTTTTAAAAGTGGTAAAAGCAAGGGCAAATTTGAAGTTTCCGACATAGACTTTAGATACATCTATGAAAAAAACCCGAACGGTTATAAACTGGTTGTGCTTAATCGTTCAATGGAACTTTCAACGCTTGGAAGGCTGCTTATAACCTTCACTATAATCGGTGCTATATCCATAGTTCTGTTATTGGGAATGAGCTTTCTACTTGCAAACTGGACAATAAAACCGATTGCAATTGCATGGGAAAAACAGAAACAATTCGTTGCCGACGCATCACATGAATTGAAAACCCCGTTGACAGTAATTGCTGCAAATACAGATGTTGTACTTGCAAACGAAGATGACCTTGTCAAAAACCAATCGAAATGGCTTATGTATATAAAGGAAGAAACAAACCGCATGTCTAAAATTGTAACAAATCTTTTGTATATTGCAAAGTTTGATGCTAATAACAAGAAACCTGTTTTTGAAAAAATCAATCTTGGGCATCTTATTTTAGGAGTATGCTTGGTGTTTGAACCATTGATTTTTGAAAACGGCAAGATACTTGAAACCGATATTTCAAATGATATTGAATATTTTGGTGACGAAGATGAGTTAAAACATCTTGCAACAATTCTGATTGACAACGCATTAAAATATTCCAGTAAAAGTTCAGAAATAACAGTACAACTAAAGGAAGAAAACAAACGAATACGCTTTGAGGTTTCAAACAAGGGCTCAACCATACCTAATAAGCATTTAGAACATATTTTCGAACGCTTTTATCGGATTGATGAATCCCGTAACAGAAATACTGGTGGCTCTGGACTTGGTTTGAATATCGCAAAATCGATAGTTGAAAGGCATAAGGGTAGTATCAGCGTTAAATCCAAAGACAATAAAACGACATTCACAGTTCTCTTGTAAAAGCTAATGCAATGGTGCCTACTCTCTCAAGCTCCCATATTTTTTTTAAAACCTAAACAAAAATGCAAGACTTTTGTCTTGCATTTTTTAATCATAAACCTTGCTTTCATTTCTTGATAATACCAATGTAATATTAAGATTTCCGTTAAGAGTTCTCAACTCATCAATAAACTTCTTCTGGTCCGCATTCTTGTCAAGTTCAATCGAATAAACTAAATCAAAAAGGCTACCGAATTGAACAGTCTTAACGCGATTTAAATTCCAGTCAGTTGTGTATTTATCAAGCACTTCATCAAACAAGCCATTATAATTTAAATTCTCAGGTATAGTTATTTTCAAAGTCATATGTGTTGCCGGCGGAGTTCCATAATTTGTTTTGTGTAGGATAATAGTAAGAATGCTTAGTAGTATAAAGAACACAAAGCCATACCCCAAATATCCTAAACCACACGCAAGCCCCACCGCAAGTGAGAAAAAGATAAAGCAGATATCACTTGGGTCACCCGCTGCACTTCTGTACCTCACAAGGGAAAAAGCACCCGCTAAGCTGAATGCTCTCGCGATATTATCACCTATTAACAAAATAATTATTGCAATCATTGGTGGCAACATTACAATTGTAATTATATAGCTTTTTATAAAGTTTTCTTTCCTATGCACATATAAATACAAGGCACTTATAAGAAACCCTAAAACTATCGCTGCAATAATAATCAAAAGCATACGCCCTATTGTAAGGGATACGCCCTCACCAAATACCGTACCAAAAATTTTATCAAGCATAGGTCTTAATTCTCCTGTTCTCTTTATTAATATTATTATAAACAAATGTAGCATAAGCTCTGCCATATTTTGAAAAGCTGGTTTTATAAATTTTAAGCTCCGCCAACTTTTCACAAAGCCACATTGGAACTGAATTCGATATTTTTACCTCCATAAGATGCTGGTCAGGTAAAATAATCTGATTACCATAGCTTTTCGATGCCAATGACAAATCTTTACGACGCTCTGTAATTTCCCTATCAAAGGTAAGGCGGAAGGAATTATCGTATTTCCCGAAAAAAGCATACCGCTGATAGCTTATGTATTGTGCTGGTGCAACATCATATCTTCGTAAAAATGCATCGATTTCGCTAAAAACCTGCTGCTGTATGTATTTATCCGTTTCTGGCTTTATTCCCTTTGTCAAATATTTTTCAGCTTCCTGCAGGGTCATTACAACACGCCTTTTAGCAACCACTCCGCCAATTTTCTTTTTTATTTCCAAAAAAACTGTATCATCAGGCTTAGCAGGCGAAAAATAGCTTCTCAACCGTATTTTTTCCTTATAATATGGCTTTGCAAGGGATTCTCTTATCAGATAGCTGTCAGCAGTGTCGTAATAGATATTATAAACACCATACTCCCTGCCACCCACGCAATAGGAATCAGGAACCATATGCTCCTCTATTGCTGGAATAAGTGCCTCAAACTGTTCGTCGTTAATTAGGAACTTAATTTCTTTGCGTTTAAATGTAGCAATAGCCATAGCTTATCCTCCTTCCATATTTTATTCTTTTATTAAATTATACTTACAGTAACTTAAATTAATCTTAAAAGGAGTGAAATTAGTATAAAGTTATAGTTAAAATTATATAAACCACCCTCGTTTTTGTTTAAATCTTTTTATATATTATTGAAAATAGTAAAAACATTTGACTTTAAGCGCTAACTCCTACACATCAAGATTTTACAAAAAAGTGAATCCCAAAAAGGAATTCACTTTACAGATAAGACATCTATAAGGTTTACAAGGAATCTGAGGTCTAGCAAGCCTCAGACACAATTAGTAGGCATTACCCCAATAAACCATGCTTTTAGCAGGCTTTCCACAGCAAACACATATATCTGAAAGCTGTTCCTGTTCAAATGGAATACAGCGTGAGCCTACACCGGTTTTCTCCTTAACCAAGTCCTCACAAGCCTCATCTCCACACCACATCGCCTTAACAAAGCCGTCACCTTTTTCATTCAAAACCTGAATTATTTCATCAATTGTTGTGCAGGCATATGTGCGTTTTTCCTTGTTTTCAAGTGCCTTTTCATATAACCCTTTATTAACTTCATCAAGCTTCGTTCTCACTGTCTCAACTAATTCGTTCAGTTTTACAATGGTTTTCTCACGATTATGCCTTGTTACAATCACGCATTGTCCGTTTTCAATGTCCTTAGGGCCAATCTCAATTCTTACAGGTACACCCTTCATTTCATATTCTGCAAACTTCCAGCCAGCAGAATTATCACTGTCATCAAGCTTTACTCTGTAATCAGCCGATAGCCTTTCCTTCAACTCATTAGCCTTTTCCAAAACACCCTCTTTATGCTGTGCAATCGGAATGATAACAACCTGAACAGGAGCAACTGCAGGTGGCAGAACAAGCCCGTTATTATCACCATGAGTCATAATTATAGCACCGATAAGCCTTGTAGTAACACCCCATGAAGTCTGATGAGGATAAACCTGTTTATTTTCCTTGTCGGTGTATGAAATTCCAAATGCCTTTGCAAAGCCGTCGCCAAAATAGTGTGAGGTACCTGCCTGCAACGCTTTTCCGTCGTGCATCAATGCCTCAATAGCGTAGGTTGATACTGCACCAGCAAATTTATCGCTCTCAGTTTTAACACCCTTAATCACAGGCATAGCAAGATATTTTTCACAGAATTCAGCATAAACATTAAGCATCTTTTCTGTTTCTTCAATAGCCTCTTCAGCAGTCGCATGAATTGTATGCCCTTCCTGCCACAAAAACTCCCTTGAACGCAAGAAAGGACGGGTGGTTTTTTCCCATCTTACAACGCTTACCCATTGGTTATACAGCTTTGGCAAATCACGATATGAGTGTATGATATTTGCATAATGCTCACAAAAAAGTGTTTCAGAAGTAGGACGGACACATAAACGCTCCTCTAATTTTTCACTTCCACCATGAGTAACCCATGCAACCTCAGGTGCAAAACCTTCAACATGGTCCTTTTCCTTTTGCAAGAGGCTTTCTGGAATAAACATAGGCATACATACATTTTCATGCCCCGTAGCCTTAAACATTCCGTCAAGAATCCTCTGAATATTCTCCCAGATAGCATAGCCATAAGGGCGGATAACCATGCACCCTTTAATGCTTGTATACTCAATAAGCTCTGCTTTTTTTACAATATCAGTATACCATTTAGCGAAGTCCTCCTCCATAGAGGTAATTTCTTCAACCATTTTCTTGTTATCTTTAGCCATCATTCTCATCCTTATTATTCAAATTTTCTTTATCATCTTCAGCAGTTTGAGCATCATAAATCCCTTTAACCCCATAGTAATTTTCATCAGATTTTTTAAGGGTATCATTTTGCTTAATCAGATTAGCAATATATGGAGTCAATATCGCTACAACGAAAACCAAGCCCAAAACGCCAAAAAACAGTAAGCCGAATTTAAGTATTAAATTTAAAGTTCCTGTGTCGACCATAGCTGCTCCTTTACAATATCATATTAATAATTATATCATACTTTATACAAAATTCAAGTGTTTTTTATACAATATAAAAAGCAGGGCAACCCCCTGCTTAATAAGTAAAATATATACTAATACAAACTCATTTCCACTATATCTGTGCTGAATAGTTTGGAGATTCCTTAGTGATATATATATCATGTGGATGNCTTTCCTTCAATCCAGCACCAGTTATCTTGATAAACCTTGCCTTTTCATGTAATGTTGAAATATCCTTGCATCCACAGTAACCCATACCTGAACGAATTCCTCCTGCAAGCTGGAAGATTGTATCTGCCAATGCTCCCTTATATGGAACACGACCCTCAACGCCCTCTGGAACAAGCTTCTTGGAATTTTCCTGGAAATATCTATCCTTGCTTCCAGCCTCCATAGCTGCAAGGCTACCCATTCCTCTGTAAACCTTAAACGAACGGCCCTGAAAAATCTCCATTGCGCCAGGTGCTTCCTCACAGCCTGCAAGCAATGAACCTAGCATAACAACATTTGCACCTGCTGCAAGAGCCTTAACTATATCTCCTGAATATTTTATGCCACCATCAGCAATTACAGGAATTCCATGCTTTTCTGCAACACAAGCAACATCATAAACAGCAGTGATTTGTGGAATACCAATACCAGCAATAACACGAGTTGTACATATTGAACCAGGACCAATTCCCACCTTCAATGCATCTGCACCTGCAGCAATAAGGTCCTCTGCAGCCTCAGCAGTTGCAATATTTCCAGCAATAACAGGAATATGAGGAAATGCCTCTTTTACCTTTTTAACACTTTCAATAATATTTCTGCTATGTCCATGTGCAGAATCCAGAACCAGAACATCAACCTGTGCATCTATCAACGCACCTGCTCTATCAAGTATGTCTCCAGTTACACCGATTGCTGCACCACAAAGCAATCTTCCTCTACTATCTCTTGCAGAATTTGGATACTGAACAGCCTTTTCAATATCCTTGATAGTAATAAGTCCTTTTAATTTACCTTCCTCATCAACAAGAGGAAGCTTTTCTATTTTATGCTTTCGCAAAATCTCCTGTGCTTCTTCTAAAGTTGTTCCAACAGCACCTGTAACAAGATTATCTTTAGTCATAACATCGCCGATTTTTGTACTGAAATCAGTTAAGAAGCGCATATCGCGGTTAGTGATAATACCAACGAGTTTGCCTGAACCGTCAACAATTGGAACACCTGAAATTTTATATTTCGCCATCAACTCATCTGCATCATAAACATAGTGATTTTCTGTTAATGAGAACGGGTTAACGATAACTCCATTTTCTGAGCGTTTAACCTTGTCCACCTCATCGACTTGTTTTTCGATGCTCATATTCTTATGAATGATACCAATTCCGCCTTCTCTTGCAATCGCGATAGCCATTTTGGATTCAGTAACTGTATCCATCGCTGCTGTCATAATTGGTGTATTAAGCTTTATGTTGCCAGCGAGTTTTGTTTCAAGGTTAATCATATCTGGTGTAACATCTGATTTTGCCGGAATAAGCAAGACATCATCAAAGGTTAGTCCTTCTTTTTGAAATTTACCTTTTTCATCTGTTAACATAAGAAATCCTCCTATTTTTTTTGAAGACAAAGAGCATAAAATTTATTATTCTTTTAATAATACAACTTTTATTAAGTTTTGTCAATGGTAATTTAAATTCTTTGCCCTATCACAATAGTACAATTTTAACTCATTTCTTTAGATTTTTCTTCTACTTTCTTGGGTTTTTTGCCTAGGTAAGTCTTTATGTTTATTTCCTTGCTCATACAAGGAAATGTATAAAAATAATTATTTCAAAAGCATGAGTAGCATAAATTAATTCAAAAAAACAGAAATAAAATCCCTCAAAAAACATATTTTCCCCACAACAATGAATAAACTTATATAACAGATACCAAATATAAAGGTTTCTTAAAATTAAGGAGGTCAAATCATGAAAAAATATCTTTCAATAGTCGCTATTTTTTCTTGTCTGCTACTGGGTATCCCCAGCGTCGTTCTTCTTAAATCAGCTGCCTACTCCCCAAAACCATCTAAAACAACTTCCTCGTCCCCTCAATCAGCCACAGCAACTGCTACCTCCAACACTCCAGCAAAAACTGTTCCAATAACCGATACCTATCTTGTTCTTGACATAACAACGGGTGAAGTTACCGAAATCAGCGTCCGTGATTACATAATAGGTTCTGTCTGTGCTGAAATGCCCGCAACATTCCACGAAGAAGCACTGAAAGCACAAGCCATCGCTTCACATACATATGCAGAACGACAAAAAATCAGAGAGCTTGAAAATCCTACCCCCGAACTTGGCGGTGCATACTTCTCAAACGATAGCAGTAAATATCAGGCATACTTCACTCAAAACCAGGCTAAACAATTCTATGGGGATAATTATGATTTATATTATAGCAAAATCTCAGCAGCTGTTGATGAAGTCATAAATGAAATTCTAGTATACGAAGATGTTCCAATCATTGCAGCATTTCATTCTCTTTCAACAGGAAAAACCGAAAGTGCTGAAAATGCGTGGGGTAGCTCAGTGGACTACCTTGTTCCCGTTGACAGCTCCCATGATATATTAGCACCCAAATATTTAGAGGAATACAGATTTACTCCTCAAGAAATATCAGAACGCCTCAAGTCAGCATATCCTAATATAACCCTTAATGGTGAGGAAAGTGAATGGATAAAGATAGATGAAAAAACAGAATCTGAAACAGTAAAAAGTGTTTCAGTAGGTGGAATAAGTATAACTGGCATGGATTTCAGAGCCATTTTCTCACTAAGGTCTGCAGCCTTTGATATAAAATATGAAAATTCACTTTTCACTATAACAACAAAAGGCTATGGACATGGAGTCGGCATGAGTCAATATGGCGCAAACTCAATGGCAAATGAGGGAAAAACCTATGAGCAGATACTTATGCACTATTACAAGGGGGCAGAAATCGTCAAAACAAAGTAACTAAACACTCTCTTTCCTTTCAATATAAAAAAATTCGGTCTCGCCTTACAATTGGCTTGACCGAATTTATTGTTTTTTACTCTACCTTCTCAACCTTCATAAGATTAGTTGTTCCAGCAACTCCAAGAGGAACACCAGCTGTAACAACAACCCTATCACCCTTCTTGACATATCCAGCCACCTTCGCAGCATCAGTTGCTACCTTAAAAAGCTCGTCCGTATTATCCTTTTCAGGAATTAACAAAGGTGTCACTCCCCAAGACATATTCATTTGCCTACATACAGTTTCGTTTGTAGTACAGCTTATAATTGGTGATAGAGGTCTGAATTTTGAAATAAGTCTTGCTGTTTTGCCCGATTTTGTAACAGTGATAATAGCAGCAACATCTAAATCATGTGCTGTTGTTACTGTTGCATGAGCAATTGCATTTGCAACATTTGGATTCCTTTCATTCTCCCTACGCTCAAATCTTTTTCTGTAATCGATATCCTTTTCAGTTGTTCTAGCAATCAAGGCCATGGTTTTTACTGCTTCAACAGGATAAAGCCCTGCAGCAGTTTCACCAGAAAGCATGATAGCACTTGTTCCATCATAGATTGCGTTGGCAACATCGGTTATTTCTGCTCTTGTTGGTCGCAGATTTGTTATCATTGACTCAAGCATCTGTGTTGCGGTAATAACCTGTTTGCCCGCATTATACCCCTTTCTTATCAGCTTTTTCTGGATTGCTGGAATCTGTTCAAAAGGAATCTCAACACCCATATCTCCCCTTGCAACCATAATTCCATCTGCAACCTCAAGGATTTCATCTATATTCTCAACACCATCAGAATTTTCTATTTTTGCAATAATTCTAACATCATGCCAGCCAAGACTATGAGTAAACTTCCTCATATAATTGATATCAGCAGAAGTTCTTACAAAACTTGCTGCAATAAAATCAAAGCCCAGCTTAGCACCTATTTCAAGGTCATTCATATCCACTTCGCTTAAATAAGGCATACTCAAATAAACACCTGGCACATTAATTCCCTTGTTATCTGAAAGTACTCCCCCATGCACAACCTTGCAGATTACATCTGTTGCAGTAATTTTTTCAGCAACAAGCTCCACTGCCCCGTCATTAATGAGTATCTTTGTTCCCGAAATAATATCCTGAGGGAAATTTTTGAATGTAACACTTGCCTGTTTATCGTTACATTCTACATCATTTGTAGTCAATACATAGGTCTCGCCGTCCTTTATCTCAACCGGCTTACCATTCACAAATTTGCCAAGCCTTATCTCAGGACCCTTTGTATCAAGCATTGTTGCAACAGGAAGTCCTAACTCCTCACGAATTCTTTTTACCTGTTCAAATCGTCTTTTATGAACCTCATAATCACCATGTGAAAAATTAAATCTTGCAACATTCATGCCCGCAAGCATAAGTTCTCGGATTATATTATCATCATCCGTTGATGGTCCAACTGTGCATACAATTTTTGTTTTTCTCAAAATAATCTCCCCTTATTTTACAAACTAGCTTAAAATATAAAATCACCTTTACTGCTTTGATACCGCAACAGTCCAAGTCATTGGCTCCAATTTATAATCCGACATTGTCTGTGAAGCAAGACCCTGTCCGACAGGAATAATGTACTTCACAATAAAACCGTTCTTTTCCATCTCATCAATAAAGCCGTCCTTTTGCCAGAACACATCATAAATATTATATGAACCCCAGCCATGCTCAAGCTTTTGCTTTATTTCAAAATTAATATTGGGCACATCAAATATCAACAATCCGTTTTGCTTTAGATTTTGCTTTAATTTCTCATAAAGCTCTTTTCTCTTTGCATATTCAAAATGCCTTATATATCTAAATGTCGTAATAACATCAAATTTCCCATCAACATTATCATCAAAAAAGTCAGCATTAACAGTTTCAAGCCTGTCCAACTTATCCTCAAATCTCTTTCTGACAATTGAAAGCATCGCCTCTGAGCTATCAACAGCAGTACAATTGCCATACCTGAGGTTTTCCTGCAAAATCCTACCATCGCCACAAGCAATATCCAAAATTTTTAGGTCTGATTTATTAAAATAATCCTCAATAATAATATTAATTGATTTCCTTTCAAGCAAATCAAAGCAATTTTCTGGAAATGTTTCAAAGCGATTAGCATTATATGTCACCGCAACTTCATTGTTGCTGTAATACTCCCTCATCGCCTTTTGTCCTTTAACAAGATACTTATCATTCTGCCTTAATTGCCTATCCCATTCATGTAAAGTTACAACCCCACTAGGAATCTCAACCAACATCTCATTTTCAATCAGCTTCAGTGCATTTACCTCATCAAGATATGATACAAGCTTATCCTTATTTATCTCATTTTCATATTTTTCATAATTCTGAGCGGTAATTCGTATTGCCTCTGCGAGAGATTCAGCATTATTATCGGCAACCTCACCAATTCCACAGTACTCAACAACCTCTGAGACACCCGATACCCTTGTCGCAACGACAGGGATTCCGTTATGCATAGCCTCAAGCCCAGACAATGAGCATGCGTGGTTATAGTCAATATCCTTATATGGAATAAGTAGTATATCAATCTCAGAATAGAACCTGTTCATATCATATACGCCATATTCTACAACAGCATTAGTTGCATCCTTAATATCCTCTGGAACAGCAAGTGCCTCATTTCGCCATAAAATCTTAAAGGTAACCTCTGGCATGAGCTTTATTAACTCTCCAAGCAAGGTCATACCTCTATTCTCCATCTGTTCCTCGCCCATAGGTGATGACGCAAAGCCAACAACCAGCCTGCTGCTGTCAAAGGCTTTTCTTTTCACATTAAACTTTTCACTATTGTAATCCATAAACGGATATAGAATAACAGGCTCCTTGAATCCCGCCTTAACCATAATATCATAGGCAGTTTTAGATTGAACACAATATTTATGAATACCAAAGTCGTTAAGATGTGTAAGCTCCTCTATCAGGTTTCCATTAATGCCCTGCAAAGGATTTTGACCAGATAACTTTACAAGACTTCTGAACATGAGGAAGCTACCATTATCTATGAGTAAAATATTAGCGGTACTCTCGCAGAAAATGCAAAGCTGGGGATTAACCTCATCCATATAACTCCTAACCTTTGCAGAATCGAACATAGGAAGATAGGTTACCCCGTCCTTTTCTACTATGTCCGTAAAATCAGGCTCAATTGAAATCATTCTAGCATTGTAAATACTCTTATTTTTAAGCATTGTATATAATCCAAATGCCTCATTCCTGATTGCCTCCATGCCAAGAGAACCATATAGCCCAATACAGATAACAGCTATGGTACTACGTTGATGCCTGTACTTAATTAGGTCAAGCTCATTTTTAGCACCCTTCAAATAGCACTGCTCTATCTCTAAAAGAAGTCTTGCTGTTGCAGGCGAATCCTGACCCGCTCTCTTTAATGACGCAATCTTTTCGCCAAGTCCCGAATAACCATATGATGTTAATTCCTTTATTTCAGTCTTATTTACACCCTTTCTTATCTCAGGCTTAACATCAATCAGATAGTCCTCAATACCCTTATTGCCTTCATTTATGGCATTCTGTATTCGCTGTATATTATTGCTGTTGAGCGTTGACCTTAGCTTTACTGCATTAAATTCATTGAGCAATGCCTTGTAGCTGGCTTGAACAGTCGCAACTTCCATCACCAGATTTTCATTTTTTTTATAATAATCCTCAACCTTTAGCTGCGCCTGATACAATTCGTCAAGAGCATTGCTGACGCTGTCATTAAACTGATTCTGTTTTTCTCCAAACGGGTGTATATACCAGAAGCTCAGTTTGCGTCCTAATCGCTTTATCAATTTCTTTATTGGATTTTTTTCAGTAATTTCACAACCATTATAGGTTATTTTCTGCTCATCAATTCCTTTCACTCTTTATCCTCCACATTATCATAATAAAGACAACAAATTAATTGAAAGTCCATGTATGCTCAAGCCTTGCAATACCTACCTCCTGAACACTTGAATACACATTAAACCGGACTGCACGCGACTTATAGTCATATGCAAACATATCATAAGAACGAATGGCAATATCTATCCAGTATGAGCCCTCCACAAGATTCAGCTTTTCAAAATGACAGAGTATTTCACCGCTTTCATTCAGCTTAAACTCAATCCTTTCTCTTTGAGTNTTCGTTCCATAGCATTGAACATTATCCACCCTATAAAACAAAAGTCCAATTAGGGCATTGTCAATTTTTTCAGGATTAGCCTTGTAAGAGATTTTAAGCGTAACTTCTTCCCCAGCCCTAAAATTCTCTTTGGTATTCCCATCACTATCCAAAAGCTCTGCCTTGACTATTTCTGCTACAAACTCTTTCTCTTTTTCAGCGTCATCACCTTTAGATTCGCCTTTATCAGACTCCTTTGACTTATCCTGAATAACAGCAGTCTTTTTCTTATTCCCCATAAATTCCATATATTCAGGGTGAACATCATTCGGCTTACCCATCATTCTGATTACGCCATTATCAATCCAGATTGAACGCTCACAAATCTGCTCAATCTGCGATAATGAGTGGGAAACAATTACTATCGTAGTTCCTTTAGCCTTGATATCCATCAGCTTGTCAAAACATTTTGACTGAAACGCTGCGTCTCCGACTGCAAGTATTTCATCAATAAGCAAAACATCTGCTTCAACATTTATCGCAACGGAAAATGCAAGTCGCATATACATTCCCGATGAATATGTTCTTACAGGATTCTCAATAAAGTCCCGTAGCTCCGAAAACTCAATAATATCATCAATCCTTGCATCTATTTCCTTTTTGGACAAGCCAAAAATCGCTGCATTAGTATAGATATTTTCGCGTCCCGTCATATCAGGATGAAAGCCAGCTCCAAGCTCAATAAGGCTTGAAACCCTACCCTTTATATCAATACTGCCGGAGGTAGGCTCTAAAATACCTGTCATCAGCTTAAGAAGCGTGCTTTTACCACAACCATTATGACCTACGAGCCCAACTGCCTTACCCTCTTCAACCTCAAAGCTGATACCGTTGAGAACACCACGCTCCTCATATTTGTTTCTGCTCCAGAAAAGCAATCTATCCTTTAAAGTATGTCCTTTATCGTAATAAACCTTAAATTTTTTATAAACATCATTAACCTGTATAATGCTCATATTCCACCCCCGAAAGGTGATTTTTCCACATGAGCCTTTGTAAATACTGTGTTATTAATCTGCATTGACTTCTCCACTAATCCTGTTCCTCCAATAATTCAGAGTATCCTCAATTGTTCTCTCTATCGGTATCTCCGCAATCCAACCAACATCTTTCCTTATCTTCGAAGTATTCGCTGAAATCATAGGAATTTCTGATGGACGCAGCTTCTTCTCATCGGTTTTTACACACACCTCAATTTTAGCCATACTTAAAATCGTATCAAGTATTTCCTGTATTGNAACTGCGCGTCCACTTCCGACATTGTAGNTTTCACCGGTTCTGCCCTTCTCAGCAAGTAAACCATATGCTCTTACAACATCACGAACATCGGTAAAATCACGCTTTGCTGATAAGTTTCCAACCAGCATGATATTTTCCTTTTTCCCGACTTCTATTTCAGCGACCTGTTTGCAGAAATCCGATACAACGAACATTTCTGACTGACCAGGCCCCATATGATTAAATGCTCTGACCATCACAATATCCATGCCATATGCCTTTGAATAAACTCCACCAAGCATATTTTGAGTTGCTTTTGTAACAGCATAAATATTGCCCGGCTTTATCGCATTTTCCTCATCTATCGGCTCATTGTCCTTGACAGCCAAGCCATACTCCTCACCAGAGCCTATAAGTAATAGCCTTGCACTGCTGTCAATATTCTTTACTGCGTCAAGTAAATTAAGCGTTCCTTTTATGTTGACATCAACTGTAAGCTGTGGATTCTTCCAGGACAATGCAACGGAGCTTTGTGCTGCAAGGTGAAAGATACAGTCCGGCTTAAATCTGTTTAAAACCTGATTTACACTTGCACTATCCATAATGTTCAAGTCGCATACTTCACATTCATTGCTGTCTATTACCTCATTTTCCAGCTTTGTCGCAAGTACATCATAGCCATATTCCCTAACAAGATGCTCAATTAAATATCCGCCAACAAACCCTGCACCACCAACTACCAATGCTTTCATTCTTTCAGCTCCTTTGATTTGATTCCTAAAAGCTCCTCATAAAGTACATATATGTCATCAAGCATTTTCTGCAAGCTAAAATTTTCTCTAGTCCTCAAATACGCATTTTGCCCGTATTCCTGTCTTAAATCATCATCATCAGCAAGCTTTTGTATCGCCCCTGCCAAAGCTAAAGCATCATTCGGAGGAACAGTTATCCCCGTCTTGCCATCAAGGCTTACATGGGGAACTCCCGTCGGTAAATCCGTATTTATCACAGGCTTTCCATAAACCATTGCCTCCATCTGGACAATACCAAATGCTTCACTGTTAGCAACTGATGGAAGTACAAATATATCACAGTCTGCAAAGGTATATTTTAGCTCATCAAATGACAGATTACCCATAAAATGAACCTTGTGATTAAGTCCCAATTCATTAACCTTAGCCTTTAATTCCGACTCCAGCTTACCTGTCCCGACAATAAACAACTCACAGCCTATAACCTTTTCAAAGGCGTTGATTAGCACTTCAACGCCTTTGTAATATACAAGCCTTCCTGTAAACAGCACCTTTTTATTCTGCTTTGATACAAGCAAATCCGATAAAACAGGTTTAAACCCGTCTATAGCCTCATATTCCTCTATATCAAGTCCATATGGAATTATTCTGCACTTATTCCTGTAAGGTTTTAGATATTGCGAGCCGTCAATATGCCCCTTTGTTGCAACAATAATTCTGTCCGCACGCCTTAAAAACCTCTCCATAATCGGCCTGTAAAAAAACATCAGCTTTTTCTGTTTTACGACATCACTATGCCAACTGACTACAACCTTTCCCTTGTACTCCGACATAATGCAGGCTAAATCGGCAAGTGGAAAGGGCATATGCACGTGAACAATATCAGACTGCTTTGCCTTTTGCTTAAAATCCGATATAAAGGATAACGAAATAGGCATTGAAAACAGCGTACCCATACTGCCCGAACGGGTCACAAATACATCATTGACAACCTCACTTATCGCCTTTCCCTTAGGCTGACATACAAGAACCTCCATCTCAGTTCTGTCATTCAATCCCTCAGCAATATTCTGCACAACTGTTTCAATTCCACCAATATGTGGATAGTAAAGTTTGTTAACTTGTAAAATTTTCATATTTATCCCTTTGCTATAACCACATAAACTTATTTTAATACTTCCTCATAAACGCTATATAGCTTTTTCCCAGCATTGCTCCATGTGAACTGCTTTGACCTTTCATATCCTCTTGCAGATAAATTACTACGCAAATCCTTATCGCTATAAAGCGTACCCAAGCCATCTGCAATTGATTTTACAGAATATGCGTCAACCAAAACTGCACAATCCCCCACAACCTCAGGAAGTGATGCCTCCGTTGAGGTAAGTACAGGAGTTTTGCAAGCCATTGCTTCAAGCGGCGGCATTCCAAAGCCCTCATAAACTGATGGGAAAACAAATGCCAAAGCACCATTCATAAGAGGACACATATCCTCACTTGCAATATATTGAGTGAATAAAACACTATCTTTAAGTCCAAGCTCCTCTACCTTTTGAAAAATGCTTTCATAAAGCCAACCCTTCCCTCCGGCAAGAACAAGCTTTGGAACCCCTGTGCCAGCATTATTTCTAAACTCATTATAGGCCTCAATAAGCCTTTCAAGGTTTTTTCTTGGCTCAATCGTGCCAAGATATAAAAAGTATTCACTCTCAATACCTAGCTTTTGCTTTACAGCCTCAATTCTGCTTTCATCATCTATCGGATAAAAACGATTACTGTCCACCCCACATGGCACAACGCGAATTTTTTCCTTAAACCTTGGAAAATATTTCGCAATCTCCCTCATGCTGAACTCAGAGTCAGTAACAATCATATCCGCCCTTTTCATTGACTTTTCAAGCCCCGTTTCAAGCAGCCTCCTTGTTCTTGTCCTCATTGTTTCGGGAAAAGCCTTATAAACCATATCATGTACAGTAACAACGCGTTTCCCATGCACTCCGGGGGGTATTATATAATTAAAGAAATGTGTAATATCTGCTTTTCTTCCAAAAAACAAACTATATGGTATCGGCACAAAATTCATAGCCGCTCTGTATGCAAAACCGGAAAAAAATCCGGTATTATGCATACAATTCTCTTTAAAATATGGCTTTAAACGGTTTATCTTTTCCTGTTTGTTTTTTATCGCAAAATACTCAAAAAAATACCTATTATTGGGATAATCCGTAGTCAGAGCATTAATAAGCCCAGCCTCACAATAACCAATACCTGTAATTACATCGCTTATCAGCGGATGAACATCAAAAGCAATATTCACACTTTTCTCCTCATATCCTAGTCTATCTTGCTAATCTTAATTTCCTTTTCAACCAAAGCCAAATCATTCTCTACCATGCGTTTAACCAATTCGTCGAATGAAATCTCTCTTACCCAGCCAAGCTTTTCCTCTGCCTTTGCAGGGTTGCCAAGCAATATATCTACCTCAGCAGGACGGAAGAATTTAGGATTAACCCTTACAACAGTCTTGCCTGTTGCTTTGTCAACACCGATTTCATCAATACCCTCGCCCTTAAATTCTACATCTATACCAGCATGCTTAAATGCTACATCAACGAATTCACGAACTGTTCTTGTTTCATTTGTAGCAATAACATAATCGTCAGGAGTGTCCTGCTGGAGCATTAGCCACATTGCCTTAACATAGTCCTTTGAATGTCCCCAATCACGCTTTGCGTCCATATTTCCAAGCTCAATACAATCTTGAATACCATGCTTAATTCTCGCTACTGCGTCAGTGATTTTTCTTGTAACAAACTCCTTACCGCGTCTTTCACTCTCATGGTTAAATAAAATTCCAGAACAAGCGTACATATCATAGCTTTCACGATAATTCTTTGTAATCCAATGACCGTATAGCTTTGCAACACCGTAAGGACTTCTTGGATAGAAAGGTGTAGTTTCCTTCTGTGGAATTTCCTGTACTAAGCCAAACATTTCTGATGTTGATGCCTGATAGAAACGGCATGAAGGCTTAACAGTTCTGATTGCCTCAAGCATATTAGTTACACCAATTGCATCTATTTCAGCAGTTGCAATAGGCTGTTCCCAGCTTGTAGCAACAAATGACTGTGCGGCAAGGTTGTACACCTCGTCAGCCTGTGAAATCTTCATTGCATTTATAAGCGAAATTACATCAGTCATATCAGCATAGATAAAATTAATTTTATCTTTAATATGCTCAACATTTCCATAATCAACAACACTTTTTCTTCTCATTATACCATAAACATTGTAACCCTTTTCCAGTAACAATTCAGCTAAATATGAACCGTCCTGTCCAGTAATTCCAGTGATTAATGCATTTTTCATTTTAATATCTCCTTTTTAACTTATTATATGAATTATATGGAAGCCTATCGGCTATGTGGCTGCCGTATCAAACTCCAACAAGCTTTTTAAAAAGTTGGGGCAAAATCTGAATCAAGTAGCCATGCCTTAAGGCAAACTATACCAACTCACGCCTATTACAAATTTTTAGGTTTTCGATAACCTTTTTAACATCTTGAGTGTTATCCTTCGAGCAAATTAAGATTGCGTCATCGGTATCTACAACAATTATATCCTCAACACCGACCATAGCAATAAGTCTTTTCCCTCCGCAAACAATGGAGCGTTCTGTATCAATTGAGATAACATCGCCTGAAATGTAGTTGCCACTCTCATCAGTCTGATTTATTCTTTCAAGTGCAAGCCAGCTACCGACATCATCCCAGCCAAAGCTGCCCGGAATTGTATAAATACCATCTGCCTTTTCCATGATTGCAAAGTCAATTGAATCTGAATTAAAACTCTCAAAGCTATCGTACAAAACCTGTTCAAAGCTATCCGTTCCGACAGCGTCCTTGATTCTTTGCAGACCACCCTTCATTTCAGGCAGGAACTTATCAAAATTATGCATAATGGAAGAGATTTTCCAAACGAACATTCCGCTGTTCCATAGATATTTTCTTGACGCCAAGTATTCCTTTGCAGTATCAATATCAGGCTTTTCGACAAACTTTTCAACCTCATAAACGCCTATACTCTGCTCGTCCTTATGCTTTGCAAATTTAATATAGCCATATCCTGTTTCGGGATAGGTTGGTGTAACACCAATAGTTACAAGGTTTTTTCCCTCTTTTGCAACCTTAATCGCCTGCTTTAGCGTGTCAACATACATATCCTCATATTTAATAAGGTGGTCTGACGGTAAAACAAGCATAATCGCATCGTCATACTTCTTGTTGATAACCATAGCTGCAAAACCAATACATGGTGCTGTATTCTTTGCCATCGGCTCTGCAAGAATATTTTCAACAGGAATATCAGGTAACTGTTCTTTTACAACAGACACATAATTTGCATTCGTAACAATAAAAATATCCTCATATGCAACTAGAGGCAAAAGCCTTGATACAGTTTTCTGTATCATTGTTTCACCATCTGAAGTCAATGAAAGAAACTGCTTTGGAAAGTTATTCCTGCTCTTTGGCCAGAAACGCTCTCCACGCCCTCCAGCCATGATAACTGCTGTAATTTTCATATTCTCTCTCCATTTTATATTATTTTTGATTACTAGAATTATTTTTGCTTGGAAAAATAACAGTTTTAAGTGTCATTAATATAATCCTTAAATCAAGCAAAAGCGAATAATTCTGGATATACATCAAATCCATTTTCAGCTTGTCATACGGTGTTGTATCATAAACTCCTACAACCTGCGCATAACCTGTCAATCCAGCTTTAACCTTTAACCTAAATTCAAATTCAGGCATGTCCTTTTTATACTGCTCGGTAAGCTCAGGACGCTCAGGTCTTGGTCCGACAACCGACATATCACCCTTTATAATGTTTATAATCTGAGGAAGCTCGTCCAGACGAACCTTTCTGATAAATGCACCAACAGGTGTTATTCTGTCGTCATCATCGCAAGCAAGCCTCGCCACGCCGTCCTTTTCAGCATCTATTATCATGCTCCTGAATTTATAAACATAGAACTCCTTGCCATTTATAGTAAGCCTTTTTTGCTTATAAAAAACAGGCCCACCATCATATAGCTTGATTGCAAGCGCAACAATAAGCATTATCGGTAGTGCAACAATAAAACCAACTACCGACAGGGCAATATCAAGTATCCTTTTAAATAATCTCTGCTCAAATGTCAAACCATAATTCCTGTTAAGCAATAAAGGCGTGTCAAAGAGATTGATTTCTTCCGCACCTCTTAGCATTATATCAGATATTTTAGGCGAAATATAAGTTCTTATGGAATTTTCAAAGCAAAATTTTAATATATCATTTCTTAAATCCGGCGAAATATCGCAAATAATTACACCATCGTAGTCCGTAATCCTTTCCTTTATCGCCTCAAGCCCTTCCTCTTCTTTGATGGAGGCACTTATGATGTATTTATCAATTCGATTGCTCATCTTGCTAACAAGATTTTCAGCCTGCCTGCTGCCATATACAATGATAAGATTACGCGGCGGATAAATTCTTAAATGCAGCGCTGTCATAATTAATGTCCAACTGATTATAATAGCTATGTCAAGCATTGTCATCATAAGCATTGGCATTAAATTCATAAAATGTCTTCCAATAAGGCTTATTTGCAGATAACTGACAGCATTGACGCACACAATCGCAAGCGATTGCGAATAAATCATATCAGCCTTTTTAAAGTACCCGATTTTAAACCCGCCATATACTTTAAAAAACAAGAGTGTTAAAATTGTGTAAATTGCAACAAGCAACCAGTTTCCTTTTCGGTAAAAAGGAAGAATTATATCTCCTGCATAATAATTATACCAAACATAACCAAATGTCGNAGTTGTCAATGTCAGAATTATAATTGCAGAGAAAAAAGAAATTAACCTTTTATATTGTTCTTTTTTATTGTTCATTACACACCCTTTAAATGATTCCTATACAATATTTTGATTTCTAGCCTTTTAATTTTCCCTGTTTTACTATATCATCTCCATATAATGTATATTGAATTTAGTAAAAGTAGCTATTTATCATTGTTATAACCTATTAAAAATATACAAACCAAAATATATAAAAAAATTTTCCTTAAATTCAATATACATTTCTTTATTATAGCAAATAATTAAGAAAAGTCAATAGTGGCTATCTAAAACAAATTTTGAAAATCCACATTGTCCTCATTGTGCAAAACGCATGGATTACTATTAATATTTTTGTGAAATATCCACGAAATATATTTTTTACTCTTGACATAATTAAATTATAGTGATAAATTATACTTAGCACTCAACCAGATAGAGTGCTAGCACTCAAAAGAAAAGCGTGTCTTGAGAATTAAGAAAGGGTAGATTTCAAGTGAATAACAGAAAACTGAAAATATTAAGAGCTGTTATTGACGAGTATATCTTGACAGGAGAACCGGTTGGCTCAAAGAAAATAGCTATGCTACCGGAGATTAATGTCTCAGCAGCAACAGTTCGAAATGATATGGCAATTCTTGAACAGCTTGGATTGCTTGAGCAACCCCATACTTCAGCCGGTAGAATCCCTACCTTTAGCGGATTTAAAGTTTATATAGATACTATCTCCGCTGAAAAACGCGCCCTCTCTGAAGAGGAAAAAAGGCGACTTGATGAGATGCTGAATATAAATAGCGTGCATACAGAAGATGTTATAATTCAAAACGCAACTACCGCACTTGCTGAAATTACAAAATGTGCAACGGTTGCAAGCAACGCTACGCCGAAATTTTCAATAATAACAAAGGTTGAAATAATCCCTACGGGCAAAAGATTGTATGTGATTTTGCTTATCACCTCAAGTGGAAATGTAAAAAACAAGGCTTGTAGGCTTGAATTCGATTTAGACCAAAGTCAACTTGAATTTTTTAGCAGATATGTTCAAGAAAATCTTCATGGTGTATCAGTTGAAAGCCTTTCAGACGAAATGTTTCAAAATCTCGTTACTTCACTTGGTGCTTATATTGTTACCCTTTCACCTCTTATCGAAGGAATTTATGAATTGTCAAAGGACTTAAGAAACGAAGAAATTACTCTTAGTGGAGAAAAAAATCTTCTTAATCGTGATGACCTTGATAAAAATGAGATTATTCGCTTTATTGAAAACAAAAATAATGTTCTATCCTTAATCGATAAAAGCTTTGAAGGTATTAAAGTTATTTTCAGCGATGAAAAAGACAGCTTTATTATAGGTAACTCAAGTCTTATAGTTTCAAAGTACCAAAAAGGTGACAAGGAAGCTGGTTCATTAGGAATTATCGGCCCTATGAGACTTGATTATACAAAGATAATTCCATATTTGGAGTATTTTACACAGAAGATTACAGATTTAATTTCGGAAGATGATGATTATAGCAGAAAGGATGATAACAGAAGTGATTAATGAGAAAGACCTGATTCCAGAAGATACGGAGTCCACAGAAACAAAGGAACAGGAAACAAAAAATCAGGCTCAGGAAACCGATGTCAATAAAAAGTCGACTGATGAGGTTAACGAGGCTGAGGAGACGAATGAAAAAAAAGGAGAAGATGAAAAAAAAGAAGAGGATGAGCTTGCAAAAAAGATTGAAGAGGCCCTTGCTTCTGCAAACGACAAATATTTGAGGCTTTTAGCAGAGTATGATAATTACAGAAAACGGACTGTTAAGGAAAAAGCTGAAATCTATACCGACGCTACAATAAATTGTATTTTGGAAATGCTACCCGTTATAGATAATTTTGAGCGCGCTCTTCAAACAGAATGTTCAGACGACAATTATCGTGTTGGAATTGAGATGATTTTTAATCAGCTTAAATCAATTCTTAATAAAATGAATGTAAAAGAAATTGAGGCCCTCAATAAGCCATTCGACCCTAATCTGCATAATGCAATCAAGCGTATAGACAATGAAGAACTTGAGGAAAATACTGTATGTGAGGTTTATCAGAAGGGATATATGCTTGGAGATAAGGTTATACGCTATGCAATGGTGGCTGTCGCAAATTAATAACCTACAATCCAAAATATTTGGTTAATAAAAATATATATCTATTTTTCTAATTTAATTTTATATTTTATATTGAGAGGATGATTATACTATGGCAAAAATTATAGGTATTGACTTAGGTACTACAAACTCCTGCGTTGCCGTTATGGAAGGTGGAAATGCAGTAGTTATTCCAAACTCCGAAGGTTCAAGAACAACTCCTTCAGTAGTTGCTTTTACAAAAACCGGAGAAAGACTTATAGGTCAGGTTGCAAAGCGTCAGGCAATCACTAACCCAGACAGAACTGTTATGTCTATAAAGCGTCACATGGGCTCCGACTATAAAGTTAATATTGACGGAAAAAGCTATACTCCACAGGAAATTTCCGCAATGATTCTTCAAAAGCTAAAGGCTGATGCTGAGGCATATCTTGGCGAAAAGGTTACAGAGGCTGTTATTACAGTTCCTGCATACTTTACAGATGCTCAAAGACAGGCTACTAAAGACGCAGGTCAAATTGCTGGACTTAATGTAAGAAGAATTATAAACGAACCAACTGCTGCTGCTCTTTCATATGGTATTGATAAGGAAGAGGACCAGAAGATAATGGTTTATGACTTGGGCGGCGGTACCTTCGATGTTTCCATTATCGAAATGGGCGATGGCGTTCAACAGGTACTTGCAACTGCTGGTAATAACCGTCTTGGCGGTGACGACTTTGACCAGAGAATAATCAACTGGATGGTTGCTGAGTTTAAGAAGACTGAAGGCATTGACCTATCAGCTGATAATATAGCTATGCAGAGATTAAGAGAGGCTGCTGAAAAGGCTAAGATTGAGCTTTCTTCAACTCCTACAACAAATATTAATCTTCCATTTATTACTGCTGATGCTAATGGACCAAAGCACCTCGACTTAACTCTTACACAGGCTAAGTTCAATGAGTTGACTGCTGACTTGGTTCAAGCTACAATGGAACCTGTTAAGCAGGCATTACAGGATAGCGGACTTAAGTCTAGCGATTTAAGCAAGGTATTGCTTGTTGGCGGTTCAACAAGAATCCCTGCTGTTCAGGAGGCTGTTAAGAATTTAATCGGCAAGGAGCCATTTAAGGGCATTAATCCTGACGAATGTGTTGCTCTTGGTGCATCATATCAAGGTGGTGTTCTTGCTGGTGACCTCAAGGAAGGCTTGCTCTTGCTAGATGTTACTCCTCTTACACTTGGTATCGAAACTGCCGGCGGAATAAGCACTCCTATGATTCCAAGAAACACAACTATTCCTACAAAGAAAACACAGATATTCTCAACATATGCGGATAATCAGCCCGCTGTTGATATAAATGTACTACAAGGTGAGCGTGAGTTTGCAAAGGACAATAAGCTCTTAGGTACTTTCAGACTTGACGGTATTGCTCTTGCTCCAAGAGGAGTACCTCAGATTGAGGTTACTTTCGATATTGACGCAAACGGTATCGTACAGGTTTCTGCTAAGGATTTAGGTACAGGAAAAGCACAGGATATAAAAATTACTGCTTCAACAAATATGTCTAAAGAAGATATAGAGAAGGCTGTTAAGGATGCTGAAAAATACGCTGAGGAAGACAAGAAGAGGCGTGAAGCTGTTGATGCAAAAAATGCTGGTGAAAACCTTGTTTATCAATGCGAAAAAGCATTGAGTGATTTTGGAGATAAGGTTTCAGAATCCGATAAAGCGCCTGTACAGGCTAAAATTAATGACTTGAAGGAAGCTCTTAAAACTGATAATACAGCTGATATTAAGGCTAAAACTGAGGAACTACAAAAGGCAATCCAAGAAATTTCAACTAAGGTTTACCAACAGGCTGCTCCTCAACAAAATGCAGGTGCTGAGCCAAATCCTGAAAATTTCAGTAATGCAGATGACGGTGTTGTAGATGCAGATTATACCGAAGTTTAAGTTTTGCAAAATGTTTTTGGGTGGATTTAAAAACAATCCGCCCAAAAAACTTGAACATAGGGTTACCCAGATTGTAGGACCAAAAACCATTTTCGCCTGCAAAAATGCAGCTACGAACCGGCGGATGGAATGTCCGTACCTACATTTTCAGGAGGTAAGTTATGGCAAATAAGAGAGATTACTATGAAGTTTTAGGTGTGAGCAAAAACGCATCTGAAGCAGAGATAAAAAAAGCATATCGGTCACTTGCCAAAAAATATCATCCCGACCTTAATCCCGGCAATAAAGAGGCTGAGGAAAAGTTTAAAGAGGCAACAGAAGCCTTTGAAATACTTTCCGACCCTGATAAAAAGTCTAAATATGACCAGTTTGGCCATGCAGGTATAGACCCTTCCTATGGCGGAGGTGGATTTACAGGTGGATTCAGCGGCGGATTTACCGATATGAGTGACATATTCGACAACATATTCGGCGGTATTTTTGGTAGCTCCCGTTCTTCAACCGCAAATGCCAATTCTCCACGCAGAGGACAGGATATTCAGACCACTATTAACATTAGCTTTATGGAGGCCTGCAAAGGCACAAAACAAGATGTTAAAATCAACCGCATGGAGCGTTGTAGCGAATGTAACGGAGATGGTACAGCAAAAGGATACTCTCCTGAAACCTGTCCTGATTGTAGAGGTATAGGTGTTGTTAAAACTGCACAAAGAACACCATTCGGCGTAATACAATCCCAAAAGACTTGTTCAAGATGTAATGGTAAGGGTAAGGTTATCAACAACCCCTGTCCAAAATGCAGCGGTAGTGGAAGAAACCGAGTACAGAAAACTATTAATGTTGAAATTCCTGCTGGTATAGATAACGGACAGGTACTTCGTGTTCCTAATCAGGGTGATTCAGGTTTTAACGGAGGTCCAAACGGACATCTTCATGTAAATGTTACCGTAAGACCCGACCCTGTATTTACACGAGATGGATTCGATGTGCATTGTGAAATACCAATAACCTATACTCAAGCTGTTTTAGGAGATGAACTTACTGTTCCGACTATTGATGGTAATGTTAAATATTCCATTAATGAGGGTACCCAAAACGGAACTGTATTCCGTCTAAAGAATAAAGGTATTCAAAAGCTTGGTAAGGTCGAAAGAGGCGACCAATATGTCAAGGTGTTTGTAGAGGTTCCAAAAAACCTTTCAAAGAAACAAAAAGATTTACTTAAAGACTTTGAAAATTCGTTAACTGATAAAAACTATCAGAAAAGGCAATCCTTCTTTAGTAAACTAAAGGACAGATTTGGCTGAAAGCGTAAAAAAGCGTGGCAATCATAGAGATTGTCACGCTTTTGTTATTTCCTACAATAATTGTCTTAACTTTTTTACTATTACATAAAATCTGTGTTTTAAATATTGAAAATAAATGTATATCCCTTGTAATTATTATGAAATTATTATATAATCTATCTATAAGTATTATGTTATCGATATAATAATTTATTGAAAGGAATGGGATAAATGATAAAATCAAAGCTTCTTAAAAAAGTATGCATACTTGCTACATCGGCTGTTTTGGCTTCTTCCACCTGCTCATCTACCCTCTTGGCAACAGCTGTTACCGATGAGTATGATGATGTTGAAGTCAATTTTGCAAAGGCCTTACAGCTATCCTTGTACTTCTATGACGCAAATAAATGCGGTTCTGGAATTACAGATGGAAACCTTGAATGGAGGGGCGATTGCCATACAGAGGATGCTGCAATTCCACTAAAACCTATGGGGGAGGATAAAAAAGGCACAAACCTCTCAGAAGAATTTATCGAAAAATATAAGCATATCCTTGACCCCGACGGTGATGGATATATCAACCAGGATGGCGGTATGCACGATGCCGGAGACCATGTTAAATTCGGACTTCCAGGTTCATATGCTGCCTCAACTGTGGGATGGGGCTACTATGAATTTCGCGATGCCTACATAAAATCAGGGCAGCAAAAGCATGTGGAGGACATTCTCCATTGGTTTAATGACTACTATATGAAATCCACTTATCTTGATGAAAATGGTGATGTAATCGCCTTCTGCTATCAGGTTGGTGAGGGTGATATCGACCACAACTACTGGAACCCCCCTGAATTGCAGAATGAGTCCTTGCTTGGCTTTGCAAGACCTGCATATTTTGCAACAGTTGATACACCTGCTTCAGATATGTGTGCGGGTACTGCAGCTTCTCTTGCAATAAATTATCTCAACTTCAAGGATACTGAACCTGAATATGCTGAAGAAAGCCTTAAGAAGGCTATTGCACTTTATAAATTTGCTGTTGAAAACAGAGGCTTGGGCTATGACGGTGGGTTCTATACCTCCAGCTATGATTATGACGAGCTTTCATGGGCTGCTGTCTGGCTATATGAATGTACTGGCGATTGGAATTATATTGAGGATATTATCTCTGAAAGCGATGTAGTAAACGAAAATGGCTCAAGAGATTATACAGGCTACTTACAAAGAATTATTAAGGATACAGGTAACACATGGCAGAATATCTGGGTTCACTGCTGGGATACAGTCTGGGGCGGTGTGTTTGCAAAACTTGCTCCTATCACAAATACTGAAAGAGATTGGTATATTTTCAGATGGAATATCGAATACTGGTCCGGTGGTGTAATTCCTCACGAGGATTCAAGTGACGGAACATACTTATTACAGACTCCTGGCGGATTCGCAATGCTTAACAACTATGGCTCAGCAAGATATAATACCGCTGCTCAGCTCTGTGCATTGGTTTATACAAAAGAAACAGGCGATATGAGATTTGCTGATTGGGCAAGAAGTCAGATGGAATATATAATGGGTAAAAACCCTATGGACCGCTCATATATCGTTGGATATGCTGAAAATTCAGCAAAAAATCCTCATCATCGTGCAGCACATGGCTCAACAACTTATAGCATGGATGACCCTCCTGTTCAGGTTCATGTCCTCTGGGGAGCATTGGTTGGTGGTCCGGACGAGAAAGACTACCATTTAGATATTACAAAGGATTATATCTACAATGAGGTTGCAGTTGACTATAATGCTGGATTTACAGGTGCTTGTGCAGGTCTATATCACTACTATGGCGAAGAGTTGGGACATAAGCCTATGGAGAACTTCCCTCCTAGCGAAGAGTCCATGAAGGGTGAAATTATTGAGTTTTATATTGAAGGAAAGCTAGAGCAGGAAAACCTTGAGCGTACACAGGTTACCTTCAACCTACACGCAAATACCTTCCTTCCTCCAAGATATGTGAATAATCTTAAAATCAGATACTTCTTTAATATTGATGAGCTTACTAAGGCTGGCCAAAGTATTGAAGATGTAAGAATAGAAAAATATTATGACGAAAATGAGGCAACCTATGATGGACCTGTAAATATCAGTGGTCCTTACAGCTGGGATGATAACGGCACCTATTACATTGAAATTGACTGGTTTGGATATAAGCTATATGGTAGCCGCGAGGTTCAGTTCGCTGTTATCGTAGGACAGGACGAAAACTACAATAGTAACTGGGACCCTACAAATGATTTCAGCAGAGAAAATCTTGATGAGGACTATGCTATTACAAAGAAAGTTCCAGTTTATCTTGGTGATACGCTTGTTTTCGGAAGCGAACCTGAGGGACGCAAGATTGTTCTTGGCGATGTTAACGGTGATGAGCAAATAAATATTGCTGACCTGCTAACTCTAAAAAAATATGTTCTTGGCGCAAGTAAAACAATACCTGCTCCAAAGAATGCAGACATAAATGGCGATGGATTTATAAATTCATTGGATGTATCAGGATTACTAAGAATACTTACAAAATAAAAGTGTCATTTTAAGTAACTATTTGTTAAAACAAAACCTATTTTTAAAATCATCCCTCCAAATTGGTAATTCCAACTTGGAGGGGTATCTTTTTTTATTTTACCCTTTCGCGATTAATTTTTTTATGGTATAATAAATTTTATTATATAATTTTTTTAATATAATTCCGGATTCATATAGTAATGTTGAATATTACAATGATAAGAAAGGAGCTTTTTATGCAAAAGCAATATCTTGAAATAGGAAAAATAATTAATGTTCATGGGCTAAAAGGCGAGATTAAGGTTATACCTTGGTGTGATTCTGTTGATTTTTTGTGCGAATTTGATAAATTATATATTGGCGATAAAAAAGAAAAAATTGAGGTTGAGAATGCAAGAAATCATAAAAACATGGCAATACTAAAGCTTAAGGGCATTGATAATATTGATGACGCAAATAAGCTTAGAAACCTTATACTATATATTAACAGAGATGATGTGGAGCTTGATGAAAAAACATATTTCATACAGGACTTAATTGGATTAGAGGTTTATGATGTAGACACTGGAGCATACTATGGCATAATTGAAGAGGTTTTGCAAACAGGTGCAAATGATGTCTATAACATTAAAGGAAAAAATAAAAGCTACCTTGTTCCCGCAATAGCTGATGTTATAATTGAAACTGATATACAAAATGCTACAATGAAAATTAGGCCATTGAAAGGGCTTTTTGATGATGAGAATTAGGGTTGCAACTTTATTTCCAGAAATGTGTGAGACAGTTTTATCAGAAAGTATTATTGGACGAGCAAGGAAAAAAGGCATTATTGATATATCATGTGTGCAGATTCGTGACTATACTGAGGATAAACATAGACGAGTTGATGACATTCCATATGGTGGCGGTATGGGCATGGTGATGCAGGCCGAGCCTATATATAACTGCTACAAATCTGTCTGTGAACAGCTCAACTGCAAACCGCATACTATATATATGACACCAAAAGGAATTCCTTTAACACAATCAAAAGCTGTTGAATTATCACGCAAGAAGGATATTTTCATAATTTGCGGGCATTATGAGGGTGTTGACCAGCGTGTGATAAATAAAATTGTTGATGAGGAAATATCCATCGGCGACTATGTCTTAACAGGAGGAGAGCTTCCAGCGCTTGTTCTAATCGACAGCGTTGCCCGTATGTGTGATGGTGTACTGTCAAGCNCTGAATGCTTTGAGGACGAAAGCCATTTCAACGGGCTTTTGGAATATCCTCAATATACGCGTCCTGAAATATGGGAAAATGAAGCTGTTCCCTCAGTTCTTTTATCAGGACATCACAAAAACATAGCAGACTGGCGACACCAAAAAAGTCTTGAAATTACTAAAGAAAGACGCCCAGACTTATATGAAAAATATACAAAAAAATTATTAACAGATAAAAAATAATAGCATTTTTACGCCTTAAAATAGGATAGAAAAATTTGTTTTAATAATTTAAAAAAATTTAATCTTTAATTTATATACTTTGTGTTAATAATTTGGAAATATTATTTGTAAAAAGCTAATACAAAGTTCTGTTGAAAACTGTATAATATAAATAATTAACCTTTTATTGTAAGAAAATTAAGAAATTATTCGTGATTATTAACAAAAATTGAACAATTTTTTTAAAGTGGTATCATCAAAGCGTAGAACTTTCACCCAAAAACGAGCAATATAGCCTTTTTGAAGTTGACTATAATTTTTTTAGCTTGTATAATGTTATTAGCAAAGGAAAACAAAAGGGAATGTTAAAATCCAAAAGTAACTTAACCTTTCAATAATTTGAAATGTAAATATACTTTATCAACAGAGCACTATTGGGTTTAGACTTTTTTCTGCTAGTCGTAACAGGTATATTAATTATCGAATTTAATTTAGGGAGTTGTGTTAATATGTATGTAAAAGATGTTATGGTACAAAATCAGGTTGGCTTGCACGCTAGACCAGCTACTTTTTTTATTCAAAAAGCTAATGAATTTAAATCTTCCATTTGGATTGAAAAAGAAGAGCGCCGCGTAAATGCAAAAAGTCTTCTCGGTATCCTTTCTTTAGGTATTGTTGGTGGTACTGCAATTAGAATTATTGCTGACGGTTCCGATGAACAGACTGCTGTTGATGCTCTTGTTGACCTGGTGGAAAGTGGTTTTAGCGAGGAAAGCAGATAAATAAATTTTAGAATTTATTTTAAATAANTTTTATATTTAAATGTAACTGTCATTATGGACGTGTGTGCTTTTTCTGAATACTTTAACTTTATGTTATATGTATTACAGACAAGCATATAACTCGTCTGTAATGGGCAGTTTTTTTGTATCCTTAAGCTATAAGCCCAATTCATACATATTCTCTGTAAAGACGCCATAGCCCTTAGATGGGTCATTTACAAAAACATGCGTAACTGCACCAACCAGCTTGCCGTCCTGTATAATTGGACTGCCACTCATACCCTGCACAATACCACCTGTCTTTTCAAGTAATTCCTTATCTGTAATTTTTATTACCATATTTTTTGCGGTATCATTGTTTCTGTAATCAATCTTTTCAATGCTTATACTGTACTCCTTTGGAATTGTACCATCTACCGTTGTCAAAATAGTTGCCTCGCCAACCCTGACATCCTGCTTTAATCCCATAGGTATTGCCTTGCTTGTATCAGGTTTTATCAAAAGGCTGCCGAATACACCGTATTTATTGTTCTTGTTTAGTATTCCTATTGCATCACCTGAAATAAAGCTGCCTTGTAGCTCGCCGGGTACTCCTTCATAGCCCTTTTTTACATTATTTATCTTTACATCGACTATCTCTCCGCTTGAGATAGGTATTACACTGCCTGTATCTATGTCGCATATAGGATGTCCAAGTCCTCCGAAAGCACCGCTTGATGGCTCATAAAATGTCATAGTGCCTATTCCAGCTGTGCTGTCACGAACCCACATTCCTACCTGATAGGTTCTACTATACTCTGAAAACACTGGTGTCAGCTCAAATGTAATCTCTCTTCCATCACGATTTATCTGCACATTAACTGGACTTCCACCAGATTCTGAAATAATCTTCTGTAAATCATTATTTGAATTAACCTTTTTTCCATCAACTGATATAATTACATCTCCCTGCTTTATACCAGCCTCAGTAGCAGGACAAATTCTACCATCACTGCATTCAACCTCACCCATTCCAACTACCATTACTCCCTCCATAAGAAGCTTTATTCCAAATGGATTTCCACCCGGAATCAATACGGGAGTTTCAACCTCAAGTACCTCTACATCCTTAACAGGAATTAAACCAAATAGCTTTAAAGTTGCAGTTTGTGATAAGGGTAATGTTTCGCTTTTAAGCGACTGCACTGCCTTATCTTGCATCTGAGCCTCTATTTCAATGACTGTATTTAATGATAGCTTATCTCCATTAGCAATATAATAACTGTCTGGAAGATTTGCTGAATAGTACGCTAGCAATGTCCATATATTAAATAAAGTAAAAGCTGTTACAAAACTAAACCCTTTAATTAATTTTTTCATGTTATTATTCCTTTCATTTACATATGAGTTTTCATTCTGTATCTTTAATAATATAAACTTTTAGCTTTAAAATATTAGAGTAGATTACATACTGAAATTTTGCTAATATTATTTTTTTATTTTATTTTTTGACGATACTTAAACTATTATTGTATATATGTAATATTTTAAAAAATCCTTTTCAAAATATCTTATAATTCTACTTTTTTAAATATAAAGTTCTATCGAACATTGTAGAATTATTTAGAAATATTACATAAGAATTACCCATTAAAACTGCATAAAAATTAAATTTGTTACTTTTATTTCCTATTTAGAAATTATTTGTATATGTTTTGTCATAAAATATTAATAATTTTTAGTGCAAAATAATGTTAAACTATACTAGTTTTGTAATAAAATTTGTTTATAATTACAAATTTATNAAAAATGACATAAATTTTTCATAAAAAGTCTTGTTTTTTAACACAAATCATGGTATTATATGGAAGTAGAAAAAAACAGGAGGCAAAATAATGGTTAACAAAATTAAAGTACTAATTGGTGATGATAGTGTAGAGTATGGTATTGCTTGTGCAAGTAGCTTGAGAAATCTAGGGCTTCATGTTGTTACTCGTGCAAAAGATGGAAATATTATTCTAGACGCTATCAAAAACGGCTCTTATGATGTGGTTGTGGTCGATGCAATTCTTCCAAATATCGATGCAATAGAGCTTATTAAAAAGGTTTCTACCTTTAGTGGAACAAAACCTTATTTCATCGTAACCTCTGCATACGATAATCCGTTTATCGAAAGGCAGGTTATGCAAAATGGTGCGGCATACTTCATGCTTAAGCCTTTTGAAGTAGGTATGCTTGGTGAAAGGATTATATCCCTCACTCAGGATTCTGAAAGTATTGAAACAAAGGCAAATGAGTCACAGCCACAGGATATGGAAATTGTGGTAACAGAAGTAATACATCAGCTTGGAGTACCAGCACATATTAAAGGGTATCATTACTTAAGGGAAGCTATTTTATGCTCACTTGAGGATAAGGAATTGCTTGAAAGCGTTACAAAGCAGCTTTATCCAACAGTTGCTAAAAAATTCATGACCACTTCATCAAGAGTTGAACGCGCTATTCGACATGCAATTGAAATTGCATGGGACAGAGGTAATCTTGATACCCTTAATTCATTCTTCGGNTATACTGTTAACACCTGCAAAGGAAAGCCAACAAACTCTGAGTTTATTGCATTAATCACCGATAAGCTAAGATTGCAGTATAAATCAGTGTTAAAGCATGCATAGTATATTTATTCTGCCCAGAAAACTTGTAAAAATTCTATCGATGTGATAAGATGAATATATATACTTATACCTTTAATAATAGTTAAGGAGAGAATTTTATGAGTTTTTCAAAAGTCAATCTCTTGGATTTAAATCTTAACCCATTTAAAATGATTGGCAAGCAGTGGTATTTACTTACTGCGGGCAATAATGAAGGCTATAACACAATGACTGCATCTTGGGGACAGATGGGCGAAATCTGGGGAGTTCCTACATTTACCTGCTTGGTTCGTCCATCAAGATATACCTATGAATTCGTTGAGAAAAATGATATTTTTACAGTTTCATTTTTCGGAGATGAGCAAAAAAAAGCCTTGAGCTTTTGTGGCTCACATTCAGGCAGAGAATATGATAAAGTAAAGGAAACAGGCTTAACACCTGTATTCATTGATGGAACAACTGCTTTTGATGAGGCAAATTTAGTTTTCATTTGTAAAAAAATATATGAAGATAAAATTGAAAAGGATTTATTTTTAGATAAATCAAAATTAAGTTTTTACGATTCCGATGCATTTCATAAAATATATATTGGGGAAATAATCGCAGCGTACAAAAAAGATTAAAAAAATGGTTTCGTGGACTATTAATGAGGCTCTTCACCAAAGAGATACAGAAGAGCACGAATTGAAACAAAGTCTTAAATAAAACCATCGCTATGCATCTTTAATATGATTTTAAAATGGCTATCTCTTGTGAGATAGCCATTTTAAATTTATTTAGGTTGTAAAATTATCAAGCAGTCTTGTTTTCCCGATATAAACAGCAATAGCAATTAACACCTGTCCTTCAATCGTATCCACTCTTTGCAGCGTGTTTGCATCAACTATTTCAACATAATCAATCCTTGCAAGAGGCTCTGTTTCAATATTTTCACGCATCGCCCTTATTATTTCCTCTGCGTCCTTTTCTCCCGCCTGCACAAGCCCCTGTGCAAGTCTTATAGTCTTGCTCAAAATCAATGCAGACCTGCGTTCCTCTGCATTAAGATAAATATTTTTGGATGTTATCGCAAGACCGTCCTCCTCACGAACAACTGGACATCCAATAATATCTATATCCAGATTTAAATCCCTAACCAGACGCTTTACTATTGCAAGCTGCTGAGCATCCTTCTGCCCGAAATACGCCTTATCCGGAGTTGTTATATTAAACAGCTTTGTAATCACCGTGCAAAAGCTCCTAAAATAGTTTGGTCTTGTCATACCGCATAAATTCTCTGTCAAACCATACATATCAACATAGGAACAAAAACCCTCTTCAAACATTTCACCTGCTTCAGGAGCAAAGACAATATTCACTCCACACTCTTCACAAATATTGCAGTCTCTTTGTAAATCCCTTGGATAGCTTTCATACTCCTCCTTTGAGTAAAACTGCATTGGATTGACAAAAATACTTACAATAACTCTGTCATTTTCAAAAGCAGATTTAATAAGACTTTTATGCCCATCGTGCAAATAACCCATAGTTGACACAAGACCAATACTATACCCTTGAGCCTTCCATGATTTAGCAATTCTTTTCATTTCACTGATTGTTTTTACTATTTTCATTGTTTTACCCTCTAATTTTTATCTATAAAATTCTCTTTAACCTTTTGTTTTCTTTTATTATACCATCTTTATCCTTACAATGCAAGAATTTATTTTTATTTATTTACTAGTTAATTGCATAACTCCTTATATTTGGATTAATCATTAATTATATGTAACTAATTTAAAAATACATAATTAAATTGTTCAACAATGTTTGACATATGTCCCATATATGATATATAATTATTTAAGTCTATGAAATAAAAAAACAAGGAGATTGCTTTGAAAAAAGATAAAACAAGCTTTATAGATAGATATTTAAAAAAGAAAATCAATAGTCCACAGAATAATCTTTGGGCAAATATAAAATATATCGGCCTTATTATCTTGTATCTGATAATACAAATTACTGCAATTAACCTATCAAACAACAGAGATATCATAACCTACACCGTTTTTGATATCTCTATCAGTCGTTCGGGTATTACCGGAGTTATCGTACAATTATTAACCATTGTTTCAATTAAATTAGTTTTGGATTTTACGAAAAAAGGGTATATTGCCGCTCTTTTGCTGAATATCTATTCATCATTTATTTCAGCTGTTGGTTTTTTCATTTATAGGAATGTAGATTCAGCACCCGGTATTGTCATACCTTTAATATGCTGTTTTATTATCTCGATAATATACCACTATTATCAACAGGCTTACAATATGTACGAGGAGGAAGCACGCGAAAAACAAGAGCTTACACGACTCTATAAAGATGTTGAATTAGCTAAGGAAGAGCTTACTAAAAAAAATAAAACCCTGATGGAATACAACAACCTTATGATGGAAAATGAAAAGAAGCTTAATCACCTCGCTTTTTTTGATATGCTGACTGATTTGCCAAACAGAAAAATGATTATTAGCAGGCTTAATTGCCTTATAGACAGAGCTAATGATAATCCAACCGATTTAGCAGTCGTTTTCATTGACCTGGATAATTTTAAAAGGGTAAATGACACAATGGGTCATCATTCAGGTGATTTGCTTTTACAATCTGCAACCTCAAGAATGAAAACACTTATTAAACCCAACGATATGCTTGGGCGTTTAGGCGGCGACGAATTTGCACTTATAATTCAACAACCCCTGTCGGATGAGGAAATTTTTGAATATTTAACATTACTCAAAAATGTAATTGAACAGCCGTTTACTATTGAGAAAAACGAATTTACCATAACAGCAAGCTTTGGTTTTGCTGTTTTCCCTGAGGACGGAAAAAATTCCATAGACCTTTTAAAATGTGCTGATACTGCAATGTATAAGGCTAAAGAGCAAGGTAAAAACAATATTGTCCGCTTCTCAAAGGAAATGAATGAAGAGATTACAAGGCGTATGGAATTTGAAAACAAGATGATGTCCGCAATTCAAAAGGACGAAATGTATCTTGTTTTTCAGCCACAATATTCCACTGATAAGGAACTCAGAGGCTTTGAAGCACTTGTAAGATGGAAATCAGCCGAGCTTGGTGTTGTAAATCCTCTGGACTTCATTCCTATTGCCGAGGAAACTAAATATATAATTCCACTTGGCGAATGGATTTTAAAAACAGCCTGTAACATCTTTATGAAGTTAAGAAATGAACTAGAATGTGAAATGATGCTTTCTATAAATATATCTTCCGTTCAGATTATGGACCCGTCATTTCTTGATATGGTTAAAAAAATACTTGAGCAAACAAATTTCCCACCGAATTTACTTGAGTTTGAAATTACAGAATCAGTTTTTATTTCTTCTATGGATTATGTAATTGACATTTTGAATAAGCTAAAGAAAATCGGTGTAAAAATTGCTCTTGATGATTTTGGGACAGGCTATTCCTCATTAAACTATCTGCAAATGCTGCCAATTGACACGCTGAAGATTGATAAAAGCTTTGTTGATAACATCAATAGTGAAAATGCACGCAAGCAGATTGTCGGGCCGATTATTTCACTTGTTCATCAGATGAATATCTCAGTTATCGCTGAGGGGGTTGAAACCGAAGAACAGCTTAAATATCTAAGAAATCATAAATGTGATTTCATACAGGGTTATTTATTTGGCAAGCCACTTACTAATGAGGATTTATATAATATTTGTAATGTAAAAAAGGACACTTGATAAAGCAAATAAATCAATAAAACATGAATATAAGCCAGTTAAACTACTGCTTTTTTCGTCGAAAGGAGATATTATGTTATTTGTTTGCTATCCAAAATGCACAACCTGTCAAAAGGCAAGGAAATGGCTTGATGAAAAGGGCTTTTCATATACTGAACGAAATATTAAGGAGCAAAATCCTACCTATGATGAATTAAAAGAATGGTATATAAAAAGCGGTCTTCCGTTAAAAAGATTTTTCAATACAAGCGGAATGATTTACAGGTCCATGAATCTTGCGGCAAAGCTACCTGAAATGTCTGAGGAGGAACAGCTACAATTGCTTTCAACTGATGGTATGCTTGTAAAGCGTCCTATTCTTGTGTGTGAAGATAAGGTTCTTATTGGCTTTAAGGAAAAAGAATGGGAAGAGATAATTTTATAAAGTTTAAACCGTCTACACAAGATGCAGACGGTTTTTTTATTACTTATTCTTTCTGATTTTTGCTCTGTATTCAGATGGCGTGCATGCATAATGCTTTCGAAAAATTTCAGCATAATAGCTTCCACCTGTAAACCCCGTTAAAACAGCAATTTCAGCAATTGACATATCCGTATTTTCAAGTAGCTCCATACTTTTTCTAAGCCGATACGTGATGATATAATGCTTG
>JGI24709J26583_10000223_pt1 | contig 46183 bp, 37 predicted proteins | sample BioPla2DNA1_FD_26583 | JGI IMG/M metagenome (IMG submission 26583) | reverse complement strand
CAACTATTAAGATGCCCTTAAACTATCATGCTGACAGCTATGCTTCTTCACTAAAAGCTGTTTCTGCTTTTCCTGCTGAGCATTTGCGAAATCAGAAGATTTTTAATGCTCATTCTTCAATAAGACGCAAACTTTCAGACCCTGTGCGCTTGGCTAAACTAAGGGCTGCCAAAGCTTCTCAAAGAGCATCTGTAAGAGCTTCAATCATGTCTTCTGAGGAGCTGGGAAAACGTTATAGGCTAAATGCTTCCGTTAATTATGAAATACTCCCAAGAACTGAATGTAAGCTGGTATACAAATCTGCTAATTTGAAGATTTTTGTGGATAAAGAGAGTTATTCCGGTTATGAACCTTTGCCTGACAGTTTGGAGTCGTTTGTAAAAAATGTTCTTGGACCTGAATATGATGCTTATATGTATCCTATTTTGGAAAAATATGGCAAAATTTTTGACGCAGATAATGACGGCAAGCTTTCTGTTCTGATTACCCCTTCAATATTTAGTTATGGCTCTGATCTGGTGGGACTTTTTGACCCTTCATTATTGTCATCGGACTATAATTCTGAGCCATGTGACATTGTTTTTTTGTCGCCTCCGATTTCGATTGTCTCAGGAGATAACTGGAAACCTCCGATTTCGATTGTCTCAGGAGATAACTGGAAACAATATGCTCTTGTAACTTTGATTCATGAATGCCAGCATGCTGTACATTTCTCTAATAAGGGATGCGTAGGCGGCATATATGGCACGGGCTTTAATAAAACTTATTACGACCAAGAAATATGGCTGGATGAAGGCATGTCTGTCGCCATAGAAGCACGTTACAGACAAATGCGCGGAAAAGCCGGTCTGCCGCCTTATTCCGATATGCAGGGCCTGGGACACTCTCTTGATTACTCGGGCAATAATCCACACGTTATAGGATGGGTTGATAACCCAGCTGGCAGTGTCTACTCTTTTCAGGAGACAAGCAGTGACTATGGCAGGTGCGGTCTGTTTTTATCCTATATTTATGACCGTTTGGGTGAGGAAGCTATAAGCAAAATAGCTAAAATGCCCTATATGGGAACAGATGCAGCTTCTTATGAAATAGCGGCAATGTTTGGCAAATCAAATTATACGCCGGAAACTCTTGAGCAAGATTTCTTCACGGCTGTTGCCGTAGAGTGTACGCCCGAGCTTATTGATAACAAAGCAAAGCTTCCGCAAGCTCTGAAAGACTTGTGTTTCAACAATATTGATGATCTGTATTTGGATTGGCTGCAATCTGTGAATAAATATTCGTCATTCTCTGAATCCGCATTGTTTTATGTTGTTTTGCCTGCTTATGAAGAACCTGTTTCTTTGGAAGAAGGAGAATCTCCTCCTTTGCCCCCTGATTTGAAATTCACTATAGAAAACGCAAGTTCTGTAAATCCTGCTAAAATCACTTTCTTGAGAATTACACCTTGAATAAAAAACACCTTCTTTTAAGCCTGCTTTTGCCTCTTGTCTTTCTTTCTGCTTGCGTCTTTTCCAAAAAAAACTCGAACAGCTATGACGAGATAGAGCCAGNTTTTCTCTATTCAAAGTCATTGTCTAATATGACTAAGCAGTTTGCAAGAGCGGGTCTTGAAAGCGGTTTTGAGCAAATAGTTTTTACAGATTTGCCAGCTGAAGAAGGCGAAAAAAATTATTATGCTCTCCAAGTAACTAATGCTTCCCCAGGTTCTAATAACTTTAATATCAGTTTGCCAGGTGAAGAAAAGGATAATGAAGAACCAGAGCCTTCTTTCTTGAAAGTATTAAACAATACTGGCAATAAGGAAGCTTTCAAACGTTTGAGTCAGGTGATTTCAAGCGATATGCCGATCAGAAAATGCGGTTTGCCGAATCTGGAAGACATTGAAAACCTATATGTCAGAGCAAATCTTAGAGCAAACAAGATACCTGTTCCTGTTTATAACCATGCTGATGAAATAGAAGGAGAAGAATATTTTGTTCCTGTTTTGGGCAAGTCAGTAAAGGTTACCCTCGCAAAAGTGACAGAGAATGCTAAGTTCTTTGTGGACTATAACAGCTATAAAGGTGCTGGAGGCGAACTATTTGTACATAACACGGACCCTGTTGTTTTAGAAGCATTGGCTAAAGAGTTTGAAACATATATTTATCCTTTTATGACGGAAAATTATGGCAAGGTTCATGATGTTGACAAAGACGGCAAGCTTTCTATCTTGTTGTCTCCTTATTACAGCTCTTTAGGATATGCCGGACTTTTTTATTATTATGACCTTCTTTCTGCAGAAAACCCGCGAGATCTGATAGGAATCGGCACAAGAATAGATAGAATCAGTTTGCCTATTTGGCTGCGGGATGCTCGGGAAACCATAGTTCATGAAATGCAGCATGCCATTAACTATTCGTCAAAGTTGAAAGTTGATGCTTCAGGCAAGGTCTTGGGTGCCAGACAGGAAGATTTGGCTATTGACGAAGGCTTGTCAGTTTGTGCAGAAGGACGATACAGACAATACAGAGGCCAGCATGATGAATATACCGTTGTCTATGAGGCTGGCACGGAAAGAGCAAGAGTTGATTCTATAGCTAATGACCCCCGTTTTGCCAATTGGATTTCTACAGGAGTCTTAGACCTGGATCTTTTTTATTTTTCGAAGAAACTGGCTGATTATGGGCAAAAAGGCTTGTTTTACATATATCTATACGAGAGATTCGGAAAAGACTTTATGAAAGCTCTGACCGCCGCAAGTGAGTCAGGAGCGTCAAAAATAGAGCAGCTCAGCGGCTATACGAAAGACGCGCTTTTCACGGATTGGAATTATGCTCTTCTGGTTGAACTGACTCAAGGTTTTGCTCCCGAGATTAAAGAAGCTGTACAAAAAGGCGACTTGAATGGAGCAGTGAGATACAGCTACAAGGAAAATATGCGATTGCCCTCTTATATACATTACATTGAAATGGGCATTCTTACCGATGCCCGCAATTTAGGCGTCAATTCAAACGCTTCCTTCCTGTGCCTTGTTGAACAGCCGCCTGAATTGGCGAGCGCTACAAGTTTTTATTTTTCATCTAAAAAACCAGGTCTGAGAGTCAATATTATGAGGTTGACTGAGTGACTTCTGCTGAAATAAAAGAGAAAAAACTGTCTCCTTTGTTTTTCTTTTTCAGCTTGCTTAAACCCTATAAAAAATATCTTTTGATAGGTTTTTTAGCACTTTTCATTACAAATCTGGCGCAGATTTTTCCGCCGATGTTTCTGAACTACCTTATAGACAAGCTGACAGGCAAAGAAGAAATCTCTGTCGCTGCTATAACTTGGTCTGCTTTCGCGATCTTTGCGCTTTCAGCAATTAAGGGAATAGGCAGATTCGCTTGGCGTTATCATTTGGGGATCGCTGGACATAATGCAGTATTTGACTTAAGAACTATGCTTTTTATTCATCTGATGAGATTGCCGTCAAAATATTTTAAAAAAGCCCGTTTAGGCGATTTGATGTCTGTAATGACAAACGATATTCAGCAAGTAGTCTATGCTATGTCTATAGGTTTTGTAATGTTTTACGATGCGCTTTTCTTTTTAACTATTTTGCCGCTGATTATGATATGGATGTCTCCGAAGCTTGCTTTAGTCATGCTTTTGCCTTTTGTCTTGCTTTCTCTCAGCCAGTATTTGCTTAGAAAACTTTTTTTTGACCGGGCTTATGAGGTAAGAAAACGTTTGGCTGACTTGACTGTCAAGGCAGAGGAAAATCTCTCTGGAATCCGTATTGTTAAAGGTTACTGCTTAGAAAACAGTGAAATAGCTTCTTTTGAAGATTATACAAAAAGATATAAGAAAGCTTCTGTTAGATCGGTTCGCCTTGCAGCATTGCGGGAAGCCATTTTTGATATGCCTTCCGATCTCGCCCTTTTCCTGTTGATGTTCCTCGGGGGAACGCTTGTGCTGAAAGGCGAGATAACCATAGGCGTTTTCGTAGCTTTCCAAAGCTACATGATTATGCTTCGCTGGCCTATGACTGCAGTAAGTATACTCATTCAGATGTTTCAGGAGACCAAGGCGGCTTTGTTCAGGTGCATAACAATCTTGGAGGAGGAACCTGTCTATGAACATAATGACAAACTTTTGCCTCCCGCTGTCGAAAAGGACTTCGCAATGACAGTTAAAGCCCTCTGTTTTGCTTATCCGGAAGGGACTGCCGGCGCTCTTTCCAATGTGAGCTTCACCTTGAAATCCGGTGAAACCTTAGGTATCACAGGGCCTGTCGGCTCTTTTAAGAGCACCCTTCTGAAGGCTTTAATGCGTATATATGAACCTCAAGGCGGAGAAGTTCTGTTTAATGATTCTGTTTCTTCAAAGGACTTGGAGTTGCAAGAATTTCAGAACTATTTTGCATTCGTGCCTCAAGAATCCTTCCTGTTTTCAGAAAGCATACAGAAAAATATCCTTTTTGCTTGTGAAGATCAGGAAAATAAAGAAAAAGCAGAGCATTATGCAATTTTGGCTGGACTTAAAAAGGATTTGGATAGCTTTCCTGACGGTTTGCAGACCTTGCTTGGCGAGCGCGGAGTTAATCTCTCAGGGGGACAAAAACAGCGCGTTTCCTTAGCCAGAGCTTTGGCCTCTGAAAGGCCTGTGCTGCTTTTGGACGATTTTACGAGCGCTGTGGATGTGGCAACTGAAAATCAGATTATTGCCGCAGTTAAAGAAAATACGCCCGATATTATAAAGGTAATAGTTTCTCACAGAATAAAGAGTATAGCCGATGCTGACCATATAATTTGTCTCTCGGAGGATGGCAAAATCTCTCAAGAGGGCACTCATGAAGAGCTTTTAAAGACAAATGGTCTTTATGCCTCACTTTGGGAACGGCAAAAGGAATTTTGATAGAATGTCGGAAAAGAAAACTTACTTTGAAAAAGAATATATAGAAAAACAGCAGCAGGATGCGAGCTTGCTTTTAAAGTTTTGGCCATACTTGAAACCTTGGACGGGTTATATCCTTCTGATAGCTGTTCTTTTGATTCTTAGAGCTCTGGTATATGTTGCAACTCCGGCAGTTTTGGGCAAACTGGTTGACGAAGCTCTAAAGCCTGGCTTGAAAGAACCGCTTAAGCCTCTTTCCTTCACTTTTCTTGGGCTTGTTATCCTGAAGGCTTTTTTAACCTTCTGGCTCAGAAATTTGGGTTCTCAATACGTGGGTGAGAATCTTCTTTATAAGCTTAGGGTGGATTTGTTTTCCAAGTTCCAGAGAATGCCGATGAAATTCTTTGATAAAAATCCGGTCGGACGTTTAGTTGTACGTTTGACAAGCGATGTTGAGAACCTCAGGTGTTTTTTTGAAAGCGAAATCATTTATATGCTGGGCGATTTTTTGATGGTTATAGCCATGTTTTTGGTTATGCTTTATAAGAGCTGGCAGCTTACCCTGTTGGTGTTTGCGGTGGTTCCGCTTCTTGTGTATGCTATAATTTTGATAAAAGATAAACTTCGCGAGTCTTATGGGCTTGCAAAACAGCAACTTGCAATTTTGAACACCGCTTTATCAGAAAATATTTCGGGAATAGATATTGTTGGCGTTTTTGGAAAACAGTCTGAAAGGATTGAAAATTTTAAGGCTTTAAGTTCTTCTTACAGAGATATATCAATTAGCTCTCTTATCTACAGAGGTCTTTTTGACCCTGTACATCTTACATGCAATGCTCTTTCTAATGCGTTATTGATAGGTTTTGGCGGATATTTAGTAAAAAACGGAGCCATAACAGTAGGCGTTTTGGTAGCTTTTCTGGGTTATCTCGATGGAATTTTCCACCCTATAATGCGTCTCAGCGAGCAGTTGATTATTTTACAAAACGGATTTGCCTCTGCTGAACGGGTTTTTGGTTATTTTGCGAGAGAAGATGATATAGACCTGGATGAGGGTGTTGACCTTAAGGAGTTTAAAGACAAGATTGAGTTCAAAAATCTGACTTTTTCTTACGACGAAGACAAAACGGTCATAAAAGATTTCAATTATACAATAGAAAAGGGCGATAAAGTTGCGATTATTGGCAGGACTGGAGCAGGAAAGACTACATTGGCTTCGTTGCTGAAACGCTTCTATGACTATTCAGAAGGCGAAATACTCATTGATGACACAGACTTGCGTGAATATTCTCTTCATTCCATTAGAAAAGCTATAGGCCTTGTACAGCAAGATGTGACAATATTTTCAGGAACTGTCGAGGACAATATATTTCTGGACCCGGCAAAAAAAGATCCTGAAAAACTTCAAAGAATCATTAAAGATGCTGGATTAGAGCAGTTTGTTGAAACTCTTCCGGAAGGCTTGAATACCAAAATATATGAAAAAGGCTCAAATCTTTCTGCCGGAGAACGCCAGCTTATCTCTTTTGCGAGAGCTTTGGTGGATGACCCTCAGATATTGATTCTGGATGAGGCCACTTCGGCGATGGATTCCAGAACAGAAGAAATTATCCAACAGGTGGTTGAAAAAGTCACCAAAGATCGGACTGCCATAATCATTGCCCATAGAATGTCGACTATAAAAGGCTGTAACAAGGTATTGGAACTAAATCTGCAATAACTAGTGCTGTGTTGCAGCTAAAACCTCTCTATTCAATGACAAGCCTTTCCTCCTTTCCAACTCTATGATGTTTCTTGGCAAAAAATCGACACAAATTGCAATTCTATGGCAATAGAATACAATTTAGGTCGACTCTCGGATAAATACAGAGATTTTTAAGTTTACTTGTAAAATCAATGGTTTAAGGCGAGAGTGAGAAAAAGCAGATAGGCTTTTTTGATATTTTTTTTTTCGCTGGAGCCTTTTTCTGTGTATTCCGTGTGTTCTGTGGTTTAAAGAGTTTTGGTTCTTATCTTTGTTATTTGTGTAATCTGTAGATAGATCGGATGCTATGCCTAGCATCGTTCTTGGAGTTTGTTCGTGATTTTCGTGTATTTCGTGGTTCAATATGTTATAATATGCCTCAAATTAACAAAGGGATGGGTGCCATGACACTTACACATAATGATTTTGCTGTTCAAACTCTAGGTGAATGTACTGTTCCTTCTCCGCTTAACCTTTCAACTGTTTATGGCGACTATCTGACAAACTACATAGACGAAAATGAGCGTATTCTTTACTCTAATCGTCTGAGTGCTATAAAACAATATATAGAGAATGGTGAAGAACCTCTTTCATTTGAAAAAGCTGGTCCCAGAGAAAAGATTTTTTTTGAACCTGGTGCCGTAAGAGCTGGTATTGTAACATGCGGCGGTCTTTGTCCAGGGATTAACGATGTTATACGTTCTTTGGTTATGCAGCTGCATTTCCTTTATAAGGCTCAGAGTATTTACGGTTTCAGATACGGTTATTGGGGAATGATAAAAGAATCCGGTTTGCAGCCGATTGTTTTGTCGCCTGACAAAGTTTCCGATATTCATGAGTTGGGCGGTTCAATTCTGGGCTCATCTAGAGGAAATCAGAATGTTGCCAAAATGGTTGATCGCCTTATGGATTATAAGATCAACATGCTATTCTGTGTCGGGGGTGATGGCACTTTGCGCGGCGCTTCTGAGATAACCGATGAGGTGAACAGACGCGGATTGCCTATTTCAATCATAGGTATCCCAAAAACAATAGATAACGATATCCCTTTCATAGACAAGACTTTCGGTTTCGAAACAGCTTGTACCCATGCTGTGGCCTCTATCAGATCAGCTCACGTAGAAGCAAAGGGCTATCAGAACTGCATAGGTCTCGTTAAACTTATGGGCAGAAATTCAGGGTATATTTCTGCAAGCGCTTCAATAGCTTCTCAAGAAGTGAACTTCTGTCTTATCCCGGAAGTTCCGTTTGAGTTGGAAGGCCCCAACGGATTTTACTCTCATCTTCTTAAGAGACTTAAACGCAAATCTCACGCTTTGATAGTAGTTGCCGAAGGAGTCGGCGCTTATCTTTGCGCAAAAGACGAATACGATGCTTCCGGCAACCGCAAGTTCGGCGATGTGGGAATCTTCTTGCGTGATGGAATCAAAAAGTTTTTTGATGAACAGGGAATGCATGTAAATGTAAAATACATAGATCCCAGCTACATGATCAGAAGCTCCAGACCTATTCCTTCTGACAGCAGATACTGCATTCAGCTTGCTCAGAATGCTGTGCATGCGGCTATGTCCGGGAAAACAGGCATGATAGTCGGCAGATGGAACAATTCTTTCACTTATGTGCCTATGAAAATGGTTACAAGAGAGAACAAGGTTATAGATCCTGAAAGCACTTTCTGGCTCAATGTTCTTGAAGCTACAGGTCAGCCTAAGAGCATGAGAAACACCAAACCCTGAAAAAACAGTGGCAAGGACTAGTGCGACATCTAAAAGTTGCTTATCATATTCTCCAATTTAATAAACTAAACTTCATCTGTGTCTATCTGCGTAATCTGCGGATGAATATTTTGTCCTTGTATTCCGTGTGTTCTGTGGTTTATAAAAGGTTTTGGATAAGGGGTTTGTTGGGTATTTGCTTCTTACTACCCTCTACGCCTATACCATACTCCCTGATTTTAAGCTATGCTTAAAATCCTATCTGTATAAATCTGTGGATAAAACTTAACTATGGGAAATTTAAAAGATCATTACGAAAAATTTGCTGAAGAAGTTTTAAAGCCTATTTTCCCTTGGCTTGTCAGGGATCTCATGAACAGAGGCGGCTTTTCTATTAAAGGTAAAAGGGTTTTAGATCTGGGATGCGGTCCTGGTCACATATCTGAAGCTCTTTTGCGACATGATCCTGAGCTTGTGGTGGGCTTGGATATTTCTGAAGATATGCTGCAAAGAGCTGCCAAAAGAGCCAAAGGAGCTATTATGATAGAAGGCGATGCTTGCTCTTTGCCTTTTATAGCCGAAACCTTTGATGCTGTCATCAGCCGCGGCTCTTTGTTCTTTTGGGCTGACTTGGAAGCAGCCTTGAAAGGTGTTTTTAAAGCACTTAAACCAGGCGGTATTGCTTTTATGGGCGGCGGCTATGGTCTTAGCACCCCTGATTCGGTAATCCAAGAAATTGAAAGACGTTTTGGCCTTAATCAGAAGAAAGACATTCCAAAAGTTTCTCCTGAAGAACTTAAAAAGCTGGCTCAAAAAATATCCGGCACAAATGGAGAAGCTGATATAGCTTCAGCCAAAGGTCGTGGTTTCTGGCTCGTCTGGAAAAAGTTCAAATAGTGTAAAATATAAAGATTAACTACCAGTCTGTTTTTTCTAAATGTTTATTATCGGGTACAATTTTTTCTATCCACAGATGGACACAGATGAGATTTTTAAGCTAGCTTAAAAATCAGTGATGAGTGGCGAGTAAGAACCAACATCCATAACAGCCGATCTATCCGAAAACAAAAGCAGATGACTTTTCCGAGATTTTTGGTATGAGGTCTTTTTCCGTGTATTCCGTGTGTTCTGTGGTTAAAAAAAAGTTTTGTTTTTTTTTCTGCGGTCATTTGCGTAATCTGTGGATAGATTATATTAGACGAAAATTATCTTCTCTATCGCCGTTTCGTGTAAAAGACCGTTTGTGGCGAGAATTTCTTTGCTGTCAGGATATGCGATTGAACCGTCAAACTTGCTTATTTTACCGCCAGCTTCTTCTACAATAAGCATTCCGGCTGCTACATCCCAAGGCATGAGGCTGTCTTCCCAATAAACTCCGTAAATGCCTCTTGCGACAAAACATAGATCAAGAGCTGCTGAACCGAGCCTTCGCAAGTCGTGGGCAGCGGCAAGAGCATTTTTGACTCTGGAAGTTATTAAATCCAAATTGCTTCGGCGATTATATGGAAATCCTGTGGCCGCAAGCGTATCGTTTAAGTCGGTTTTATCATTGACGTTAAGAGGCTTGCCGTTCAAAAAAGCTCCAGCTCCTTTAACAGCTGTATAAACTTCATTGGTCAGAGGCTGATGTATAACACCTATGATTGGAAGTCCTTTGTCACAGAGGGCTATGGAAACGCAAAAGTGGGGCAGGCCTTTTGCAAAGTTGCTCGTGCCATCTAAAGGATCTGCAACCCATGTTGGAGTTTCCTTCCATCCTGAGCCGCCGCCTTCTTCACCGTAGAAGTTGATTTCTGGAGTTTCAGCTAAGAGTATTTCTTTTATTGCTTTTTCTGCCGCCAAATCCGTCTCTGTGACAAGGTTAATGTCGCCTTTTTTTTCGACATGAAATAAGCCGCCAAAAGAGGATGAGATTTCCTTTCCTGCTGCAGATGCGGCTTTTATGGCACTTTGAAGATATTTTTGTAGTTGTTGCTGTGAAAATCGCATTGAAACCTCCATTGCTTGAATTTTATCACAGATGGAGGAGGCATGTTAGCATTTTAATAGTACAAGTTAAATGCACTGATTTCTCTAAAAATATTCAACTCATAATAGAATTGGATAAATGAGCAATTTAATATCAAAACCTTAGAGAAAAAAAGCTTAAGGATGATTCCATTCTCTATGTACAGAAGCACTGATTGGCGCTTCTTAGTCAGCGTATTCCGTGTCTTCTCTGTTAGAGAAAAGGTTTTGAAGTTTTTTTCGTGCCTTTCGTGTATTTCGTGGTTGGAAATTCTTAAGTGGTTTTCATAAATGAAAACATGCTAATATATGTGCCTTGAGCTTAAGGAGAGCTGGTGATGAAAAAAACTCTTATTATATTGTTAGCCTTGATTTTTCTTCCAGGCAAAGTTGCTTTTGCAGGCAAACAGAGCTTAAATACTGGAGAAGTGATTCATACTGATTTTCTGGATCCTTTGGAAGCCTTAGAAGCAGAGCTTGAAAAAGGTGATAAAGACTTTGAAGCTCTTTTAAATGAATTTGATGAGAAATCGGAAGAATATGGCTTGGCTCCAAAAGAAGAAATTGTTGAACCAGTCTTGGAAGAACCTTTGATTCCGCTGGAACCAGTTATTCCTTCTGACCCGTCTTTGCAGACAGACTTTTCAAACCCCTCTGAACCCTCTGTGCCTGAGTTTTCAGCTCCTCAAATAGATTCTCCGGCAAACTCCGATTCAGAGTTTCATGTTACGGAACCTTTTGTGCAAGAGGTGTCATCTTATACTCAAAAAGTTGCCGAACCAGTTCTGCCTGTTGTTTCAGAAACAAATCTCTCCTCTGCGGAAATAGAAAAGCCTGCTGAAACAGTCAAACCTTTAAAGCCTGAATCTCCAGAGCTTGCTTTACAAAATGATTTTTCAGAGCAACAAAGTATTGAGAACCCGCTTTCTTCAGAAGAAGATGGTTCGCAGCTGGAAATCTCAGGTTTCTTGATTCCGCAAAAAAAGGCTATTTCCAGACGCAGATATTATTATGCTTGGTATTTGAAAAAAGATGATGGGCAGCTAATAGCTCTTAAACCCAATCTTGTTTTGATGAGCACGGTCAAAGCAAGGGTTCTTTTAGACTCGCGTGTTAAGATAGCGGGTGATTTTGCTGATAAAACAGAGAAAGATACAGAAGCCTATTTTATAGCAAAAGAAATCAGAGCCGATATAAAAGCAGCACAGTTTTCAGGAGAGTCTGCTGCCGACTCAGAGGAATAAGACCTCTAGTGCGGCGTAATATCTAAAAGTTGCTTATTATATTCTCCAATTTAATAAACTAAATGTTGCATGACAGATTTGCCGCCGCACTAGAGTGGATAGTGATTGGTGGATAGTGGATAATGAAATTCTAAAAGAAATATTGAGCTGAAATAAAGCAATGAGCAAGTATTTAGAAGAAAAACTGGCTAAACTTCCTTTATCTCCTGGCGTTTATATAATGAAAGATGCCAAAAAGGAGATTATATATATAGGAAAATCCAGGAGCCTGAAGAAGAGGGTTTCCTCTTACTTTGCCCGTTCTCATTCAAATTTGCGAACCAAGATAATGGTTTCCAAAATTGCTGATTTTGAATATATAGTGACGGCTAACGAGGTCGAGGCGCTTATACTCGAGAATAATCTCATAAAGAAATACAGGCCTCACTATAATGTGCTCTTGAAGGATAACAAGACTTATCCTTATATAATGATAACTTTGAGTGAACCTATTCCAAGAATTAAAAAGGCTCGCAAAGTAAATTTTAAAGATGGAAATCTCTACTTTGGTCCTTATCCGAGCGCATTTGAGCTGACAAGGGTAATAGACTATTTGTCTGTACATTTTAAACTCTGTACATCAAAACAGAAGAATCTTGTTCCATCAGATAGGCGTAAGCCCTGCCTTAGATATCATCTTGATTATTGTGATGGGCTTTGTGCCAATCTTATTGCCAGAGAAACCTACTTGGAGTCTCTGAATAAAGCGATAGATATTATATCAGGGAAAGAGCGCTTTGATTTTTCTGCTTTAAAAGCAGAGATTGGAGAAAAGGCTGCTGAATTTCGATATGAAGAGGCTGCTGAATTAAGAGATCTGCTGGAAGGCTTGACAAACTTTTTCGAATCTCAGATTGTTGAATTTTTAAAACCTCTCGATCTTGATTTCTGGGGTGTAGCTTCGGCCAATGGCAAAACAGCTTTTTCTATACTTTTGATAAGGGGCGGGAAGCTTCTCGGAAAAAGAGCGGTAATGGCAAGCGGACAAGAAGAGACAATTTCGGAATCTTTGTCAGCGGTTATGCGCCGTTTTTATGATTCAAATCTTGTGCCTCGAGCTATATTTGTTTCAGAGCCTCCTGAAGATGCTGAAGCTTTGGCTCAGATGTTTACCGAAGTAAGCGGATACAAAACTGAAATACGTATTCCAAAGAGGGGTAAATATAAAAAACTCATGACAACGGCAGATGAGAATGCCTTGGAAACCTTGCAGCATATAGCTTCTGCACAGACTGGAAGAATAGACGATGCTGTCGTGGATTTGCAAAGTCGTCTTAATTTGCCTGTTATGCCTATTGTCATAGAGTGTATTGATATTTCTCATATTCAGGGAGTCGATCCTGTTGCGGCTTTGGTTGTAATGGAAAATGCTCAGCTTAAAAAGAAGGAATATAGAAAATATCATATTAAAACTGCTAAGGGAGGGGATGATCCGGCTTCTATAGCAGAGGTGACAAGGAGACGTTTTGAGCGTCTGATTGCCGAAGATTACAGATTGCCTGATCTGTTCTTGGTAGATGGGGGAATAACTCAGGTTAGAGCAGCTCTAAGAGAAGTGGAAAAACTAGGCTTGGCTGTGAAAGTTTTGGGACTTGCAGAGAGAAACGAACTATTCGTTGACGAAGCAGGGAATGAAATAAAAATTCCTTTTTCTTCTCCTGGAATGCGCAAAATCATATTGTTGCGAAATGAAGCGCATCGTTTTGCCAATACTTTCCAAAATAAAACTCATACGAAACGTACACTTGGATCTTCATTGTTAAAATTACCTGGGGTGGGGCCGATTACTTTTAAGAAGCTTATGGCGGCTTTCGGTTCTATTTCGGCTATAGCAAAGGCTGATGCGGAGGAGATCGCTGCAAGAGCTTCAATTCCCAGAAAAACGGCTGAATTGGTTTCCGAGGCTTTAAAGTCATCTGAAACCTTGCCGTAAAGGACAAAAAATGGCAACCGAAAGACGACTCCAAAAACTCCGCCAGGTTCTTCACAGAAGACAAAGCGATTTAGTGCTGGCTCTGGAATATGTACATGACCCTCATAATATGGCGGCTGTAGTCAGAACTGCTGACGCAGTTGGGATAAGCAAGGTTTTATGGCTTCCCGATTACGCCAGTGAAGGAAAAATAAACACGGCGGTTTCTAAGGGAACTGAAAAATGGGTCGAAGTTGTACGTCTAAAAGAAAGCTTGTCAGATGAGCTTTTGAAATATCGGGAAAAAGGGTATGGAATAGCAGTCACCCACATGGCAAAAGAATCAGTTGATTTTAGAACTCCTGATTGGACAAAGCCTTGGGTAATAGTTTTCGGCAACGAACATAGAGGCTGTTCCGACGAGATTGCAGAGATGGCAGATGTGAATATATATCTGCCTATGGCTGGCTTTGTACAGAGCCTCAATATTTCGGTGGCTGCTGCCGTGACAATGTACGAAATTCAAAGACAGCGTTTTGAGGCGGGGATGTACAGTCTTGCTAAGAGCAAAGAAGAAACAACCTTGTACTATGACAAATGGAAACTTGAGGATATGGGGATAGAGCTTGGGGAAGTACTCGAACCTTTTCATGGACTTCCGGATGCTTTGGATTCTGAACATCAGGATGGCAGAAGCAACAAAACCTCTGTTGAAGCTCTTTTGAAAAAACAAAAATAAAAAAACTGATTATGGTTACAAATACCATAGACTTATCCGAAAATCCTCTTATCAGATAAACATGAAGAACAATATAGGGAATTGGGAATTTTCTTCAAAGGGTACATCCGCAATGAACTGGTTTAAAGACTTTTTTAAAGCATTTTTCGTATTCTTGTTGCTGCAGATCTTCGTTATACAGGGATTTGTAATAGAGGGTTCCTGCATGGAGCCAGAGTTGCATTCTGAGGAAAAAATTATAGTCAATAAGATGATTTATAAACTGAGGGAACCAAAGCACGGCGAAGTTGTCGTTTTTAAATACCCTCTGGAACCAGAAAAGGATTTCATCAAGCGTGTCGTTGGTTTGCCTGGAGACGAGATTTCCATTAAAAACGGATCATTATATAGAAACCAAGAGAAGCTTGACGAAGATTATGTTAAGGAATATGTTTTCGGTAACTATGGACCAGTAATGGTACCGCAAGGACAGCTTTGTGTGATGGGTGATAATCGTAATAATTCCCATGACAGCAGGACTTGGGGAATGCTCGATGAAAGCTTGCTGAAAGGACGTGCTGAACTTACTTTTTGGCCTCCGAAAGCTTTCGGGTTGGTACATAATTCTAAGGAATAAGTTTCCAGATAAATGGAGAATGGCGGCACAATTTGACTACTTTAACCACTGAACATTATGTTTGTCCTTCATGCGGCAATGAGTTTGACGAAAAGATAGTGGTTTCCTTTATGCACAAGGGACAGGACTCTGATTTTTATCCCCATTATTTAGGGCTAAACCCTTTGCCATACTATTTAGTTCAATGCTCCAAGTGCTCTTTTACAGCTTATCCTGAAGACTATTCCGAAGGGCAGGCGGAAAAATTTAAGATTAAAGCAGATAAAATTAAAAAAATTCAATCCTTGCCATTGGCTAAGAAATTGCCTGAAAATGCTCTTAAATTTTTTATAACCGCAAAAATATATGAAGAAGTTCAGGTGAATCCTTATAAAATAGGCAATCTCTATTTGAGGGCTTCTTGGTGTTGCAGAGCCAGTGAAAACAGAAAAGCCGAAATAGAGATGCAGCAGCTTTCAATCAAGTTTTTTAAAGAAGCTGTCGAAAAAACGACTATTTCAAATCCGGATAATGCCTTGGTAGTAAGCTATCTTGTCGGAGAGCTCTATAGACGTCTTGAAGACAGAAAGTTGGCCAGGGAATGGTTTGAGAATGTTATCGAATCCATCATAGATCCGGAACAGCAATGGTTGCTTGAGTTAGCGAAAAAACAGGCTGAACTCAACGAATACTTGCTGAATTGACTCATTGATAGGGAGTAGGGATTTGTTGTAAGGCGCCCAAAATTAGAATTGCGCTTTATATCTTCCCGTAACGGCGAAAGATTAGTTATTTACTGTCTTTCGCCGTTTTCTTTTTTTAGCTTTTATGCTACTATAAAAATATGAAGGTTATAGCATCTGAAACAAAATCTATCGTAGACAACGAAGGAACTGTCACTCTCAGGCTTGAATACATAGAGCCGCGAGAGATGATTCTTTCTGTTATGTATTATGGCTATCTGAACAACGAAGGCCCTGTTAATTTCTATATAGACTTTAATGGCCAGCGTCGTGAATTTATGACTATGAAAACTTTTTTTGAAGATAGACGCCAGTTGCTCAAGATTATATCCTTCAACCCTCTTAAAATAGGTAAGAATGGCGTTCCTGTTCCTATAGACTTGCCTGATTCTGTTCAGCTTGATCATCTGCTTTTCAACAATGCCTATTTTGCTAATGAAAGCGGTATCAATAAAATAGAAATCAAGTTTTTTGCCAATTCCAAATGGGATGGCGATGGCAACAGAGACAATGCGAACTATGAATTTTATTTTGCTTGTCCTTGTTCTCATACATCATAAAAAACAGGGATTAGGGAGTAGGTGTTAGGGCGTAGCAAGAATCCAAAAACTCAACCGAGTTTTATTACCTTGTTTTTTGCTTCATAATAAATATTTGTAGGTATTTTTATAAGGAATATGCTGTCCCATAATTTTTTGTCTCTTTGATTTTCTGTTTGCTTTACGATATCTAATTTTTATCAGCTTATAACCTTTTTGTATTCAAAGCTTCATACGGCTATCAGCAGGTTAAAATAGTTATTAATTTCAGTAATTGAGTCTAGAAACAATTTCACTACCCGCCACGCACCACTCATCACTGGTTTTTAGGCTACTCCCTAACCCCTACTCCCTGATTTAAAGCTGTGCTTAAAATCCCATCTATGTAATCTGTGGATAAAAAGTTTTAAACAAAACACAGGCTAGCATTTTCCCCTAAAGTAAATAAAGCCTTTCTTTTTGCCGATGTCAGATACAACAAGCATTTCGACGAAAAGGAAGTATTCTCACAATGCCATTTATGCGAAAAAAAATCTTTTTCTTTTTGGTTATTCTCGCAATTTCTTTTGGAGTTTTTACTGCGACAGGCTGCCGGGAAGATGATGACACCCTTACAATAAAAGATATTGCTTTTGAGGATAGGCTTAAAACCATAAATGAAGGTGCGGAAGGAACCAAAGATGTCACAGGTGTAGTGCTTAAAGACTCGAAGCCTGTTGCCAATGCGGAGGTTTACTTAAATTATTCTGGCCGTCTTGTAAGCAAAACTCAAACCACAGCAGATGGAGTCTTCTTTTTCAGAGGATTGGCAGAAGGAGCTCAATATGAGTTAATTGCTGTAAAAGGGACTTGGGCAAGTGACAGCTACTTGCTTCACATTGTTCCAGGCGGTTCCACTATTCCTTCCGATATTAAGATCGAGTTTGTGGAGTCGGCTGCAGTAGAATTGTCTCCAGGCAAATGTCTAATTTATGGGCAGGTTATGGATCCTCAATATTATTTAGAGCCTCAAACTAGTCTTTATATAATGCTTTTCAAGGCTATTGAAGCAAAACAAAGTGTTATGGTGGGAAATGACAAGGTTGAAGAGAGCTATTATAATATAGCTAAGATCCCTGAAGCGGTAAGAAAAACCTTCACTAAAGATATTCCTGCTCCAGATGGTTCTTATAGCAGCAAAGGTCACTATATTTTTGAAAATCTTGAGCCAGGAACATATATGTTGCTGATTTCTAAGACAGATGAATTGCCTGAATTTGAATCTATCTCTTATTCAAATTCTATGATTACATGGCAGACAGTCAAATCAAGATACCCGGAGACTAATCGTGACTTAAGCCCTGTCCTTAAAGTTCTGGAGGGTGAAAAACGCGAGTGGACTAATAGACCTTGAAGCCAAATATGAAGTTCACAGCTAAAGTTTTCCCTCTCTTTTTGTTTCTTTTCTTGCTGGTGTTATACCCTGATTGCTTGCTGGGGCAAGTTCTTGTTGAGTTGCCTGATGTTCAAGAAACCAATCTGGAGAGAAGTTCATCGGAACTTAAAAAATCTAATAAAGCTCTTGGAAACAATGGTGTTACCTTGGGAGGACAGACAGGTCTTTTGACTTTTCCTGTACCTTCTGTTATGCCAAAGGGTACTCTGAAAGCTTCTTATGCGCATTCTGTCGCAAAGCAAGACAAAAACTATTCTTCAGGTTCTTATAATATGGAGAAGGAAGAGTCTTTCTACAGTTTGCGTTATCATATAAGACCAGGAGTAGAGTTTAACTGGTCTTATCTAGATTATGAAAGAAAGTCTTTTCCTTTTAACCAGGCTCTCTCGGGGGATAGGGATTTGCATGCTTTTGGAATGATGTTTAGCGGAACCGATGAAGAACAAGATTTTTGCCTTGGCTTTAACTTTGCTCCAATGAGTTCAAAAGATATGAATTTTTTTGAAATGAAATACATAGAGACGGGACGCAATATTTTCTTTACTTTGAAAGATAGGGTATCGCAAAAGCTAGACGGATATGCAAATATATCATATGCTTTTACAAAGGAACAAAAGATAGATTTAGGCGGCGGTTCAACAATTGAAATAGAAAAAGAAGGCGTTTTATACGGCGGAATAGGTTTTGAATATCGGTTCTCAGACCTTATATCATGTATTGCTGAAGCTAAAGTCTCTGATTACAAAGACTTTCAGTATTTCGATGATGATAATTTGTCCTATAGTTTTAATGCAGGCTTGAAGTTCTCTTTAGAATCTATTTCTGTATATGTTTCCGCTTATAATCTGTCGTCTGAAAAACCTCATGTCCTTTTTGGCACTCAGTTGGCCTTTTAATATATAAAATAAAGGATTGCACTGTTTGGCTAAGCATTCTGGGAAACTTCCTATAAGCGACTTGGTTATGAATCTGCAATATGAGAGCAATATTGCAGCTTTGGATATCCTGGATAAATTCGACAAAGCTCCTGAGCCTGCAGAAAACGATTTGGCGGCATTAAAAAATCTTTTTGCCAGAGAAAAAAATCTAGTTATGGCCTTTCAGTTGAAGAAATCGTTCAGATATGGTTACTTCAAAAGAAAGGGAGCTAAGATTCTTGTTAACTCGGATAATCTCAAAAAGTTGTTAGGCAATCCAGCTCGAATAGATGATCTTGCTCTTCTTCTTTTAAGCATGAATCCTGCAGAAGCCTTTATGAATATTGACTTGATAAGAGCTTCCAGTTGGGAAAATTTTGCAAGTAGAATTTTGCCTAACTTTTGTAAATTTTTTAATCAATATGGTTCAGTTGAAGACGAGAAAAGTTTCTTGGCTTTGACTAGACATCCCGAGCCTGTGGTTATGGCAGTAGCTCTCTCAGCTTTGCCAAAGTTCGATCCTGTGGGTTCTCAGGCAGTAATAGAACCTCTTTTAAACTCGCCATTACCGTTAGTGCGTGCAGAAGCTATTCAGGCGATGTACCCTGTGAATAAATCGTTAGCTCTGAATCACTTTTCCGAGCTTATTCGCTCTCCTGAAAAATCAAATATGCTGGTTGCTTTGAATAAGGTTAATTTTTTCCCTTATGTGGAGATGGAGCCTTATCTGTTAAGGCTTATGGTTAGTACAGGGGATAAGGAGATTTTAAGAAAAATTGGCAGAATTTTCTGCAAGAATGCCTACCCGGAACTGCCTTTGAAGATCTTGAAAAATAATAAAAATCTGGATTCTGCACATAAGCTTCATGTTAACGGCATTTTGGTTGCAGTTGCCAAAACTCTTTCCCTTTCAGGAGCTATAGAAGAAGATTATCAAGATTATATAACGGGATTGCTTCGCGAGCAGCAAATCACTACAAAGAATACGGTGGAAAATCTTGTTTATTCCGAAGAGAAAAGTGCTTCGGCAAAAGCTTCTGATACATTTGAAGATAAGGGTGAGAGTGAACTTAAGAAAACTGAAGAGTCGGAAGAAATTGAGGAGGCTTCTCAGGAGGAGTCAACCCCTAGTATACGAACAAAATCCAGACGGAAAAGAAAGAAAATATCTTTGGATGTGGATTCCATAGATTTTCCAGCTTATAAACAGCTTTCTTTGGATGAACGCCTCTTTTTCTTAATGAAAGCCCCAGAAAGCTTTTTCTTGGAGAACAGGACTGCTTTGAAAGAACGTTTTCAATCTTCAACAGCGAAAGAGCAGGGGAATATTATAAAGCTGTTCGGCAAATATGGTGATAAGAGCGATGCGGCTTCTTTGAAGAAGTTTTTGCATACAACTGATGATGAAGACCTTGTCTCAGCTGCAATCAAAGCTTTTGCTGAACTGGATGTTGACTATTTGCTTTTGTATTTGCCTACCTTTATGCAGTCGGAGAACACCAAAATTAGAATGACAGCTATGCAGGTTTTTTCAAGCATAGACCGAGACAGTATTGCCAGCCTTGTTATAGGGCTTTTGTCATCACAAAATAGAGAGCATAAGATCTTGGCTGTGAATTCAATCGTCACCTTGGATTTTGAAATTGTTAGAAAACCTTTGATAGAAGCTTTTTCAAATGAGCTTTCTGGAAGCCTTGCGGATAAGTTAGGACTTACTCTTTTAGCTAATGTTGACAGAGATTTGCTGCTGGATATGTGCAGATTGGGCTATTCTGAATCTCCAAATGCTTTCAGAGGCAGAAACCTTGCTAAAAGCATGAGCGTTAAACTCTCTGAACTCCTTGGCGGCATAAGCTCTCCAGAAGAACTTCTGGAAGAGGCAAAAAAAATAAGTAAGGAAGAAAAAGAAGAACGCTTGGCTTCAATGACTTTGGAAGAAAAGGCAGAGTTTGCCCCTCAAGCTAAAGCTCAGCTTGCTGAACAGATTAGGCAGGAAAATACTTTGTGGGGTATTTTTAAGCGCTGTGATCTTCCATTGAAGCTTGTTATCATATCTCTTATCTTTTTGCTGATCAGCGGCGCAATCTTGATTACCTTGGCAATGTTACGTCTTTTAGGCTATTAATGCTATTTTTATGATGTAAAAATCAAAATTCACTTGACATTGAGCACCGCAAACATTACAATCGCAGAACAATTTTACATCTCATATGGAGGAACACAGGATGAACAAAGCTGATTTGGTAAAAGAAATCGCTCAAAAGGCAGACATAAATCAGGCAACAGCTCAGAAAGCTCTGGAAGCAATGTTGGAAACCTTTAAGGATACCCTTAAAAAAGGTGACAAGATCCAGCTTATCGGATTCGGTTCTTTTGAAGTAGCAAAAAGAGCTGCTTGCAAAGGCGTCAATCCCCAGACCAAGAAAACCATTAACATACCTGCTAAGAAGGTTGTTAAGTTCAGAGCTGGCAAAGACCTCAAAGACACAGTCGCAAAAGCCAAATAACTTATTAGTTTATTTGAAAACTCCAGTCTTCTCCTAGAAGCTGGGGTTTTTTTTTATGCTTAAAATTAAAAGCTTGATTTTTTAAAAGAAGAAAGTTAGACCACTCAAACATTGATTTGGTGTAAACACATCAGGCGGAAGCCTGAGTTTGCGGAATCACTATATCTCCTTAATAGAAAACCGTCGCTATGAATAGCGACGGTATTTTTTTTTCAGTTGCTTTTGGTCTATGGTTTATTGCGGAAGGCCAAAAGCTTTTTTTACATCTTCTACTCTATCCAGCTTTTCCCAAGGCAAATCAAGATCATTTCTGCCAAAGTGTCCGTAAGAAGCAGTCTGTCTGTAAATAGGCCTTCTCAAGTTAAGGTTCTTAATAATAGCTCCAGGACGCAGGTCAAAGAGGTCTAAAATACGGCTTTCGATTTCTTCATTGGTAAATTTGCTGGAGCTCCAAGTTTCAACATGGACTGAAATAGGTCGGGAAACTCCGATTGCATAGGCCAGCTGGAGTTCAAGCCTGTCAGCAACTCCTGCTGCAACGAGGTTCTTGGCTACATATCTGCCCATATAAGCAGCGGAACGGTCAGCTTTTGTGGGATCTTTTCCTGAGAAAGCTCCTCCGCCATGAGCAGCCATGCCGCCATAAGTGTCTACTATGATTTTTCTGCCTGTAAGGCCAGTGTCGCCTTGTGGCCCGCCGACTACGAATCTGCCTGTTGGATTGACCAGAATAGCGGTTTTTTCGTCAATGAGATTAGCTGGTATTGCTTCTCTTATGACTATATCTATAAGATCTTTTCTCAGCTGTTCATGTGTGACTTCAGGTGAATGCTGAGCGGATAAGATAATAGAGCTGATTCTTTTTACCTCTCCATTACGGTATTCGGCAGTTACTTGGCCTTTTCCGTCAGGGCGCAGATAGTCTACAAGTTTTTCTTTTCTGACGTCTGCAAGGCGTTTGCACATTTTGTGAGCATAATGTATTGGAGCTGGCATATAATCGGGTGTTTCAGTGCAGGCAAAGCCAACAACCATGCCCTGATCTCCTGCTCCCATTTTAAGTTCAGGATCTTCTTCGCCGCAAGCAGCGTCTTGGGCTTGATTAACACCCATGGCTATGTCTGGGGATTGCTCGTCAAGACTTACCATTACGCCGCAGTTTTTGCCGTCTATTCCAAAATCAGAGTTTGTGTACCCTATTTCTGTTAAAACCTGTCTGGCTATTGAATTTACATCTGCATAGGCTGTGGTCGTAATTTCTCCCATTATGATTGCAAGGCCTGTAGTAACTGCGCATTCGCAGGCAACTCTTGCTTTGGGATCGGAGGCGATTATTGAATCCAGAATGGCATCTACGATTTGATCCGCGACTTTGTCAGGATGACCTTCTGTGACTGATTCTGAAGTGAAAAAATATTTTTTGTCCATTATGGAAAAGTCGACCTTTCTGTTGTGATGCTTGATTTTATTCTTTAACAGAAGGTTAGTCAATCCTTAGATTTTCAGTTTATCTATAAATTTGAGGTCTCATATCTTCGGGGAGGCAAGAAAGGCTTGAAATGCTCTGTGTTTCTGTCATTACAGAAGTCTCTTCTGTTTCTGGAGCGAAAAACTGAGAAAATTTGTCATATCCTAACTGGTACCCTGCGAAAAAACCTAAGAAAGCCAAGACAATAGCAGCGATAATTGTGAGAGTTTTCATATCTAGCTTCTCCTTTTTATTTTGATCGGCATAAAGCAGCTTTTTTTGAATTCAACAAAGCGCTATAATTTAGGAAATATTGGAGCAATAAAATTGAACGATATAGCTAGTTTTTTATTTGCGTCTTTAACAGGCGGCTTTATTGGTTATATAACCAATTGGCTGGCGATTGCTGCTATTTTCCATCCTGAGAAGCCTTTTAAGTTCTTAGGAGTTGAGTTTCAGGGACTTTTGCCGAAAAGGCGAAGAGAATTGGCTGCAAATCTAGGGAAAGTAGTTGAGGGAGAATTAATAAACGTCAAAGAACTAGTCGATAAAATAACTCCGGAAGATATAAACCCCTTGGTCGATGAATTTTCGAAAAACAGCAGAATTACTTTGGAGTTCAAAATCAAAGGTTATGTCGCTAATGTATCTGAAAAAATCCCATTTTTTAATCTGTCAGCTAATACCTTGATAGAAAGTACTATGGACAAACTTGAGAAAGAAGTTTCTCAAGAGCTGAAGAGACAGCTGCCTGAGGTTTTGAGCAAAGCAGGGGAGAAGCTTGTAGACAAAATTTCAGTTGAATCCATAGTTGAGGAAAAAGTTAATGCTATGCGATTGGAAAAGCTGGAAGAAATACTTAACAAAGTTGCAGACAAAGAAATGAAAATGATTGTCTGGCTGGGCGGTTTTTTTGGAGTAGCTATTTCTGCTGTGCAATGGATTATTAACAGATTTGTATTTTAGTCTTCTAAAAAGAAAATCCCCGATGCTTTTGCATCGGGGATTTTTATTGTTTTGTTTTATCTTGCTCTGATCTCTTTCAGTTTTCTGTAGATAAATTGTTCTAAAGCATTTTCACTATCCACAGGCCACTGAGCACTGTCCACTGTTTTTAATTAGTAGCCTCTTAATTGTATGAAGGCATTATGAGCTTCTGTGTATTCTTTATAAGTAGTTTTCGCAAGTTCTTTGTTTCCGCTTGAAGCCGCTTGCGTGTAAGCTTTATAAGCAGCTTGGTATCTTGCAAAAGCAGCCGAAGCCTCAGGTGAAAGATTTGATTTTACGCTGGCGGGAGGAGTATAGGTCGAAGCGGAAGGATTGTATGAACGTGCGGCTGTACCAGATGAGTAGGACTGTCCTGAAGAGGTCGAAACAGAACCTTGTGAAGCATAGCCGGATGCAGAACTTGGGGATGAGACAGATGTTGACCTCGAGTTTGAAGCAGCTGATGCTTGGGTTCCTGAAGGAGCTCCGCCTGTCATCATATCAAGGAAGTTCTGGCGTTCTTGCTGTGCTTCTTGCTTAACTTCAGAGGGAGGCATGAATTGTCTGTTTTGTACTACAACCTGTTTCTTTTTGCCGAAAATTTTCTTGCTTAGGCTGCTGATAACTCTAGGAAGCAAAGCGCCGCCAACAATGCCTATTGCCATCATGGGAACGCCCATGCCGGCTGTAAGAACGCCGCCTGCTATGGCACCTGCTACGGTTGCAAAATTGGTGAAGCTTGATGTGGACCAATTAAGAGCTTTTTTGCCGAGAACATAGCCGCCAAGAGCGCCTATGCCCATGCCCAGAGGACCGCCGCCTACAGCTGCGCCCAATGCGCCGCCTACAGCTCCGGCTGCAAGGCTTCCAGCTGTTACAAATATGCCTTTGCCGAGCTTGCCGACGGTTTTCAAAGCGCCGCTTAAAATACCTGCTTCAGCTGTGGGCTGAAAGGCGGGTACAGTCATTACAATTAGCATGGAAAAGAGCAGAAGCCACGAAATATTCAGGTTTATGGTTCGGGTGAAGACAGACATGTGTTTTCCCTCGCTTTTCTTATAAAGTTATCTAAAATGCTTATGTTTCTTTGATTATAATGATGAAAAAGGTGAGCCGCAAGAGGCAATCTGTCAATTGCGCAGTATAAATTTCTTTATATGGCCAAGTGTGTCGTTGACTTCCGATGTGTACAGAGACTTATTGAACATGGAACGAATAATTTCCATGCCTTTGTTTTGCATTCCGAGAGTCCACAGATCGCTTTTAAATTTTTCTGATGAGAGTGCCATTACCCCCTCGTACAAAGCTAAGTCTATTTTTTTTACAAGGCTTGCTACTACTTTTCCAGGAGCTGTTCTGGATTGATCGGAGTCAACACCTATGACAAGAAAGTTGCCGCGTCTTGCCGCTTTAATTATACCTAAGCCGCTTTTGCCGGAAGCATGGAAGATTATGTCTGCGCCCTTGTCGGCCATGCTCATTGCTTCGTCGAAAGCTTTGTCTTGATTGTTGAAAGCTTCAGGAGTGTCACCCAAAAAGCTGCTCATTACCTCAATGGTGGAGTCTATGAAGAAAACACCGTTTTTAAATCCTCTTTCGTATGTTTCTATTGGCTTGGATCTCATTCCGCCTATAAAACCGATTTTTTTGCTTTTGCTCAATGCCGCCGCATAAGTGCCAGCACAAAAAGCTCCTTGCTCTTCATCAAAGATAATGGAAAGTACATTGGGCTTTTTAACTTGAGCGTCTATAATTATAAATTTTTGCTTAGGATAGTCATCTGCTGCTTTGGCGATTGGTTCAGCTGCAAATACTCCCACGCTGCAAATTATATCGAAGCCCCTTGAAGCAAAATATCTTATTCCAGGCTCAATTCCGTCAACTGTTCCCGGGTCTATGGTTTCTGCTTGGATGCCTGGTTGCTGTCGGATTCGCATGACGCCAGCATAAGCGGAATCATTGAAAGATTCATCGCCGAGGCCGCCTGTTGAAAGGACTATGCCGACTCTCAATGGGTTGGCTGCAAAAAGCGGCATAAGTGTTAGCTGCATTATTAAAAGCATTAATATAATTCTTTTCATCTTTTTCCTCCGAAAACATATCCTTAATTGCTAAATATCTCACTGCAATTCTATATAGAGTATAACAAATTGAAGGAGACTGGCAAAACTGTTATAATACTAGAACATATTCTTTAAGAAGGAAATTAAAAAATGACTGCAAATTTTGAAAACAGATTGGCTCTAAATCCAGCTTTAATTGTAGGGCTGGGCGGAACAGGGAAAAAGACAATTATAAATTTTAAAGAAACCTTTTTAAAGAGTCCTCAGATTAAAGAAGCTTTTGCAAAATATGATAAAGGCGAGCCGCACTTGCCTGATTTCATTGATATGCTTTGTATAGATACAGACGTTTTTGACGAGAATAAACCCGAAGAAACGGAACATCATATCAGACTTTCAGAAGAAGAATACCATCGGATTGCTATCAGCAACACAGGACAAATAGCGGACAACCTTGACAGCGATACATATTCTTATCTTTATGAATGGTTTCCCAGAAGCCTGCGCCATCATGTGGGGCAAATTAGCCAGGGTGCTCACCAGTTTAGATTTACTGGAAGATTTGGTCTTTTTGTTGATATTCAGCCGATTTTTCAAAAACTAAAGAGCAAAATCAGCAAAATTATTGCAAGAAGCAACGTCAACCAAGATGATATTATTGTTCCTCTTACAGATGTTCAAGGCCGCATAGCTACTCCTGAATTCTATGTGGTGGGTTCTATGTGCGGCGGTTCAGGAGCAGGCATGTTCTTGGATGTCGCTTACTTGCTGAAAATGGCTTATTACCAACTTTCCGGAGGCAAGGGATCTCCTCATATAACAGCTATACAGTTGACTCCCGAAGCTTTCACGCAAATAGCTATAGATCCGAACATTAACTCTACCGGCCGGATTGAGGCTAACGGATACGCCTCTTTGGCAGAGGTCTTTTACTTCATGAGCAAGGAAAAATTTCCGCCTGCTAAATCCGCGAAGGAAGTAATAGCTCAAGACCGAAGAAATAAATTTATAGTTAACTATGGCCCTCTCGGTAAAACCTCAGACCAGACTACTTTTGGCAGCATAGCCGATGAGCTTCCCTTTGACAACTGCTACTTGCTTGGCACCTCAAACATGGACGATGCTCCGACTTATTACGCCATAGCTTCTGATTTTATTTACACTAAGTTGGCTACTCCTTTGCGTAAAGCTCAAAACTCAATGCTGGATAATGCCTCTCAAATTTTGGGACAGCTTTCTTCGGATTTGGAAGGCAAACAGCTTAAGTGTTTCAGTTCGGCAGGCTTTAAAAGCTTTTACTACCCCGTGGATGTGGTTCAGGACTTGTATACCAACAAGCTTGCGATGGATTTGACCTACTGGCTCAAAACTTCTAAGGACAAAATAGTTATAAACGCTATGGTTGACGAGTTTTGCCGGAGCAATCCTACTGTCTTGGACTTCGATCCTGACGCAATGATGATAAGGCTTAAAAATTTGGTAACCCGCAAGGAATATTGGGACAATCCCAGATATCATACCAAGTTTTTTTCAGGAGCTCAAAAGGAAGGCGAAAGCACAGCTGATTACATTTTGAGATTTATTTCTGAAAATGCTTCAAAAAAGGTTAAGACTGCCGAGATACGCAACAGAAGCCAAGTAAGGCTGGAAGAAGATGCCATAGCTTTAAGAGAGCATATCAAAAAGAAAGTTATTGAGATTATCAACGATCCTGATTTGGGCGCACAAGTTGCATCTGACTTCTTGGATAATTTTGATAAATTTATAAAACGCTACGCATCTGATGAAATGCAACGCAAGAAAAATGAAATACGCATGCTTCAGACCAGAGAGCGCATGGAATACACTAAGCTTGCCACAGAACTTAATGATAAGCTTACAGGTGTCAGCGGCACCTTCTATCAAGTTATATCAGTTTTCAGCTCCTCCGCTTTGGAAAAACAAAAAGCTGAGTTGATTGAAAAACAAAAAAAAGTTACAGACTTGGAATATGATCTCTTTATTGCAGATTCAGTTGACGATTTCCTTAAGATTCTGGGCGTAGAAACTCAGGAGTTGAAAAAACAGGTCGAAGTCATTGTTTACAAGCTTGGGCAGATAAGCAAAGCCGGATTCATAGAACGCCAATATTATAAATACCTTGACGCTCTTATGCCTTATTCGCCAGTTCAGAACTTTATTAGAACCTGTATCTTTGAAGAACGCGACGTAGAGCCTTTTTATAAATATATTTTGGGCGAAATGAGCAATAATGATATAGAAGCCGATTTCCTGCTTCAGATTAAGCTGCACGAAGAATGGGATAAATATACCAATCCGCATGCTGATGCCTTGCAAAACGATATTATCGCTTATTGCGAAAAGATTGTTAAAGATCGCATTTTTGATAATATAGAAGAGTTTGTCCATTGGAAAGACTCTTATAGACGCGGCTATAAGCAGAGTCTCTTTACAAGCTTGATGAATCAGTCTGCGCCTCTGATAACTATAAACGACAGGGGCAACAACCAGCCTCAGAGAATGAATATAATAACTTTGGGCATAGCTGAAGAAAATTCAACTTTGGCAGAAGAAATTAAACAAGAAATGAGGAAAAGCGGTGTGGGTTTGACTGTGGCTCCTACCATGAACCGCTATGAAATAAGTCTTCTGCAAACTTTGCATGGCATAGCTCCCTACAATATCAGTTCTATAGCTCAATGGCAGAAAAAATACAGAGACAATAATTCCAAGATCAATTGTCACGCTATAATGGCTAATGACGCTTATCCTGTTTTGTGGGCAAGTTATGGGCTTATTCCTCCCAAAAAGCTGGAAGAATACTACATGATTTATCTGCTTTTGCGTTACGACATCATAGTAGACCAAGAAAGAGGCTTGCACGGAATAGAATATAACAATGAACTGGTGCAATATGAGCTTCATTACCAACAGGATAGGCCTTTGCCTATAGGAAGAACGCTGCTTGAAATGTTTGAATATCTCAAAAATACCACTATGGGTACCTATCTGATTCAGACTGTATTCAAAGACTATTGGCAGTCCAAACCCTTCCCCGAACAACATGAGCTTGTGAAGACCTATTTGCCTCTCATGAAAGGAAAAGTTGAAAGTCTCGAAGAGCGCATAGAAAAAGAAATCAAGCAGAGCCGTGAGGTTTCTTATGAGCATGATGAGCTGTTGTCTATCTTCAGGGGAATCTATGGAATTCTAAAAGACTATGACGAGAACTTCACCAAGATTGTCAATATGAGACCTAAGGCAACAAATTAAAGACTTTGTCAGGGGGAACCTTGGATGTTCAAAAAGACCTTTGCCCTTATCGCGGCAGTATTTTTACTGATAATAAGCGTACCTTTTCAGCTTGAGGCGCGCATTGATTTTGGTCTGACTATATTTGGGATAGAAGAGATAAAATTCAATGTCACGAAAGATGCGGATCTGAACTTTCATCTGCTGAAAAAATATCTCGGAGAACAAGAAAATTCCGTTTATCCGCAATTGCAGGCTGTTGAAAGATGGTTTGAGCTGGTACGTATGTCGGATTTGCCCAGACAAGAACAGCTGATTGAATCCGCTGCTTCTTTCTTTAAGCCTGAAGAAAAAACGCCCGACAATACAAGGCTTGCAATGCTTTATTTTCATGGGCTTTTACTCACTCAGGATATCGCCGATGATGTTGCAAAAGATGAGGCTTTCGAAGAAATGCTTTTCTCCATGGAAGACTCATTTTCAGAAAACTTTGATTATTGGCTGATTAAAGGTCTGCTCTTTACCTTCCTAAAGGATAGAAATACAGGCTATTGGAAAAACTTTAAGCCTCAAACAGATCTTTCTCGCGCTATGGATCTTTTGCCTGAAAATGCGCATTCGGCTTTTGTTTTAGCTGAAGCTTTCCGTTCACTTGATCATTCCGAAGCTAATCTCTTTGTTTCTGTTGCTACATATGAGAAAGCGGCTCAGTTAGACTCGCCTAATAAAAAGTTGCAGAACTATATTTTCGGCGTCTACATGGGCATACATGATGACTATGCAAAGCAAAATAAAAGAAAACCTTTCTGGCTAGAGGAAGCTGTTTATAAAAAGATTTTGCTTCTAATGCCTGATAATGCGAATGCTCTTAACAACTTGGGCTATCTTTACGCGGAATATTCTATAAATCGAAAAGAAGCTCAGGCGTTATGCGAAAGAGCGGTTGCTCTTGCTCCCAACAACCCTAGTTATCTGGACAGTTTGGGATGGGCGTCTTATAAAAACGGCAACTATACTCTGGCGGAAAAATCGCTTCTGGCTTCTTTAAGAATAAAAGAAAAAAGCTATGAAGCCAACTATCATCTTGCAACTCTTTACTACAGCATGCGTCGATATAACGATGCTATGAACTATTATCTTAGGGCTCTCGAACTTAAGCCTGGCGCTCCTGAATCTCTAAATAACTTGGCTTATTTGTATCTGGAAGTAGGAACTTCTGAAAAAGATGCTTTGGAAATGGCTCAGGATGCAGTTAAGCAAGAGCCTGGCAATCCTTCTTATCTGGATACTTTGGGCTGGGCTTATTTCAAAAATGGTATTCTGGACAAAGCCGAGTTTTATTTGAAAAAAGCTATAAATTTAATACCTAATGAGCCTGAAATATTGCTTCACATGGCTCACGTGAATCTTGAGAAAAAAGATTTTGATGCTGCTTTAAGTTATGCGAAAGAAGCCTATAAAAACAATCCGGCTATGAAAGATCCTGAGAACACCCTCTATATGGCTGTTCAGCTTAAGGCTCTTTATACAGCTTTGGCTGATTATCATGGCATAATGGGCAAGCAGGCAGATCTTTCCAAGGTTCTGAAAATAATGAACGCAATAGCCGCCTTGTATCAAGAAGAAGGCAAGTATGCAAAGGTTGCGGAAATCAATAATATATGCTCCGATTTGCGCAGCGGTAAAATATCTTTGGAAGAACCTATATTTACTACATATATGTTGGCTTCGCCTCCTAAGATAGGTTTGAAAGAAGAATCCCAAAAAGTTCCTTTGCCACAGGAGACCAAAGAGCAGCCAGCTGTTGAACAACAAGTTCCTGCAAAACAAGAATCTTTTAAGCCTGCGGGAAAAAGAGAACGCTCTGACTTTTATAAGTCTGTGCCAGAAAATGACTATTCAATGTCAGCGTCTTTTGGCCCCTCTTTTTTCATATGGCTTAGCCAATTTGGGGAGTTTGCGGAAAACTTTCAAGACAAAAAGCTTTCTTTGATTGTGAAAAATCAGAAACTTTCTCCAAAAGCTCTTATTGTCAAGCTTGAATCGCAAGAAGAGCCAGGAATAAAGCTTTTGCAAATGTTCTACGCTTCTTTTAATACTATGAATGCAAATGTAGATTGGAAAGACGGACAATTTAAGCTTGCTCTTAAAAACTCTGAGACGGTTTACTTTCAGGCCAGCAAAGCCTCTGTTTATTACAATGCAGAGGGTTTTTTGAGCCGTGAAGAACTTGATAGATTGGATTCTTTTCTTTCTCCTTTCAATGAAGATTTTCTTGAAATGACTTTTAATAGAGAAGCTTTTCTTAATTCTTTGCCAGTATTTTTACGAATTTGTGTAGAGCCTTTTCTCACCTTCCGTGAAGTTTATATGGATGCCGCATTTCTAGGGGATACCTTCAAAGCTTTTATAATTGCTGAAGCTGAAAATGAACAAAGCTTGGAGCAGCAGAGAACTGAGCTTCAAAAGGATTTAATGAACTCCAAACTGATTTGGCAAAAAAGAGGAATTGATATGTCGGTTATTATGGAGAAAGGGGAGGGGGATAGAGCTAATCATGCTTATTTAACCTTGCTTTTCCATAATCTTCCGGAAGCCTTTAAAGATATTTTTGATAGCGACAGTTACTTGAATAAAGTTCTCAAATGGATTCTAAATCTGAGAATATGTGAGCTGAATCGCTTTTTTTCAGCAAGTCATATAGATGACTTTTGTCCCGAAAATGGCTTGGTGCAGATAAATCCGATGACTTGTGAAATAAAATGCTCAATCCACGGTGGACTTGTCGTTCCTCTGATATTGAATTCTGCTACTATGTGCAATTTTCATAGATACAGACTGTCTCTGATGCTTAAGCTTTCCAATCAAAACTTGCCAAAAGCTGATGAAGAACGCTTTGTAAAAGAGCTCGCTGAAAAGTTTAACTTGGCTCCATGTCCCGATGGAGGTTCTTGGTATTTGAAAGACGGAACTGTTCGTTGCACAAAGCATGAAAATTAAGTTGATTTTTTCTGGCAAATAGTTTATTACATGAAGTAGAATATATGGGGGTTCCAGTATGGCCGTTAATGTACAAGATACGATACTTCAAGATCTTAAAGATACAAAAACACAAGTTAAGATCTTTTTAATGAAGGGTTTTCAGATTCAGGGCACAGTTCAAGGTTTTGATACCTTTGTTATACTTCTTGAATCCGAAGGCAGATTGCAGCTTATATACAAGCATGCTATATCTACACTTCAGCTGCCCGATGACTATGTAATTCCGCAGTCCTGAAAACAAAAAAGTCTAAATAACTAAAATCGCAAATGCCCGAGTTGAGCAATCTCGGGCATTTGCGATTTTAGGCTGACTTATTTTTCGTCTAGTAGTTTGTAATATCTAAATCTTTGTTTTCAGTTTTTCAGAAAATTATAATGGCTTAAATAAAAAGTTAAAGTAATAGGTATTTATGCAAGTCAGCAAAGCTGTTATCGCCACAAATATTGAATCTAAGCAATCATTTCTAATTTATACTTTATAATTTTGCTCTATTGAAGCCATCCTTATATTTTACTTCCTAATGTGTTACGAAGAGTTTCTTCATTTACGCCTTTTAGCAACAGGTCTTTTTGTCGAGATGTGCTTCCTCTGATTATGGTGATATCAGATTTGCGCATATTGATTTCTGCGGCTAAAAGTTTTATTACCTCTTTATTCGCAGCTCCTTCCACAGGTGGAGCATGAACCTTAAGTTTAAGGCGGTCGCCTTGCAAACCGGCTATTTCCGACCTTGATGAACGGGGTAAAAGAAGGATTCTGAGTATAAACTCGTCTTCAGCCTGTTTTGTGAGAAAGACCGGCAGTGTCAAGCTGCTTTGTCCTTAGAGGGCAACGCTCGCAGAACAGGAGATTCTTCGTTAATCATTGCCAAATAAGATTCCAGAACGGTTCTGAGTTCAACCTTCAGCATTCTTCTCTGACGTTTCAGATCTCTGATTTCCTTGCTGATAGCTTCGGCTTCAGTTCTGGCTTCGTCTAGAATGCGTTCTGACTGGAGTTCAGCTTCTTTTATAATTATTTCTGCTTCCTTTTCAGCATTGTCTTTCATATCTCCGGAAGTCTTTTGAGCTGAAATAAGGGTTTGCTTGAGAGTCTTTTCAAGTTCCAGATAGTCTTCCATCTGGCCGCTGAGTTTCTGCGACTGTTCAGTCAGAGTCTTATTTTCAGCGTAGAGGCTTTCGTATTCTCTGCCGACCTTTTTTAGGAAATTGTAAACTTCATTTTCATCAAGCCCGCCTATGTTTTTGCGGGAAAATTCTCTCTGATATATATCTAAAGGTGTAAGTCGCATGGTTTCCTCCTTATTAAATTTTTTCCATGAGAACAATTCTGTTTGTGTTAGTTCCCTTTTTGTTGTTAGCGACGTTGAAACAGTTTGCCAATTTTGTGAAATTCTGACTCTGTACGTAAATTTCTCTCGTTCTGAAATGTTTCATGTTGTATTGCCTTGAACATGTCAGGCTAAGTAAAATTTCGTCCAGATTCAAAATCATGTTTTGATATTTGACCTCTCCGACCTCCATGGCTACTAAACCGCCTTTTTTTAGAACTCTGTGCAATTCGGTCAAAGTGTCGGAAATGAATTCTTTCCAAATATTTAAGTCAGGAGTTTGAACTATTTTGTCCTTCAAATCATCCTTAGTGATGCCGCAGAACCAATTTTCAATCCAGTTGTCCTGAACATAGTCGACTTGGCTCAAGAAAGGAGGCGAAGTTACCACCATGTCTACGCTTTCGCTTTTCCAGTCTTTCAAGTCACGAGAGTCGCCAGTGGTTATGAGATGCTGTTTTCCTGTTTTTCTCAATTCCGCAATTTTGCCGCTTTTCAGTGAAACCTTGGCTTTACGTAAAATTCTGGATTTGATTTCTCTGTAGTCAGGTTCCACTCCTCTGCTTTGATTGATTTTTTCTTGATTGCTTTTAGGAATTGAAATTTGAGGAAATGAATAAGCCGAGAAAAAACCGTTTGAGTGTCCATGTAGTCTTGAGATGGCTGTCATTTCTATGAATCTGTCTACATCATCTCTGTTGTTTTTCAGATAGTTTCTCAGGTTTATAAGTTCTTTGAAAGTGTCTGCGTGATAGAACATGCTCATGTCTTCTTCAGCGTCAAAGTCTATATCAGCAGAAAGATCCAGTTCGCAGAGTCTGCGTTCAATTTCCTGAACAGTCACAGGGTTTACTTTCGGATAAGCAAGTCTTTCAGAAAGAGGATTGGCGTCATTTGATATGCCTATGCGGCCTGTCAGGGCGGCTTGAAGAAGAGTAGTGCCTCTTCCTCCGAAAGGATCCGCTACAACATCGCCTTTGTTAGTGAAGTTTTGTATGAAAAAGTTTGGTAACTCGGGTTTAAATGAGGCTCTATAAGAGTTTGAATAGTGCAGCGAGTGCATTTGGCGCTGCTTTGCTGTCCAAAACTCTCCAATATGTCTCTGAATGCCGCCAGCTGGGGTCGACAATAATTCTGTTTCTACTGTTGCAAGTTCAAGAGCCGTCATTAGTGCCTCCGAGAAATTTGTTATCTTTTATGGAAAGCATATCGGCTTTTGTCCGGGAAAAATTAAGTTTTAAATTTCATGCAAGCAGCTGGATTTTTAACCAGAGTAAAATCTAAGAGATTTCACCTGTTTATTAGCATCTCAAATCAGTTATTGCCTGTAATGCTAAGTTGCTAAACAATTCCACTCTCTACACTTCACTTAGCACTTTCCACTGCTAGTGCGGTGGCATTATGTATAAGAAGCTATTGCCTTGTGAATTTGGAAAGGCGGCAGGAAAGTTTTAGAGAAAACAAAGCAGCAGTATTGTGTTAGAATATTCTCAGTTGATAAAATGTATTTGGAGGTTTCCATGCTATTGTTGCAATCGGATTTTTACAGCATTTTGAAAGAAACTATAGGAACTGACGAACCTTTTGTTCTTTGCACTGTAATAGAAACCGAAGGAAGCAGTCCTGGCAAGCCGGGGCAAAAAATGATTGTTTTTAAAGACGGTTCTGCCAAAGGAACTGTAGGCGGCGGCCCAAATGAGCTTATGGTTATAAAAATGGCTTTGGAGCAGTTTGATAAACAAAAGCCTGTTACTATTGATTTTGATATGTCAGGTGACAAGGAAGAGCTGGGCATCTGCGGCGGAAAATGCAAAATATTTTTGGAGCTGATCTCGCCTGCTCTGCGCTTCTTTGTTTTTGGTGCCGGTCATGTGGGGAAAAACTTTGCTGAGTTCGCTTCTCTTTATGGTTTTAATGTCACTGTTATAGATAATCGCGATGAATTTTTGAAGGATTTTTCTCCTAAAATAAATACCCTGCATTCTGAATTTGAAGATGCCGCTTCAAAGCTTGATATCAGACAAGAAGATTATGCTTTGGTTGTGACTCCGGAACATTCAAAAGACTATGAGACAGTAGCAAGCTTAATGCCATTTAAGCCTAAATATCTTGGTTTGGTCGGTTCAGCTCGCAAAAAGGCCAGTTTCGAATCCAAATTGCAGGAGGACGGTTTTGCCCAAGATGATATAGCAAAACTTCACGTGCCGGCTGGTATATATCTGGGCGGTAAAACTCCGGCAGACATTGCTATAGAGATAATGGCTCAAATTGTTGCTTTTAAAAACGGAAAGTTGATTTCCTATAACAAAAATTGACTTTTAATTTTTGCGGCGTTAAACTTGCACATTGCTTGCCAATGTGCCTGCAGCAATTTGCAGACACTCGGGCAGCAATTTGTGGGGCCGTAGCGCAGTTGGGAGCGCGTCTGATTCGCATTCAGAAGGTCGCCGGTTCGACTCCGGTCGGCTCCAGTTTTTATCCGAAACTAATGTTTTGGATTTTTTGTTTTTAGATTAGCTTAATTTCTGTCGTTTTCTATTTAACCGTTCTTACAATTCTGAAGCCATATTGCCAACGGCGTTTGAGGTTTGGATATTGGAATTCGCATTTACTTTGATGAATGCCATATTCGATTTCGCCGAGAGGCGCTCTTACAGAGACATACTCTTGATTTGTATCGCCTTGGGGATCCATATAAACACCATTTTTTATGACTTCGCCGCGTGCTTTGCTGCCTGGATCCCAACACCATTCTAAGGCATTTCCTACCATATCGTAGAGTCCAAGGCTGTTGGGCAATTTTTGTCCCACTTCCATGTAGACTGTTGTGGAAGGAATATCTCCATAATCTGCTTCCACTGCATATCTGCTGTCCATCTCATCGCCCCAGTAATACTTTGTTCTGCATGTTTTGCCGCCGCCTGCTGCGTATTCCCATTCAGCGATAGTCGGAAGTCTGAAACCGTCTGCTTCAGTATCCCATTCCAGTTCATCGGTATATTCATTCCATGAGTAGCATGGCTTTAATCCCATATGTTTGCTCAGCATGTTGCAAAAATCTGCTGCTTCGTCGAATTTTATAAAATAAATGGGAAATTTGTCGCCAATTCCCATCATTTGAGGAGAAAATTTGTGCGGTTCTTCGCCAACCCAGTAGGTGGGAGCATAGATATTATTAGGTGATAAATATTTTTGAATCGGCCAACGATTTTTCATTACAGCTAGCCACTGTTCTTGAGTAATTTCATAAGTGCTTATATAAAAGTCATGTGTGATTCTTATTTTATCCCAAGGGCTGGTTGAGGGGGAATGTATTTGAGGCGATTCAAAAGTGCCTGCAGGAACTCTTGTCATTTCGATAAAAATGTCATCGCTGATTTTGACGTATTCTTTTGAAGCCTTCGCTGTGTGGATAGGAAATATAATGAAAGCTGTACAGATAATTAATAGAAATAAGTTGCGAAAATTATTCATATTGCAAACTCTGAATGCTATTTTTTTGTCTTTTTCCCAAGTAGCAGCAGTCTGATTTTTGTCACATAAACCTCCTAGTTTATTATATAAAAGAAAAGGATTAGAGAGATCAGCTTTATTTTTGAATTATACATTATTTTAATAAAAAGAGGATAAGCCTTAGATTTCTCTAATTCGCAATAGAACTATTAATTTCATTTAAGAAAATGAGAATTTATAATCTGCAGATGATATAGATAGGCTTTATAAGCTTTTCTTAAAAATCAGAAAGCAAGGCGGAAGGGGAGGGTGCTAAAAGTTATCTGATAGTCTTTAATTTTAATGTTGCAAATAAACCAGTGGACAAATGACAGCAATTTGCTAAAATTTATTATCTACAATACTTCTTGTTTGCGGAGGTTAGAACTCATGACTAATAATATCGTAATGATGTGGGACTTTGACTCGACTCTGACTTCCGAGGATTCTAGTTCCATAACCATCAACATCATTTCCAAGCTTACACAAAAGAATTTTCCTGGATTTGCCAGGCATTTCTGGGAATCGGTTGAAAAGTTTTGTGCAATACAGGATCCTGAGAAAAAGTGGGAAAGCGTAAAATCTATGCACGCTCCTGTTTGGATGTTCAACTTGGCAAGACTTGCAAATGAAGCTGGTATAGTATTGGATAAAAAGTTTTTTAAAGAACAGGTTGTTGAAGAAGTAAGAAAAGTTCTTAGACCGAATGTCTCTGAGTTTTTGCGTAAAATAAAGGATTTGCAGAACGATCCTCTGTTTTCACGCAACAAGATACAAATTCATCATTTCATAGTTTCAGCAGGGTTAAAAGATCTTATACAAGAAGTTTTTGAGCCAGACTTGATTTCAGCTGTTTATGGCTGTCGTTTTTCATTGGCAGACTATAAAGACATCGAAGACGGAGTTAGCCAAAGTATACAAAATGTTCCTGTTTACTGCATGGACGAAACAAGCAAGACTAGAGCTGTCTTTGAGATTTCTAAGGGTTCTTTTTTGACAGAGAAGCCGGATGTAAATCAGAGAACGACAGAAAAATGGGCGGACTTTCCTAATGTGATGTATATAGGAGACGGCTTTACAGATGTGCCAGCACTTTCTGTGGTCAGAGAACGTGGCGGTATTGGAATAATCATATATGATGAAGACAGGAAGCGTGAGGAGTTGAACGATATTAAGGCTATTAGCAGAGATAAACGTGCTGATTTTATAACTCCGGCTGATTTCTCCCTTGAAGGCGAACTTTTTAAATATATGAAAGCCCGCTGTACACAAATTAGACAGCGAATTGAAGCTGAAAACTTCTAGCGTTTTTCTATCTACAGATTACACAGATGGGATTTTAAGCACAGCTTTAAATCAGGGAGTAGGGGTTAGGGCGCAGGGAGTAGCAAAAAAAACAAAACAAAGCACTAGACAAATTGAAGTGATAAGCGGCGATGAATAAAAAAAATATAATTTTAATTTCGCTTTTATTTGCTGTTTTTTTATCGGAAGCTCTTGCTTATAAGCCAGGGCCAGACCCATATGAAGAATGCCGAAAACTTCTTCATTCTTTGATTGATTATATTTATATGACTCAGGAAGAAAATGCAAAATTTCCTCCTGATTTCTTAGGATGTGAATTCGATCTAGAATGTGAATTAGATGGCAGAATACCCATGAGGGTTTTTGTAGAACAAGCTTTGGTTAGCGACTATAATTCACTTCCAAGCTGTTGCCGAAGGGATTGCGACTTTTTTGTGGCGCCTTGGGCTCTTTCAGGAAATGGGATTCCAGAAGATATATATTGCTCAAAACACGGTTTTTTAAGTTCTGTTCAGGTTGATTCTGACGGTAGCTTTATTGAAGCGGCTGAATATATGAAAAAAAGATGCCAAGAAGCAGGAATAGACCCGTTTATTGCCGATGAAGCTTCAGCCAGGTTTAATCCGAATTATGCTAATTATGGTTATACTAATTCGCTTCAAAGCAGTTTTTCGAGTTTTTATTACTCAATAGGCTCCTTTGGGACTCTGATTTTGCATCTTTTGCTAACAATTCTGGTGTATTTTATATTTTACCATTGGAAACTTATGAAAGGATTCTCCGTTAGTAGATTCATAATTGTTTTCTCAGGTATTTTTCTTGCTCTTGAAGCAATATATCTTTTTATTTATGCTGATCCTGCTATTCTTGATAGCCCTTTAAGTAAGTTTCCAGATAACTTGCTCAAGTTGTTTCGCATATCTCACCTGCTACTTGTGTTAATATCCTTGGCGCTTGCGATAAAATATTCCTTATTCAAAAAACAATTTAAAGCTGTTGAACTATTGGTGGCAGCTTCAATTCTAGGTGTTTTTGCTATCAACTTTATGAGTTGCATAATAGGCTTTTTGGTTTCAATAGTAGCAGTTATCAAGAATGACATGTAACTTGAAAATCAAAAGCTTCTGTTTTCTTAATTCAAGAAAAACTAAAATGACCGGTGTCTGTTTGTCTTGATGTTTGCTTGTTTTAATAGTTGTCATTGCTTTTTGCTTGCTTTAATAGTTGTCATTGCTTTTTGCGGCTTGTTTTGGGAGCTTTTTTATGCTATAATATTTCCGAAAAATCAAGAAGGAGGCAATATTGCATGGATACTAGCGACTCTAGTGGCTCTAGTGGCTCTAGTAGACAAAATCATCTGCTCTATAGTCTTTGCGATAAGCTTTGCAAAACAATAGAAATATGCTTGCCATGCAGTATCTACCCCTAACGGCAAGCCAATTTCTGCGTGCCTGACTTACCGCTTGGACTATAAAAGTTAAGCGGTATTTTTATGCCCATTTTTTGTGGCAAGGAGGCAGAAAATGAAAAAGAAATACAATGTACAGGAAATTCAGGCTATACAAGCAAAGATAAATGCTTTAGATCCTGTTGATCTTGCGGAGAAACTCGTTGGTTTATCTGAAGCGGATTTGACACTCTCTATAACACTTTTAGATAGGGATTTGTTGGCAGATGCCTTTGCTCTTTTGCCTGCCAAAAAGAAAATCCAGATTGTTCAATCTCTGACTGATGAGAAGCTTATGACTCTGGTCAAAGAGCTTGATGAAGACGAGCTGGCAGATACGCTCCAAGAACTTCCTGCGGATTTGTTCAAAAAGTTGATGGAAGATTTTATTGATGATGAGAGAAAGCCAATAGTCAAGCAACTTTTAGGTTACTCGGATGAAACTGTCGGTTCCATTATGTCGGTTAATTTTCTTACCCTTCAAGCTAATGTCATGGCACGCGATGCAATAGATGCTGTCTTGGCTTCTGAGTTGGATGCAGACAGGCTGGAGCAAATATGGTTGTCAGACGAGTCTCAGGCTCTGACAGGATATGTTTATTTGGCAGATCTCTTGAGAAACAAAGATTCAAAGCTTGAAAACTTTTTGAACCCGATTGCGGCGACAGTACAGGCAGGAGATGACCAAGAAACGGTCGCTAAGCTGGCTTATAAATATGACTTGCCGGAAATACCTGTTGTTGATGCTGAAAACAAGCTTATTGGCTTAGTTCCGGTTGAATGGGCAATCGATATTATGCACGAAGAACATGAAGAAGACTTGGCTAATATTCGCGGGATTGGTGAATCGACTCCTGAATCCTATATGGAGAAATCCAGTTTTCAAATGGCAAAGGACAGAACCAATTGGCTTATAATATGTTTAGTGACGGCAACATTGACAGGTTTGATTATTCAAAAATATGAAGCTGTGTTAGCGACCAGTGTTATTTTGACTGCTTTCATTCCAATGTTGATGGACTCAGGCGGTAATGCGGGAACTCAATCTTCAACAACGGTAATTACTTCTATGTACTCAGGTGAAATACATTTTAAGGACACTCTCAAAGTTCTTTTTAAGGAATTTAAGGTAGGGCTTATTGCCGGTTTGGCTCTTGTCTTAGTGAATATGCTGAAAATGTATTTCTTCGACAAGGTGACTTGGGGGGTCGGTATGACTGTTTCTATCACTTTGCTTTTAACTGTTGTTCTCTCAAAAGTGATCGGCGCTCTTTTGCCTTTGGTGGCTGAGAAAATCAACGTTGACCCTACAATTATGGCGGGACCTCTCATTACTACAATTGTGGATACTTTTGTTCTCTTGGTTTATTTTGAAGTTGCAAGTTTATTGTTGGGCATATAAGCTAGTGCTGTATTACAGTTAAAAGTTCCTTTAAAAGACATCTTGTTCTACAATAAATCATTGTTGGCAGTTACTAAGATCGCACAGTGGTGAGTGACGGGTGGCGAGTTGAATTGTTTAGAGCTCAATCACTGAAACAAATAACTGCTTGGAGTTCCTAATAAATAACCGTTGTTTATTATTTGTGATTTTTGTCTTGGATGTTGGTTGTGGCTACCCACTAGCCACAACCAACATCCAACTGTTTTTAGGTATCTGTCCTTAATCAGAGGCTATGAGCAAAAACAGCACTGGTGAAGTTTTCTGTGAAATTGTCATAGTGTGATAGTTTTGACAAGTATACATTATGACTCTATAATGTATGTAGAGGTGAACAATGAAAAGAACACAAATCTATCTGGAAGCGGAACAGAAAGATTTTCTGGAAAATATGGCTTTTATTATTAGCAAAAAGAACGGTAAAAAGGTTTCTGTTTCTGAACTGATAAGGTCGGCTATAGAACTATTGCGAGATAAATACGGTGCAAAGCAGATTGAGGATGAAACAGAATTGATTCTCAAAAGCGAGCATTTAATGTCAGGGATCAGGAAAGCCAGAAATGAAAAGAAACTGCTTTCTCACGAAGAAGTCTTTGGGGAAAAATGACCTTTACACCTTATTATAAACCGCAGTTTGCTAAAGACGTTAAAACATATGCTTCAATGAAGAACCAGATAGAGAAAAAAGTTGAAAACATCTTGTTAGATCCTTATTATAACACAGAGCCTCTAGGCAACCGAGCAGGGCATGATTTAAGAGGCTTGCGCAGCAAGCGCGTTGATAGAAATTTTCGCATTATTTTTGCTGTTTGCGAGGAATGTAAAGAATTGTTTCCTGGAAAAGACAAACCCTGCTGTTATTGTGATCCTGATTTGCCGCCTCAGTCTGTTTTGTTTTTTACAGTAAGACCCCATAAAATTGTCTATAAAGCGAAGAAACCCTTGGAATAATCTAAACTGAGGGAGCTGTCTCAAAAAATATGCCTGTTAAAGAACCTGAGAAAGCCGAAGATGAAGGAACGGTTTCAAGCTGTTCAATTAAAGCGGCTTATAAGAGCTTTCTATTTTGGGCTTTGCTTTTTCTTCTGCTTTTTTTGCTTGGAGACTTTATGCTCGACTATAAGAAGATTTCGGGCATTAAAAACACTGAATTGACCTTGAGCATTGCAGAAGAAAAAATACAGTGGCTGGAGGATTATTCGGTTTCTTATCCATTCAGGCATTTAATATCAAAAATAATATGTCTTTCTTCAAGCGAATCTGTTGCTATGCGAGGAAAAATCTTGCTTAAATATGATGATTTGTTTTGGAGAGATCTTCTTTGTTCCAATGAAGCTGAAGTAAAATATGAAAAATTGAAAAAATACGAAAAGCTTTTTCCGAATGGACAACATCTCGACAAAATTCCCGCTATTATAACCGAGCTTGAGAGTAAAGCAGAAAAAGAAACCTGCGAGGCTCTATTGCTCGAAATTGAAAGACAGCTTTTCTCTCTAAAAGCGGAAATGACAGCTTTCAGCGAAGAATTAAAGCAATTGATTGCTGGCGGAATAATGGAGCTGAAAAAGATTGTTAAGCCTGAATATGCTTTGGATGAACGATTGAAGGCTGCAGAAATAGATTTTTTTAAGCAAATCGAAATATACAATCAGCAACGTATGGCAGAGCCTAAGGCTGACATATCCACAAAGTTGAGCAGCTCAGACCCTGCAAATTGGTTGATGGCTTTAAGGCAAACATTGAATTTAAAAGAGAACATGGATTTTGCAAGTTGGAAAGACTTTGCCGAATACTCTGTTCTGGAAAGATTTTATAAAAATTATGCCAATTATGTTGAATATGTTTTGAATGATGAGTTTCCGCTGTTTGACGAGCTTATCTCGGACTTGGAAAAAGCGGACGCGTTCTATGAAAGACGACAAATTCTTAGAAGCATAGGTTCTATGAGAGGTGAAGATAGCTGGTTTAAAGAAAAAATAGCAGAAGTTGAATTCTATCGGATAACACAAAAATATCGAAAGCTCGTGGAATATTCAAAATCGGCAGAACAGAATTTTCTTGGATTCCTGAGTGAAGTGAAAGATAAAATTAATGAAATAGATATTCTTTTGCGCCATATGAAAAAATATCGCAATTTATATCCTGTTATTAAAGATTTGGAGAACTTTCAAAGGACACTGCAAACTGTTTATGAAAGTTCACAAACAATCGAGGTCGCAGTTACTTCAATAGAATGGGGGAAACTCCAATCCGCTTTTTCAAAGAGAAAAATTCATGTTAAGATAGCGGAGGCCTCTTATACACGTGCCATTCCTGAGGATATGGTGGATCTCAGGACTTGGGGAACAACTTTAAACTGGGGAGTAGGCTCTTTTGACATAGACCCGAAAACTCCTAGGGGACTATCGTTGTACATTGCTTTGGAAGAAGGAAAGGCCTTCATGCAAGGATTGGGGAATTTTTCTTCCGAAAGCTTGCTAAAGACCGGAGAACAGAGATTTTCAGTGCCCATGTTGGATAAAAACAAAAAACCTGTGGGAAGGGTATGGATAAAAACCCGTTGGCTAAATCCTGTACCTGTTTTAACTCCCTTTTTGATAAAATCTGAATGGCAAAATTCTTGAACTGTGGAATACACTGCTGCTTTGCAGAGGGAGTAGGGAGGGCGTAGGGGGCTTCAGTAAATTATAAATTATAATGTATAAATTATAATTTATAAATAATTGTTTAGAACTCAATTGCTGAAACCGGCAACTGCTTTGAGATATTGATAAACATCCAATGTTCTCTCTGCTTTAAAAAGGCAATGCGATACAAAAACATCGGTTTTGTCCTTTTTCCGTGTATTCTGTGTGTTCTGTGGTTTAATAAATGTTTTTGGTTCTTTTTCGTGCCTTTCGTGGTTCGGAAAGGTTTTTATGGTATAAAAGAAGGTATGTTGGAAAAATTACTTAATTTTTTTCTGAAAAATGAAAATAAAGCTATCAGATATACTTCTGTTACTGCAGTCTGTGTCGGCATAACAGTTTTGCTCGCATATTTTATTCGCATTGCTTGGGGCTTGAGACCAGCTGTTGATAAAGCTATAGATGGTGCCAACACTGGAGCTGAAGTCTTTCGGGGCAGCGGAGATATGGCAAGAAAGGCGATCAAAGATCTCAAAGACTTTCAGAGCATGGAACTTGAGCAAAAAGAAAAAAAGCCCGATCCCCTTCAGGCTTTTAATCAAAACCTTGGGAAGGGCAGCGGAAAAGCCGAAAAAGTAGCTCTTGCGGATGAGAGCGGCAAAGAAAAATTTGAAGAGATGGTGCCTGCCAGAAGATTTACTACTGTACAGAGAGAGATAAAGCGAGGGAGTTATCAGCTCATTGAAAACAGAAAAAAAGGAGCTGACAGACTTTTTGAGGAAGTTCAGAGACGAGTTCCTGCTTTTGTAAAGGCCAATTATCAAAATAGGGCATATGAGGCTATTATCAAAGATGCCATGGAGAAAGAGCTTCTGTCTCAGACAATGCTGGATGACTTTCTCTTTAATTCGGCAGCTGAGCTGGATCGTTTGCTTTTTGATGCAGTGAACGCTGAACTGGAAAAGCAACTTAGATATTTACAGCTTGAAAAGCCTGAGATGACTTATGAAGCTTTAAAGAAAAGTTTGCCTGATGCGAGAACCATTTGTGACAGTATCTATGCCAAACTGAATAATCAGAATTTAACAGCAGAACAACTGAGCGCAGCAGGACGTTATTTTGAGGAAGTTGAACGAAATAGAAGTTCGATAAGCAAGGGAGCTTTTGTCGCTGTCACAGGTACAGTTTTAACAGGATTGGTTGCTTGGGGAGCTGTTGCCGTTATGCCCGGAATAGGTGTGCCGGCTTTAATTGGAAAAGGCTTGGCGGTGTTAATTTGCGGCGGCGGAGCTGTGGGTACTGGCTATGCAACATGGCAAGCTGCTGTTGAAAGAGATCAGAAAATCCGGGAGGGAGAGAAGAGGTTTGAAAATGGTTTGTATGACGCAATCCATAAAACACGAGATGAGTTCAAAGAGCTTCTTGTTAACAGTTTGAACCATCTTATTGGCGAATATTCTAAACCCGAGTTTTTGGCGGAATTCTTTAAAGAAACTCTTATAGAGCTTGAAGAATCTTCAGCTGAGGTTATGAGAATAGAAGCTGTCTTGAAGGATTGAAACCTTGAAAAAACGTTTTTGCTTGTTTCTAAACATCTTTCTTTTGATTGCTTCTATGATGCCGAATATCTTGCTTGCTAGCAGAACTCTTCCTCCTGTTAACAGAGAAAAATTTTCCGATGCTGGCGATTACATTAATTTGCGACTCAAGATAATGCAAGAAACAATAGATTCTTACGACTGGGAAAAGAGGCTTCCCGAGTTTTATGATGCTATCAGCCAATATAAAGAAGATGCTTTTGAGATAGGCGACAAACTGCTTTTTGCAGAGCTTGTTAACCAGCTTGAAAGCAACTTTTATCTGGAGAATGTCTCAGAGTGCTTTAAACTTGATGGTGATTTGAAAATCAAATACAGAAGAGCATCTCTCATGTGTAACAACTATGGCAAAAGTGTTGATGCTCAAAAGCAGCTTCACGATGCTCGCACTTCTTTAAACAATGCGATCAAAAAAACGCTTCAAGAAGCCAAACTCTGCTGCGAAAGAAAACTCAGGTCTTACTACAGCGCCAACTGACAGTAACCACGAACCACACAAAAGGCACGAAAGACACATTTTTTTATCCACAGATGGACACAGATTCACACAGATGAGGGCAAAATTGGTCAAAAATTGCATTCTGCTACTGCATAATTACAATTTTTGCCCTAGCCTCTGGTTAAGGAGAGATGCCCAACAACAGTGGATTATGGATAGTGGGTAGAAAGGGCAAAGCAGTTATTAATTTGACCTTTATTGCGGCAAACGGCGTAAATAAAAATTATATTTTTATCTGGTCGATGATTAAGAGGCAGAGAGAGCAAATTTATTTGGTCGTTCTGGCGATTAGTCAGAGACAGAGTAGCATTAGATTCAAGAGAAGATAATGTTATGTCCGTTTGCTGAGTTCTTAATCTGTGTTCATCTGCGTAATCTGCGCATAGAAACTATTTGGAGTTTTTCCGTGTGTTCTGTGTGTTCTGTGGTTTAGAAAAGGTTTTGGTCTTTTTTCGTGGTTTCATGTTCTTACTCGCCACGCGGCACCCGCCACTCATCACTCTCAAAATAATTTTTAATTATTTTGAGAGAAATGCTTGCATTTTTTCGGGGTCGGTGTTATAGTAAAAGTCCTGCCTCGGCAGGGCGGCAGAAAAGCGCCGCGAGCTCATTGAAAACGACATCCGATGAAAAACAAC